>Ga0247823_10002467_pt1 | contig 15244 bp, 15 predicted proteins | sample 13C_PalmiticAcid_2_FD_192426 | JGI IMG/M metagenome (GOLD analysis project Ga0247823, IMG submission 192426) | Soil microbial communities from agricultural site in Penn Yan, New York, United States - 13C_PalmiticAcid_Day30 | ecosystem: Environmental > Terrestrial > Soil > Agricultural land...
GACGAAGGTTTCGACCGGGGCGTTCTGCTTTGCGGCGAAGTCGCGCACTTCCTGCGTGATCTTCATCGAGCAGAATTTGGGGCCGCACATCGAGCAGAAATGCGCGGTCTTGGCGCCTTCGGCCGGGAGCGTCTGGTCGTGGTACTTCTCCGCCGTGTCGGGATCGAGCGAGAGGTTGAACTGGTCGCGCCAGCGGAACTCGAAGCGCGCGCGGCTGAGCGCATCGTCGCGCATCTTGGCCGCCGGGTGCCCCTTAGCGAGATCGGCGGCATGGGCGGCGAGCTTGTAGGTGACCACGCCGACCTTGACGTCGTCGCGGTCGGGGAGGCCGAGATGCTCCTTGGGCGTGACGTAGCAGAGCATCGCCGTGCCGTACCAGCCGATCATCGCGGCGCCGATGCCGCTGGTGATATGGTCGTAGCCCGGCGCGATGTCGGTGGTGAGCGGCCCCAAGGTGTAGAAGGGCGCCTCGCCGCACGCCTGCAGCTGCTTGTCCATATTCTCCTTGATCTTGTGCATGGGCACATGGCCCGGCCCTTCGATCATCACCTGGACGTCCTGCTCCCAGGCGCGCTTGGTCAGCTCGCCCAGCGTATAGAGCTCGGCGAACTGGGCCTCGTCATTGGCGTCGGCGATCGAGCCGGGACGCAGGCCGTCGCCGAGGGAGTAGGCGATGTCATAAGCTTTGCAGATCTCGGTGATCTCGTCGAAATGCTCGTAGAGGAAGCTCTCACGGTGGTGGCTGAGGCACCATTTGGCCATGATCGAGCCGCCGCGGCTGACGATGCCGGTGACGCGCTTGGCGGTGAGCGGGATATAGGGCAGGCGCACGCCGGCGTGGATCGTGAAATAGTCGACGCCCTGCTCGGCCTGCTCGATCAGCGTGTCGCGGAAGATCTCCCAGGTCAGATCCTCGGCGATGCCGCCGACCTTCTCCAGCGCCTGGTAGATCGGCACGGTGCCGACGGGCACGGGCGAGTTGCGCAGGATCCATTCGCGGGTGTCGTGGATGTTGCGGCCGGTGGAGAGGTCCATGATCGTGTCGGCGCCCCAGCGGATCGCCCACACCATCTTGTCGACTTCGGTGGCGACGTTCGAGGCGACGGCGGAGTTGCCGATATTGGCGTTGATCTTGACCAGGAAGTTGCGGCCGATCGCCATCGGTTCGGATTCGGGGTGGTTGATGTTGTTGGGGATGATCGCGCGGCCACGGGCGATTTCGTCGCGGACGAACTCCGGCGTCACGTAATCGGGGATGCTGGCGCCCCAGTCCTGACCGTCGCGCACATATTCCTTGAGCATCTCGCGGCCGAGATTCTCGCGGGTGGCGACATATTCCATCTCGGGCGTGACGATACCGCGGCGGGCATAGTGCATCTGGGAGACGTTCTGGCCCGGCTTGGCGCGCAGCACGCGCTTGCGGACGTTGGGGAAGGGCTGGACGCCGCCCGAACGGTCGGGGCCGAGCTGGCCGTTATCCTCGGGCCGGACCTCGCGCTGGGTCACTTCCTCGACATCGCCGCGGCCCCGGATCCAGTCGCGGCGCAGCTCGGGCAGGCCAGCCATGATATCGATGCGGGCTTCGGGATCGGTATAGGGGCCGGAACAGTCATAGACGCGCAGCGGCGGTTCGCCCGACGAGGGTTCGAGATGAATCTCGCGCATCGCGACGCCGAGCGGACCGACATGGATCTTCTTGCTGCCGCGGATCGGGCCGGTGGTGACCTTCAGCTCGGTGCGGGCGGGGATATCGGCCATTCGTCATGCTCCTCAGGCGGGAGCATACGGTTTTCGGGTGAAAGCCGCCCACTCCCTACGCCGGTGTCAACCGGATCAGGTTCAGCGGGTCGGTGGCTCCTGCCACCCTCTCAAGCGCGGATCGGCGCTCCCCCGGGGATCGGCGGACATTAGAGGCTGGGCCAGACCCCGGTCAACGCTAATCGGCGATGGGGCCGACGCGCCGATCTCCCAGCAACAACCGTGTACCGTCAGCGGAGACCTGCCCCCAGTCGCCGAACGCGCCCTCCAGCGTGAAGGACCATCGGCCCCGGCTTTTGCGCAATGTCAGGGTCACGCCGTCATAGGTCGCGGCCGCCCCCTCCCGCAGCGGAAGGGTGAGGGTATCCACCCTCTGGAAGGCGCGGTTCGCAAGTGCCGCCGCATCCAGCGGCGCGGCGCCATTCGACCATTCAACGGCAATTTCGACATCGATACCGATCGTCTGCGCGTCCACCCGCACCACGCGCAACCGCCGGGCTGCAACCACGGCCCTGAAGAGCGGATCATCGACGCCGCGCTCGATCGGCGTCAGAACAACGGGTGCAATCGCCACCTCGCGCGGCGCCGCACGCCTGGGGTAATGGGGAAGGAAACGCGCCACGGTATAGCGACCGGCGGCGTCCCGCTGATGGAGGCAGATCGTCGGGAAAATCTCACCGGCCTCGTCTTTCGGAGGCGTGTAGGGCGTGTCGCGTTCGCGGCGAAGACACGGGCGCGCGCCCTCGACCGGGTCGAGCAGGCCGGTGAACCGGGCACCTGCGGGAATGTCGACACCAAACGGCTTGCCCGCCGCTATCGCGGCGTCGCTGCGCCACCGCCGCGTATCGAACCGCGCGATCTGCATCGCCACGACCGCCCCCGTCGCCAGCCCCGAGGCCGTGCCGGAGGATGCGATTGGCAGCGGGTCGTCGAAGAGAAGCTGCCCGTCGCTGCGGCGGGCGGCATCGCGGCGGACCATCGCGTCCTTGGGTAGCTTCAACTTCCGGAACTGTTCGGGCGTGATGCCCAGAGCCTCAGGCGTCGCCGGGATCAACTGCTCATCTTGCCGAGGGGCGGCGGCCGACGCCTGTCCGGACGCGAGCAGAACGGCGAGAACGAAACCGCCAAATGCCAAGATATACCCCCTCGTCATAACCCCGGCCGGGTTTATGACGCCGATCCGCGCAACGCGCTAGAAGGTCAGCGCCAGCCCGGCACCGCCGGTCCATTGGTGCCGCGATCCGGCGATGCTGACCAGCGGACTGTCGGCGAAGTCGCCGAGCAGCTTGCTGTAGTTGAAGCCCGTGACCAGGGCGAGACCCTTGGTCAGATCGCCGGTCAGCGCGACGGTGAACATGCCGCCGAAGCTGATGTTCTTCTGTCCGCCCTTGGGCACGAAGACGGGCAGACCGCTGGCAACGCTGCCCGCCGGGGTCACCCCGAAATAGGTCCGCGCATAATCGTCTTCGACGATCTCCGCCGTGGCGAAGAAGCCGACCAGCGTCTTGGTGCTCAACGGCGTGGCGTAGTTGATCGACGGGGTCCAGATTCCGCTCTTGTGGATGCCCGTCACATCCTGGCGATAGCTGAGCGAGACCGAGAGCTTGTCATAATCGCTGGTGATCAGGCCGGTCCTGCCGATCCCGACAAAGCCGCCGACCTCAAGCGCGGTATCGACCTCCCCCAGCGCCTTGATGCGGGGATCCTCGATCGCGCTGAGCTTGGACCGGTTGAGGTTGAGGACGGCGACGGGTCCGAGCTGGAAATCCCAGCCAGGCCCGGTGGCGTTGGGGATGAGATCGAGGCTGACGCGGTTGGCGAGCAGTGTGATGCTCATCCCCGCAATGGTGCCCTGCATCGCCGGGATCGGCGACCAGGTGTGCTCGTTCGATCCTTCGTAATCGGGGAAATAGGCGACCCCGGCGCCGATCGACAGCCGCGCCTTGCCCTCCTCTGCCGCCTCCGCGACCGCGGGCGGTGCGGCATCGCCCGCTTGCTGCGCCTCCCCCGCCTCTTGCGCGAAGGCGGGGACAGCGGTCAGCACGGTGGCCGCGACAAAGGGAACGAACAAGGCGATACGCATATGGGTAGCTTCCCGAAACTATTTCAGGAAAGCAACGCCGCATCGCACAAATGGATGCAAACCAAAGTTATTACAGAAGGTAACGCATCCGCACCTGTTGCGGGGCGGCACCATCCCCCACCGCAAAGCGCGCGGCATCGAATTTGGGCGGGCCGAAGCCGATGGCGGGATTGCGGCTGAACCCGAAACCTTCGCGCGGAATGCCCATCAGCGTGTCGAGCTTGCTGTTGCCATTCTCGTCATGGATGATCGCCGCGGCATAGTTGCCGGGCGCCAGCCCCTCGAACTTCACGACATTCTGGGTCGCGGGCACCGACCGGGTCAGCGCCTGCGCGTCGTTCTTGCAATCGGGGAAGCTTTGCGGCCGCGTGGTGAGGCAGATACGCAGCATACCCTTTTGCGAGCGCAGCTTCTGGACGTCGATCTCGAGGCTAGCCGTCGGCGCTGTCGCCGCCGGGAGCAGCAGCACGGCCAGCGGCAGGACCGACAGGCGCAGCGGCAATGGCCGCGGCTTTGGCATGGCCGCGCGCGAAATCGCCGATCCCCTTGTCAGTGCCGCAGAACCGGTCCCAGAAACGGAAATAGAGGCCATAGTTGCACCCATATTGCGCATGGTGCCGCTGATGATGGCTGGCCGTGATCAGCCACGCCCCCAATGGCCCCCGCCACACCGCGCGGGGAAAGATTTCCCACCCCATGTGATTGGTGACACCCATAACCGTCATGATCCCCAGCACAACGCCCAATGCGGCAACGTGAATGGGGATCAGGAAGACAAGCGCGGGAATGACCACCGCGCCGGTGACCGCCTCGACCGGATGAAAGCTCATCGCCGCCCATGCGGTGGGCGGGCGGCTGGCATGATGGACGGCATGCGCGACGCGAAACCAGCGCGGCCGGTGCATCAGCCGGTGGGTCCAGTAGAACCATGTGTCGTGCGCCGCGAGGTAGAGCAGCACCGAGAGCGGGAAGTACCAGAGCGGCCAGTCGGCGATGCCGGTGTAGATCCGCGTCCAGCCGCGATTCTGCCAGCCCCAGGCAACGATCCCGGCGGGTACGCCATAGATGGCGGCACTGCCGAGGCTCCAGCCGATCTCGCGACGCATCTGCGCGTCGAGCCCGCGATAGAGGCCGGGGTGCCGCAACTGTGTCGCCCAGGCGAATCCGCCCGAGACGATCAGGTAGCGCACCCCGACGATCAGCGTCATCGCGAGTGCGGAGAAGAGGATCGCGGCCAGCACGGCGCGACTCTAGGATCTTTTTGGAAATGCGCGAAAGAGCGCATTTCCCCGCACCAGCCCGCTCCCCCACCCGACCACCCATATCATGCTGCCGCTGGGTGGCCGGGTGGGGGAGCGGGCTGGTGCGGCACAAACAACGCCCCTACAGCAATCCCCCCGCCGCCTGCCATGTCTTGATCGCCTCGACCGGCCAGACCAGCATCAGCACGTTGAGCGCGAGGTTGTCGCGGATCAGCAACAGGGTCAGCCCCTCGAACGCCAGCGCGAGCGCAACGGTGGCGCGCACCGGCAGCTTCGCCGCGAGCCAGAAGCCCGCCGCCATCCAGCCGATATCGGCGATCGAGTTGAGGATCGAATCGCCCGAATAGCCGAACGCCATCGTCGCCTCGCGATAGCGGTCGATGATGATCGGTGAGTTTTCGAGCAGCTCCCACGCGCCCTCCATCGCCACAGCGAACGGCAGCGCCCAGCGGCGCGCGGGGCCGCGCAGCAGGAGGTGCGCGAGACCGTAGAAGAGGAAGCCGTGAATGACGTGACTGAACGTGTACCAGTCGGCGATATGCTGGCTGTTCTCGCTCGAGTGCACCACACCGTGCCACAGCTTGACGCTGCCGCAGGGACAGATCGGCGGGCGGTCCATCAGGAACAGCGTTACCGCGAACGCGATCAGCAGATCGATGGCGAGGAACAGCGCGAACAGCGACGGCAATAGCGTGCCGCGTGTCGCGTGCGCGGTTCGAATTCCGGCATCCCCCATCGCCTGCACCATGCTAGCCCGGTGCGATCAGATCAACGCAATCCTTGGCGGCGCGATCGAGTTCGGTGCGGGCGGCACCGGCACGAGCGCGGACGCTGAGCGAATGGATCATCGCGGTGACCACGCGTGCCTGAACTTCGGCGGCGTTACTCCCCGCCTGGCGCAGCAGCCGTTCGACCTGCGCGTCTTCCATCGTCAGGAACTCCGCGATCCGGCTGCGCACATCGGGATCGATCACCGATTCGGTCGCGGCGGTGCTGATGAACAAGCAGCCGGCGGGGCCGTCGTCGCCGGTCAGAAAGCCCTCGATCACCGCGCCGAACATGCGTTCGAGCATGGCACGCAGCGGCAGATCCGCCTCGCCCAGCCGCACGAAGCCGCGCTCCGCCCGCGCGTGAGTGCGGTCGAGCGCGGCGAGGTACAGCGCCTTCTTGTCGCCGAACGCCGAATAGAGGCTGGGGCGGTTGAGCCGCGTCGCCGCCGCCAGCTCGTCGAGCGAGGTTCCCGAATAACCGCCGGCGCGAAACCGCTCGGCCGCGGCCTTCAGCGCCGTGTCGGGATCGAACGCACGCGGCCGGCCGCGCTTCTTCGCTTCCTCGAGCCTTTTTGTACTGTCTTGCATAAAATTCCTTGACCGACTCGATATTCATGCGAGACAGTACAAAAATCAACCCAGGGAGTCGTGTCATGAAGCTTTATTTCACCCCCTTCGCCTGCTCGCTCGCCTCACGCATCGCGGTAGAGGAAGCCGGTCTCGACGCCGAGTTCGTTCAGGTCCTGCCCGGCCGCAAGCTGCCCGACGGCGGCGATTATCTCGACATCAGCCCGATGGGCTATGTCCCGGCGCTGGAGACGAGGAGCGGCATCACGCTGACCGAGGGGCCGGCGGTGCTGCAATATCTTGCCGACAATGCCGAGGACGGCGTGCTCGCCCCCGCATTGTTCAGCGAGGAACGCTACTGCATGCAGCTGTGGCTCAACTTCGTGAGCACCGAGGTGCACAAGGCCGTGTTCGCGGTGCTGTTCGCCAAGGATGCGAGCGAGGCCGAGAGGCAGGCGGCGCATGGCCGGGTGGCCAAGCCGTTCGAAGTGCTGTCGGCGCATCTCGCGGGCCGCGAGCATCTGGGCGCGGGCTTCACCGTCGCGGATGCCTATCTGCTCAGCGTGCTCAACTGGTGCGAGACCGCCGGCGTCGACATTGCCGCCTGGCCGGTACTGCTCGGTTACCGCACGCAGCTGCGCAAGCGGCCGTCGGTGATGCGGGCGATGGCCGCGGAAATGCCGCTGCTCAAGGCCGCCTGATCGCACGCCGCCGCTCACGGGGTTGCGGGCAGTGCCCCACGACCGTAAGCGGCGGCGATGCCAGCCATCCACCATTGTGATCTCGCCATCGTCGGAGGCGGGCTTGCCGGCGGGCTGCTCGCGCTCGCTCTGCGCAAGCAGCGCCCCGACCTCAATTTGCGGATCGTCGAGAGCGGCGAGCGGCTGGGCGGCAATCATCTGTGGTCGTTCTTCGCCAGCGACATCGCAGCGGCGGACCGCTGGCTGGTGGCACCGCTCATCTCCTATGGCTGGGCCAGCTACAACGTCGCCTTTCCCGGACATGCGCGCACGTTGAAGGCGCCCTACTACGCGATCGAGTCCGAGCGGTTCGACCGGGTTGTACGCGCGGCGATGCCCCAGGGCGGGGTGATGACCGGGCGCAAGGTGCTGGGCGCCAGTGCCCGCGCGGTGGTGCTGGCGGATGGCGACCGGATCGAGGCGGGCGGCGTGATCGACTGCCGCGGCGGCGGCGACTTCTCCAAGCTCGATCTGGGCTGGCAGAAATTTCTCGGCCGCGAGCTGGCGCTGGCCGAACCGCACAGCCTGAAACGCCCGTTCGTGATGGACGCGACGGTCGCGCAGCTCGACGGCTATCGCTTCGTCTATGCGCTGCCCTTTTCACCGACGCGGCTGTTCGTCGAGGATACCTATTACAGCGATTCGCCGGAGATCGACACGGACGCGATGGGCCAGCGGATCGACGCCTGGGCGCTGGCCCGCCATGTCGCGGTCGAGACGGTCGCGCGCGAGGAAACCGGCGTGCTGCCCGTCGCGATGGGCGGCGATTTCGAGGAATATTGGCGGTCGGGCGGCAACCGGGTCGCCAAGGCCGGAATGCGCGCGGCGCTGTTCCATCCCGTCACCGGCTATTCGCTGCCCGATGCGGTGCGGCTGGCGCGCGCGGTGGCGGATGCGAGCAATCTCGACGGCAGCGCGCTGCACGACCTGACCCATGGCTATGCCCGGCGCCAGTGGCAGCGGCGCGGATTCTATCGCATGCTGTCGACGATGCTGTTCCGCGCGGCGGAGCCGGAGGAACGCTATCGCGTCCTCGAACGCTTCTATCGACTGGACGCGGGGCTGATCGCACGCTTCTATGCAGGCCAGTCGAGTCTTCTGGATCGCGCACGGGTGCTGGCGGGCAAGCCGCCGGTTCCACTCGGGCGCGCCTGGCAGGCGATCAGGGGAACCAAGTGAAGCGGGCAGTCGTCATCGGTGCAGGGTTCGGCGGGCTGGCGCTCGCGATCCGCCTGCAATCCGCAGGGGTCGACACCGTGCTGATCGAGGCACGCGACAAGCCCGGCGGGCGCGCTTATTACTGGGAAAAGGACGGCTTCACCTTCGACGCCGGCCCCACCGTCATCACCGCGCCCGAGGCGCTGGAAGAGTTGTGGGCGCTGTCGGGCCACCGCATGGCCGAGGACGTTACGCTGGCGCCGGTCAATCCCTTCTACCGGCTGAACTGGCCCGACGGGACTAATTTCGACTACACCAACGACGACGCGATGCTGAGCAGCGAGATCGCGAAGCTCGACCCCGCCGACATCGCCGGATACCGCCGCTTCCTCGACTATTCGGCGGGGGTCTATCGCGAGGGGTATGAGAAACGCGGTCATGTGCCGTTCCTCGATCTTGCATCGATGGTGAAGGCGGTACCGGACCTCGCCAAATATCAGGCATGGCGCAGCGTCTATTCGATGGTCTCGTCCTTCGTGAAGAACGAGAAGCTGCGCGAGGCGCTGTCCTTCCACACGCTGCTGATCGGCGGAAATCCGATGACGACCAGCGCCATCTATGCGCTGATCCACAAGCTCGAGCGGGACAGCGGTGTGTGGTGCGCGATCGGCGGGACCAATCGGCTGGTCGCGGGAATGGCGCGCCTGTTCGAGCGGCTGGGCGGCGTGCTCAAGCTTGGCGACCCGGTAGCCGAGATCGAAACGCTGGGCGAGCGCGCGACCGCGGTCGTGACGAAGAGCGACGAGCGGTTCGAGGCCGATGCGGTGGCGAGCAACGCCGATCTGATCCACAGCTATCGCGACCTGCTCAAGACCTCGCGCAGCGCGCAGCGCACCGCGGCACGACTGGAGAAGAAGCGCTTCTCGCCCTCGCTGTTCCTCGTCCATTTCGGGATCAAGGGCACCTGGCCCGGCATCCCGCATCACATGATCCTGTTCGGGCCGCGCTACAAAGGGCTGCTCGAGGACATTTACGACCATGGCGTGCTGAGCCGCGACTTCTCGCTCTATCTGCACCATCCGACCGTCACCGACCCGAGCCTAGCGCCCGGAGGCCATTCGACCTTCTACGCGCTCGCCCCGGTGCCGCATCTCGGCAAGTTCCCGGTCGATTGGAACGAGATCGCGCCGGTGCTGGAGAAGCGCATCCTCGACGAGGTCGGGCGGCGGCTGATCCCCGACATTCACGAGCGTATCGTCACCAAGTTCAGTTACGCGCCCAACGACTTCCGCGACGACCTGCACGCCCACCTGGGCAGTGCGTTCAGCCTCGAGCCGATCCTGTCGCAAAGCGCCTATTTCCGCGCGCACAACCGCGACACGTCGATCCCCAACCTCTATTTCGTCGGCGCCGGCACGCATCCGGGCGCCGGGATACCCGGCGTGGTCGGAAGCGCGAAAGCGACCGCCACGCTGATGCTGGAGCAACCATGAATCCCCTGAAACGTCTCGCCATCTATTGCGGCTCGGCTACCCCGAGCGACCCCCTCTATGTCGAGAATGCGCGCTTCGTCGGCCGCACCCTCGCCGAGCGCGGGATCGGCGTGGTCTATGGCGGCGGCCGGCTGGGGCTGATGGGCGCGGTCGCCGACGCGGCGCTGGAGGCGGGCGGCGAGGTAATCGGCGTGATCCCGCAGGCACTGGTCGATGCCGAGGTGGCGCATCGCGGCTGTACCGAGCTGCACATCGTGCGCACGATGCACGAGCGCAAACAGGCCTTCACCGACATTTCCGACGGCTTCATCACGCTGCCCGGCGGAACCGGCACGATGGATGAACTGTGGGAAGCGATGAGCTGGGCGCAGATCGGCTATCACGCCAAGCCGGTCGGGCTGCTCAACGTCGCCAACTTCTATGACGGGCTGATCGCCTTCGTGAAGACGATGGGAGAGGTCGGCTTTCTGCGCCCGCAGCACCAGTCGATCCTGCTGATCGACGACCAGCTCGACGGCCTGCTGGCAAAGATGGCCGCGCATGTCCCCGCCACCACCATCGGCCAGATCGGCAGCAAGGATCTGTGAGCCTGCCCAGCCGCGCCTTGGTGGTCGCGGCGGCGCAGGACAGCATCGCGCGCGGATCGCGCAGCTTCGCGGCGGCAAGCCAGATCTTCGATCCGGCAACACGTGAGCGCGCCTGGCTGCTCTATGCCTGGTGCCGCGCGTGCGACGATCTCGCCGACGGGCAGGAGCTGGGGCATGAAGCGGCGCCGGTCGCCGATCCCGCCGCACGGCTCGCGCAGATCCGCGAGCTGACCGGCAAGGCATTGGCCGGGGAAGCGACCGGCGATCCGGCATTCGATGCGCTGGGCATCGTCGCGCGGGAAGTCGATCTTCCCCATCGCTTCATCCATGACCTGATCGAGGGGTTCGCGCTCGACGCCAAAGGCTGGTTCCCGCGGAGCGAGGACGACCTGCTGCGCTATTGCTACCATGTCGCGGGCACGGTGGGCTGCATGATGGCGGTGGTGATGGGTGTCGATCCGGCGGACGAAGCGACACTCGATCGCGCCTGCGACCTTGGCATCGCGTTCCAGCTGGCCAATATCGCGCGCGATATCGAGGCGGACGACCGTATCGGCCGCTGTTACCTGCCCGTCGAATGGCTGGTGGAGATGGATATCCCGCCCGGCCAGCATATGAAGCCGCCCTTTCGACCCCGGCTTGTCGTCATCGCGAAATGGCTGGGGGAGATGGCCGGGGCCTATGGCGCGAGCGCGCGTCACGGCACGCCGGCGTTACGCTTCCGATCGGCCTGGGCAGTGCTGGCCGCGGCGGGCATCTATGGCGACATCGCACGCGCGGTCGTCGCACGTGGCGCCCATGCCTGGGATCATCGCGTGCATACCGGCAATTGGCGCAAGATCGGCTGGATGGCGCGGGCGCTGGTCCGAACCGCACTGCGCGACCGGCTCTACCCGTCCACCCCGCGCCCGGCGGCGCTGTGGACCCGCCCGCGTTAACCGCGTTCGGCGACGACCCGGAAATGATGAAGGCATGAGAAGGGTCGCAATGACGATCTTGTCGATTCACCTGTCCCGCGCGCTCGCGAAAGGCCGTGCAGCCCCCGCCCCGACCGCGAGCCGCGCGGACCTTTTGCTGACCCTGCTGCGCAAGCGCGCCGCCGCGCACAATGCCGGCGCGCCCGAACTGGAAGCGTTGCTGCGCGACCAGATCCGCTGGGCGCTGCCGATCGTGCGGTGCTGAATCCTCAGACGGGCGAAGCCGACAGCCGCGTCCCGATCCATCCACCCGACAGGGGTGCCGCCACCGCAGCGATCTGCATCCAGAGCGGATGGGGGATCATGAACAATGTCATCACGCCAAAGGCGATGCCGATCGCAACGACGATCCAGCCTGCCAGCGCCCAGCGCGCGACATGGTTCGCCACCCACGCGCCGGCCAGCGCACCCAGGAACCAGGCAACAACCACCGCGATCTTGGCCGCAAGCGGGATCCGGTCAAGCAGGGTTGCAAGCTCTGTGGGACTGGGTGGGCTCAGGCCGATCGGCGGGGGCCAGATGCTGTGACCGATGGCCTCCATGACCCACACCACCGCGATCAACGCGGCAAGGCCCGCCAGAACGCCCAGGAACCTTCGCATCGCTCCCTCCCCTGTCCCGGGCGGAAGCTATCATTGAACCGCTGAAGCCCCTAGCCGCGCGGCGACGTCGCCTCGGTTCGCGCCATCTGCTCGCCGCGGCGCTGGCAGGCGGCGACGATGACGGGGAAGGACAGATCGGTATGGCGCGGCAGCACCTGCACCATCGCCGCCTGGCATTGCGCCGCGCTCTGATACCGGACCGGCTCGATGCGCGCCTCGCGGCATTGCGACTGATCGTCGCCGCAGCCAAGGATCGCCATCACGTAGAAAACGGGCTCCATGTCTCGCTCCTCGCCAACATAACGGATGGCGACGGCGCTTTGTTGCATCGGCGGCACAACGGCCCCAGATAGCGGGCATGCCGCCTCAGACTGCTTCCACCGGCGGCGAACGCCCGTTGTTCGCCACGCTCCGGCGCTTCCTTCCCTATCTGTGGCCCGCCGGCATGCCCGGGCTGAAGGCGCGCATCATCGGCGCGCTGCTGCTGGTGCTGCTGTCGAAGGTCGTCCAGGTCTATGGCGCTGCCTATGCGCTGAAGGCAGCAGTCGACAGCATGGCGCTCAACGACCGTGGCGTAGTGACCTTCGTCATCCTGATGGTGGTCGGCTATGCCGCGGCGCGGCTGTTCACCACTCTCTTCGACAATCTCCGCAACACCGTGTTCGAGAAGGTCGGGCAGGATGCGACGCGGCGGCTCGCCATCGTCACCTTCCGCCACCTTCACCAATTGTCGTTGCGCTTTCACCTCGAGCGGCGCACCGGCGCGGTGACCAAGGTGGTCGAGCGCGGGACCAAGAGCATCGATTCGATGCTCTATTTCCTGCTGTTCAACATCGCCCCGACGATCCTCGAACTGGCGCTGGTGCTGCAGATTTTCGGCAGCAAGTTCGGCTGGTGGCTGGTCGCCTCGACCATGGCGATGGTGGTGATTTACATCGCCTTCACCCGCTGGATCACCGACTGGCGCTCCAAGCTGCGCGAGCAGATGAACGACCTCGACACCGGTGCGGTCGCGCATGCGGTGGATTCGCTGCTCAATTTCGAGACCGTCAAATATTTCAACGCCGAGAAGCGCGAGGCGGACCGCTACTCGGCCGCCGTCGACGCCTATGCCAAGGCCGCAGTCAAATCCGAGAATTCGCTCGCCTGGCTCAATATGGGCCAGTCGCTGATCACCAACCTCATGCTCGGCGCGGGAATGGCGGTGGTCGCCTGGGGCTGGTCGACCGGCGAATTCACCGCGGGCGACGTCGTGTTCGTCTCGACACTGCTGAGCCAGCTGTTCCGGCCGCTCGACATGCTCGGCTGGGTCTATCGCACGATCCGCCAGGGCGTGATCGACATGGGCGCGATGTTCGATCTGATCGATACCGATGCCGAGGTGAAGGATGCGGCCAATGCGCCCGCGCTGCAGGTGTCGCGCGGCGAGGTGCGGTTCGAGGATGTGCATTTCGGCTATGACCGCGACCGCGATATCCTGAAGGGTATCGACCTGGTCATCGCGCCGGGCCAGACGGTGGCGATCGTCGGCCCGTCGGGCGCGGGCAAGTCGACGCTCGCGCGCATTCTCTACCGCTTCTACGACCTGACCGGGGGTCGGGTGACGATCGACGGACAGGATATCAGCCAGGTGACGCAGGCGAGCCTGCGCGCCGCGATCGGCATCGTCCCGCAGGATACGGTACTGTTCAACGACACGGTCGGCTACAACATCGCCTATGGCCGCGAAGGCGCGACGCCCGAGCAGGTCGCGGCGGCAGCGCGCGGCGCGGCGATCGCCGGCTTCATCGAATCGATGCCCGATGGGTACAACACCCGCGTCGGCGAGCGTGGGCTGAAACTGTCGGGGGGCGAGAAGCAGCGCGTGGCGATCGCGCGCACCTTGCTCAAGGATCCGCCGATCCTGATCCTGGACGAGGCCACGAGCGCGCTGGACAGCCGGACAGAGGCGGAGATCCTCGACACGCTGGAGGCGATCGAGCGTGGCCGCACCACAATCGTGATCGCCCACCGCCTGTCGACGGTGGTCAATGCCGACCGCATCGTGGTGCTGGAGGCGGGACGCATCGCCGAACAGGGCACGCATGCCCAGCTGCTCGAACAGCGCGGCGTCTATGCCGAGATGTGGACGCGCCAGCAGGCCGAACGCGAGGCGGTGTCAGAAGCCGCGGAGTAGGGGGTCACCCGAACTCGACCGCCTCGAAGCGCACCGGGCGGCCATGCGCGGCGTTGGCGAGCTGACCGTCCCACATCACCTGACGCCCGCGGATGATCGTACCGATGGGCTTGCCGGTGAGCCGGTCCCCGGTGAACGGCGACCAGCCGCAGCGCGAGGCGAGCCAGCTCTCCTCGACGGTCCACTGCTTCTTGAGGTCCACCACGGTGAAGTCGGCGTCATAGCCCGCCGCGATCCGTCCCTTGCCAACCAGCCCGAACACACGCTGCGGCCCAGCGCTGGTGAGGTCGATCAGCCGCTGCAGCGTGGTGCGCCCCTTGGCGACATGATCGAGCAGTAGCGGCAGCAGCGTCTGTACGCCGGGCATGCCGCTGGGCGATGCGGGATAGGGCCTGGCCTTCTCCTCGATCGTGTGCGGCGCGTGATCGGAACCCAGCACATCGGGCACGCCCTGATTGAGCCAGTGCCACAGACCGTCGCGATGCGCGGCGGAGCGGATCGGCGGGTTCATCTGGGCATAGGTGCCGAGGCGCGGATAGGCGTCCTCGCCCGCCAGCGTCAGATGCTGGGGCGTCACCTCGCACGTCGCGATGTCCTTGTGCTGGCCGAGCAGTTCCAGCTCCGCGGGCGTGGTGACGTGGAGAACGTGGATGCGGCGACGCGCTTCACGTGCGAGCTTGAGGATGCGGCGCGTGGCCATGATCGCGCTTTCGTCGTCCCGCCACACCGGGTGGGAACTGGGATCGCCAGCGACCCGCTCGCCCTCGCGGTCGTTCATGCGGAACTCGTCCTCGGCATGGATCGCGACGCGGCGATGGCCCGAGGCGAGGACGCGCGCCAAATTGGCGTCGTCCGACACCAGCAGGTCGCCGGTCGAGGCGCCCATGAAGATCTTAACCCCGGCGGTGCCCGGCAACCGCTCAAGCTCGGCAAGCTCCGCGGCATTGTTGTTGGTCGCGCCGACATAGAAGGCGTGGTCGCACCACATCCGGTCCTTGGCGCGCGCGAGCTTGTCGTTCACCGCGTCGGCGGTGTCGGTGTTGGGCTTGGTGTTCGGCATTTCGAACACCG
>Ga0247823_10002468_pt1 | contig 15242 bp, 8 predicted proteins | sample 13C_PalmiticAcid_2_FD_192426 | JGI IMG/M metagenome (GOLD analysis project Ga0247823, IMG submission 192426) | Soil microbial communities from agricultural site in Penn Yan, New York, United States - 13C_PalmiticAcid_Day30 | ecosystem: Environmental > Terrestrial > Soil > Agricultural land...
CAACAAGGATCTGCCCGACGCCAATTCGGGCACCTTCTATTCGGCGCTCGGCAATGTCGACTTCCGAATCCTCGACGGCAATCAGGCCGCGACTGCGATCCGGTTTCACGCCGCGCAGCACAGTTTCGTCAGCCACGCCGATTTCGACATCGGCTCGGGGCTCGCCGGGCTCTATCACGTCGCCAACGAGGCGGAGGATCTGCACTTCCGCGGCGGCCGCTACGGCATCCTCGCCGAGAAGACTTCACCCGCATGGCCGTTCGCCTTGGTCGATTCGACCTTCGAGGGGCAGCGCGACGCTGCGATCCGCGAGCACGAAGCCGGGTTGACCCTGGTCAACGTCGCCTTCCGCAACGTGCCGGTCGGGATCGAGATCGACCGCGGCTATGGCGATTGGCTGTGGGGGCAGGATGTGCGTTTCGAGAATGTCTCGAAGGCGGCGGTCGTGATCTCCAACGAGAACAACGTCTATACCCAGATCGGCTTCCAGAACGTGCTGGCCGCGAACACGCCGGTCTTCGCGCGGTTTCGCGACAGCGGCAGGACGGTGAAGGGCGTGGCGGCGGCCTATAAGGTGGCGTCGTTCACGTACGGGCTGACGCTTCCCGGGCTCGGGCGGATGGGAACCTTCGAGACCGACATGCGGGCCGAGCGCATCGCGGCGCTGCCGGCGCCGTCCGGGCCGGTGATCCGCCCGCTGCCGCCGGTCTCCGAATGGGTCAGCGTCCGGTCGATGGGCGCCAGAGGCGACGACAGGACCGACGATAGCGCCGCGCTCCAGAAGGCGATCGACGGCCACCGCGTCGTCTATCTGCCGGCGGGCTTCTATCGGGTCGGCGACACGCTGCGGCTGCGCCCCGACACGGTGCTGCTCGGCCTCCATCCCAGCCTGACCCAGATCGTGCTGCCGGACGGCACGGCGGGCTATCAGGGGATCGGCGCGCCCAAGGCCCTGATCGAGAGCGCCCGCGGCGGCGATGCGATCGTCGCGGGGCTCGGTCTCGACACCAATGGCGCCAATCCGCGCGCGACGGCGTTGCTGTGGATGGCGGGCGCCGCTTCGATGGTCAACGACGTCAAGTTTCAGGGCGGCCATGGCACCAATCGCTATGACGGCACCCGGGTAAGTCCTTATAATAACAACGCAACTGCCGATCCAGACGCGGTGCGGCGCTGGGACGGCCAATATGCCAGCCTGTGGGTGACATCCGGCGGCGGCGGCACTTTCGCCAACATCTGGAGCCCGAGCAGTTTCGCCCATCCCGGCATCCTGATCTCCGACACCGAGACGCCGGGGCGGATCATTCAGGCCTCGGTCGAGCATCACGTCCGCACCGAGATCGGTCTCAACCGCGTCGCTAATTGGGAATTGCTCGCCCCGCAGACCGAAGGCGAGGCCGGGGAGAGCGGCGACGCCGTGGCGCTCGAGATCCGCAATTCGCGCAACATCCTCGTCGCCAATTTCCACGGCTACCGCGTCACCCGCACCCGCAAGGCCGCGCCCGCTGCCGTCACGCTGTACAATTCGCACGACATCCGCTTCCGCAACGTGCATGTGAATGGCGAGAGCGGTCTGGGCACGTGCGACGAGAATGGCTGCGCGACGTTCCTGCGGCTGACCAAGTTCCCGTTCGAGAATGCCATCCGGGACGTGACCCACGGGTTGGACGTGCGCGAGCGGGAGTTCGCCGTGCTCGACGTGCCGGCCAGACCCGATCCGGTGAAGCCGGCAATTTTCGGGGGCGGAACGCTCGAAAAACTCGCCGACGACTTTCATTCGATCGGCGGCGGCGCGGTGGACGCGCAGGGCAGGCTCTATTTCGTCGATCGCTTCTTCCGGCGGATCTGGCGCTGGTCCGACGATCGCCGGCTGGAGCTCGTCCGCGACGCCGCGCTGGATCCGGTCAATCTGACGGTGGATCGCTCGGGCAATTTGCTGGTGCTCTCCTCCTACGGGCGCAATGGCACGGTCTACAGCTTCCGCCCGGATGCCCCCGACCAGGAACTGACCTTGATCCCGGCGACGCCGATCGCAGACCGGCCGAATGCAGCGGTCGTGTTGCCGGTCGGCTGGTGGAACAATGGCGAGTTCAGGGACCAGCTCGATCCCGAGACTTATGAATTCACTACATTGGCCGAAATGTTCGCGCGCGACGTGGCGACGCCCCAGCTCCGCGAATATGTGTCACCCGACGGCAGCGTCGTGCTGCCGGCGTGGCGCGTTTTCCAGCAAGGCCCGGCGGACCATCGCGGCCTGCGCTTCTCGCACTCGCTCGACAGCTATGGCTTCCTCCACGGCAAGCCCGGCGAGCGGATTTTCCTGACCAACGGTTCGGAAAACCGCACCTATAGCGGCGTGGTCGGCGCGCGCGGCGACATCACCAGCCTCAGGCCGTTTGCCGAGCGGGGCGGGGAAAGCGTCGTGGCCGACGGGCAGGGGCGGGTCTACGTCGCCAACGGGCAGGTCTTCGTGCACGATTCCGGCGGTAGGCAGATCGGCCGGATCGACGTGCCCGAGCGGCCGCTCCAGCTCGTTCTCGGCGGTGCGGACCGCCAGACCCTCTACATCCTGACCCACCACGCATTGTACGCGCTTCGTCTGGGCTGAGCGGTCACCGGGCGAGCCGCGAGATCAGGATCGCGGCGCGTTTCGCCTGACGACGGATGCTGCGCAGGTCGACCGTTTCGCCGGGGGCATGATCGCCGCTGCTCAGTGTGCCGAGCCCCGCGAGGCTGTCGACATCCGCGGCGACGAACGAGATGTCGCCCGCGCCGCGCCTGAGCGGATCGAGCGGCTGCATCTCGGCGAGGCCGAGGTCGCGGTTCACGCCATTTAATGCGGCGAGCAGCGCCATGTTGCCCGCTGTCGGCGCCATCGCGGGATAGCCTTCGCCGAATTCGATCTTCGCGTCTGTGCCTGGGGCGTGGGCTGCGACGATACGCTCCATCTTCGCGCGCACCCGCGCGGTCTGTTCGACACTCAGCGTCCGGAAATCGCCGGTGGCGACTGCAGTGGCGGCGATGATGTTGGTCTTGCCCGTAGCGGTGGCGTTGCCGCTCTCGTCAACCGCCGCTGCCGCGCCGCCAGCGACCACCCCGGCGTTGAAGGTGAGGTTCGGCTCGGGCAATTCCTTGCGGAACGCCGACAGGATCCGCGCGAGCTCGGTGATCGCGCCGTCGCCGAATTCCGAGGTGAAGATCAGCGACGAATGGCCGGTCTTGCCGGTCGCGGTGATCCGCCAGTCGACCACCGATCGGCGTGCGATCGATCCCATGTCGCGGCCGTCCTGCGTCACCAGCCCCTCGAAATCTAGCGCGACATCGGCGCGCTTGCCCGCCGCGACCAGATCGCCGCGCGAGATCGTCAACGGGCTGCCCGCATCCTCCTCGTCGCCGGTCAGCACGATCTCGATATTGGCATGCTTCAGCGTCCCCGCCGCCTGCATGGCGTGCAATGCCGCGACGATCACCACCATCCCGCCTTTGTCGTCGCCGACGCCGGGACCTTCGGCGGAATCGCCCTTGCGCGTGAACTTCTGGAACGGCGAACTCGGCTCGAACACGGTGTCGAGATGCCCGATCAACAGGATGCGCTTGCCCCCCGTGCGGCCGCGATGGACCGCGATCAGATGGCCTGCGCGATTGACTGCCGCCATCGGCTTCCATTCGACCGCGAAGCCGAGTGCCTCGAGCTCCGCGCGCATCATCGTGCCGACCTTGGTGACGCCCTCGAGGTTGAGAGAGCCGCTATTCTGGTCGACCAGTTTCTGGAGCAGCGCCACCGAAGCCTCGAACCGCGCGTCCACCGTCCGATCGATGACTTTCTCGGCGGGCGACAGCGATTGCGCCGCCGCCGGCGCCGAGACCAGCATCATTGCTACCGCTACAGCGAGCCGCATCACAATTTCGCTCCGCCCATCTTATAGGTCAGCTGGAGGTAGAAGCTGCGGCCGACGCCGTCGAACCACGAGATGTCGTAATAGGGATAACCGCTATAGGTCCGGTCCTTGATCGGATTCTGATCGAACAGATTGTTGACCGTGCCCGAGATGCGCATCCGATCGGTCAGGTCATACTGCGCCGACAGATTGAACAGGTAGCTGGCCTTGATATAGGCGTCCTCGGCATAATTGGGCAGCCGGCCCAGCCGCTGGCCGTTGAGCGTGGTCGAGAAGCGGCCGAGATCCCAGGTCAGGCTCGCAGTCGCCTTGTCGCCGGGGATGTAATAGCCGCTGTCATAGGCCAGTTTGTCGATCTGCGGGTCGCCCGGATATTGGCGGATCGTGTGATTGAATACATGGGTGTAGCTCGCCGCGAGCGAGAATTGGCCGATCCCCTTTGTAGGCACGCGGAGATGCATGGCGATGTCGATGCCGTCGGTGGTTTCCTCGGCGATGTTGATCGGATTGATCGAAACCGACTGGATCTCGCCGGCGAGCGCGCCGCCGGCGTACCGCTGAACCCGGGCGATGGCGTCGATGCAGGTCGGGGACGACGGATCGGCTTCGGGAGCGGCGCCGCCCGCGCCAGGGCGGCACGCGGCTTCGTCGCGCAGGATGGTGTCGAGCCGCATGTTGAGGACCTGGTTCTTCATCTTCACGCGGAAATAGTCCGCCGAGAAATCGAAGTTGCGGGTCGGCTGGAAAACCATGCCTGCATTGAGCGAAGTCGAGGTTTCCGGGCGAAGGCGGCGATTGCCGTTGTGACGCGCGATGAAATCGACATCGTCATAATCGCAGTCGCCGATGTCCTGGCCCTCCTGACCGCAGAGATAATAATCGGTGCCGCCGGTATGGGTGTTGCCTGGGCCCTTGAACACATAATGCAGGTCCGGTGCGCGGAAGCCGGTGCCATAAGCGCCGCGGATCAGCAGGCTCTTCGCCGGGCGCAGCTCGGCGCCCAGATTATAGGTGAACTTGCCGAAGCCGCTTCCGGCGAAGCTGTAATGGTCGTAGCGGCCGGCGCCGCTCAGCTGGAGAAAGGTGAGGACCGGCACGCGAAGCTCGCCGCCGGCGCCCCAATGCTGGCGCGTTCCCTTGCCGTCGGAATCGATCAGGCCGACATAATATTGGCTGAGCGCGAGCGGATCGGGGTTCATCTCATAGCCCTGATCGCCGATCTCGGCGACCGCGGCGAAGCCCACCGGCCCCGCCGGAAGCTGGAGCAGATCGGTGGTGTTGATCGTCGCGGAGAAATTGTTGACCCAGGTCTTGGGGCGATAGGTCGAGAAGGCTGTGATCGAGCGATATTCGGCAGGCGTGAGCGGCTTGTAGAGACGCGCGATATCGGCGTCGAAAGCGGGATAGCCATTCTCCTCGCCGATCTGTGGGCCGAGGAAAAAGGCATTCGCCTTGTCGATCACGACCTGCGGGAAGTCGATCTTCGAGCTGTACTCGGCGTGATTGTAGGTGATTTCATAACCCCAGTTGCCGCCCCCCAATTTGCCGCGAATTCCCGGCGTGATGTTGTAGGTGAACGAGCGGTTGCGCGTCATGCCCGCTTCGAGGCCGCCCATTTCCTCGGGCGTGAACAGGCGGTACCAATTGTCCAGTTGATCCCCGCTATAGGTGAGGTCGACCGGCATGTTGGGATTGTAGAACGTGCCTTCCTCATTGCCGTCGGGCGCGACGTAGAACCAGTCGAGCACGTCGCGGAACAGCTTGAGCCGGGAATAGCTGGCCTGCACGTCGACGAAGAGCTCGGCCTTGTCGCTCAGATGATAGCCCATCGAGCCGTAGAGGCTGGCGGCGCGACGCTCGCTGATCGTCGTGCCATAGCCGATCGCTTCGTTGCTGCCGCAATAGCGGCCGTCGATATATTCGTCGTTGACGATGTCATAGCCATATTCGGGCCGGCGGGCGTAATAAGTGGTGCCTCCGTTGAGGTTGGCGAGCGAGGCGCAGACCGCGGCGCCCGGATCGAGATAGTCATTATCCTCATCGGTGCGCAGGAAGTTGCGGCGCGCGATCGGATATTCGGTGGTCGGGCTGTCCGCCGACGAATCCTGGAGGCGGCGCTGATAGGCCCAGAGCGGCCGCTGATCGAGGAGCTCCACGCCGACTACGCCGTGGAAGCCGCCGGTTTCCCAGCCGGTGGTCAGCGACAGGCGTTGCGAGCTGCCGCCACCATGTTCGGTGAAGCCGGCGCGATAATCGATGCGCGTGCCGTCGGGCTTCGCCTTGAGCTGGAAGTTCACCACGCCCGAGATCGCGTCCGAGCCATAGATTGCCGAGGCGCTGCCGCTCAGCACCTCGACTCGCTCGATCAGCCCGACCGGGATGTTCGAGATGTCGGTGAAGTTGCTGTTGCCGCCATAGGGCAGGGGGAAGTCGGCGATGCGGCGGCCATTGACCAGCACCAGCGTATGATTGGGGCCCAGCCCGCGCAGATCGACCTGTTGCGCGCCCGGAGTGAAGTCGGCACCGGAGAAGCTCTGCTGGCTCTGGGTCTCGCCGCCATTCTGGGTGATCGCGCGCAGCACATCGGGAACGCTCTGATAGCCGTTGCGAAGGATATCCTCGGACGTGATCGTCGTCACCGGCGCCGGCCCTTCGGCCTGGACACGCGGAATGCGCGAGCCGAGCACGACGATCTCGCTATCGGCGCCTGCCTCTTCCTGCGCGGCGGTATCGACTTGGGCGGTGCCGTCCGTCGTCTGTGCGGCAGCATGCCCGCCAAGCGCGCAAAAGGCCGTACCCGCCAGAGCCGAGGCGATGATGTTCCGATAGCGCATATGCGATCCCCCTTTTGCCGTGTTGACATATTGATATCGCTGAGCTGCAAAATGGAATAATAAAAATGCAAAGTGATCGCTCATTTCGAACGATTTGAAGGAAAGTGGTGACCGTGAAGACACTATGGGGGGTGGTTGCCGCAATTTTGACCTGGTCGTGGACCGCTGCCGCGCCGGCCCAGACCGCGCCGACTTACGCCTATTACGAGATCGGCGATGTCGCCGCCCCTACTCCCGCCGCCACCCGGCAGGCGATGATGCTGATGGGCGGCGGCGAATGGCCCCGTGAGGCCTTTCGCTGGTTCACCGAGCGGGCCGGACACGGCCACATCGTCGTCCTGCGCGCCTCCGGCGCGGGCGACGCCGGCGAGGAAATCTATCGCGATGTCGGCGGTGTGCTCTCGGTCCAGACGATCGTGTTCCGCGATCGCGCCGCGGCCAGCGATCCGCGGGTGCTCGCCGTCCTGCGCAAGGCCGACGGCATCTTCCTCGCGGGCGGCGACCAGGCCAATTATGTCCGGTTCTGGAAGGGCACGCCGGTTGCGGAGTTGCTCGACGCGCATGTCCGCAGGGGTCGGCCGATCGCCGGCACCAGCGCCGGGCTCGCGATCCTCGGCGGCACCGCATATGGCGCGATGGACGGCGGCAGCATCGACTCGCCGACCGCGCTCGCCGATCCGGCCGGGCCGGGGGTCACTCTGGTCACCGGATTCCTCCACATGCCGCGCCTCGCGCACGTCGTCACCGATACGCATTTCGCCGCGCGCGACCGGCTGGGGCGATTGATCGCGTTCGTCGCCGCCGCGCGGCAGCGCGATCCGCGCGCCATCGGCATCGGCGTCGATGAGGAAAGCGCGCTCTGCGTCGAGGCTGACGGGATCGCGAAGCTCCATACCCGCAACGGCGGCTTCGCCTGGCTCGTCGAACCGAGCGGGAGGCCCGGGCTGAAGAAGGGCACGCCGCTGAACTGGGACGCGATCCGCGTCACCGGCATCGGTCCCGCGAGCCGCCTCGACATGAACGGACTGCGCGTGGGGAACCCCGCATTCTCGGGAGTTGCCCGCGTCGAGGGCGGGCAATTGCTGAACGCGCCTGTCGGTCCGGTTGTCGCGGCGGCGCAATGACTCATCGGGCGCCGGAGGATCTCGATCTGCAGCTGCTTGCGCTGCTGCGGGCGGATTCCCGGCGCAACGTCTCCGAACTGGCCGCCGCGCTCGGCGTGTCGCGAACCAGCGTCTACAGCAGCATCGAGCGGCTCGAGCGCCAGGAAACGATCGTCGGCTATACCGTCCGGCTGGGCGAGGAGTATGACCGTCGCCAGATCCGCGCGCACGTCATGATCAAACTCTATCCCAAGGCGACGAGCGCGACGCAGGACCAGTTGATGACGATGCCCGAAGTCGCCGGCCTCTACGCGATCTCGGGCGAGTATGATCTGATCGCCATCGTCGAGGCGCCGCACGTCAACCGCCTCAACGATCTGCTCGATGCCATCGGCGCGATGGAAGGCGTCGAGCGGACGACCTCATCGGTCATTCTGGCGACCAAATTGCAGCGTTGATGCTGCGGATCCGGCTTGCCCCATGCCTCCACGCGTCGGTCAGGGAAGCAACTGTCCGCTCAGTTCCGGAACGGCGACGGCCACATCATGGGCGATCAGCCCGGCGAAGAGATCCGCACCCTGATCTCCCAGATGGGTATAATCGAACTTGCGCATCACAGTCGCGCGCGGCCCGCTTGTGCCGGCCGGCGGCGGCGGATCGCCTTCGGCAGCGGGCTTTGGCGGGAGCGTGGTTCCCGCTCGCGCGGCTTCGAGCTCCTCGCGGCTGGGCGGTTCCTGCGCCAGCCTGGCCGCCTCGACCGGGCCGAGCCTCGCCACCGCGGCCGCACTCCGTGCGTTGAGATCGACCAGCGCGACCTTCATGTCCCCGGCGACCGTGCGCACCTCGTTCGACCACGAGGCCAGATTGTTGTCGAGCACGCCCGCTTTGAAGATGCGGCGCGTCAGCGGCGTGAGCAGCACCGGCGTCGCGCCGGCCGCGCGCACTTCGGTGACGAACCGGCGGAGATTGGCGGGGAATTCGGTCTTCTCGTCGGTCCAGCGCTCGGGCTTGCTCGACTGATCGTTGTGCGCGAACTGGATCAGGACATAGCGCGCGCGGTATCCCGGAATTCGCGCCTCGGCGAGCGCGATGTCCCATGATCCTTCCGCGCGATAGCTGCGCGTGCTGCGTCCGCCGCGCGCGAGATTGAGGCACGCCACCGACGACTTCACGTGCCTGCCGCAAAACGCCGAGCCCCAGCCGCTGTGCGGCGCCATGGTCGAATCGCCGATCAGGATGATCTTGACCGGCTGGAGCAGTGGCGCGTCGGTGCGTGTGCGCTCCTGTGCGTTGACGGGCAGTGCCACCACCGCGCAGGCGAGGCCGATCAGCGAACGGATCACGAGAAGCCGAGCCCGCCGTTCACGTCGAGGTTCACGCCGGTGAGGAAGCGGGCCTCGTCCGAAGCGAGCCAGGCGATCGCATCGGCTACTTCGTCGGGATGCCCCTCGCGGCGCAGCGGCGTGTTTCCCGCCACCGCTGCGCGGCCCTCGGGCTTGGAGAAGATGTCGTGGAAGCTGGTGCCGATGAGACCGGGACATACCGCGTTGACGCGAATGCCCTGCGGGCCGAATTCCTTTGCCCAGGCGCGGGTCAGAGTCATCAACGCGCCCTTCGACGTCGCGTAGAGCGAAGCCCCCGGACCGCCACCGTCACGCCCGGCCAGCGACGAGACGGTGACGATCGCGCCGCCCTCGGACATCAGCGGCTTCACGGCTTTGGTGACGAGGAACACCGACTTGAGATTGAGGTCCATCACCTGGTCGTAGAACGCCTCGTCCATCTCCTCGAGCTTTCTGCGCGCGACCATGCCGCCGGCGAGGTTGACCAACACGTCGACGCGATCGCCGAACCTGTCCTGCAAGCCGGCGACGAGCGTCGTCACCTGATCGGCCTTGCTGACATCGGCCTGGAATATCGCGGCGACGCCGCCCGCGGCCTCGATCTCGCGTGCCGTCGCTTCGGCAGACGCGCGGTCGTTGCAATAATTGATCGCAACCTTCGCCCCCTCTGCAGCGAGCCGCAGCGAGACCGAACGTCCGATGTCGCGGCCGCCGCCGGTGACCAATGCGACCTTGTCCTTGAACTTCATTCTTCTACCCCTTGTACCCGCCCGGGGAGCGGAACCGGCGCGGTCCTCCCCCCGAGCAACCATATTGCCAACATCGAGAGCGGCACGATCGCCGCTGCCAGTGCAAAGATCGAAGCGTAACCGTGCCGGGTCATCACCGGCACCAGCCAAGTGGTGATCAGTGTCCCGGCCACCGCCGCGGTGCCGCTGAAACCCGCGAGCGAGCCCGCGCCGGCGCTGCCGAAGAAGTCGCTGGGCAGCGTCTGGATGTTGTTGATCGCCACCTGGAAGCCGAACAGCACCGCGGCGATCAGCAGCACAGCATAAAGCGGATCCGCGGCGCGAATGGTCAGCAATAGCGCCGGCAGCATGATCGCCCCGCCGAGCGTTATCACGACCTTGCGCGCCTTGAGCACGCTCCAGCCCGCGCGGATCAGCCGCCCCGCCAGCCATCCGCCAAACAGGCTGCCGAACATCGCGCCGACGAACGGCACCCATGCGAACAGCCCGATCTTCTGGACGTCGAATCCGAAGGTTTCGGCCAGGTAGATCGGCAGCCACGAAACGAACAGCCACCAGACTGGATCGAGGAAGAAACGCGCGACGATGATCGACCAGCTCTGCCGATTGCGCAGTAATTCGCCCAGTCGCGGCGCCGGGCCGGCCTCACCGACTGCTGTCCTTTCGCCGGCGATATGCGCGCGCTCGGCTTCGCTCAGCCAAGGGTGCGCGCCGGGATCGCCACGATAGAGCCAGAACCATGGCAGCAGCCACAGCATGCCCAGCACGCCGACCAGCACGAAGGTCGCACGCCAGCCGAACTGGCCGAACAGCAAAGCAACCAGCGGCGCCGCGATGATCGCGCCGATCGCCGCGCCCGAATTGAAGATACCCTGCGCTAGCGCCCGCTCGGAGGAGGGGAACCACAAAGCGTTGACCTTGACCGCGCCCGGCCAGTTGCCCGCCTCGCTCACCCCGAGCGTCGCACGCAGTACCCCGAAGCTGCCGATCCCGCGCGCGAGCGAATGCAGCGCGATCGACACCGACCAGACGAGGATCGAGACGGTGAACCCAAGCCGCGTGCCGATCACGTCGAACAGTCGCCCGAACAGGCTCTGCCCCGCGGCATAAGCCAGCATGAAGATCGTCACGAGGAGCGCGTAATCGGCCTTGTCGGCACCGATGTCCTTCGAGATCGCCGGCCACATCACCGCGAGCGCATTGCGATCGATATAGTTGATCACCGTCGCCACTGCGACGAGCCCGATGATCCACCAGCGTAGTCCGTTCTTCATCGCGCCGCTCCCTGATCGAACCGCGCGAAGTGGCCGGTCCATTCGACAGTTCGCCCATCGATCGCGGCGCGGTGCCGCGCGGTCGCGTCCACGCTGTCGGCGATCGCCAGCACGATGCTGCGTCCGTCGACGAAATCCACGCGGACCAGATCGGCGTCGGCGCCGCGCGCATGCACCAGCTTCGCGATCGCGCTCTTGCTGCCCACCACGGTCTCGGCCGAGGGATCATAGGCGCCGTGCGGCTCGAGCAGGCCGACAAACGTCGCGTTCGCCACGCCCGTGGCCCGCGCGATCAGCAGCGGCTCGCGGCGCAGATTGAAACGCGGATCATTGGCGCCGCTCTCGCCGAGGATCAGCTCCGCGCCCTTCGGGGGCAGCATGTGCCAAGTGTAGAATCGTTTCCCCAACATCCAGGTGAGGCGCGCCTCCCCGGCATCAGGCGTGCCGGTCGCATCCACCCAGATGTGCTGATAGCCGTTGGCCTTGCCCAGCACCGGCCGCACGCCCGTGTTCGACTGGTGCGGAAAACCGATCTCGGTGATCTGGCCGCGATAATGCAGCGGCAGATCATAGATTGCAGGCTTGTCGCCGGTCGCGCGGAGCAGGTCGAGTACCAGCGGGTTCGCTTTCCCGTCCAGCGGCAGTTCGACCAAAGTGCGACGGAAGCGCACCCCGGGATACGCGCCGTCCATCTCGGCCGTACTGACCTGCGCCTTCGTGTCGCTCGCGAAGTATAGCTGCTTTGGCGCGCGCGCCTGCCCGACGCGCCATTTGCCCGCGAAATGGCTGGTCTCGTTCACCACCAAGGTATTGTGGGCGACGGTCTGCTTGGCCCAGCTCTCATTCTCGGGAAGGTAGCGCCCGCCGTCCTTGGCTTCGACATTGAGGAACCGCGCCGAGCCGTAATCGGTGATCACCGCTTCGCCGGAAGCATAGAAGATCCAGTTGAGCTTGTCGAAATGGCCGTGCCCCATGCCCATGCCGCTATTCTTGGCGACGAGCACCGACGCTCCGGCCTCCGGTCCCGAACGCATCACCGCGACCGCGCCCTGCTCGCCGTTCGGCCCGTCGCGGAACAATGCCGAGACGAAGGGGAAAGGGCGCGCCTTGCCCGCCGCGAGATCGCGCGCGACCAACAGCCCGCCGGGGTTCAGCGTCGTGCGTCCTTGCCCTTGGGCGATCGACAGGAAGCCGGGGTCCTGCGTCGCCGCATAGCCGATCGCCACTGCCTGATAGAGCTCGTCGGTGTTGAGGGTCTTGTCGGGCATCGCGTCGTTGAGCGGGAAGAATGCGCCGTGATGAGTCAGCTGGATGGTGGTGCGGATCGCCTTGAGCAGCACGCCGTCGCGGTGGCGGAAGATGCCTTGCGCCGGATCATTGATATCGATCGCCTGCGCGAACAGCACGAACGGCAGCAGGGCATAGCGCTGATAATAGGGCCCTTCGGTGTAATAGCCGTCGGGTGAGAGGAGTTCGTCGACCTGCCGCAGAAACCCCGTCTTACCGCTCCTGTCGCGACCCTTGAGCGCCATGTCGACCAAGGCGCGGTCGCGTAGCACATAGCCTGTCATGCCGACGCCGGCACAGGCCCACGTCGCGTGATTGTGGATCCGGTCGAACATTTCCGGGCTGCCGGTCGACAGGAATGCCGCCGCGCGCCGGAAGACATTGTCGTCGATCGTCTTGCGGTCTGCCGGGCTCAGCGTGTCGCGGATCGCGTCATAGCCCTGCACCGAATAGACCAGCCAGACGCTGTCGTTGAGGCTCTGCCAAAACAGCCGACCCACCGATTCGTTCGCTTTGGCGGGGTGCTCGCCCAGCGTCGGATAGAGCCGCGCATATTCGAGCAGCATCCGCCGTCCGAACGCGGCATAGGCGCGCTCGCCGGTGATCCGGTAGAGCAACCCTGCGCCATATAGCGCCATGTAGTTCCGCTTATGCTGCTCGTGGGTGTAGCCGCCGCCGGGATCCTTTGGCACCGGCACATGAACGCCGTCTTTCATCGCCGCGTCGATCGTCTCGCGCATCCGCGCGACTTCGGCGGCGAACAACGGATAGCGGCCGCCTTCGCGTGTCATTGCGGCGAAGGCGGCGCCATCCGACAGGGCCGGCCGCGCTTCCTGCGCGTGCACGGCGGTTGCGACCGTCAGGGTTGATGCTGCGGCAACGAGCAGCATGCGACGCATCATTGCGACACCCGATTATCGGCGAGCAGCGCGCGTTGCGGACCGGTCCAGTTGAGCTCCTTCACCTCCGGCGCCGGTGTCGCCTCGAAGCTGTTCCGGGCGATTTCGGTGTGCGGCGAGCCGACGCTGTGCGTCACGCGGATGCCGCCGCTTTGGAGGAAGCGGTTATCGGTGATCCGTGCCTCCTGGACGCCCGAGAGCAGCAAGGGGCCGCTGTCGCGCACCGTGCTGCCGGTCATCGTGAATTGCGGGCCATAGGTGCTTTCGTCGGTGCCGCCGCGGAACAGATCGGCCACGATGCCCACGCGTGCGAAATCGACGCGATCGAAGACGACGCGCTCGGCATTGTAATACCCTTCCGTGCCGGTCTCGGAATGCCCCGCCAGCACTGCGCCCGACACGTCGGCGAAGCGGCTATTGGCGATGCGAATGGTCTCGGCGAGCGTCGCCGGGCTTGTCGCGATCACGTCAAAGCCTGGCGCGCTCGCCAACTCGCTGAACAGGCAATCCTCGATATCGACGGTGTAATTGCCCAACATCGGCCGCGCGCTGCTGCGGATCACGGCATTGCCCGGTTGTGCGGACGTCGCGGCGCCGCTCAGCTTCAGTCCGCGCAACTGGAGTCGGCCGCCGTCCTCGAGCTGGAACAATGTCCGACCGGAAAAGCGCAGCGTGGCGGCGGATGCGCGCAAGGTAAGGGTGCGCCGGATCACGAGGGGCTCGGCAAGCAGATAGTCGGCGGGCGCGAGCTGGATGATTGCGCCGTCCTGGGCATTGGCCACAGCTGCCATCAGTGCCGCACTGGTTCCGATTTCCACCATGGCGCCGCTGCCGAACGCGGTGCCCATGCTCGTGGGCTTGGGATACCAGCCGACACCGGTCTCTTCGCGCGCGATCACTCGCAGGTCGCGCGGTGCACCCGCCGCCGCACCAACCGGATAGAGCAGGCCGTTCGGCGCGCGTCGGAGCGCGACCTCGCGGCGCTCGACAGCGACGCCCGCCACCTTGGGCTCGACCGTGGCGACATTGCCGGCAAAGGTGATGCCGGCGAGGTTGGCTTGGGCGCGGAACGGGCTCTTGCCGTTGTGATTGACGATCAGATTGGCCGTGAAGCGCGTCGATCGCGGCGCCTGCGAGCGTTCGTCGCTGGCCCCCGCGCCCAAGGTGATCCGCGCCGCGTCGATGATCGTATTGCGCTCGATCAGCCCGTCCTTGACCGGCAGATAGCGGTTGACCGGCGAATTGGGGACACCGTTCATCACCGTGATCGCGCTGGTGAAATCGACGCCGCCGAGCCCCTCCATGTAATTGTCGCGCACCGTCTGGCGCTCGTTGATCACCCGCACCCCGCCGGTGTGCGGCAAGTTCCGGCCCAGGAACACATTGCGCTCGACCAGATTGCCATTGCCGTGGCGCAGCACGACCGAGCCTTGCGAGGCGAGGAAGACGTTGCGGCGGATCACGTTGCCACCCGATTTGATCGAGACGATCTCGACCTCGCCGTCGCAGCGCTCGAAAACATTGTCCTCGACGATCGAGTTCGAATCGCTCATCGATTCGGTACTCGTCCCGATCCGGATCGTCTCGCCCCCGTTCGAGCCGAGCACCGGCCGCGGACCGAAATAATTATGGTCGAGGCGCACGCGGTTATCGAGCGGCATCTTGCCCTCGCGCACCACCACCAGCATCGCGCCGGCGTTCGCTTTACCTTCGAAATGCGAGTGATCAACGCGGATGTCGCGGCCGTACAGCGCCACCCAATGATCCTCGAACCGTCGGTCGGGATTGCTGAACCGGTCGACGACGATCCCGGTCAGCCGGAGATGCTCCGACCAGCGCTTGCCGACGCGGGTG
>Ga0247823_10002469_pt1 | contig 15239 bp, 13 predicted proteins | sample 13C_PalmiticAcid_2_FD_192426 | JGI IMG/M metagenome (GOLD analysis project Ga0247823, IMG submission 192426) | Soil microbial communities from agricultural site in Penn Yan, New York, United States - 13C_PalmiticAcid_Day30 | ecosystem: Environmental > Terrestrial > Soil > Agricultural land...
GCCGCCGGATCGCGCTGAACAGCCCGAGCGCGCCGCCGCCCGACGCCTCGATCAGGCGGCTGTACGCGCCGGCGAGGGCAGGGAGGTCGCCGCGTGCGATATCGGTGACGATCAGCACCTCTGACTGGCGCGCATAGTCGAACGGGCTGGGCACCGCGAAATGCTGGACGCCGCTGTCCATGTGCCGCGCGCCGGTGCGGATATCGGCGTCGGCCCATCCGCCGTGGCCGTGCCCGCCATTGCGCAAGGTTGCGGACGTGACCAGCACGCCCTGCGCGGGGCGGTAGACGACCTCGGCGATCGGCTTGGCGGGGTCGAGCCAGTGGCGGTGCATCCCGGTGTCGAACTCGCGCCCGTCGTAGCGATCGACCGCGAGCCAGTCGACGAAATCGGGATCGGCGGGGCCGCCGACGCGCCCGAGCAGCGAGAGCCAGCCGCCCAATGTGTCGATGCGCGTGCCAAGACTGTGCCGCGCGCCGTCGACGCGCGCGCGTGCCTGTCCGTCGAGCCAGTCGGGCGGATCGTCGACGAGTGCGTCGAGGCGTTTTCCGAGCGCCATCAGTGGCCGGAGTAGCGCCTCGACCGCGTCGCTCGCGGCGGCTGCGGCAGCAACGAGTGCGGAATCGGGATCGGCAAGCTCGGTTTCGAGGCCGTAGCCCGCGTCGGCGGTCCGCGTATCGACCGCGCGGGCATAAACCTGTCCGCGCACCGCGACGAGCAGCCGCTCGATCGCGCCCCACGGATCATTCTCGGACAAGCGCCCGAGCCAGCCGTCACCGGGCAGTTCGGCAGCGGCGGCGATTGCCGCCTGGATCGCGCGGTCGCCTGCCTCGTCATAACTTGCGACATCGGCGAGCCGTGCCGCGAGCCCGCGCCGCCGTCCGCGCGACTTGCCTTCGGGCCCCCATACCCAGCGGCGGATTTCGACGGCTTCCTGTCCCGTCAGCGCCGCGGCGAACATCGAATCGGCGGCGTCCCACAGATGATGGCCTTCGTCGAAGATCAGCCGCGTCGCGGGCGCCCCCCCGTCGCGCGGGCGGGCGGCCTGCACCATCGTCAGCGCATGGTTGGCGATGACGATGTCGGCCTGCGTCGCGGCGCGCGCCGAGCGTTCGATGAAGCATTTGCGGAAATGCGGGCAGCCCGCGTAGATGCACTCGCCGCGCCGGTCGGTGAGCGCCGTAGTGCCGTTGCGGCGGAACAGCGCGGGGAGCCAGCCGGGCAGGTCGCCGCCAACCATGTCGCCGTCGCGTGTATAGGCTGCCCAGCGCGCGACAAGCTGTGCGAGGATCGCGGCGCGCCCCGAAAAACCTCCCTGCAACGCGTCTTCCAGATTGAGCAGGCAGAGGTAATTCTCGCGCCCCTTGCGCACGACGACCTTCTCGCGATGCGTTTCGGCATCGGGGTAGAGCTTTTCGGTCTCGCGCGCCAATTGCCGCTGCAGCGCCTTGGTGAAGGTCGATATGCAGACGGCTCCTGCCGACTGGTCGATCCATTGTTTCGCGGGGGCGAGATAGCCCAAAGTCTTGCCGATGCCCGTCCCGGCTTCGGCGACCAGCATCTGCGGCGCGTCCTTTCGTTCGCGCGGCGCGAAGATCGATGCGGTGGCGCGGGCATAATCCTGCTGACCCGGCCGGCGTTCGGCGCCGTCGCCGGTCAGCCGGTCGAGCCGCGCGGATACATCGGCGTCATTGATCGTCACCTGCCGCGGTTGTCCGCGCGGCGGCCCCTCTTCCCATTCGGGCAGGCGCGAAAACAGCCAGCGTTCACTGGCGTCGGGTGCCGACAGGCGCTGGATCAGCGGCGACCATGACCAGCGCTGGCGGGCGAGCGCCTGCATGCCGTGCCACGCGCCCTCGCGCTCGGACCAGTCGGGGTCGTCGATGCTGGCGAGCATCGCTGCGGCCGCTTTTGGTAGGAACGCCGCAATATCTTCCTCGCTCTTCGGCGGTGTCAGACCGATCGCCGCGGCGATTCCTGCCGGGGTCGGCACCGCGAAACGCGCAGGATAAAGGAAGGCGAAAAGTTCGAGCAGGTCGAGCCCCGACAGCTCGGGATAGCCCAGCCGGTCGCCCGTCAGCGTCGCATTCAGGAGCAGATGCGGCGTGGCGGCGACCGCAGCGATCGCCTCACCGCGCCCGACGCGCTGGACGCGGCCGTGCGCATCGGCGATCCAGATGCCGATATGGCTCGCATGGATCGCGGGCAGGGTAAGCGGGTCGGGGGCCATCGCTCCACGCTAGGGACAAAAGGCGAACGCGGCAAGGTGGTCCGGGCGATCGGGAGCTTTCTTCTTGCGGTGGTGGGTGGCTTCGGCGACCTTCGAAGGAACTCAAGTGAAAGGACAATCGGATGAGCGAAGAGGCGGCGATCGGTGCGGTGGTTGACGAGATGTATGCGATGATCTCGGGCGCCAAGGGGCCGCGCGACTGGTCGCGGCAGGCGAATTGCTTTCATCCCGATGCGCGTCAGATCCGCACGTGGATCGATGCCGACGGGTGCGCGACGTTCCGGAGCATGGGGCTCGACGATTATGCGCGCGACACGACGCCCTTCTTCGCCACGAATGACTTTTTCGAGATCGAGATCGGACGGCGGATAGACGTACTTGGCAATATTGCTCACGTCTGGAGCGCCTATGAGGCGCGTAGCTCATTGGACGATGCGGTGCCCGAGCGGCGCGGGATCAATTCGATCCAGCTGTTCAAGGATCCCGGCCTCGGCTGGCGGATCATGGCGATGATCTGGGACAATGAGCGCGAAGGCGTGGCGATCGCGCCCTTCTGACGATCAGTTGAGGCCGCGGCGCCCGAAGGTTGCGGGGCGGCTCGTCTGGAATATCTGTGAAGGCTCGATCATCGAAGCCATCCGTGCGCGCTTGAGTGCGTTGTAGAGCGCACCGTGCGTCAGCTCGTACGGAAAGCGCACACCCATGCGGTCGAATTCGGACCACATGACCACGGCGTAAGTGACCTCGCCGCCAAAATGGATTTCGCAGCGCGAGCGCGCGGGCATGCTCGCCCCGTCGATCCGCGCGCCGCCTTCGGACAGGTCGGTGATCTGGCCGCCGACTAAGTTGAGTACGCCATTGACGGTCACGTCGATCGAAACGGCGGTGCGTTTGTGGCCGCGGGCGGTGGGGGTGCGAAAATTGTCCATGTCCGGGACGCTACGCCCGCATGGTAAATTTTCCGGTAACGATGTTGGGTCGCGTTGGGACATGTTGCCAGCGAGGGCCGACGATGGTCTATGCGGATCATGGCCCGCCCGATCATCCTTTACGGCATCGCGCTTGCCGCCGCAGCATTCCTGCTCGAGTGGCTGAACTACAAATATGTCGTGCACCGCTGGTCGACCGAATTTTATATCGTCTGCGTCGCCGTCGTTTGCGTCGCGCTCGGCATATGGGCCGGCAACCGGCTGACCGCGCGGCCGCGAGAGGCCTTTGCGCGCAACGAGGCGGCGATCGCGTCGCTGGGGCTCAGCGCGCGCGAATGCGAGGTGCTGGAGATGCTGGCGGCGGGGCACGCCAACAAGATCATCGCGCGCCAGCTCGATATCTCCCCCAACACGGTGAAGACGCATGTCGCGCGGGTTTACGAGAAGCTGGCGGTCGCCAGTCGGACGCAGGCGGTGCAAAAGGCGCGGACGCTCGACATCCTGCCGTAAAATCGGACGAGAGCCCCCAAATCACCCTTTTGGGCGATAGATTTCGCCGGTTGTCGCTGTTCTCCTCGCATGGCATTTTCATCATTGGGGAGAAGCTACATGGGCAGGATTATTGCAGTTTATGGCGCCATCGCGGGCGTCATCGTCGCCATCGGCATGTTCATCAATATCACCTTCGTCGCCGATTATGGCGCGATGGGGATGGTGGCCGGCTATCTGTCGATGCTGGTCGCGCTGATCTTTGTGTTCGTCGGCGTCAAACGCTATCGCGATACCAGTCTCGGCGGTGTGATCACTTTCTGGAAGGCGGTCGGGGTCGGCCTTGGCATCGGGCTCGTCGCGTCGGTTTTCTATGTTCTCGGCTGGGAGCTCTATATGTGGCGGACCGGTGGAACCTTCATCGCCGAATATGCCGCCAACAATATCGAGATCATGCGCGCCGGCGGCAAATCGGCGGCCGAGATCGCGCAATTCTCTTCCGAGATGGAGGCGTTCGGGAAACAGTACGAAAACCCGCTGTTCCGCATGGCGCTGACCCTGACCGAGATATTGCCGGTCGCACTGCTGGTATCGATCGTATCGGCGGCGCTGCTGCGCCGGAGCAGTTTCATGCCCGCGACGCAGCCGCGCGGATGAGGCGGAAGGGAAGAGGGCCGGCGCCGGTCTTCTTCCCATCCTCGCTTCTTGCCGCTATGGGCGCGGCATGACTGACTTGCACCTTCACCCTTCGCTGCGCGAACCCGCGCAAACGTCCAAGGCCTGGCCGTTCGAGGAAGCGCGCAAGCTGGTCAAACGCTATCCGGACGGAAAGCCGGGCGGCGAGGCGGTGCTGTTCGAGACGGGCTATGGTCCCTCGGGGCTGCCGCATATCGGCACCTTCAACGAAGTGCTGCGCACGACGATGGTCCGCCGCGCCTATGAGGCGCTGACCGGCGGCGCGCCGACGCGGCTTGTTGCGTTCAGCGACGATATGGACGGGCTGCGCAAGGTTCCCGACAATGTGCCGAACGGCGACATGCTGCGCGAATATCTCGGCAAGCCGCTCACCGCGATCCCCGATCCGTTCGGCAAATATGAAAGTTTTGCGCATCATAACAATGCGATGCTCCGCGAGTTTCTCGATCGTTTCGGCTTCGAATATGAGTTCGTCAGCTCGACCGAACGCTACACGGCGGGCGCGTTCGACGAGGCGCTGAAGAATGTCCTCCGCCACAATCAGGACATCCTAGACATCATGCTGCCGACGCTGCGCGCCGAACGCGCCGCGACCTATTCGCCGATCCTGCCGGTCAGCCCGAAGTCGGGAATCGTGCTGCAGGTGCCGGTGACCGTCGTCGACGCCGACGTCGGCCTTGTGTCGTTCGAGGATGAGGGCGATACGATCACCCACTCGATCCTCGGCGGCGGCGCGAAGCTGCAGTGGAAGGTCGACTGGGCGATGCGCTGGGTCGCATTGGGCGTCGATTACGAAATGTACGGCAAGGACCTGACCGACAGCGGCACCCAGTCGGGCAAGATCGCCAAGGCGCTTGGCGGGCGCAAGCCCGAGGGGCTGATCTACGAAATGTTCCTCGACGAAAAGGGCGAGAAGATTTCGAAGTCGAAGGGCAACGGCCTCAGCCTCGAGCAGTGGCTCGACTATGGCAGTGAGGAAAGCCTGGCCTTTTTCGCGTACCGCGAGCCCAAGGCGGCGAAGCAGTTGCATATCGGCGTGATCCCGAAGGCGGTCGACGAATATCTGCAGATGCGTGGCAACTATGCGGCGCAGGAGCCCGACAAGAAGCTCGGAAACCCCGTGCATCATGTCCATGTCGCGCGCGGCGAGGACATGCCGAGCGCCGAGCTGCCGGTGACCTTCGGCCTGCTGCTCAATCTCGTGGGGGTGATGGGCGCCGATGCGTCGAAGGACCAGATCTGGCGCTACCTTGGCCAATATGTCGACGGCGCGAGTGCGGCGACCTATCCCGAGCTGGACCGGCTGATCGACAATGCGATGGCGTATAACCGCGACTATGTCGCGCCGACGCTGAAGCGCCGCAAGCCGGTGGGCGGCGAGGGCGCGGCGCTGAAGGACCTCGACGACAAGCTCGCGGCGCTGCCCGCCGATGCCGGTGCCGACGATATCCAGAACATCGTCTATGAAATCGGCAAGAACGAGGCCTATGGCTTTGAAAACCTGCGCGATTGGTTCAAGGCGCTCTACGAGACGCTGCTCGGGTCAAGCGCCGGGCCGCGCATGGGCAGCTTCATCGCCTTGTTCGGGATCGACAACACGCGGCGATTGATCGCCGAGGCACTGGCCTGAGGAGCAGGGCATGGCGGCTTACGAACTGGCGCAGATCAACATCGGCCGCTTTCGCCTGCCGCCCGACCATGTCGCGAACCGCGATTTCATGGACGCGCTCGACCATGTGAACGCGGTCGCCGAGGCCGCCGACGGCTTCGTGTGGAGGCTCACCGGCGACGGCAATAACGCAACCGACGTGCCGGTGACCGACGATCCGCATTTGATCGCGAACATGTCGGTGTGGCGCGATATCGATGCGCTCGCGGCCTATGTCTATCGCACCCCCGACCATCTGACGGTCATGAAGCGGCGCAAGGAGTGGTTCGAGCATATGGCGCTCTATCAGGCCCTGTGGTGGGTTCCGGCGGGGCATCATCCGACGGTTGCGGAGGGCATGGAGCGGATCGCGATGATCGAGGCGAACGGGCCGACGGCGGAGGCCTTCACCTTCAAGCGGCCATTCGCGGCGCCCGACGGCACGCCGGCGCTGCCGGTGCAGGATGAATGCGCATGATCGACATTTTCACCACCGGCGGGACGATCGACAAAGTCTATTTCGATGCGCTGTCCGAATTCCAGATCGGTCCGGCGGCGATCCCCGACATGCTGCGCGAGAACAACGTTCATGTGCCGCACCGCGTCACGCAGCTGATGCGCAAGGACAGCCTCGAACTCGACGACGCCGACCGCGAGACGATCCGCGCCGCGGTCGCGGCGAGCGATGCGTCGCGCATCCTCGTCACGCACGGCACCGACACGATGGTCGTCACCGGCCGCGTGCTCGCGGGGATTACGGGCAAGACGATCGTGATGACCGGCGCGATGCAACCCGCTTCGGTGCGCGCGAGCGATGCCGAATTCAACGTCGGCTTTGCACTCGCGGCGGCGCAGACGCTGCCGCCCGGGGTCTATGTCGCGATGAACGGGATGATCTTCGACCCCGAAAAGACGGTCAAGGACCGCGTCGGGTCGCGTTTCGTGCAGGAGTAGCGCGGCTAGCGATATCCTCCCCCTTGATGGGGGAGGCAGTGAGACTTGGCAGCTTGCTGCCTAGTCGCAGCGGTAGGGGTGTGCTTCCGGCCTAAAGCAGTGGAGCGATGACGCACCGTCACCCCCATCCAACTCCGCCTAGCCGCTTCGCGACAAGGCTGCGTATCCTTCCCCCATCGAGGGGGAAGAAGGCTAGTCGCTCGCCGTGACCTGCCGCAGCACCGCGGCATAATTCGGCGCAATCGTCATCGAATCATGATTGCCCGCGCGGCCGAGTGCGGCATGGACTTGCGGCAGGCGATAACAGGGCACGCCCATGAAGAGGTGATGCTCGGCGTGATAATTCACCCAATATGGAGCAACCGTCGCGCGGGCGAGCCAGCCGGCGTTTGTCGTCCGCGCGTGGGTGAAAGGATCGTCGCTGCCCGTCGTCGTGCACGCATGTTCGGCGATGTTGCGGACGCGCAGGTAGAGCTGGAAGGTCGTAGCCAAGCCGGCGAGCCAGAGCAGGTAGGGTGTCCAGCCATAGAGCGCCAGCGAGAGGCCGAGCAGCACCGCCTGCACGATCAGGAAACGGCCGACCGCGCGCGCCACCGCCATCGCCCCCGCGACGTCGATCGTCGGTGACGTCATGCCGTCGTCCGACTGCTTGTTGAACGGCGTCCCGGCCTTGGTGCTCGCGCCGCTTTTCTGCCCCTGCTCACCGCGCAGCATCGCCTTGAAGCCGACGAAGGCGAAGCCGAATTGCGCGACGCGCTGTTTGAAGAAGGTCTGCCCCGTCAGGTCGCGGAGAACCTTGCGCCACAGGCTGGCGCGCGTGGTGGGGAAGGGTTTCGACAGCGACAGGTCGGGATCCTCGGGCTGCTGCGTGAATTTATGATGCTGGAGGTGATAGGTGCGATAGGCGATCAGGTCCGATCCGACCGCGGCGCCGGTCAGCCATTGGCCGAGGAAATTATTGATTTTCCGGTTGGGATGGAGCGCACCGTGCGCGGCGTCGTGCATCAGGATCGCGAGGCCGAGCTGGCGTCCGCCGACGAAGACGATCGCGATCAGCCATGCCGCGGGATTCTGCGACCATGCGGCGAAACCGACGAGCGCGATGCTGACGATCCATGCGTGGGCGACTAACCAGATGCCGCGCCAAGACGAAGCGCGGGTGATCGCGGACCATTCGGCGCGGTCGAAAAAGCGGTCGGGCGGGAAGAGACGGACGGCGGGCATGACTGAACTATAACAAGTTGCGAACCGAAACCAAACCCCTTCCGTTTTGGCACAGCAACGGGCGAAATGGATGCAATTTGGTAAGGATTTGGAAACCCCTTCCGGCCACTGCTTACCCCGACCAGATGAGCAGGAAATATCGGGAAATTGGGGGTTCGGCGTAACATCATCCGTCCGGCAAGCGGCGATTTGCAAGCAGGCGAATCGCTGTTCGATTCACCGGAATTCGTCACGCACCTGATGCGGGTGGCGAAGCTATGGCACTATGTGCTGATCGGCCGCGTCCTTGCGTTTCTGACCTTCGCTTTTGTGCCCGGCGTTGCGGGTTTCCTCGATCATCCGGCGCACTGGCTGGTCATGGCGGCCGGCCTGCCCTGCGATATCGCGCTGACCGTGATCGGGCAGGTGATGCGCAAACCACGTCCGATCGCACATCAGCGTGTCCGGCTGATGGCCATGCTGTGCATGGCGCTGATCGTGCTCGGCACGTTGCTCAACGCCGCCGCGATGTTCGACGCGATCGCCATCCCCGATGGCAGCCGCCATTTCGACGCCTTTACCGCGATCCACATCGGATCGCTCCTCGTTGCGGCATCGGCCGTTGCGGTGGTACGTCCCGCCTTCTTCGCGTTCGCGGGGGCGACCGCGCTGGGTGGCGCCATCGGCGTCGCGTCGTGGCCGTTCGCGGTCGCGGGGTTCGTCTTCCTTGGCCTTCTGATCGTGATGATGCGTGAGGATGTCCGGCACCAGCGCCGTGCGACGCGCGCAGCGCGGCTGAGCATCAGCGACCAGCAGCGTGCGCTGAACCTGATGCGCGATTTCGAGCGTGCGGGCCGCGGCTGGTTCTGGGAAACCGATCGCCATGGCCAGCTCGTCTATATCTCGCCGACCGTCGCGGCGCGGCTCGAACGCCCGCTCGCCGACCTGCTCGGCCATCCCTTTACCGACATCATCCGCAAGCGGCTTGGCAACGATGAAAGCGAGGAGCGCACATTGGGGTTCAGCCTGTCGTCGCGTACGCCGTTCAAGGAGTTGACGGTGCAGGCGGCGGTGCCGGGCGAGGAACGCTGGTGGTCGATCTCGGGTCACCCGATCAGCAACGAGCTCGGCAATTTCCAGGGCTTCCGCGGCAGCGGCACCGACCTCACCGACAAAAAAAGGTCCGAGCGCGAGATCAACCAGCTTGCGCGCTACGACACGCTGACGGGCCTCGCGAACCGGCGCCATATCACCGACCTGCTCGAGCGCGCATTGAAGAGCCACAGCGGCCAGCCGCAGCCCTGCGCGCTGTTGTTGATGGATCTCGACCGCTTCAAGGCGGTGAACGACACGCTGGGGCACCCCGTCGGCGATCAGCTGTTGCAGCAGGTTGCCGGGCGGCTGACGCAGATCGTCGGCGACAAGGGACAGGTCGGGCGGCTCGGCGGCGACGAATTCCAGATCGTCGTGCCGCAGATAAGCCAGCCCGAAAAACTTGCAGGCATTGCCAATGCGATCCTCCTGAGCCTCGCCAAACCGTTCGCGATCGAGGGCGAGCAGGTGCGTGTCGGATCGTCGCTCGGCATCGCAGTGTCGGATGGGCAGGGGGTCTCCGCGTCGGCGCTCGTCCGCAACGCCGACCTCGCGCTTTATGCCGCGAAGGATGCGGGGCGCGGCGTCTATCGTTTCTATGCCGACGCGATGCACAATCAGGCGAGCGAGCGAAAGGCGATCGAGGATGCCTTGCGCGATGCGCTGGCGAAGGATGAACTGAGGCTTCTTTATCAGCCGATCGTCGATGTCGAGAGTGAACGGATTACCGGGTTCGAGGCGCTGATCCGCTGGCATCATGCGACCCACGGCCTGATCAGCCCGTCGAAGTTCATTCCGATTGCGGAAGAGGCCAATCTGATCGTGCCGATCGGCGAGTGGATCATCCGCACCGCCTGTGCGACCATCGCGCACCTTGGCCCCGGATATCGCGTCGCGGTCAATGTTTCGCCGCGCCAGTTTGCCAATGAAAAGCTGCCCGCGACGATCATGAGCGCGGTGTCGGCGGCGGGCATCCGCCCCGAGCAGCTGGAGCTGGAAATTACCGAGGGTGTCTTCCTCGAAGAAAGTCCCGAGAATCTCGCGATGTTCCAGAAATTGAAGCGCACCGGCGTGCGGCTGGCGCTCGACGATTTCGGCACCGGCTATTCGGCGCTCGGCTATCTGAAGAAGGCGCCGTTCGACAAGATCAAGATCGACCAGAGCTTCGTCCTTGGCGCCGCCGATCCAAGCAGCATGAATGCCGCGATCATCTCGTCGATCGTCGGGCTGGCGGCAGCGCTGAAGATGGAGACGACCGCCGAGGGGGTCGAGACGCACGACGATCTCGCGCTGATCCGCGGGCTCGGGTGCAGCCACGTGCAGGGCTATATTTATGGGCGTCCGATGGACCTCGCCGAGGTGCTGGCCTTGCTTCGCGAAAGCGGAGGACGCGTCGAGGCGAAGGGGTACAAGAGCGCGCGCGAACCGCGGCTCACGACCTTCCGCACGATCCAGGTCGGCAGCGGCGGCTATCAATATGAAGGGATCGTCCGCAACATGTCGTCGCGCGGCGCGCTGATCGAGGGGCTGTGGAACGTGCCGCCGGGCACGGTGCTGACACTCGAATTCGGCGCCGATCAAATATTCGATGCCGAAGCGCGCTGGTCGGCGGGCAACCGCGTCGGCGTGAAATTTGCCGAAGCGGTCGAGATCGACGGGCTCACCGGTCCGAAGATCGCCACGCCGGCGCGGGGACGGATCCGCCGCGCCGCGTAAAGCCGCCGGTCAGTCCGCGATGCGGCCGCGCGCCATTACCCAGTCGACTTTTTCGAGCACGGTGACATCGCTGAACGGATCGCCGCTGACCGCGATCATGTCGGCCGACATGCCGGGCGCGATGCGGCCGATCTCGTTTTCGAGCGACAGCAGCTTTGCGGCGACGGTCGTCGCGCTCGCCAGTGCCTCGCGCGGGGTCAGCCCATATTTGACGAGGAGCGCGAACTCCTGTCCGTTGCGGCCATGTTCGAAGACGCCGGCGTCGGTGCCGAAGGCGACCGGGACGCCGAGCGCCTTGGCGCGCGTCACCGCCTTGCCGACGTCGCCGAGCGTCATGCGCACCTTGTTCTCGACCGTGGGGGTGTAGATGCCCTTGCCGAGCCGCTCGCGAATGCCCTCGAACGCCATCAGCGTCGGGACGAGATAGGTGCCCTTGGCCTTCATGACCTGCAGCGTCGCGTCGTCGGCGAAGGTGCCGTGCTCGATGCTGTCGATGCCGGCCGCAGCGGAGGATTTGATCCCGCCAGCGCCATGCGCATGCGCCATCACCTTCAGCCCCAGCGAGTGGGCGGTGTCGGCGATGCTCTGCAGTTCGGGGCTGGTGAAATGGCCCTCGAGGCCGCGCGCCTGCTGCGACAAGACGCCGCCGGTCGCGGTGATCTTGATGACATCGGCGCCGGCGCGCGAGGCCTTGCGCACCTTTTCGGCGCACTCGACCGCACCGGTGCAGGTATAGCCTTCGTCGAGGACGGCGTGGATATCCTCGCGAAAGCCCGTCACGTCGCCGTGGCCGCCGATGATCGAGAGCGCGGGGCCTGCGGCGACGATGCGCGGGCCTTCGATAAAGCCGTTCGCGGTGCCGCGGCGGAGCGAAAAGGCGGTATATTGTGCCGATCCCGCCTCGCGCACCGTGGTGAAGCCCGCACGCAGCGTGATGCCGGCATTCTTCGCGCCGACGACGACGCCCCATTCATTGGGATCGACCGCGGCAGCCCGATAATCGTCGCCGGGGTCGCCGGTCAGGTGGACGTGGAGGTCGATGAGGCCGGGGAGCAACGTCTTGTCGCCAAGGTCGACGATTTCGGCGCCCGCGGGGGCTTCGGTGCGACCGGCGGCGATCGAAGTGATGCGGTCGTCGGTGATGGTAACGGTCGACGGGCCTTGCGCGGGCTGGCTGGCGTCGGTGATGACGCGGCCGGCATAGACGATGGTGGTTTTTGCGTGCGCCGTCGTGCCGAGCAGCGCGAGCGTCGCGGCGGCGACCATTCCCGATTTACGCATGAAGTCTCCCCTGTTGATCGCGCCACCGTGGCGCGCCGGGCGGGGGAGGGCAAGTGCATAAAAAGAGGGGCCGACTTGGTCGGCCCCATAGTTTGTCATCTGATAACCGAAAGGAATATTACCAGAAGAAATCGTAGATCACGTCGATGACTTCGCCGGAGTAGGTATCGACCAGAAGCGCGTCGTCATAATAGCGGATCCAGCGCGTGCCGCCGTAGGCGGGCGGAAGGCGGTAATAACCGGGGTCGTTGATCCAGTAGCGCGAGCTGTAGAACAGCGAGTTCAGGCTGAAGCCAATGCTGAAGCGCGTATATCCGTAACCGCGATACGGGTTGTAATAGCGCGGCATCCGGTAATGACTGCGGTTCTGGTTGCGATAGCTGCGCCAGTCGTAGCGGCGGTCGTTGCGCCAGTCGCGGTTCCACCGGTTATTGCGGTCGTTCCGGTCCCAGCGATCGTTCCGGCCGTCGCGATAGCGCCGGTCGACATAGCCGTTGCGGTTATTGTCCCAGCGGCGGTCGACGCGGTTGTTGTCGTTGCGGTCCCAGCGGCGGTCGAGGTCGCCGTTGCGATTGCGGTCATAGCGACGATCGACCTGGCCATTGCGGTTGCGGTCCCACTGACGATCGACCTGACCGTCGCGATTGCGATCCCATTGGCGGTCGGTGCGGCCGTCGCGGTTGCGATCATAGGTGCCGCCGCCGCGCTGGCGGTCGACCTGTTGGGTCTGGCGCTGCTCATTCTGCCGTTGCCATTGCTGGCGCTGCTGATCGTTTCCGCGCTGTTGCCACTGCTGACGCTGGGCCTGGCGCTGTTGATCGTTGCCGCGTTGCGCGTCATTGCCACGCTGCTGGCGCCATTGCTCGCGCTGGGCTTGACGCTGCTGGTCATTGCCGCGCTGCTGGCGCTCAACGCGCGGCTGCTGGCTCTGCTGGCGTTCAGGCCGTGCCTGACCGCCACCATTGCCGCCGCGGCGTACTTCGGGGCCGCGTGGTCCGCGGTCTCCGCGGTCGCCGCGCTGTGCGATCTGCACCCGCTCGCCCGGTGCCTGTGCGGCGGCCGGGGCGATCGGGGTCAGGATCGTTGCAGCGATCAGCAACCCTCCGAACATCTTCTTCATCTCGCCATTCTCCAACTCATGTCCCGTTTGCTGGAGACGCCAGCCGGGATGATGAATCGATTCTTACTCTTCACAAGATGATCGATGGCTGACCGCGTTGTTGCCTGCGGTTCAGCTAGATGAACGGGGGCGTTCAGGTCCCGGGCGGCAGGCGAAGGGCAGGGACGGCGCGGGCGGCATCCTCGGGACGGATGCCCGGCGGCGGCGCGGCGGCGATGCGCTCCTCGCCGCGGATCACGCGGCCGGCGAGGCGGATCGCGGTGCGGATGCGCGGATAGGTGCCGCAGCGGCAGATGTTGGTCATCGCCGCGTCGATCTCGGCGTCGCTGGGATTGCTGTTCGATCGGAGGAGAGCGGCGGCCGCCATGATCATCCCCGACTGGCAGAAACCGCATTGTGGAACCTGTTCGGCAACCCATGCTTGCTGAACCGGATGGCTGCGGTCGCGCGCGAGGCCCTCGATCGTCGTGACGAAGCGGCCCTCGCACTCGGCTATCGTGACCATGCAACTGCGAATCGCCTCGCCGTCGATATCGACGGTGCAGGAGCCGCACTCGCCGGTGCCGCAGCCATATTTGGTGCCTGTCAGGTTCGACGCATCGCGCAGCGCCCAGAGCAGGGGCGTTTCGGGTTCCATGCGATATTCGACCGGGCGGTCGTTGACCGAGAATCGCGTCATGCGGTTCCTGTTAGCGTAACCGCCGGATTAGTCACGCCAGCTCGTGTCGATCTTGTCGACCTTGCGCACCATCGCGTCGAATTCGGCCTTGCCCGCCTGTCCGGGGATCGAGGCCATGAACAGGTCGCGCTGATGGACCGCGATCACCTCGTTAGGGACGATGATCGGCTGGCCCATGCTCATCGTCGCCATCTGGATCTCGCACGCGCGCTGGAGCGCCCAATATTTGATGAAGGCTTCGCTCAGCGTCTTGCCCATCACGACGGGGCCGTGATTCTTGAGCATCAGGATGCGCTTTTCGCCGAGGTTCTCGACGAGACGCTCGCCCTCTTCCTCGCGCACCGTCACGCCCTCGAAATCATGATAAGCGAGCTGGCCGGCGAAGTTGCAGGCGTAGAAATTGACCGGCTGCAGCCCGCCTTCGAGCGCGCAGACCGCGACCGTCGCGGTGGTGTGGGTGTGGATGATCGCGTGCGCGTCGGGCAGGACGCGGTGGAACAGGCTGTGCTGGACAAAGCCCGCCTTGTTGACGTGCCAGGGATTATCCTCGTCCACCTTGTTGCCGTCGATGTCGATCTTGATCAGATTCGACGCCGAAACCTCGCTGAAATGCAGGCCATAGGGGTTGATCAGGAAGGCGCCTTCCTCGTCGGGAACCTTCACCGTGATATGGTTGAAGATCATCTCGTCCCAGCCCATCATCGCGAAGATGCGGTAGCAGGCGGCAAGTTCCTGCCGCGCCGTCCATTCGGCTTCGCTATATTTGCTGTTGCGCTTGAGCTGGGTCGCCATGGCCTGTCCCTCATTATGATGTTAGTTTCGTCCTGCTACCTATGCCATAAGGATGGGGCCGGGCACAATCCCGGGAGCGGGTAGGGCGCCCGATGGTGCATGGAGCGCGGTTTACCGCGCAGGGGCTTGCATTTTGCCGCGAATCCTTTTAGTGGCCCAGCCATCGGAACGTCGCGGGTTCGCGGCGCTTCTTTTATTGCCCTTATATCGGCGATTTTTGGCGGACCGGATGGCCGGTAGTCATTCATCGTTGGACGAACCGGAGACGACACGGCGTATGCAAATCATCGTTCGCGACAATAATGTCGACCAGGCCCTTCGCGCGCTCAAGAAGAAGCTGCAGCGTGAGGGCGTGTATCGCGAAATGAAGCTGCGCCGTCATTACGAGAAGCCCAGCGAAAAGCGCGCGC
>Ga0247823_10002470_pt1 | contig 15236 bp, 17 predicted proteins | sample 13C_PalmiticAcid_2_FD_192426 | JGI IMG/M metagenome (GOLD analysis project Ga0247823, IMG submission 192426) | Soil microbial communities from agricultural site in Penn Yan, New York, United States - 13C_PalmiticAcid_Day30 | ecosystem: Environmental > Terrestrial > Soil > Agricultural land...
GCAAGGGTGCTGGCCCCAAGGCCCGTCTGGCAATTGATACTAGAAGTGATACCCACATCCTACCCTTGCTGAAAGCCGTGAGCTACAGGGCAGCGGATTTCGGCCTGAATCACCACGCAAAGCGGTAAGGCGACCAGCCCTGAAATAGGACAGTGCGGCCGCTAGAGGACCTTAGGTGGTCCTTGATCGAAGCGCAGGACAGCTTTCACTGCCCTACCCGCAGTCACGTCGGCGAACGCTTCATTGATATCGGAAAATTCGTAGAACGATACCAATCGATCTATGGGAAACTTGCCGGCGCGGTAGAGCTCGATGAGCTCCTTGATGAATAATGGGGAGATGGCATCTCCTTGGATAATTCCTTTCAGCGACTGACCCAATGCCAGTTGCGAAGCATCTATCACTGCGCCAGCGCCTTTGACAAAGGCAACGAAACCGAAAGTCCCCAACGCAGCCAGTGCACCTACCCCGGCTTCAAGATTTTCTTTACGCCCGCTGGTATCTAGAACGTAATCAACGCCCCTGGCAGAAACAGCGCGCAGGTCTGCCACGAGATCCGCACTGTCTTTGGCATTGATCACATGAGTTGCACCCAATGACTTCGCCACATCCAGCCTGGCCGGGTCCACATCTACCGCAATGATTGCGCCCACGCCGGTGGCAGCGGCCGCCATTACCGCTGCAAGCCCAACTGCACCTACACCAAAGACGGCAAACACCGAGCCCGGTTTCACTTCAAGTGCCTTGAGCACTGCGCCTGCGCCGGTTTGAAAACCGCATCCCAAGGGCCCCATCAGTTCTAACGGGACGTCTTTGGGAATCTTGATGGTGTTGCGCTGATGCGTGAGTGCAAAGGTCGAGAAAGACGATTGACCGAAGAAGTGGCCATGCAGAGCACCCCCATGAGGGAGGCTAATCGCACTGGATCCGTCTAGGCGTGCCCCGGCAAAGTTCGCGTCCCACATGCGCTCACAGTAGGCGGCATGGGCAGAAAGACATGGCTTGCAGACACCGCAGGAATGATACGAGAGCACCACATGGTCCCCAACAACAAGGCCGGAGACCGCGCTCCCCACACGCTCCACCACGCCGGCCCCTTCGTGTCCCAGCACCACGGGCAATGGCGTGGGAAATTTCCGGTGCACAACGTGCGAGTCGGTCGCGCAAATACCAGTGGCAACCAAGCGGACGAGCACCTCGTTCTCACGCGGATCTTCGACGGTTATGTCGCTAATCTCAAATATCCCACCGGCTTGACGAAACACGGCTGCTCTTGCTGCAGTTGACATTGGCGCTCCACAAGAATGGATTAACACGGAGAAATATCTTCGTGAGGCGGCATGATGACCAACCGATAGACCAGATGAAACGATGTGGCGCATCGGAAGCGCAGGATTGGACTGTCGACAGCAAAAGTTAACAGCTGCGGGACGGGGAATTCCCGTCAGCAGCGGACCGCAAAAGCCAGCCCTGCCAAGCTGAGTTGACCGTCTGTCTCTGTACCAGCGCACAAGCCCTCATAGCTTTGGATCAGAAAATGGTCGCTTTGGATAGGTTTGGAATGAGTGGCCGCCACGATCACCACGGTGGCGCCAGCGGCCTCTGCTGCCTGAATACCGGCGGGCGCGTCCTCCCAGACCAGGCAGTCTGAAATCTCTACACCCAGGGCCTGGGCCGCGGCGATATAGCAATCAGGTGCCGGCTTACCAAGCTCAACATCTTCGGCAGTGATTAGCACTTCGGGCAGCGGTAGTCCTACGGCATTAAGCCGAGCAATCGCCAGGCGGCGCGGTGCGGAGGTCACGATGGCCCATCGCTGAGATGGCAGTGAGTCGAGAAAGCGGCGAGCACCCGCAATTTCCACGATGCCCTCAACATCGTCTACTTCTGCTTGTGTCAGGGCAAGCGCTTCGCGATCGATATCCGTCCCAACAGGTGCAAATCGCCGCATCGTCTGGACGACCTGCACCCCGTGCATGGCGGCCAGCACCTCGGCAGGATCCAATGCATGGCTGATGGCCCACCGGGTCCAGATGCGATTGGCCACGGTAATGCTGTCTAAGAGGGTTCCATCCATGTCAAACAGAAATGCTGCGAAACTACGATCCAGCATAAGCAACCTTGGCGAGCTGAGGCGCCGGTGTTATGGCTTGGAAACCATGGCCATCCATTGCGATCTACTGGTCCGCCCGCGCGTCGAATTTATCGCGTGCTTTGGAGATCTGACGCAGATGGTTTTGCGCCCACGTGGCAAGAGGTTCGACGGCCTCCCCTAAGGAGTGCCCAAGCGGCGTGAGCTTGTAGTCGACGCGCAGCGGGAGAGTAGAAACCTCCTTCCTATTCACCAGCCCGTCTCGTTCTAAGCCTCGTAGCGTCAGGGTGAGCATGCGTTGTGAAATGCCGCCTACAGATCGCTTGATGTCGCTAAAGCGCTTGGACCCTTGCGCCAGCAGCACCACGATCAGGATGCTCCATTTGTCCCCCACACGGGCTAATACCGAACTGATGACGCGGCACTCGGGGTCGTTCGGGTCAGGAAACTGGATGGACATGGTAAGGCTCCGGTTACAGAGATGTGCCTACTTGCGCACCCTGCCTAGCAGGACTACCTTAATTCAGGGCACAAATGTATACCACCTGGCGCCCTCGCGGCGACGGTGGCCGGTAGACGCATGTCCAAGTAGGGCATGCCGAGAAGAGATGGAAGATGATGACTCGACAAGAGCGACTGGTTCCCCTCCCCGACAACATACTGTCGTTCTCGGTCCGGCAGGGCAGATGGAACGACATTGGCGTTGACATCACCGAGGCCCACTGCGCGGGGCGTGTTCTCCACCCGCTTTGCTATGAGGACCAAACTCGTTTGAATGTCCTGCTCGAGGAAGTTAGCAATTCTCCCTGCGAACCACGCTACCGCGAGCACCTGCCCTGTGCTACGGGCTACACTCCCCGACACCTGTATATGGCGCCCGCTGGCATGGAGTTGTGGGGGTATTGTGCGGACATTCGGTATGCCAAGGACGTTACCCTGATCTTCGACATACCTCGCTTGGAAGAGCGCTTTGGTGTCCAGCTGGACTGCCTGAATACCCCTAGATTGCGCTTCTCCAACGATCCGCTTTGGGGGCTGGTCAAGCTGCTGGCCGATGCTGTCGGATCCGAAGATCCGACAGCGCGTCTTTACGGAGACGGTTTGACCGCGGCTATTGTCGCGCGCCTAGTGATGGCAACCAAGGAGGTTGGACCCGAGGCTGGGAAGTTGGCGCCGTGGCAGCTGCGGCGCGTCCTGGAATACCTGGAGCAAAGCCTGCCAGATCACGTGGCGCTCGCAGACTTGGCGGCTTTGTCAGGATTATCCCAATGGCACTTCAGCCGGGCGTTCAAAGCATCGACTGGATTGGCACCTTATCAATGGCAGCTTGAAGCGCGCATCAAGCGGTCACAATCGCTGCTCCTGGACACGCGAGCCACGCTCGAACAGGTCGCTGAAGCCCTAGGCTTTGCTGACGCGGTGCACTTTGGGAAAACGTTCCGAAAGATTGTCGGAACGACCCCAGCGGCCTGGCGAAAGGCCAAGAAAAACTAGTATTCCGACCACTTGTTTCTCAGGTGGTTGGAATAGTGCCACCATCGATCACAAACTCAGTGCCTGTGATCGAAGATGCGCGATCAGAGATGAGGAAGGACACCAGCTCAGCCACCTCCTCCGGCTCTGCCGGGCGCCCAAGCGGGATCCCACCCAGTGAATCCATGAGTTGTTTCAGCGCCGCATCACGATCGCCGCCCAAGGTCGCGGCGATCCGCATGATCAGCCCTTCCGCTGATTCAGTCCGAACGAAGCCAGGTGCAACGCTAACCACCCGTATGCCCTTGGGTCCCAACTCTTTCGACAGACCCTTGCTGTAAGTGCTGAGCGCGGCCTTGGCAGATGCGTAGGGCAAGGTCGCATCATGGAGCGGCAGTGCGCGTTGTATGGAGGTGATGTGCAAGACAACGCCCGAACCTCGCTCAATCATGGCTGGGACCAAGAGGCGATCAAGTCCGACGGCCGGATAAAGATTGACCGCAAACGCATCTTCCCAGTCTTGATGGGAAGCCGCCACGAATCCACCAGCAGGAGTGGTAGACGCGCCTACCACATGGACGATCGCATCGATCTTGCCCAATCGCCTCGTCGCCGCTTCGGCAACGGTTTCTATTCCAGCCATGGTGGCCAGGTCGGCAGCGATGAAATCTTCCTCATCCTGCAGATCATCCGGTTTGGAACGTGCGGTTGTGAAAACCATAGCCCCGGCGCTTCGCAGTCGCTTGACTACTGCAGTGCCCATGCTCTTGGTTCCGCCGGTGACGAGAATATGTTTCCCTACGTTTTCTTCAATCATGTCAATCCTGGTTTGTGTTGCAAACTGGCTTTCATTGCCTCCGTAGCTCAGAGGCTCTTGTCTGTTCGAATAGTTAGGTCAACCGATGGATAGCGTCGCGATCTCATCTTTGACTAGCGTAAACCGGTAGGTCAGATCGACCGGATTGCCCGGAAAGTCGCCTGTCACATGTGCGCGCACCACTGGCGCCTGGCTTGGGCCCTCTACCTCGAACGGTTCGGACTGGAAGCTGTATTTCTTGCGACTATCACTCGCCCATCGGCGGATCTCATCGCGGCCTACGAAGTCCCGCTTCTCATCGTTGACCTTGGCATCAGTTGCAAAACAAGCCGCGATGCGATCCGCGTCATTGGTGTTGGCAGCGGAAAAGTATTCGTAAACCGCGGGGGGAAGGTTAAGTGGCATGTCTTTTGTCCTATCTGCATTGATCCAAGTCAAAATATGTCTATGCTAGGGCCATGTCTAGAACACACAAAAAAGTGAGTTACTCACCTACAGGTAAGCTCGAAGATGTCACACCCGCCATGGCGGCGGCCGGCGCCAGAGCGGCAATTCAACTGATCGAAGGCAGATGGAAATTGTTGATTGTCTTTAACCTGTTTGGACAAGGCGTGCTGCGTTTCTCCGAACTCGATCGATCAATTCCCGAGGTGTCGCAGAAGATGTTGATCCAGCAACTGCGAGAGCTTGAACGCGATGGGATAGTGCATAGAACCATCTATCCCGAGGTGCCACCGAAGGTGGAATACACGCTCACCGCGTGGGGTCTTGCGATGTGCCCGACACTCAATTCTCTTCTTGAATGGGGGGCGGCCTGCCCCGTCAAGGCACAACCTGCGCCGGCTGAGTAAGCGCTATTACAGAGCTTAATTAGACAGTCGCCGTTCGGTATTCGATGCCTGGTCTTTGCCCGCGGGTGTTCGGCTGAAACCGCAGGACGCAACGCAAAAACAGACGGGCAATCGCAAATTTGAACAGTGTGTTCTGCCTGTTCGCCAATCATATTGGCTTTACCGGATAGGCATGTGGAGCGGATTGGATGCGCTCTCACCTTCTCCTTTTCGGCTTCTCCAACCCCAAAAGGATCTTCATGAGCGCATCCGATTCATCGGTGGGTGAAGCCATTGGCAAGGCGACTGAGTATCCGATTGGTATCAGCTTTGATGTGGCCTTCGAAGCCTTTTCAGTCAGGCTGACGACCCTTTCTGATAGTGAGCTGCGATTCGATATCGCAGAGGGACCTTACGCCCGCACCGAGACCGTCAAGATTACGTCAAGCGTAATCCGCCCTGGTCTCTTCCTTGTCAGTTGGGTAGAAGCGGGCGGTGCGACCGTCGTGCATCTCGAAGACTTCGCTGCGTCGGTGATCTACTCCCACGCCACGCTACCGGACGGAACCTTCTTGCGCATGCAAGCGCCCATTCACGTCATTGACTCGGAGAAGTCTCCATGAGCATCGATACCGCTGCCAATCGAGCCTTAGTGCTCGAAGCTATGACCACGCTGTTCCAGCGCAAAGATCCTCTCGCTGTCGAACGGCTGTATACCCCGGACTATATCCAGCACAATCCCGGCATTGCACAAGGACGCGAGGCACTGGCCAAACTGGTTGCGCAGCTGCCGGCTGGCGTGTTCTACGAGCCTGGCCTGATCATTGCCGAAGGAGCCTATGTAGCGATCCATGGACGCATCAAGGGCTGGTCTCCCAATCCACAAGTGGTGGTCGACATCTTCCGGGTGGAGAACGGCAAGCTCGCCGAGCATTGGGACGTTCTGCAAGACGAGATTCTACCGAAGGGCAGCAAATCCGGGGTGGCTATGTTCTCGCCCGACGAAGCCTCGGTGCAAGCGACGACCAATGAGACGGCGATTTCAGAAACCGGCGCGGCTATCAACTATGACGCGTTGATGCAGGCCAACCTGACGAGTGTGTTTGGCGAGCGAGATGCCGAGCGTCGACTCAAAGTGATCGGCGAGTTGTATGCCGAGGACGCAGTGCTCAATGAGCCGCACTCCTCGGTCAGGGGACGTGCCGCGATCAATCAGGCCGTCACCGAATTGCTTAGCAGCCTCCCGCCCGAATTTTCTTTCGCCCCCTTGGGCCCCGCGATCGGCCACCACGGTATCGGCCGTTTGAGATGGAGTGCGGGTCCGCCAGGGCAACCACCGGCCGTGACGGGCATGGATGTCGTCCATTTCCGACAGGGGCGCATCCACTCCCTCTTTGTTTTCCTTGACCCACCCTCCCCCTGAACTATCCGCGATTCCTACCAAGGAGTTTTCAATGCCCACCACTGCCCGCTCCGCCAAGATTGGCCTTAACGCATTACTTCGTCCGGCCGATAGCATTCTCGTGCTGATTGACCATCAGCCCTTCCAGTTCGCCAATCTGCACAGCCATGAGCCCACCTTAATCATCAACAACGTGGTGGCTTTGGCCAAGACGGCAAAGGTGTTCGATGTGCCTACGGTGCTGACGACAGTCGTCGAGGATCGTGGCGGGCACATCATCAAAGGGCTCCAAGAGGTATTCCCGGAACAAAAGCCCATTGATCGGACCTTCATCAATACCTGGGAAGATCCACGCGTCACCGACATCGTCAAGAAAAGTGGCCGCAAGCAACTGGTGATGGCAGGGCTCTACACCGAGATCTGTCTGGCCATGCCGGCCATCCAGGCGCTGGAGGAAGGCTATGACGTATTCGTGGTCACGGATGCGTCTGGCGGCGTGTCAGCTGAAGCGCACGACATGGCAGTGCGCCGGATGGTGCAGGCCGGTTGCGTCCCCATTACCACCACGGCGGTCCTGGGCGAATGGCAGCGCGACTGGGCCCGCCTGGACACTGCGGCGGGCGTAGCCGGCATCGTGCTCGAGCATGGGGGCGGCGGTGCGGTTGCCTTGGCCTGGGAGCTCCAACTTCTTGGCACCGCCGCGGGATCGGGCCACTAAGCGTGTCCACCGCCACCACGCCTATTCGCATTGGCTACTGCCTGTCGCTGACAGGCCCAGTGGCGGGAAACACACAGTCTGCCCGGCTTGCTCATCGCATTTGGCAGCAGGATGTAAATCGTCGGGGCGGCCTCTTGGGCCGGCCCGTCGAACTGATCTGCTATGACGACCAAGCCGATGCATCAAAGGTCGCTGACTTGTATAGACATCTCATAGATGAGGACAAGGTCGATCTGGTGATCGGCGGCTACGGAACCAATAGCTTGCTGCCGGCAATGCCTCTGATCATGGAGCGTCAGCGTTTCTTTGTAGGACTTCAAGGCTTGGGCATTAACACTACCCTGGGCTACCCGAACTATTTCGCGATGATCCCTACCGGGCCCGATCCGAGCGCTGCGCTCACCGAGGGCTTCTTCGCACTGGCCTCCGAGCAACAGCCCCGCCCTACCACCGTAGCGCTCCTCTCCGCTGATGCAGTGTTCTCCCGCAATCCGATCCTGGGCGCAAAAGACAACGCCGCCAAGTATGGGTTTCAGATCGTTCACGAGGCCACCTATCCCCTATCGACAACAGACTTCAGCCCTGTCATCGAGGCCATTGCTCGCAGCGAATGCGACTTGCTCTTCCTATGTTCCTATCTTGAAGACTCAATGGGCTTGGTGCGGGCGCTGCGCGCTCACACCTTCCGCCCCAAGATGGTGGGCGCTGCAATGATTGGCCCGCAGAACACGGCGATAAAGACCACGCTAGGCCCGTTGCTCAACGGCGTTGTGAACTATGACTACTGGGCGCCGGTTCCCACCATGAAGTTTCCCGGCGTGCAAGTGTTCCTGGCGAACTACCAGGCACAGGCTGCTGAGGCTGGCGTGGATCTACTTGGCCACTACACGGCCCCCTTGGCCTATGCACAGCTGCAGGTTCTAACCCAGGCGGTGGAGGCCACGGGCAGCTTGGATGACGCCAAGCTCGCCGCCTACGCGCGGCAGGCCACTTTCAACACGGTCATGGGAAACATCACCTTTGGCGCCAACGGTGAATGGTCGGCGCCTCGCGTATTGCAAGTCCAGTTCCAAGGCATCACAGGAAACGAACTTGGACAGTTCCAGGACGGCTCGCGGCAGGTTGTCGTCTCTCCCCCCGACCTGCGCTCCGGCCCGCTTCGCTATCCCTACGTAGATGCGTTGAGTTAGTCCGTCTTTCATCCTATCCACAACCAAGAGAAGAAGCACTATGCACAAAGCAGTCTTTACTCCTGAGAACTCCGCCATGATTCTCATCGACCATCAGGTCGGCACCATGGCCTGGACCCACTCGCACGACATCAACCTGGTTAAGGCCAATGCCCTGAAGCTTGCCCGCATCGCCGCGGCGCTTGAGATCCCTACGGTGATTACCTCGAGCATGGAGGACATGGTGCAGGGGCCGATCATCTCCGAGCTGCAGGAGATCCTGCCGCAGGTATTCGCCAACCGCGTCAAGCGGCCCGGCATCGTCAATGCGATGCACCACGAAGGTTTTAACAAGGCGGTGAAGGCTCTTGGTCGCAAGAAGCTGTTCGTCGCCGGCGTTACCACGGAGATCTGCATCACCTTTCCCGTGCTGCAGATGCTCGAAGAAGGCTACGAGGTGCAGGTGTCGGCGGACGCCTCGGCGTCATACACCAAGTATGGCGACGACCTAGCCCTGCGACGCATGGAAAAGGCAGGCGCCATCATCACCACGGTTGACATGATTGTGTCCGAACTGGCGGTCGACTGGACCAGCCCCAATGGCCAGAAACTGGTGCCCATCCTCGGATATCGATAATCCGCTGCCTTACGGGATCAAGGATGATCCCAGCGAGGTCCAAATGTGTCTGACTGCGTGGCTATCACAACATGGAGATGAAGGAATTCGGAGAGTTGGACACGACTACCGAGTGCGCTCTCCAATGAAGCGCATAAACGGTTGATTTATTTCGCTCTCCCGGACTCCACCACGGCCGGTGAGGCGCCTATCTCGACGATGTTCTCCATTACCAAGTCGATAAAAGCCGACACCGCCATAGGCAGGTGGCGTCGGCTGGGATACAGCACATTCAGGCCGTGCCCTTCGCATGTGTAATGCGGTAGCACCGGCACCAGCAGGCCGGCACGCAGATCCATCCTGGCGAAGGTGCTTGGCAGCAGGGCAATGCCCAGCCCCGCTGCGGTCGCCTTTCGCAACGATATGGCGGTGTTGGCACTCATACGGGCTTGGACTCGCACTTCTTCTTCAAGCCCATCCGGTCCCTTAAGGCGCCACTTTACATAGCCCCCGGCATGGGCAAAACCGATGCAGTGATGGTGAGCCAGATCAGCCAACTGTTCGGGCATCCCATGCATTTCCAGGTAGGCAGGACTAGCGACCAGACCATTGCTGCCCGCGCTAAGAAGCTGCCTGCCTACATAGCCCGAGTCCCGCAATGGTCCGCCGCGAAACGCTACGTCAATCCGCTCTGCGATCAGGTCGGTGCTTGCATCACTGAGCACAAAGTCAAAGCGCACGCGCGGATGTTGGGTGAGGAACTTTGCTAGCCACGCCATCTGGAAAAAGTCGAAGAAGTCGGCCGGCGCGGCCACGCGGACCAATCCGCTGGCTTCATTGGTGTCACTCATCAGCTCCTGGCCGGCATCGATAAGCCCATCCACAGAGCTCGCACACCGCTCGTGGAAGGCCTCTCCTGCACTGGTCAAGGTGAGCTTGCGCGTAGAGCGCTGTAGCAGTCGCGTCCCCACCTGCTCCTCCAGCTGCTGGACGCGGCGGCTGACCGTATTGGAGGGCATATCCAAGCGCCGCGCCGCCTCGGCAAAGCTGCCGCTTCGCGCGACCTGGACGAACAGGGCTACGTCATTGAGATCCAGCATCTGCCCTATTCCTTACAAAAATGGATGGGTTTAATCCGATTGCGCCTACTACCGGCGCAATGGGGGCAATCCTAGTCTTACCTCCATGGCATCGCAAGGCGCCATTCAACCCATCCCACCAAACCCTTAGGAGCTCTGACCATGACCACTTCAACCACCCTGTCCACCGCCCAGCGCCGCATCCTCTGGGGCGTTCGCATCCTCATTGCCCTGGCCTTCGGCGCGACCGGCGCTGCCAAGCTGGCCGGCGTGCCGCAGATGATCCAGATCTTCGATGCCATCGGCTTTGGCCAATGGTTCCGCTACGTCACCGGCGCTATCGAGGTCATGGGCGCCGTGCTGGTCCTGATCCCCTCCAAGGGCTTCTGGGGCGGTTTGCTGCTCAGCGCCACGATGGTTGGCGCAGTCATCACCCATCTCTTTCTTATTGGAGGCAGCCCGGTGCCAGCGCTGGTCTTGGGCCTGCTCTCGGCGTTCGTGGCCTGGCGGTTGCGTCCGGTTCGCCAATCTCTCGTCAGCGCGTTCTAAGAGGACACTCCCATGAGCCTGCAATCTTCAATCTCGTCTGCAGGGCGTCTAGAGATAGACGCGCCCGCGGCGGCGGCAAGCCAAGTGCGCGCTATCGCCCACCGCACCCGCGGCAGCACACACGGCCCGATTACCCGCTTGGTGAGCCCGGGCGACTTGGGCGAATATCTCAAGCCCTTTGTGTTTCTGGACTTTTTCAAGATCCCGCCCTCCGGTGGACCGGCCTTTGGCATGCACCCGCATTCGGGTATTGCAACCCTCACCTACCTGATCCAAGGCGAGACCACCTACGAAGACACCACGGGCAAACAAGGTGTCCTGCCTTGTGGTGGCTTTGAATGGATGCGTGCGGGCAATGGTGTGTGGCATACGGGCGTGCCCGTTGCCGCTAAACCGGGCTTGGGCTTTCAACTCTGGGTGGCCTTGCCGGCCTTCGAGGAAAACGCGCCGGCCGAGAGCATCTATTTGGCGCCTTCGGACATTCCGCAAGACGGCCCGGCGCGCGTGTTGGTTGGCAAATACGGCCAAGCCCAGAGTGCCATCCCAGCGCCCGGGAACATGAACTACCTGGTGGTCGAGCTCAAAGATGGAGAGCAATGGCGCTACACGCCACCGGCCAGCCACGACGTCGCTTGGATTTCGGTGGGCGTAGGCATGGTCGATGCCGGTGGTTTGGTGGACACCGGTGAATTGGCAATCTTCGATGAGTCGGGCCAAGCAATCGACGTCGTGGCGCATGGCGACACGATCTTCATGCTGGGCTCTGCCGCCAAGCATCCGCATGAACTTGTCACCGGCTATTACTCGGTGCACACGAGCAAAGAAACGCTGGCACAAGGCGAAGCGGAGATCCGCCGGATCGGCGAAGTGCTACGCAGTGAAGGCAGGCTCCGCTAAATCACGTTTTCAAATCCCCCCCAATTCAAAGAGAATTTCAAATGACTATTCCCTCGCGCAAGCAACTCCTGTCTTCCTTCCAATTGGGTCCATGGAAGCTACCCAATCGGATGATCATGGCGCCGATGACCCGCAGCCGTGCAGGCGTGGGCGACGCGGCCAATGAGTTGACCGCTCGTTACTACCAACAGCGTGCCGACGCTGGGCTCATTATTTCCGAAGGTTCGCAAATCTCTGCCCAAGGCAAAGGCTATCCAGGCACTCCGGGTATCTTCACCAAGGAGCAAATTGCAGGCTGGAAGACCACAACGGATGCCGTGCACGCTGCCGGCGGACGCATCTTCTTGCAGCTTTGGCATGTAGGGCGCTTGTCTCACCCGTCCATGCAGCCCAATGGCCAGCTGCCGGTGGCCCCTTCTGCAATCAAAGCGGACGGACAGATTTATACCGTTGAAGGGCCCCAGCCCTATGTTGTGCCCCGCGCGTTGGAGTTGGGCGAAATCCCAGGGGTCATTGAGGATTTCCGTCAAGGCGCCGAAAACGCAAAGGCCGCAGGTTTTGACGGCGTGGAGCTCCACGGTGCCAATGGCTATCTGATCGATCAGTTCCTGCGCGATGGATCCAATACCCGAACCGATGCCTATGGCGGATCGGTTGAGAACCGCGTCCGCTTCCTCAAAGAAATCGTTGAGGCCGTCATTCCGGTGTTCGGCGCTGATCGTGTGGGCGTTCGTCTGGCCCCAGCGCTCAATATCTTCTCCATGAGCGACAGCACACCGCAAACCACGTTCGGCCACGCCGCGGACGTGCTTAGCCAATATGGCCTGGCCTATTTGCACGTGGTGGAGCTGGGCGAGGTGCCGTTTGATTTCGAAGAGCTCAAGCGTCGCTTTGGTGGCAGCTACATCGCGAACGGCGGGTTTGATGCCGAGCGCGCGGAAATCGCGATCGAGACGGGGCGAGCAGACTTGGTCGCCTTTGGCACCCGCTTTCTGGCCAACCCTGACTTGGTCGAGCGATTCCGTCAGGGTGATCCACTCAACACTCCGGATCCTTCTACCTTTTACCAGGGTGGTGAGCGCGGCTATACCGATTACCCCGCCCTGCATGGTCCCGGCTCTGCCAGATAAGCCCAACCCTCGGAGTGGCCTCGGCTCTATTGCGAATAACTGGAGCGGGTGAAGGGAATCGAACCCTCGTCAGTAGCTTGGGAAGCTACAGCTCTACCATTGAGCTACACCCGCAAGGCCGCGAGTTTATGCCCCGGCGCCTCGCCCATGCAAACGGGCGCCCGATCAGGGCGCCCGAGCATCGACAGCGTCGGATCAAGAATCAGAAGCTGCCGCTGAGCGTCGCGAACGCGCCTGCGTTGGTGCCGCCCTTCTGTCCCACCGTAGTGGTCAGGCCGATGTCGGCGGCCAGGCCGAACACCGTGCTGCGCGCGCCGAAGGTCAGCGTGCCGTAGTCGCGATCCATGCTGAGGCCCGGCACCGCATAAGGCGCCAGACCCGGCATGGACTGCAGCGAAGCGAACGCCTCTTCGTCGGGCGATTCGAATTCGCGGTCGTAGGTCAGCCGCGCGTACGGGCGCACGTTCTCGTTGATGGCGTAGCTGACTTGCCAGCCCGCACTGCCGATCAGCGAATCGAAATCCTGGTCCGGGTAAGCCAGTGCGGTGGAACTGGCATCGCTTTCAGCATAGCCATCGCGTTCGATGCGCTGCGCGAGCACGCTCAGCACAGGACCATGGCGGAACGCGTCTTCACCGAATTCGTAACCGGCGTGCACGCCCAGGCTGAGGTTGGTGCCGTCTGGCGAACCGCTGTGCGTGCGCGTGGCCGGGCCCAGTTGCACGGTGCGGTCCACGTCGTAGGAGATCCAGGTATAGCTGAGCTGCGCATTGACCCAGGCCTGGTCGCCATACCAGCCGACGAAACCGCCCAAAGTGGCGTCGGACTCGTCGAAGCTGCCGGCGCGGCTGCCGAAATCGAAGTCGCTGCGGCCGTAACCGCCGAAGGCGCCGAACACCAGGGAACCGCGTGCCCAGTCCACGCCGAACAGGCCGGCCGGGCCGATGCCGTCGTACAGATGGCCGTGGTCGTAACGCAGCGAATCGCCGCGCAGATCGCCCCACCAACTTACGCCATCGGCTTCGGGCTTACCGTTGACGTGCAAGCCGACACGGTCGGCGCGGGCGCGGCCGATCACCGAAGCGGTGTAAGGCAGCAGCGCGATCTGTCGCGGGCCCTCAAGCACGGACACCGCATAGTCGGCGAGGATTTCGTGCGCCCGCAAAGAAGGATGCACGCCATCGGCGAACGCATAGGTATAGGGCGCATCGGCACTGGCGTAGTTGGCCGGACCGCAGGTCAGCGAAGAAGCGGTGATCTGGGGATTGCACGCGGTGCCGGTGACGTTGGATATGCCGTAGGGAGCCGGGTTGGCGACGATTTCCTGCAGCAGGTGGAAGGTGTCGAGTGGAATGACTCGCAGTCCCGCCGCCGACAGGCCACCGAACAAGGCTGTGTTGTAGGTCGTGGACAGCTGCGTGCCGGCTGCCTGTTGCGCAGCGCCGCCCGCACGGAACTGCGGAGTCACGCCCAGGTCCGGAATGGTAGGCACCAGGATGTAGCGGGCGCCGGCGGTCTGCAGCGACCCCACCACACCCACCTGCGCGGTCACCGCGGCGGTGATGGTGGCCTGGGCCGGCGCGCCGCCCGCGACGGCGAACAGATCGTTGGCCCCGCCCCACACGGTGTAGAGGGCATTGGGGTCTGCGCGGCCGCCGGCGCTCGCCAGGTAATTGGCGGTCTGGGTGGCCAGCGAAGGAATGGGGCCGAGCGCGCCGCTGGTGTTGGTGCCGCTACGGGCGCCGCCGACGGCGTAGTTGGTACCGCCCTGGTTGTCGCTGACCGCACTGGTCCCGTAGAAGTCGGCCACGTACTCGGACCAGACCAGACCCGGATTGGTGGTGAAGCGCCCGATCAGCGCTCCGTTGGGTCCCACCGCCTGGATCAGCGCCGGGCGGAAATGGCCCGAATCGGTGAGGCTGTCGCCGATGAACACCGTCTGCGAATAAGGATGGTTCTGGGCGAGTGCCGGCAAGGCGGCGACGGCCAATGCCACGGCAAGGACGGAACGGACGGGACGGGCGAAGGGCTGCATCTAGTTTCTCCAGGAGGCTGGTTCATCCGCAACCCCAGCGGGCACGGCGGAACGTACGGGTGCGTACAGACACGCATGGTTTCATTTCGCCCGCCGTCGCTCACGCTGCGTTGCGTCATAGACCGGCCGTTGCGGCAAAATGCGCGCATGGAAATCCAATTGAACGGCCAGCACAGGACCATCGAGGCAGGCAGCAGCCTGTCGGATCTGCTGCGCTCCGAAGGCCTGGCCGAACGCCGGGTAGCCGTGGAAGTGAACGGCGAAATCGTGCCCCGCGGACTGCACCCCTCGCAGCGTCTGCAGGCAGGCGACCGGATCGAGATCGTGCACGCGCTGGGAGGCGGGTAGAGCGCCAGAGCGTGGGAGTGGGAGCGGCGTCCCGCCGCGAGCTCCTACTAGTAGAGCAAAGTCAGAAGCTCGCGGCGGGAC
>Ga0247823_10002471_pt1 | contig 15236 bp, 10 predicted proteins | sample 13C_PalmiticAcid_2_FD_192426 | JGI IMG/M metagenome (GOLD analysis project Ga0247823, IMG submission 192426) | Soil microbial communities from agricultural site in Penn Yan, New York, United States - 13C_PalmiticAcid_Day30 | ecosystem: Environmental > Terrestrial > Soil > Agricultural land...
CTCCTGAACGCGCATCCTATGCTCGCTGAGCAGCGTTAACTGCTTGGCCCCAATGAATACGGCTTCGGGACAGGTTGGCAATGCAGGCCGTAGCAAGACGACGCTACGGTATTGAATGAGCTCTTCTCCGCTTCGAGACTTCAATGTGACCATTGATAAAGTTGTTCAAGGCGGATGGAGTTCAATAAATGGCCTAAGTTGCGATCGCGAGAAGGTGCTGGAATCAATGCGTCCACCAATCCCCACTAGGAAATTTTAGAAACGTATTCGTGGTGCTTACCTTCGGATGGTCGATTCGCCACTTTCTTGTACACAGATACACTGCCCAAAAAATAGTTGAACGTATGCCGCAGCATTGAATTTGCACTCAAAAAAGTTGGCTGGGTACAGGCGACCTCTCGAGAGCCGCGACCAAGTCTTTGCGACCGTCGCTGTTGGAAATATGATTGAATGAGCGCTGAACTGAAATACGGCGGAATCTGAAAACTTATAGATTAGGACGCAAGTGAAGGGATCTAGAGACAACGTAGCCATAGAGCTCATACCCCGTGCCTCGGTAATGATCGAAGCCATGCGCGACATTGGCTACTCCTTTGACTCTGCGGTGGCCGACATCATTGACAACAGCATTGCGGCAGGCGCCAAGACTATTGATCTGCGGTATGGCTGGGAGGCCGACCTCCCGTGGATCGCGGTTGTCGACAACGGGTGCGGCATGTCACGAGAGGAACTGCTGGAGGCCATGAGGCCCGGATCGCGAGATCCCAGGCTTGAACGGGCTGCGCACGATCTGGGGAGGTTTGGCTTGGGTCTGAAAACGGCATCCTTCAGTCAATGTAGAGAGCTCACCGTCCTTGCCAGAAGATCGGAAGAGGTCAATGGGATGCGTTGGGACCTTGACCGCGTTTCTGAGACAAACAAGTGGGAGATCACCGAAGTACACCAGACCGAGCTGTCAGACATGCCCTGCGGGCTCCCCCTCGAAGGGGATGGGACATTGGTTCTATGGAGAAAGATCGACCGCCTTGAGCTCGCCGGCATGGGTGAAATCGGTCACGGAGCGTTCAATGAACTGATGTCAGCCGTAAGGCAGCACTTGGCAAGAATATTTCATCGCTTTCTTACAGGCGAACTTGGACTGCAGAGAATCCGCATCTCGATCAACGGCACGCATGTTGAGCCCTATGACCCGTTCGCCGAACTGAATATCGCAACACAGAAATTTCCACTCGAGGTGGTGCGGTTCAGAGACAGCGAGGTCAAGATTCAGGCCTTCGTTCTGCCGCACCACTCCAAGGTGAGTGCAAAAGACTATGAGCGTCTTGCGGGGCCCGAGGGCTACCTCAGGAATCAAGGTTTCTACATTTACCGAAACCGTCGGCTGATCATCTGGGGAAGCTGGTTCCGGCTGGCCAAACAGGAAGAGCTAACGAAACTGGCACGGGTTCGCATCGACATCCCCAACAACACGGATCACCACTGGGGCATCGATGTCCGAAAGGCTCGTGCACACCCTCCTCTCGTCGTCAAGAACCGGCTCAGGCAGGTTATCGAGCAGATACGGTCGGGTGCCAAGAGGCCTTATACGCAAAGAGGCAGAGTGATCGTCGAGACGCATGCCTCGCCTGTATGGGTCCGCAAGATACACAACGACCGGATTGAGTACGTCATCAATGACGAACACCCTCTCTTGGCCGAGCTTCTCAATGACCTCCAAGTAGGCGACAGGCAGCGTCTGAGGCAGATGATCCGGATGTTCGGCCAGACGTTTCCTGCAGCCGCCTTCTTTAGCGACTACTCCAATACGCCCAAGCAGATCGAGTCCGAGCATCCAGACATGGATGTGATGCTCGCTCTGGCCAAGATGCTTGTACTGGCCAATCCGGATCTTGATCAGACCGGACTGGCGAAGGTACTGGCCAGCATGGAACCCTTCAGCCGCTACCCAGACCAGATTGGCGTGATCACCAAACGCGCCACCGCAAACTGATTCACAACAGGGCGAAAAATGTCGCTTCAAGATCTTCAGAACAACGCCATCGGCATCCTCTCGAACATGCCCGCCCGTACTCCGGAGCAGGTTCGGCTGGTCTTGAGAACCGTGTTGCCTCTCTATCCGGCTCTCTCTGCGAGCATCAACGAAGGGCAGGTCGAGGAAGCTGCGCGTCAGATTGAGGCTCGCCTTTCGATCAGCATGAGCGACGCATCGACGATTCAGGTGGAGTTTGAGGAATGGCTACCTGGCAGGCGAGCAAGTCTGACCCATTACTACTACGACCGGTACCGCAAACATCTCGGAAACCGGGGATTCGGTTCGGCCGTCCTGGGTGTTCTTGACAAGGACACGGACAAGATCGTTGGCCTGATGCAGGACCCGGAAAAACCGGGTCGCTGGGCACGCAGAGGGTTGGTGGTCGGTCATGTGCAATCTGGCAAAACGGCCAACTACACAGGCGTCATCTGCAAGGCAGCCGATTACGGCTACAAGTTCATCGTGATTCTCACAGGCATCCAAGAGGATCTGCGTGTTCAGACTCAGGAGCGGATCGAAGAGGGGTTCACGGGCAGAAGTTCGGAAGCAACCAACGGCAGAGAGTCGGCGATTGGTGTCGGTCTTTATGGCCTTGAGAGGCAGCCCATCTGCCTGACCACACGCGCCGACGATTTCAGGTCCACCACGCGAGATCTGGGCGTTTTCTTGCAGTCGCTGAGCGAGCCATTGGTGCTCGTCATGAAGAAAAACTCACGGACTCTCGCCAACCTTATTGACTGGCTGGAGATCGGCAACGGGCAAGCCGGCGCCCGCATCAGTAGCGTTCCGATGTTGCTGATCGACGACGAGGCAGACAACGCTTCGGTCAATGTGTCCAAGAACGACGATTCTCCGTCTGCCATCAACGACCGTATTCGCAAGCTTCTCGATTCCTTCGACCGGAATGTCTATCTTGGGTACACAGCCACCCCGTTTGCCAACATCTTCATCGACCCGGACAGCCGGGATGCGATGGAGCGTGAAGACCTCTTCCCGAGGGATTTCATCATTTCGCTCGATGCGCCGACCAACTATGTCGGCGCGTCCCGGATTTTCCCCGACTCCGGTGACTTGCACGGCACGTTGACCACGGTAGACGACCATGTCGATCTACTGCCAGAAAAACACAAGATCTCCCATCCCCTGCCACAGATCCCGGAAAGCCTCAAGGAAGCCGTTCGCACCTTTGTAGTGGCACGCGCAATCCGGGTGTTGCGAGGTCAGGACAAGAGCCATTCGTCGATGCTGGTCAATGCATCACGGTTCAACGAGGTTCAGACCAAACTGACCGGACTGGTCTCGGACCTGATGAACACCATCCGTTCTGCCTGCACGGGACACGCAGGACTGCCCGTGGAGGATGCACTCCGAGACCCCGAGATGAACAGGCTGAACGAGGCTTGGAGAAACCATTATGAGGGGCAGGTACCAGAGACCTGGCGAGATGTACAAGCTGCGCTCGTGCGCGCGGCAGGGCCGATCGAAGTGAGAAAGGTGAACAGCAAGTCACCTGACAAGCTGGACTACAGGCGATACAAGAACGAAGGCCTTCATGTCATCGCTATCGGCGGGTTTGCGCTTTCGCGTGGCTTCACCCTGGAAGGACTGACCGTCAGCTATTTCCTGCGCAACTCCATGATGTACGACACCCTGCTGCAGATGGGTCGGTGGTTCGGATATCGCGATGGCTACGCGGATGTCTGCCGAATCTTCATGACAGAAGAAGCCATCGACTGGTATGCCCATATCTCGGACGCTATTGATGAGCTGCGTGACGAGTTCAACCGCATGGAAAGAGCTGGCGCCCGCCCGGTCGACTTCGGCCTGAAGGTTCGAGCCCACCCTGAATCTCTGATCGTGACAGCCAGGAACAAGATGCGGTCCGGGCAAAAGGTCAACCACTCCGTTTCACTAGCAGGGGAACTGATCGAGACGACACGTCTGCGTACGGATGCGATTGCCGCCAACAGAGAAGTCCTGAGTGACCTGCTGACGTCTCTCACAGAACTTTCTAAGCCTGACCACGCAAAAGAGTTCGGCTATGTATGGAAAGACATTGCAGTTGCCTCGCTCGTGCGCAACTTTGTCGCAAGATTCCAGAACCATGACGACGTTGCCTTGCTCACCCAGGCCAAACCTGTCAACGACTACATCAAGATGCGCGAGTCAGACGAGCTAGCGCGATGGGACATCTGTCTTTTTAGTCCGTCAACCAATGAGAGCGCAACAACATCGTTTGGAGCGTACAAGCCCGCCGCCCAGGCTCGCTCGTCCCTCTGGAAGCGCAGCCCCGCTGGTGTCGACTACATCGCAGTAAGTGGCAGGGCACTCAGAGTGGGTGGCCGCGGGCAGGTCAAGGCAGGTATGAGCATAGAAGAGACAAACGCAGCCGAGAAGTCATGGGATAAGACCAGCGACATACCTGACAGGCATTACATCAAACACCGCGTACGGCCATTACTCATGCTGCATGTGCTCGATGTCTGGGACAAGGAGAAAGACAAGGAGAAGGTCAACCCTCCATCGGCACCCAGTGTGATCGCATGGGGGATAGCCTTCCCCAAGTCTGGCTATGAAACTACTGAAGTGACGTACGTAGTGAACACCACATGGTGGGCAGAGAACTATGGGACCACGGAGGACGATGCGGATGAAGACTGAAAGCCCGTGGCACGGCCTGGCAACACCTCAGCTTGGCGCACTGAGTGCAAGACGGGCTGACCCAGATCATCCGTTCGACTTCTACTACGCGGTGAATGCTGAAAGTCAGCTGATGCTGGTGCTTCAGCTGGATTCCGCAGTTCGCTGGGATCCGGATCTCCCGCGCCTGAAGGGCTTGCGGGCTCTTTGGATCGACAAGACACACGAATTGCATCTTGTGCTTGCCAAAGCGCAGGACGTCGACCTCTTTGCCCTGCTCTGCAAGGATCTGATCACTTGTACTTGTAGCGCCCAGTCCGACGCTGATTGCATTGAGCTTCTATGCGCACGACTCTTGAAATGGCAGCGTCTTCTCTCAAGAGGCGGCCCTCGCCTTCTCGATGCGCATGAGATTCGCGGCCTGTTCGCGGAGCTCAGCTTTTTTCAGCAGGAACTACTGCCAAGATTCGGACCCGTAGCCGTCCAGGCATGGAAGGGGCCTTCCGGGTTTCCTCAGGACTTTGCAGCAGACAACAGGGTCTTCGAAATCAAGTCACACCTTGTGGGATCACCACAGTCGGTTCGGATTTCGTCTCCCTCTCAGCTGTGGGTGGACAGTTCGGACTTGTACCTTTGTGTGTACCACCTTGCTGAGGTGTCCGCTGGCGGGAAGAGCCTTGGCGCACTGGTTGACGAGCTGACCGCAGCCCTCGGCGCATCTGCATCCGCGACCGAGGAATTCGAAGAGAAGCTGGTCAGCCTCGGATACCTGGACGTCCCTGAATATCGGTCTCAATCATTCGCGCTGGTGAAGAAGGACGCGTTCGCCGTGACTGACGGTTTTCCCAGAATCATCCCCTCGACCCTGATGTCTGGTCTCCAAGATGTTACCTACGGAATTCAGCTGGCGGCACTGGCCCCTTTTGAGTCAACCATTCCATGGAGTGACGCTTGAATCATGACTGACGGTGAATTCTTGGCAGACTTGCTGCAGCAGGTCGCAGCCAGATCAGCGGCAACGTCCGATTTTTCCGAAACGGCCTTTGCGTCCGTGGTGGCCGAAGCGCTTGTGGACTCTGGAGCAGTGCCAGGATTCGAGCCGGCCTTCTTCGTTCATAGGGGCATGAGGGTTGATGGTTATGCCTACACCGAAGATGAGGCCACGCTCGACTTGTTCCAAGTCGAATTCCACGGTGAGCCTGAAGTTCAGAGCCTGACGAGAACCAGTCTGGACGCCTGTCTGAAACGCGCGGAAACCTTTTTCGAGCGAGCAGTAGGCGGTGATCTCTCCTTTGAAGTCGACGTGGGGAGCAGCATATGGAGCCTCGCTAGACAACTTGCTCAAATCGGGCATTCGATTGTCCGTGTCCGCCTCAACATCCTTTCCGATGCGAAGCTCTCGAGCGCAGTGAAGGTGCTACCGACAAAGAAAAAGGGAGAGAGGGAGTGGGCAGTTCGGGTCTGGGACTTGGCAGCGGTCGGCCGACTCCTGTCGACTGGAGAGCCGGAGCCGATCGTCATCGACTTTGTGGGAATGTTTGGCAGGGGACTTCCTTGTCTTCCGGCCAACGCTGGGGGGGCTGAACTCGAGTCCTATCTGACCGTGATCCCGGGCGACTGGTTGGCTGAAATCTACGACCTGTATGGCGGCCGCCTCCTTGAACAGAACGTCAGGACCTTTCTCCAGGCAACAAGGGGCGTGAATAAGGGAATACGCAAGACCATTCTCGAAGAACCCCAAATGTTTTTCGCCTACAACAATGGAATCTCGGCGACTGCGGCAAAGGCCGACTTTGAGCCGGAAGGAAACCAGGTCGTGGTGAACCGGCTCGAGAACCTGCAGATCGTCAATGGAGGTCAGACGACCGCTTCGATATTCAACGTGATGAAGAGAGACAGGGCTGAAAACCTGGACAGAGTCAGAGTCCAGATGAAACTGTCAGTGGTCCGGTCCGATCGAGTGGATGAGATCGTTCCCAAAATTTCTTTGTACGCAAACAGTCAGAACAAGGTCAGCGACGCAGACTTCTTCTCCAACCATCCATTCCACAGACGCATAGAGAACTTCTCGAGGAATGTCTGGGCTCCCGCAGTAGAAGGGGCGCAGCAGATGACCCATTGGTTCTACGAACGGGCCAGGGGTCAATACGCCAATGCATCTGCATACATGACTCCAGCGAAGAAGAAGGAGTTCGAGGTCCAGAATCCTCGAAAGCAGCTGATACAGAAAACCGACATTGCAAAGGTGCTGGTCACGATCATGTGCATGCCACATGTGGTGAGTCAAGGCGCACAGAAAAACTTCAAGTTCTTTGCAGAGAACGTGACAGGACAGTGGGGAGAAGAAGGTGTTGCATTCGGTGAAGACTGGTTCAAGAGCATCATCGGTGCCACGATCGCTTTTCGCACGCTCGAACGTCTCGTCGGCGGCGCTGAGTGGTATGCGCAGGGCTACAGGGCCAACACGGTGACCTACTCCATCGCACTGCTGATACATGCCCTGAAGAGCCGCAAGCAAGACATCGATTTCCTGAAAATCTGGAACAGGCAAACAACGTCCAGTTCGCTGAATCAGGTTTTGCTGAAGATTGCCAAGCAGGTACAGACAAGAATCATTTCATCCGCCGAAGCGTACAGAGTCGCCAACGTCACCGAATGGTGTAAGCGGGAGAAATGCTGGGAAGACCTTCTCCAGTCCGTGGATGTCATGCTAGAAGGTGACCTCGACAAGGACTTAATCGATGCAGAAGAGAAACAGGGCGCAAGACGCGCAGCACGGCGAGAGCAAAGGGTTCTGAACGACATTGAGGCTCAGACCTATGTCGTAGGCAGGGGGGCGACATACTGGTCGATACTGCACAAATGGGCCAGCGAGGGTCTGGTCATGACACCCAGTGAAATGGACTTTCTCAGCGTAGCTGCCAGCATGACGAGCCGGAAGATTCCTTCTGGCCCTCAAAGCCAGAAAGTGATTGCTGCAGAAAAAAAGGCCCTGGTGGAGGGCTTCAAGGAGCAATGACCTGCTTGTCTGGATTCAGACTGCCGCCTGCACCGTCCCCATGCACGGAGACGCGGGTGTCCTCCTAGCATCAGTACACCCGTTAACAGCTGAGGATCAACTCCGCTATACGACTGCTTCCTTCAAGTGAGTTTTCACCGGTATCGCTCCTTTCAGCACGGAGTGCACCACGTGAGCGATCTTGTTGGCAAGCAGTGAGGGCACGGCGTTTCCAACCTGGTGATACTGCTGCGTCCGGTTGCCCTGAAAAAAGTAGTTGTCCGGAAAGGTCTGCAGCCTGGCGGCCTCCCTTACCGTCAGACTACGGCATTGGCCTGGATCTGGATGGATAAAGTAGTGACCGTCCTTGGCGATGTGGCTCGTCACCGTCGTGCTCGGAGCCTCATACCGCTGGACCCGGAAGCGATCGATGAATTTGCCCGACTCCCAGTTGGCATGCTCAGGGGCCAGACCTTGCAGGGGGAAATCGCGGTGCCCTTTCGGAGTCCGCTCGTATGCACGACCGAAGACTGCCGTGTAGAAGTACCGAGCAAGGTCACTGGGCATGTGAGACCGAGACTCATGGTTAAGCCATACATCGAGTCGCGTGTCTCTCACCCAGTTGTCGAATCTGGTCAGGCCACTTTTTTCTCTGGGATGGAGATATCTGAGAGAACCTGTTTCAAGGCTCCGGCCCAGCTCAAGCGCGCCTGCTCTCAGCGCCAGCGCCAGCTGGTCCATCCCCTTCTTTATCGCATCGTCATGGAGGGCGCGCGCCTGCGAAATGACAGTGTCCCGCCATTCGTCATCGCTGTCGCCTCTGCTCAGCTTGCTTCGCAAGGGCGGCATCCTCCCAATGGCGTCAACCACTCTGAGCTCGCCTGCTTCGCGCAACAGATGTTTGCCGTCATAGCCGATGTCCTCTCGCACACCTAGGAGAATCACCCGGTGGCGAGCCTGAGGGATCCCGTACCGCTCAGCTTCGATGATGAAAGAGTTGGCGTCAATGTATTCCGGATCATCGCCCGGAGAGAACCGTACACGAGACACGAGTGAATGGAGCGTATAGCGGGCACCACCTTTTAGCCCCAGAGCCTTTCCCGGATCTGTCAGGTCGCGCAGGATGTCATGAAAGACCAGCTGTCCACCAACCATGGAGGAAAGAATCCCTTTGACGTTTTCCATTACGAAAACGGCCGGCCTGCTGCGATGCAGGATCCGGAGGTATTCCTTGTACAGAAAGTGTCGGTGATCCTTTTCGGCAACATAGTCCTGCTTTCCCCTGTTGCGTGACCGACCCACGAGCGAATATGCCTGACAGGGAGGGCCTCCTATCAGCACCGTCTCATTCTCATTCAGCTTTGCCTGCCCCAGCAGCTTGTCCAGCTCTTTGTTGTGTTCAGGGTCACCCAATGTCAGTTGACGAGCTTCTGATCTCGCAGCCTGCCACGCGAGCGGGAACAGTTCGCTTGGATGAGCCGCCTCTTCCGAGGCGCAGAAGTTGTAGTACGCGTTCAGCGCCTTCTGATCCCCGCGAATCTTTCTGAAAAAGCTCCGCAGCGTGAGCGTCTTGTGCGCACCAGTCTCCATCTCGGCAGAAAGTGCTATTTCAAATGTGGCACCGTCCTTGTATGCGGCGAACCCTTCGCCGAGCCCTCCCGGACCGGCAAAGAGGTCGATGATCTTGTAGGTCATTCGTATGTGATAGCTATCTGTTGAAGTTCCGAAGGCACATCCCACTCCTGCTCTCAGGGAATCGACTGCAGCGTACCCGTGCTACTTGCTGACTCGAGCCAGCTAGACAGTGCCGTTTCGAGTACCTGTTCTGTCTTTGCAGCGCGCACAAAGCACTCCCAGACCACCAGGACTCGCCAGCCTGCCGCTAGCAAAGCACTAGTGGCCGCTTCGTCGCGTTGCTGGTTGAGTTCAAACTTCCGCTTCCAGAAGTCTGCACGGGTACTAGGCACCTTCGCCAAGTTGCAACCGACGTGACCATGCCAGAAGCACCCATGGACGAATATTGCTACCCTTCTCCCGGCGAGAACGATGTCAGGTGTCCCAGGGAGATCCCTTCGATGCAGACGGTATCGATACCCCCGGGAAAAAAGTGCTTTGCGCACCCTCATTTCAGGCTTCGTGTCCTTGGCACGGATTCCGGACATCATCTCACTGCGTTTTCCCGGCGAAACGATGTCTGTCACTGTGTTTCCCGTTGACTCTGAAGGCGAAACTGGCCTGCTGACCTCTACTTGTATTGCCTTTGACGGGCAGCTCGCACACAAACAGCCCGCACAATTGCACTCTGATCGTACCAGGTCTGCAACCGCTTCGAGACATGGATGCGCAAAAGCATGTGTTCGCGACAAGTCGCCCGAGCGATGTTCTGAACAAGCGTTCTGAATTGGGCGGCGTTATTTCTCAGACTCGATGGCTTTGGCGTGCACGCACTGCTCAGCGGGCATCGAGCGAATGCGTCTACGCGACGTCCTCTGGTGGACAGGCCCCAGTCCTTCTATTCGGAGCAAGCGGCGCCCGTGAGGCTGTCGAGCCTGTTGCAAGTGGTCGCAGCTTCAAGCAACTTTTCCGAGAGCGCACGTGCCTGCTCGGGGGTGAGCTTCCATTCCAGTTCGAACGGCTCTTCGTGTACTTGCAGCAGCACCGCGCCGGGCACGCCGCGCTCTGCTGTGCGGGATGCCAAGACATTGAGTCCTGCTGTTGACCGTTGCTGAATCGTGAGTGACATGCGCTGTGCGGGCAGGTCGTGTGGCTTGTTGGGTTTCATGCGGTGGCTCCTTTGTCGTTCATGTCCAGTTCGCGCAGCACGGCCATGCGGCACAGGCTGGCCATGGAGCAGTGTTCGCGATCGGCCCATTGCTTCACGCGTTCTAACTCGGCTGTTGTGAGTCGCAGTGCGATGGGACGGGCGCTGTTGACGCCATTGGGCACACGTTTGCGAGGCGGCGCGCTTTTGGTTTGAGGCATGGGTATACCTGCTCGGTTAGCATTTGAGTAACAGAACCATAAACTTTGGCATTCATTTTGGTGGAATAAATTCCACTTGTCAATATGTCTGGCGTACAAAAATCCACTTTCAACGAGCGAATCCAGATGGAGCGGTCACGCCTTGGTCTGTCTCAGTCCGCGCTCGCAGAGATTGGCGGCGTCTCCAGAGAAACGCAGATCAACTACGAGAAGGATGGCGGCAGCACGCCCAACTGCGTGTACCTGACGCGGGTCATGGAGAGGGGGCTGGACGTGATGTACGTCCTCACGGGAAAGCGCGCTTCCGCAGACTGGTCGCTGGAACCGGTGTTGCGTGCCGTGGTGGATGACCTCGAACGCTGTTCGCCGCAGAAGCAGCTCGAGGCTGTGAAGTACGTGGCCATGCTCGCCGAAGGCATGATCCCACCATCACCACCATCACCACCATCACCACCATCACCACCAGCAACCGCCAAGGCCCCAAGAAAACCCAAGGCCAAGGCCACCGCGCCCACCAAGCGAAAGAAAGACGGCTAGCCCGCCGAGCCGGTACGGCCGCCACTGCGGAACCTTGTAGCGGCGCCCACTAAGATACCTCCTGATACAGATTCAGGGAGTGATGGGTATGTCGGTGAAGGTACGGCCTCGGCTTCTGGTGGGTGCAGTGGCCGCGAGCCTCGCGTTGTGGTGGTCCGCAGGCGCTTCAGGCGCCACCGTCGAATCGGTGTGGCCCTCGCTCGGGAAAATGGGCGCCGTCCAATGGCAGCAAGGACAGCGTGAGGCCGTGCCCGCCTTGGGCACCGGGTCGCCAGACCTGGAGAGGCTGCGCCTGCAGCACGAGAGCCCCGAAGCGTATTTCCAGCGCCAGCTCGATGCGGCGGAGCAAGGGGACGCCGAGGCGCAATGGCGCCTGGCGCATGCCTACCAGTCGGGCTATGGCACCCGCAAGGACGCGCGCAAGGCGGCGCAGTGGATGCGCCGATCGGCCGATCAAGGCCATCCCTCCGCAATGACGGACGTGGGCGTTGACCTGTTCCAGGCCGAGGATCCGGCGGGATGGCAAGAGGCCGCACGGCTCTTCAGCGCCGCAGCGGCGAAGGGCGTCAAGGCCGCCGTCTACAACCAGGCCCTGACCTTGCTGGAGGGCAAGGGCGCGCAGAAGGACACGGCGGCAGGGCTCATCCTGCTGGAGCGCGCGGCCGAAAGTGGCGTGGTGAATGCGGAGTTCAGCCTGGGCTCGCGGTACATGCACGGCGAGGGCGTCCCCAAAGATGGACAGAAGGCGGCTTTCTGGTTGGGGCGTGCGCATGCGCAGCAACACGACTGGGCGCTGGTCTTGCTGGCCGTGCTGCACCTGGACGGGATCTTGATGCCGAAGAACGGTGCGCTGGCCCTCAAGCTCGTCCAGCAAGGCATGGATCGCGGCTTGCCCGAAGCGCAGCTCGTGAAAGGCTGGATGCTCCTTCAGGGCGAAGGGGTGCCTCAGGACGTCAACGTCGGGGTCCGCTGGATACGGCGGGCGGCTGAACAGCAGGTGCCCTTGGCGCAATCGGCCATGGCGAGCGTGTACCTGCTGGGGCTGGGCGTTCGCAAGGACGCCAGGCAAGCGCTTGAATGGGCCCGGAAAGCCGCGAATGCCGGGGAAGGGTCGGCACAGGTGCTGATCGGAACCATGTACCTGGAAGGCGATAGCGTCGACAAGGATCTGGGTCAGGCCGTCAGTTGGTTTCGGAAGGCGGTGGAGGGTGGAAATCCGATGGGTCAGTGGGCGCTTGGCCGGCTGTACGCCACTGGCGTTGGCGTGGCAAAGGACGAGACCGAGGCGGCGAGGCTCTTCCGTGAAGCCGCAGACCAAGGCCTTGCCGAAGCCCAGGCCGAGCTGGGCACGGCCCTGGCCGATGGCCGTGGGGTGGCGAAAGACGAGGCGGAGGCCGTGCGGTGGTACCGGCGGGCGGCCGAGCAAGGTCACGCCGAGGCGCAGAACGACCTGGGCTACAGGTACTGGGAAGGTGTGGGTGTCGAGCGCGATGTCGCGCAGGCCGTTCACTGGTTCAAAAAATCAGCCGCCAACGGAGACGCCACCGGCAAGTTCAATCTGGGGGTGCCGTATGAACGCGGCGAAGGCGTTCCAAGAGACTATGGGGAGGCACTGCGCTGGTACCGTGAGGCCGCGGAACAGGGGGAGCGCAGGGCGATGAACAACCTGGGCCACCTGTATGAAGCAGGGCTTGGCGTCAAGGTGGACCACGCGCAAGCCGTGCGTTGGTACCGCCAGGCGGCCGAACGGGGCCTTGCCACCGCTCAGAACAATCTCGCGGACATGTACGCGCGCGGCCGCGGTGTTTCAAAAGACGACGCAGAAGCCGTTCGTTGGCGCCGCAAGGCGGCCGAGCAAGGTCACGCCGAGGCGCAAGACGAACTGGGGCACGCTTACAGCGAAGGCAAAGGCGTCAAACAAGACGACACCATGGCCGTCACCTGGTTCCGCAAGGCGGCGGAGCAGGGGTATGCGCGTGGGCAGAACAACCTGGGGCGCGCCTATCACAACGGGCAAGGCGTCGAACGGGACTACGCGCAGGCCGCTCACTGGTACCGGAAAGCGGTTGAGCAAGATCACGCGGTGGCGACGGGCAACCTGGGCACCTTGTACCGCTACGGGACCGGTGTGCCGAAAGACCCGGAGCGAGCGAGCCAACTGCTTCGGCAGGCCTCCGACCGAGGCCATGTGTCGGCGATGGCGAACCTGGGCACTATGTATCTCAATGGCGAGGGCATTCCCCGGAACGAGCAAGAGGCACTCCGCTTTTTCCGCCTGGCCGCCGACCGAGGCTCGGCGCAAGGGCAGTGGGGCCTCGGCTACATGTTCTCCATGGGGTGGGGCGTGGCCAAGAACCAGAAGGAAGCGGCCCGCCTGTATCGCCTGGCGGCGGCGCAGGGCCATGAAGCAGCGCTGAACAACCTGGGCTATCTGCACGAGTTGGGCGAGGGCGTGCCACAGGACCACGCCGAAGCCGTGCGCCTGTACCGACAGGCTTTCGATCGGGGCTACCTGTGGGCAGGCGCCAACCTCGGGGAGATGATGGCTTACGGTCGTGGTACCCCCCGCGACATGGCCGAAGCGGTGCGCCTGAACCGGTTGGCCCTGGAGAAAAACATGTCGTTGGCCTACCGGCACTTTGGGGCCTTTCATGCGGAAGGTCTGCTGGCGCCTCAGGACCTGGTGCTGGCCCTGGCCTTGGTGACGCGAGCTGAACAGCTGGACAACGACGAAGCCATTCCGCTGGTGAAGGCGTACCGGGAGCGCATGACGCCCGAGCAGATCCGCCAGGCCAAAGCCCTGCTCGCGCGCATGACCGACGGGCCCACGTCTCTCAAGGCGATGGATGACTACCTGGCGGGCCAACGTTGAGCATGGCCTTCTCGCTGATCTTCAACGGTTCGCCCCTGCCTCATGAGGGGCACGACCCAACGGTGCCCTGGTGGAGCTTCACGAAAACCGTGCTCTCGGCCACAGCGCTGACCTTCGTGCGCGACGGCCTGGTCCGCCTCGACGATGCGGTGCCCGAAGGCCCGTTCACGCTGCGCCATCTCCTGCGGCACGAGGCCGGGCTGGCGGACTATGGCGAGCTGCCCGACTACCACGCCGCCGTGGCGCGCCATGAGGCGCCCTGGCCGGCGGGTGAGATGCTGCAGCGCCTGGATGCCAGCCGTCTGCGGTATGAGCCCGGAACCGGTTGGCGGTACTCGAATGTGGGTTACCTGTATGTCGCGCGGCTCATCGAGCGCGTGACCGGCCTCGCGCTGCAAGACGCGCTGGTGCAGCGGGCGCTGGCGCCGCTGGGTGTGGCGGGTGCTCTTCTCGCGAAAACGCCAGCGGATGTGGCGGGCCTGGCCTACCACCCGGGCTGGGTCTATCACGGCCTGCTGGTGGGCCCGCTGTCGGGCGCGGCGCGGTTCCTGGACGGTCTGCTGGCCGGGCAGCTGCTGCCCGATGCGCTGTTGCGCGAGATGCAGACGGCGCGCCACCTGGGCGGGGCCATCCCCGGGCGGCCGTGGACGTCGGCGGGTTATGGCCTGGGGCTGATGCAGGGCACCGTGGACGCGGGACTCACGGTGGCCGGGCACACCGGCGTCGGGCCGGGCAGTGTGGTGGCGGTCTACCGCTGCGCCCAGGGCGCGGGCTCGGCGACCTGCGCGGTGTTTCATGCGGGGGCCGACGAAGGCCGCGCGGAGAGAGACGTGGTCGATCGTCTCTCGCGGTGCCTGACGCGCTGAGGCCGGCCGGGCGGCGCCCGAGGGTCTCGGTTACCGAGGCAGCACCGTGCCCCGGCACTCCCCGAAGCCGATGCGCCGGTACCCTTCGCGCTCGCAGTGGGCGCGCAGCACGATGGTGTCGCCATCCGCGAGGAAGCCCAGGGTCTCGCCGTTGGCCAGCGTCAGCGGGCGCTGGCCGCCTTGCGTGAGTTCGAGCAGTGAGCCGCCTTGCTCGGGCGCGGGGCCCGAGATCGTGCCGCTGCCCAGCAGGTCGCCCGCGCGCAGGTCGCAGCCGTTGACGGTGTGGTGGGTCACCAGCTGCGCGGCGGT
>Ga0247823_10002472_pt1 | contig 15232 bp, 13 predicted proteins | sample 13C_PalmiticAcid_2_FD_192426 | JGI IMG/M metagenome (GOLD analysis project Ga0247823, IMG submission 192426) | Soil microbial communities from agricultural site in Penn Yan, New York, United States - 13C_PalmiticAcid_Day30 | ecosystem: Environmental > Terrestrial > Soil > Agricultural land...
AGTACGGCATTAGCCGGCTTTACAGAAGCACCGGTAAAGAAAAGCAAAAACCGTAAACGTCCTGAAAACTTCAAACTGGAATACAAACCATCTGATGCGAAATCGCTGTTTGAGAAACTGGAACAGCATGCGCGTGAAAAAGACGGTTGGGAACGCAGCATGAGCGCAACACTGGCGCTGCTGAAACAAGCCCACAACATGATCGAACACGCCGAAGATACAATCTTCGCGCAGGAAAAAAGAATTCGCCAACTTGAAAAAGTGGCCACCACTGATGAACTGACGGGCATGCTGAACCGCCGTGGTTTTTATGACGCGTTCACTGGTGAGCTGGATCGTTGCCAGCGTGGCCTGGTCAAGGGCGGTCTGCTGGTGCTGATTGACCTCGATAATTTCAAGATGATCAATGATACCTATGGCCATCTGGCCGGTGATGCCGCGCTCCGTCTGGTGGGGCGCACATTAAAGAACGAGATCCGCGCGATGGATTGTGCTGCGCGTCTCGGTGGTGATGAATTTGTACTGCTTCTCTCCCACACGACAAAGCGTGACGCTGCCGCCCGTGCCCAGAATATCGGGTGGAAGCTGAACAACCTTTCGCTGGCCTGGTACGGCGAAGAAATTCCCGTACGGGCTAGCCTCGGGCTGAAGGATTTCAGCGCCGGAGATAAAGCGGACATGATTTTCAATGCGGCGGATGCTGGCCTCTATGAACAAAAAGAAGCACGCAAAAACCGTACTGAAGAAACCAGCAACGCATCCGAATGCAAAGCGGAGGAGCAGTCCGCCAGCATTTAACGAACAGAACAGAGAGATATAAGTAAAAAAGTTTTCGTCTGCCCCTCCCTAACCGTGAACCCAAACCCCGGCAGGCGATTCCCCCGGCTCGGTCAACGACCCCAAACGTTGACCGAGCCATTCTAAATAGTCTGGCCGGTCAGCGACCCCAAACGCTGATCGGCCAAGCTTTTATGGGGTTGTACTTTTTGCTAGCGGAACTGAAATCAGGTATTCTGCGTTTCTACGGGGTTGGCCCGTTTTTTAATGAAAGACATATTCATGAAGCACATCGCACTCGCCCTTGGTTTTATTGTCACCCTCGGTTTAATAACGTCCACCGCCCAAGCTGCGAGCGAAGCCTCCGTGACTTACGCGAAGCGCGTGGCCCCTGTATGCATTAACACGTGGGAAACCCCGGCCTGTCTGACGGCCATGTCTGAATCCAATCTGGTGATGGCGGCCAATTACGGCGCAGCGTTGCAGGAAAGAAATCAGAACGCCGCCGCTGAAACCTTGAAACAACACTGCGCGGCCTCGACCGCTCACCGTGAACAGGCATTCCCGGCCTACGCGATGAAATCGGCCTTTATCGAATGTGTGAATATCATCTCTGACCTGAACGATCAGACAGGCGTAGCACCGGATGTTGATCATTATCAGCTGATTGTGCTGGCAGCCTTGTGCCTCAGCAAAGATCCGCGTTGCAAACCGATGGAACGTGGCCTGCAGCAATATAAATAAAAGAGAGTTTAGATCGTAAGGTCAAAGCCGCCTGTAGTATGACTGCAGGCGGTAATCTTTTTCAGGGCCGGAAACAACGGTTTCGGTATGAAATTCATGGGCGCTGATGATTTCGAAAATATGGGCATAGATATCATCACCACAGAGGTATGTGTCGTCGGCTGTTGGCCCCTGACGGAAATCCAGCGTCACATAATGCTCACCCGCGCGGTGCGGATCAGCAAAAATGATCTCCAGCTTCTCGTCTTTCACCTTGTAGATATAATCGCGGTAAACTTCGTGCGCGGTCTGCTCGTGCACAAATGAACCTTCCTCGTGATAGCTGTAGGTATTACGCATATCTGTCGGGCGTATATGCGCCAACCCCTGAAAGCGGCTGCCCGTACTAATCGTACGCTCCAGATGCCATGTGCCGGCTATGTGATCGAGAAGGTCGGAAGGATCGGTCATTAAGCCGTCTTCTTCTCCGCAACCTCAACCTTGATCGGTGGAACGACCTTCAAATGCAGGTCTTTCAACTGCTGTGGTGTCGGATCAGTCGGGGCACCCATCATCGGGTCTTCGTACGCGCCGTTCATCACAAAGGCATAAACTTCGCGCAGGTTTGGCTCATTCGCGAGGATCATGACGATACGGTCGATACCGAACGCACAGCCACCGTGTGGGGGTGCGCCGAAACGGAACGCATCCAGCATGCCGCCGAATTTCTTCTCCAGCACTTCGCGCGGGTAACCCGCAATCGCAAAGGCACGTTCCATGATGTCGGCGCGGTGGTTACGAATACCGCCGGAGCAGAGTTCATAGCCGTTGCACACGCAGTCATACTGCGTCGCCATAACGGTCAGTGGGTCTTGGTTATTGAGTGCCTCAAGGCCGCCTTGCGGCATGGAGAACGGGTTGTGAGAGAAATCAATCTTGCCGGACTTCTCATCCATTTCGTACATCGGGAATTCGACGATCCACATGAACTTGTAGACGCCTTTTTCACGTACGCATTCATGGCCTGCTGGCAGGTCATCACAGATTTTGTCACGGGCGCGGCCTGCGAGTTTCGCGGCTTTGGCCTCCACGTCACAAACGAAGAAGATTGCATCGCCATCTTCGAGGCCGGCAACTTTCTTCAGTTCTTCCTGCGCGGCGGCTGGTACGAACTTCGCAATCGGGCCTTTGCCTTCGGCACCTTCGAACGCGATATAACCCAGACCCGGTGCGCCTTCGCCACGTGCCCAGTCATTCAGTTTGTCAAAGAAGCTGCGTGGTTGACCTGATACTTTCGGGCAACGGATCGCGCGGACAACGCCGCCTTTATCAATAACAGACTTGAAGGCGTTGAATGTTACGTCTTCGCGCTTGAATACGGCGGTCACATCGGTAATCACCAGCGGGTTACGCATGTCCGGCTTATCAGAACCGTATTTCAGGATCGCATCGTTATAAGCCATGTTCGGCAGCCATTCGACCGTGTGCTTGGTGCCTGTCCAGTCAGCGAATTCCTTGAAAATGCCGTCAATCACCGGGGTCATGGTGTTGAAGATATCTTCTTGCTTCACGAAGCTCATTTCCATGTCGAGCTGATAGAATTCAGCCAGACGGTCAGCGCGGCCATCTTCGTCGCGGAAGCAAGGCGCGATCTGGAAGTAACGGTCGAAACCGGAAACCATCAGCAATTGTTTGAACTGTTGCGGCGCTTGCGGCAGGGCATAGAATTTGCCCGGGTGCAGGCGGGATGGCACCAGATAGTCACGTGCACCTTCCGGAGAAGAAGCGGTCAGGATCGGTGTGTTGAATTCCTGAAAACCCTGGTCCCACATGCGCATACGCATGGATTTAATGATGCTGTTACGCAGACGAATGCGTTTGTGCATGCCTTCGCGGCGCAGATCAAGGAAGCGGTATTTCAAACGTACCTCTTCGCCAGCGGCATCGCCGTCAGCGACTTGCAGCGGCAGAACGTCGGCATGTGACTGCACAGCCAGATCATCAATGTAAACTTCGATATCGCCGGTCGCGAGGTCAGCGTTCGCTGTGCCTTCGTGGCGGATTTTCACGCGGCCTGTGATGGTGATCACGGACTCGGGACGGCATTTCTCAACTTCGGCCAGCAACGGGCTGTCTTGGTCGATCACGCACTGGGTCAGGCCCGTCGTATCACGCAGGTCGATGAACAACACGCCGCCGTGATCTCGCTTGCGGTGAATCCAACCCGAGAGTTTTACGGTCTGGCCCGCATCTTCTTTACGGAGGTCAGCGCATTTATGGGTGCGATAGGCGTGCATGGTCAAAAATCCATTATTGAGAGTGAAAACCGACCCAAAACATAAAGCCCGATATGAAAAAACTCAAGGATTTCAGGTGGATTTTACGCCCCCAGACTTAAAAACATAGGTGACAGAGGGGGCAAAAAGTCGTATCTTTGCATTAACATAATAATAAAAATGCAAAACAGGGATGGGGCCGTCATGACAAGCCCGCAATATGACCGTCTAAACGACGTCTGCAGCAAGCTCGCATCTTTCCGCGAACGGCTGGAACGTCGCATGCAATTGGATGCCGCCGCGCCAGCGGATGGTTATCTGAACAAACGCATGGCCGAGGCCATTCATCCTATTCATGACCATCTAGTCACGTACCGCGATTTCCACGCACAGCACACCAGTGAAAATGGCCGTGTTGATCCGTCGCAGCGCGAGGCCTTCTTTGATCTGATGGCCGATGCCGATAATAACGAACGCCGCCTGATGATCCTTTGCGCCAATACCATGTGCCGCACCAGTAATGCCCCGGGATCGGTGCGTCGCTTGTCCCCGTTCTTCCGCAAAGTCGTGGCTGATGAGTCCCAGGAACTGCGCCTGATACATACAGAAATTCAAATCATCATCGCGCAGGACCTTGTACAGCTAAAACGCATGCCGCGCCATCTGCGCCTTCTTTCAAATGACGTGGGGTAAGCCATGAGTGCACAGTTAAATACCAATGCGATATCTCATGAATGTACGGAACTGGCGCAAACGCTGAGCTCAATGCTGGGGCGGGTTCAACGTCGTCAGACGGTAGCGCCTGCGACGGCTGCCGATGGTGAATTGAATACGGTTATGCTGCGGGGCCTGTTGGAAACCGCCAAGCTGACACATGCATTTATGGAGGCGTGCGCTAACGGATATTCACCACAATACCGCGCCCGCAAACTGCTGGCGTTGTCTGATAACATGCCGCGTGTTGTCGATATGATCCACGCCATGGAGGGTGAAAAAAACCTTTCACCGCTGTTCGATCGCCTGATGAACCGCGAATATAAGGATATGTACACGCTGGTTGAAAAGCTGCGCGATACGGTGCTCGCGGATGCTGATGCTATTGGCAAGCAGATACCGCCACCCTCAAAAACTGTTGAACTGGCGGTAACCTTTATGTTCCTGCCTTTGGCCATCACGCTGGGGGTCATGGCCGGTTTGGCGCAAGGCGTGAAAGAGGCGATGTCTGAACCGAAAAAGCGTGAACCGGAACCACCAAAGCGCCATCTATCACTGGTCCAAAATACTTAATTTTCATATTTCATAAAATGACCGGAGAAAATGGCTTTTCTCCATAATAGTCATGGCTTTAGGCCATAAGGGCGATATAACTAACGCCATGACCGGCATTATAGCGAACCAGACTGAACTCAACGCCCTGTGCGCCGAATTGGCAAAAGGGCCTTACTTTACCATCGATACGGAATTCCTGCGCGATAAAACCTATTATCCGCAGCTGTGTCTGATTCAGGTCGCAAGTCCGGATGGTGAGCCAAAGGCCATTGATCCATTGATGGACGGCATTGATCTGGAACCGCTGTTCAAGCTGATGTCGGATGAGAAAATTCTGAAAGTTTTCCATGCCGCGCGTCAGGATCTCGAGATTTTCTTCAACCTGATGGGCAAAGTGCCGCACCCGATCTTTGATACGCAGGTCGCGGCGATGGTCTGTGGTTTTGGCGAGTCTGTTGGTTACTATTCACTCGTCGCTGACATTTGCGGCGTGCATCTGGATAAGGGCGCGCAGTTCACTGACTGGTCACGCCGCCCGCTATCCAAGAAGCAATTGATCTATGCGCTGGATGATGTGACATATCTGCGTGATATCTACGAAGACCTCGCCAAAGAACTGGCCGAAACAGGTCGTACCACATGGCTGGTGCAGGAAATGCAAATCCTTGAAAGCAGCAGCACATACGAAAACAAACCCGAAGATTCGTGGGAACGCATCAAAGTACGCACCGATAAGCCCAAGGTACTGGCTGTACTGCGTGAAGTTGCCGCCTGGCGCGAACGCGAGGCGCAGGGCCGCGACGTACCGCGCCAGCGGATTGTGAAAGATGAAGTGTTGGCCGATATTGCCGTGCACCCGCCGGAAACACCGGAAGAACTGGGTAAAATACGCGGCCTGTCCGCTGATTTCGCGCGCGGTAAAATGGGTAAGGGGTTGCTCGAAGCCATAGGTAAGGGGCTGACCACACCGCCTAAGGATTGCCCGCGTCTGGAACGCCGTCCGAAATTCCCGTCAGAAATGACGCCTACACTCGAAATGCTCAAGATGCTGCTGCGTATTCAATGCGCAGAACATGGCGTGGCCCCAAAGCTGGTGGCAAATGGCGAAGACCTCGAAGCCTTCATCATGAAACCGGATGCCGATCTGCCGCTGACCAAGGGGTGGCGCGATGAAATATATGGGCAGGTCGCGCGCAAATTAATGGCGGGTCAAATCGGCCTCTGCCTCAAAGACAAACAGATTACACGCCTCGACCTGTAAGGGCCGGGCACAGGGACATATAAGGGGGACAAAATGGGCCTTAAGAATAATCCTGCCTTCACGGCATTGGAACAACATCACAAGACACTCGGTAATTTCCAGTTGCGCGACGCGCTGCAGGATCAGACACGTTGCCAATCCCTGACTATTCATTTCGATCAGGCTGTTTTTGACTTCTCCAAACATCTGGTCACACCGGATACCATGAAACTGCTGCAAGGCCTCGCCAGTGCGCGCGATGTCGCGGGCTGGCGCACAAAAATGTTCAGCGGTGATAAAATCAATAACACCGAAGATCGCGCTGTTTTGCACACTGCCCTGCGTGCTGCTGCCGATGCTGATATCCGCGTTGATGGCCAGAATGTTGTGCCGGGTATTTATCAAACCCGCCAGCGCATGGCTGATTTTGCCAATCAGATACGTGGCGATAAGAAAATCACTGATGTTGTCAGCATCGGCATTGGTGGCTCTGATCTGGGTCCGCGTTTCGTGGCCGAGGCGCTGGGCAATTTCCATGATGGTCCGGCGGTGCATTTTGTATCAAACGTTGATGGTCATGCCATCAGCAGCACACTGGCAAAACTGAAACCGCAATCAACACTGGTTCTGATTGCCTCCAAAACATTCACGACCGAAGAAACCATGCTGAATGCCGGTGTGGCGCGCGACTGGCTGGAAAAGGGCGTAGGCGCCTCGAACGTAGGTCAACATCTGGCGGCACTCTCCAGCGCTGTTGATAAGGCGACAGCTTTCGGTGTGCCGCAAGACCGCATCTTCGGCTTTGCTGACTGGGTCGGTGGCCGTTATTCCCTGTGGTCCGCGATTGGTCTGCCGATCATGATGGCCGTGGGTCCCCAGAACTTCGATAAATTACTCGAAGGCGCACGCGCGATGGATGACCATTTCCGTACCGCACCATCTGAAAAGAACGTGCCGATCCTGATGGGTTTGCTCGGTGTGTGGTATCGCAATGTTTACCAATACCCGACGCAGGCTCTGCTGCCTTACGATCAACGTCTCGCACGTCTGGCGAAGTTCATTCAGCAGATGGATATGGAATCGAATGGCAAATCCGTCGATCGCCATGGCCAGCCGCTGGATACGGCTGCTGGCCCGGTGATCTTTGGTGAGCCGGGTACAGATAGCCAGCATTCCTTCATGCAGCTTGTTCATCAGGGCGAGGTCGTTCCGGTTGATTTTATCGCGGTGAAGAAACCCGATCATAAACTGACAGAAAATCACCGCAGCCTGCTTTCGAATTGCTTCGCGCAATCACGTGCGCTGGCTATCGGTCAGACATTGGCTGAGGCGGGTGGAGATGCCAGCCGCGTCTTCTCCGGTAATCGCCCCTCGACTACGATTCTGCTGCCGCAACTGGATGCCTATTATCTGGGCGCGCTGCTGGCCGCTTACGAGCACAAAGTATTCGTACAGGGCATCATCTGGGATATGAACAGCTTCGATCAACCCGGCGTCGAACTCGGCAAGAAACTGGCCAAGGCGATTGCGCCAGCGTTGGATACGGGCGATGTAAAGGGTCTGGATTATTCAACCGCGCAGTTGATTAAGGCTGTACGCTAGTTTTCAGCAGGTGCTGGGCGCGTTGTTCGAGGCCCAGTAAGCCGATAGCGTCATGATTGATCATGAACACGGGAATTTTTTCCATCAGGCCGCGCTGGCGACCCTTGGCTTGAAACTCTTCCATGAATCTTGATTTGCTGAAGTAATCACCAAGCTTGGTCGGAATGCCGCCCGCGATATAAACACCGCTTTGCGCATAGATTGTCAGCGCCAGATTGCCACTTACACGACCGAGGAAACCGAGCATCAGATCAAGCGTTTCCTTACAGATCTCGCAAGTGCCCTTGATCGCATGCTCGCTGATCTCAGGCGCTGTACGGTCAGGTCTATCCAACTTGTTATCCAGCACGCGAATGGCATTATAAAGATTTTCAAGACCCTTGCCGGAACATACGCGCTCGGCAGAGATGTGGTGATATTTGACGTGCAGTTGCTGGAAGATTGCATATTCACGGTCATTAACCGGGGCAATGGTAACGTGGCCGCCTTCGCCGGGTTGCGCTACATATTCGCTGCCTGACCAGATGAGCGAGGCAACCCCCAAACCTGTGCCGGGGCCAATAACGCCGATGGCGCGGTTGGTAACAATCTCGCCGCCACCGATTTTGGTCACTAATTTCGGGGATATGCCGGGTACGGCCAATGCGACGGCCTTAAAGTCATTCATGACTTCTAGCGCGCTTAGCTGCAAATCCTGTTGCAAAGCGCTGCAACGGAAAGCCCATGAGATATTGGTGAAATTGATCAGGTCGCCTTCTACAGGGCCGGCAACGGCAATCACACCAATGCTGGGTTTATTCTTAATGCCGATCTTCTGAAAGTAGGCTTCCGCGGCTTCCGCAGGACCTGTGTAATCCTGACACGGCATATACACCAGATCATGCGTACCGTTCTGATCGACAATGCCAAAGCGGGCGTTTGTTCCACCAATGTCTGCGATCAGCGCGGTTTTTGTCATGCCTACAGCGCCAGTGATGCTTTAGGGGCATCTGCCGCTGTACCACCGGAAACCTGAATCTGGTCCAGATAAGCGGGGACTTCGTGCGGATGCGGAATGGCAATCTGCGCACCCATCTTGGTGCAGGCCAGAGAGCCCGCCACAGCAGCATAACGCAGGGCTTCTGACATCGGCAGGCCTTTATCAAGGCTCGCGCACAGGTAACCCACGAACGCATCACCTGCACCGATTGTGTCGACAGGTGTGATTTTCAGTGAAGGCACAGTCATCAGGCCATCGGCACCACAGCACACCGCGCCATCAGGTCCCAGTGTGACAATTGTGGTCAGCTTGAACTTGTTGTAAAGCGCGCTGGCGAAGCTGAATTTATCACTCGCGTCCACATTGTGTTGTTTGCCCAGTAATTCGGCTTCATGTTCGTTCACGATCATGATGTCGAGATTATGCAGCAGTTGCTCGGAAAGCTGTGCTTCTGCCGGGGCGAAGTTCATCACAGAACGTGCGCCATGTTTCTTCGCGCGGGCAATCAGTTCTTCTGTTTCACTGATCGCGAGTTCACCCTGAACCAGAACGATGGTGTCTTTATTCAGCAGTTTATCAGGAATGGTCGCTTGGCGGGCGCGTTTGTTGGCGCCTTGGCTGACAACCACTTTGTGTGTGCCATCTCTATCATCAACGAAGATGGTCGCTAGACCTGAAGGAATGCCTTCGAGCACCTCAAGGCCTGATACGTCTACTTTGTTTGTCGCAAGGTTCTTGTACATCTGACGCCCGTGACCACCATCGCCGACAGCGCCAAAGAAGCGGACCTCAGCACCGGCACGTGCCGCCGCAACAGCTTGGTTGGCACCTTTGCCGCCAGGGGCTTCAACGTGACTGTCCACATGCATTGCCGTATCTTTCGGCGGCAGGTCAGCCATATCAAAGAACAGGTCGAGTACGTTAGAACCGAATACGACGATCATGATTAATCCTTAAGCTTTTAGGTAAGATTCAAGCGTGGCTTTCGCACCTTTTGTATAAAGGCTGTCGAGGGCCGCCGCAATTTCCTTGCGTACTTCCGGCGATGTCGAAACGACAGGTCCGAAAATATCCTGCATAGCCAGCAATTGATCAGGATTGCGCGGGTCGATTTTCGCACGGGCGCTTAGTTGTTCTGCCAGTGGGTCTTTGACCGGAATAGCCTCCAGTTTCTCATCAGAACCACTGAGGAAGCGGAACCAGCCCGCCAGCGCCAGTGATGCAAACTTGATCGAGCCGCCTGTTTTCAATTGGTGCTCAAGGCAAGGTACAATCGCGTTCTTGATTTTCTGTGAACCATCTTCCGCCAGACGCAGGATCTGATCACGCACAGCCGGGTTGGCAAAGCGGCGAATCAGTGTGTCTTTATAATCGGTGAGGTTAATGCCCGGAACGTTCGGAACGCTCGCGGTAATGTCGTGATCCATATAGCTGCGCACAAAGCCGCTGATCAAAGGGTCAGCCATCGCCAGATCAACGTCACGGTAGCCAGCGAGGTAAGAGAGGTATGAAAGAGCTGAGTGCGAACCATTCAGCAGGCGTACTTTCATCTTTTCATAGGGCTCGACGTCTTTCACGATCTGAACGCCGACTTCTTCGAATGCCGGACGGCCATAGCGGAAGTCATCTTCCAGTACCCACTGAATGTAATCTTCGCAAACCACAGGCCATGCATCATCAATACCGAATTTTTCAACCAGAGCCTGACGCACGGCGTCTGTGGTGACGGGTGTAATGCGGTCAACCATCGCGTTCGGGAAGCTGACGTTATCTTCAATCCATGTCGCCAGTGCGGGATCAGACAGGCGCGCAAAGCTGGTCAGGATATGTTTGGTGATGTGGCCGTTACCCGGCAGGTTGTCGCAAGACATCACTGTGAAGGCGGGCAGCTTGTTATTCATGCGGTGACGCAGGGCGCCGATGGTGTAACCCAGCGCTGTCTTCGGGGCATCCGGGTTCTTCAGATCATGCTGAACAGCTGCGTTTGCTTCATCAAGGTCACGGTTCTTGTCGTAGCAATAACCTTTTTCTGTCACGGTCAGTGACAGGATTTTTACATCTTCAGAAGCCAGCTTTTTGAAAACCGCAGCCGGATCAGATGGTGCATGCACGATGTCTTTCATCGCGCCGACGATGTGTGCTGTATCATCTTCTTTGCTGCGCGCCAGAACAGTGTACAGGCAATCTTGGGATTGCATGGCTTTGACGTTGGCGGTGTCGTTATCCAGCAGACCAACGCCATCTATCATCCAGTTGTCTGGCTGCAGGTTCAGCAGATTGTCTGTGTAAACCGCCTGATGCGAACGATGGAACCCACCGACGCTCATGTGCACGATGCCGGCTTTAAGGGCATCCCGGTCATATGTCGGGACGACAACGCGTGATGATAAAGCTTCCAGATTAGCAGTATTCACCTTCAGCACGTTGGCTGCAGATTGCTTGGCGTTCGATGCGCTCATGATGTCTTGTCTCTTACGGGTTTGTCGGTGCCGGACCACGCGGTTTTTTACCGGTGGCTGGTACTGATACAGGCTGTTGCGATGGCAAAGCTTGTACAATGTCTGTTGGGTTTTGGCAAATCGCTTTCATGTGACGTTCGAACCCTTCGGACATAATCGGGGAAGCAGCAAGTTCCTGACCGAAAATGCCTTTGTTCTCAACAATCAGGCTGCAGCTATCGCCGCCTTTGCGGGCTTCGTCCGGCAGGTTCTTATCCAGTGCCTTGGCATCCAGAATATCGAAATTCGGGCCTGAGCGTTTCAGATATTCTGCCCAACTGGCGACCGCAAAAATCAGGTTCGTGGAACCGCTCTTGCGGCTGATGGCATCACGCAACGGCTGCAGGAAACGGGAATCGACTTTGTCGACGCCGTTACGGGCCAGACGCGCGAGGTCGTCCTTCATGAAGGGGCTGCCGAGACGATCAAAAATGGTGTCTTTATAAGCATCCAGATTTACACCCGGAACCGGATGCAATGTCGCTGTCATTTCTGACATCAGGTCGGTGATATAACCACGAATTTTTGGTGCGGTGATCGCTTCGTGTGCATAGGCGTGACCGGCCATACGACCAACCATGCCCAATGCCATATGTGTACCGTTCAGCAGGCGAATCTTCATCAGCTCAAACGGGGCCACATCATCGGCGACCAGTGCGCCCACACGCGCAAAGTCGGGAACCAATGTGCCGTTCTTAGGTTTCTCAATTACGAACTGACGAAATTTTTCCGTATAGATCGGCCACGCATCGGAAAGACCGTAAGAGTCGGCATGGGCCTGAATATGTTCACTGGTTGTTTTGGGAACGATGCGGTCAACCATTGTCGAAGGGAATTCAACGTTATCGCTGATCCAGTCTTTTAGGGCTTCCGAACGCTTGCCAGCGTAGGCCAGCACAACGTTTCTCAGAATCGTGCCGTTACCCGGCAGGTTGTCGCAGGACATGACTGTGAACGGCGGCAGGCCACGTTCCATACGCATTTCCAGCGCTTTGACGATATAACCTACGGTGGAGGTCGGCTCATCTGCACGCAGCAGATCGGCTTTGATATCATCATCATCGAAATCAAGTTCGCCGTTCTTATAGTAATAACCGGATTGCGTAACGGTCAGTGTCACCAGTTTGGTATCAGGTGATGCCATCTGGTCGAGAACCGCTTGCGGGCCCTCCTTGGCCACCAGCACTTTATTGATGCTGCCTATGACGCGGGCCCTGTTGCCTTGGTTGCTTTGCTCGACGACAGTGTAAAGATTATCTTGTGCCTGCAGGGCATCACGTACACCGCTGCTTTTCAGGCTGACCGCGCAAATGCCCCAGTCCTTTTCACCTTGTTCGAGCAGGTCATCAATATAGACAGCCAGATGTCCGCGAAAGAACGCGCTCGGGCCAATATGCACGATGCCAGTCTTGATCTGGCTGCGGTCATATGCTGGTACCTGAATGTCCTGATGAAGGCTATGAAGCTGATCCCCAGACAACTGCTGGGTCGAAAGTCCCTGTCCCAAGATTACACACCCACTTTATATATTAAGAAGGATTGTAACCTACAGATTCTTAATAATTTCCGCAAACATTGGGAATGCTGCGACTGCGAAAACGTGTTAAGGATATACAAACGGTTTTCATGGCAAAATCCATGGTAAGCCATTGAAAAAACGGTTAAAAATTTAGACGTAAATTCGAAAGAGGGGCTGTGGATGGCTGAAATCGGCAAAGAATGGTGGCGCGGCGGGGTTATTTATCAAATTTACCCGCGCAGCTTCATGGACTCGAACGGTGATGGGGTAGGTGACCTTCCCGGCATCCTGCAAAAGCTCGATCACGTTGCGTCGTTGGGTGTTGATGCCATCTGGATTTCACCTTTCTGCAAATCGCCGATGAAGGACTTTGGTTATGACGTTTCTGATTACCGTGATGTTGATCCGGTGTTCGGCACGCTCGAAGATTTTAAAGCCGTATTGAACCGCGCCCATGAATTGGGATTGAAGGTCCTGACCGATCAGGTCTGGTGTCACACATCAGACCAGCATGTCTGGTTCAATGAAAGCCGCCAGAGCCGCGATAACATCAAGGCCGATTGGTATGTCTGGGCCGACCCGAAACCGGATGGTACGCCGCCCAATAACTGGCTGTCATGGTTTGGTGGCCCTGCATGGACATGGGATGCACGTCGTCGTCAGTATTACCTGCATCATTTTCTTTCCAGCCAGCCTGTTCTGAATTACTGGCACGAAGATGTCTGCAACGCGATCAAGAAGGTTGCTGAATTCTGGATGGAACTCGGCGTCGATGGCTTCCGTCTTGATGTGTCGAACTATTACTACTGTGACCGCGATTTGCGCGATAACCCGGCACGCGGCCCGAATGACCCGATCCCCGAAGATCCGCCAGCCAGTAACCCGAATTACCATCAACTGCGCATTCACAGTGTCAATCAGCCTGAAAACCTTGAATTTGTGAAGGAAATACGCGCGCTAATTGATCGTTGGCCGGACCGTTGCTTGCTGGGTGAGGCGGCGGGCGAAGGCTCCGCCGATGTTGCCGCTCAATACACGCAGGGCAATGACCGTATGAACATGGCGTATACCTTTGGCTTGCTGGGTTCCGATATGACTATCGACCCCGTCATCGCATCTGTTCACAATGTGGAACGCATCGTCGGTGATGGCTGGATATGCTGGGCGACCAGCAACCACGATTTCAAACGCGGGCCTAGCCGTATGCCCGGTGAAGTGCCTCATGAAGATAAAGCACTCTATTCCACAGCACTCGGTCTGACATTGCGTGGCAGCTACTGCATGTATCAGGGCGAAGAATTAGGTCTGACACAAGCCGAGCTATCATTTGAAGATCTGCAAGATCCGTATGATAAGGCACTATACCCTGATCATGTGGGCCGTGATGGCGGACGTACGCCATTGCCATGGATGTCCTCTGTGCCGCAGGCCGGATTCTCGATGGCGGCAAAAACATGGTTGCCCTTATCGCCATTGCATTTCCCGTTGGCAGTAGATCAGCAGGAGGCAAATGCTGATTCAGTCATGAACAAGGTTCGTGCGCTGATCAAATGGCGCAAGGAAACGCCCGCCATGCGTTTAGGTGCGATTGAGGTGCTTGAAACCGCTAAGCCGGTATTTGCATTCCGCCGCACTTATGAAGGCCAGACTTTCACCTGTGTTTTCAATGCGAGTACGGAAGATGCCAGCATAAAATTGGCAGAATTATCCGGTGCTGTAAGTCTGCTGGATGTCAGTCGCCATGCCGCGCTGCGCAATGAAACATTGATGCTGGCCCCTTATGCCTATGCTATCTTTAGTCACTAGAGTTTGAGCAGGAGATTGAAATGAAGCGCCTGATGATCATGCGCCACGCAGATGCCGGAGATCCCGTAATCGGTCAGAATGATCGGCAGCGTATGCTCTCGCGCAAGGGCCGTAGCGACATGCAGCGTTTACATACGCAGTTGTTGGCGGAAGGCTTGCTGCCGCAGTTCGCCGTAGCGTCTGACGCTTACCGCACGGAAGTCACCATGATGGAGGTCACAGGTAATCATGATTTCAAATGTGAAATTACCTCAAGTGCTTCGCTTTACAATGCAGGTCCTGAAAAGATCATTGGTATGGCGCAAAGCCTGAGTGATGAATATGAGAGCGCACTGATCGTGGCGCATAATCCGGGCGTATACACAGCAGTGATGGAACTGGTCAGTGAAATGGACCTGAACTCATTGACCAAAAAACTCGGTAATAATTATAAATCCGGCACGTTGACTGTTTTTGAATGCCCGATTGAAAAATGGTCTGATCTGAAACTGAAAGCGAACAAACTCGCCAAGGTCTTTATTCCGGACTAATCTATTCCGCTGA
>Ga0247823_10002474_pt1 | contig 15231 bp, 5 predicted proteins | sample 13C_PalmiticAcid_2_FD_192426 | JGI IMG/M metagenome (GOLD analysis project Ga0247823, IMG submission 192426) | Soil microbial communities from agricultural site in Penn Yan, New York, United States - 13C_PalmiticAcid_Day30 | ecosystem: Environmental > Terrestrial > Soil > Agricultural land...
GTGGGGGCGGGATGTGGGCGGCGGCGGCCGGCGGGGTCTGGCTCTGACGAGGATGGGGATGAGACTGGCGTCTCGGTGTCGTTGGGGGATGGCGCGTCTGCGTCTGGCTCTGTGTCTGCCTCTGCGTCGGTGAATGTTTCAGAGGCGGAGCTGGCGCTTGAGTTGTCGGATTCGAGTTCGGGGCTGATGTCGTCGTCTGGGGTTGGTTCTGGGTCCGAGTCAAGGTCTGTTTCTGGTTCCGGTTCTGATGCTGATGTGCCCTCGTCCTGGTCCATTTCGTCTCCACTGTCATCGGGGAATGGACCCCGGGATCTCAAGTGCGGGACGCGCCCGGCTGGGCGGAGATCGGTCGCTGGGGTGGCGGCAACCCACTCGCTGATGCCGTCGTCCCAGCGGATTCCTGAGAAGGAGGAAGGCTTCTTTTCCTTTTTGCCTGGGTGGGAATTGCCGACCCCGTGTGACTTGTCTGGCGTGGCACACGCCTGAACAGCCTTGGCTTGGAGACCCTCGGCAAAGGCAAGATCGCGCAGGTCGCCCGTGTGCTCGGCCAGCCGAAACGCGCCGTCCACGCGCATGTTGCTTAGCGCGCCGCCGGGGAGGTCCAACGCCTCGAGCTTGTCGCAGAACTGTGAGAGGTAGACGTGCGGTGCGAGGCCGGTGCCGCGGCTGCAGTGATGCGCGACGGCGCTCATGAGGGCTGTGGTGGCGTCGTACTGGAGCATGAGATGTGGGCTACCCCGGCAGTTCTGCACCCCCTTCCAAGCAGTTTCTATGGTAGACGCCGAGACGCAGTTGGTTTCCTCGTCGAGAGACAGAAAGGCGCAGAGTGCGAGCAGGTAGGTACCGAGCCTCCGGCCGCCTTGTTTTCGGCGTTTGAGGTTTGCCGAGCAGGTAGTGACAACGTACTCAATCCTCCGCCGGAGCGTGGCGGCTCGGGTTGTAGATGAGGTCTCCATGGTCTCGTTTGATCCCTCCTCACTGAGGAGGACGACGGATCCGAGGGCTGCGATGGCGCTAATGAGCGTAGTTTGAGATTTGCCCCGGAGGCGAGTCTGAGGGACACCCCGCGGTTTCTTCGGTGAGGCAAGATCGCAGAGCAACTCGAGGGTGATGACGATCAAGTCCACGGTGCCCTGACAAGGCTTCATGTGGGTGATATGGCGGACGGTCGACGGCCACAAGGAGATGAAGCTCTTGTTCAAGACCCAATCGATTGGGAGCAGTTCGTCGACGAGGAGATTGGCCAAGATTCCGGGCATGATTGAGGTACCAGAAGGGTCACAGCTCTTGAGCACCCTAAGCGGTTGAAGGTTAGGTGAGGTGAAGAGATCGTCGTCGGCAGAACAAGGTCTCGGGTACTGGCGAACAGCGAAGGTCTCGATCAGACCCATAAATTCCGTGGGCGGCATGTATTCGAGGCACAGCCGTATGAGCAGGCCGGTCACCGAATCATCGAGTAAGCCCTCGGACGCAGCATCTTGGATGATCTGAACAGCATGCGCCCGCACAAGCAAACACAGGTGTCTCCATCCGTCGACGGCGCCAAGCGACTCAAGCTCGGAGTAAATTTCGAACGACACTCCAGCTCCCTGCACTGCCGATTTTGTGCCGTGTTCTTCCGCCTCTTCCCTCTCCCACTGCTCAAGCGCCGCGATGTAGGCCGGGACCTTGCGGAGGCACATGGCGAGCAACGATTTGGGACCGGCTGCTTGATTCTTCCGCGGAGAGGTGACGCGTAGAAGAGAGTCAAATGCCTTGAAGACGGACTCATACAGGCCATGCTTCTCGGAATCCATGGTCGGACGAAGACCAAGCAGCTCTAGCTCGTAGGCGCATTTCGTCTTGCAGCCAGCGCTCAAGTGGTTGCATCGGCTACTGGCCGGAGGTAGATCCTCCTGAAACGATTCATCAGGGCCCTGGTACGGAGAAGATGGCTGGTGGTTCCTGACGCGGCGGAGGAAGGGGGTGGGCAGCAGGACGTCCTGGGAGACCTTGTTGTCCGGTTGGCGACGCTGTTTCGGCACGTTCCGGTGCGGTGTGCATAAACTGTCGCTCGATGATCTTCGACGAGCTGCTTTTCTAGAATATTTGCGACATGGTTTCTTATCGTTATAGTCCGAGTCGGATCCCGGGTAGCTCCTCTTGCCCAACACCGTCCTTCGAGGCTTTGAGGTCTGGGCGAGCGCCGATAAACCTTGGCTGTTGCCCGTCGGAAGTCTTCTCTCTCTGTCCTTCCTGAGAGCGGCAATATGCGCCAGGAGAGGCCGGAGGAGCCGGTGGCATCGTGTGGCTGTCCAGGGTTGCGCTGCCTCGAAAGAGGGTAGAGCGCTGGTGGTTTGCTTTGGGTGGTTGTGATGCCTTGGCAATGTTGAGGCAGCTGGAAATCGGTCCTCCATCTAAATGTGGCGGCAAGGATGTTTTGCTAAGCAAAGTGTGTAAGTGGATGGTGTTGATAGATACGGGAAGTTGGCGTCAAAAATGTCGTGTTTTGGTGTTTCGCTGTTTACTTAGTTTCCTGTTTTGGATTGGTCCCATAATACCTGAGTTCTGGTCCCAGACACGGAAAGGCCTTCCGGTCTTTCAATGGGTAGACACCTTGAAATATCGCAATCAGACGCAAGACGAGGGCCAGAGCTATGATCTCTCTCAGAATACACTTGATGTACACTACACTGATCACCGAAAAATAGGGAGGAAGGGAAGAGAAAGGGTGTACTTGGGGAAGCGCCAGCATTGGCTCGGGCACTAACGTAGCCAGGGTTGGGGTTGATGCTCTCAGCTTCGAGCTCGAGAGGCTTGACTGGGGCTCAGGAGGTACATACATGTACATGTACATGCACCCCAGAATGTTTTCCTCTTTGCGAAGCTTATGAAACCTCTTCTTCAAGCGTATTTTTACGGAGACAACGGCAGCGGCAAACGACAAAAGCGTTTACAAGCTTCAGCGGCCGACAAGTCTGCCAAGAAGGAGCAGGGGAAGTCTGCCTGTCGTCGGCTTCGGGTCGTCCCAGATCTCTGGGACTCCCCAAGCCCGAGTCATGCCGAGCATTGGTGGGGCCGGCTTCTTCCCGTGGACCGGGCTCTGCATCATAGGCCAAAAAAAGTTTGGGAGAGCAAAAACTTCAAACTCGAGCCAAAACAGTCTTTCCTGCCGCTCAATCCACTTCGTTTTCTCTAGCAGGTGTCCGGCAGCTTACTGGGACCGTCGTATTCCCAATTGGGTCATTTCTATCACCCATTCCTCCAGCACCGGCCTGTCCCTTGCGCTGCACGCTGCACCGCGTTGTCTTTTGCATTTTCTGCTTCGACCAGGTCGGCACCCTTGGCTGGCCCTCGATCTTGTAATACCTGTTTAATCGCTTCGCCCCTATTGTTCGGAATATTACGATATCACCCCCGGAAATAGACTTCAAGATGGCCGACACGCCCTCCAACACCGCCGCCGCCCCGTCCAGTATGTGCTTGTGCTCGCACCTCCGTCGCCCCGTGCGCTTGTCACCCGGCGTCGCAGGCTAACGCAAACCCTTTGCTCTTCTCTCAGACAACCCGGCATCCGAGACTCCTGCCGCGCAGGATACCCCTACCGAGAACCCGGAAACAACGGAGCCCACAGAAGACGGCGCTGAGCAGCCCGAAGGTGCGTCTCCGTGACGGCCCAACACAAGGCGACTTGCCCCGGCCATAGCCCTCTAACCGCCGCCCAGATGCCCCCTTCCTTGTGAAGATCGTCCTTCCCCATGACACCAAGCCTCTGGAGATCCCGGTATGTGTAATAGGTCGGAAGCTCCCAGAACACTTCTAAACCGGCAACAGGTGTCCCCGTTGGAGCAGATCCACGAGATCCGCCAGTCCGTCATCGAGCACCCGGTCGCCGTCCAATACTCGTGCTTCCACCTCGAACACAACGGCCAGCGCATCAACGACTTCGTTCAGGTATCGGACATTGAGGGTCTTGCCGCTGGCTCCGAGCTCCACGTTGTCGAGGACCCCTACACCGAAAAGGAGGCGAGGATCCATTTCATTCGCATCCGGGAACTGATCGGCGCTGCTGGAGACCGCACCGACACTGCGCAGGGCATCCTCGCCGGTGCTTCAATCCATGACGATGTCGTGGCTGCCGCTGCCGAGGAGGCGGAGAAGGAGGTTCAGCCCTACGATTTCACGGCGACCCCCAGCCTGTCCGTCCTCCTCCCCAAAGAGACGCCGCCGGCACCCAAGACTGTCAAATTGATCACATTGTCGCCCTGGAACCCGCCCCCGGCCCCATGGCGGCAAAAGGGGCATCTGCTGTACCTGGCCGTCACGACCAACGAGGGGGAGCAGCTCAATATCACAGCCCATGTCGGCGGTTTCTTCGTGAGCAATTCCAGCAAGGACAGGTTCAACCCGACGGCCCGTACCGACGCCAAGGGGGCCTCCGCCCATTCTCTCTTCAGCCTGCTGGGGAAGATCTCGTCCTCGTTCGACCAATCCTTCACCGAGTTCCAGCAGTTCACCAACACCAAGGAGCCCCTCGCGACGTTCCAGATTGGCAACACCGTCCCCTCGGCCCCGTGGATCGTGCCCTCCGCTTCATCGTCACAGTGCGCTCATATCTCTGACCCGACCAGGTCTCAGGAGACCCTGCTGCTGGGCGGCGCCGAGAACACCGATTCTCTGAGAGACTGGAACGAGGAGTTCCAGTCCGCCAAGGAGCTCCCCAGAGACACGATCCAGGACCGCGTCTTCAGGGAGCGCCTGCTCGCCAAGCTCTACGCTGACTACAACGATGCTGCAGCCCGCGGTGCGGTCCTGGTTGCCCGCGGCGAGGTTGCGCCGCTCAACCCCACCGAAGGCAGAGACGCTCAGATCTTTGTCTACAACAACGTCTTCTTCTCGTTTGGCGCCGACGGCGTCGGCACCTTTACCAGCGAGGGCGGCGACGAGGCTGCCCGTGTCGCCACAGGGAAGGACGTTCTCGGTGTCAAGCTCGTGAACCAGCTCGACATTGATGGCCTGTACACTCCGGGCACCGTCGTTGTGGACTATCTCGGCAAGCGCATTGTCGGCCAGAGCATTGTCCCTGGTATCTTCAAGCAGCCTGAGCCTGGTGAGAACCAGATTCACTACGGCGCCGTGGATGGTAAGGATGTGGTTGCTGCCGACCAGAGCTTTGCACCTTCCTTTGAGAAGCTGGCTCAGTCTCTCCGCATCAAGAAGCACGCCGTCTGGGACAAGGAGGACAAGCGATTTGATCTGGAGGCTAGCGTTGAGATGAAGGGCCTCCTCGGCACCGACGGCCGCAAGTACGTTCTGGACCTGTACCGCGTCACTCCTCTGGATATCGCTTGGATGGAGGAGAGCAGCCCCGAGGGCGCTGAGTATCCCCACCGCATGACGGTCCTGCGTCCTGAGTTGGTCGAGGCCCTTGGCAAGCAGAAGGCTCGCGACTTTGTTAGCGCTGAGCTTCAAAGGCGCGGCGCGCTGAAGGCAAAGGAGGAGAAGACCGAGGACAAGACCGAAGAGAAGACCGAAGAGAAGACCGAGCAGACGACCGAGGAGAAGACTGAGGAGAAGACTGAGGAGACGACCGAGGAGAAGGCCGAGGGTGCTGAGGAAGAGAAGAAGGATGAGGAGAAGACCGAGACCGATCGGATCGACATGTCCAACTTCAAGTTTGCCCTGAATCCCGATGTCTTCAGCGGCCAGAACCCCCAGACCGACGAGGAGAAGGAAGAGATGGCCAAGGATGAGCAAGAGGTTCGCGATGCCTGCGCCTACCTCCAGGAGACCATCATTCCTTCCCTCATCAAGGATCTCAACGAGTCCGACATCAGCTTCCCCATGGACGGCCGATCGCTGACTTCCCTGCTGCACCGCCGCGGCATCAACCTTCGCTACCTTGGAAAGCTTGCGTCTCTGAGCGAGAACACCCGCCTGGAGTGCTTCCGTGAGGTTTGTGTGCGTGAGATGATTGCCAGGTCCTTCAAGCACGTCGCGGCCAAGTACCTGAAGACCCTGCCACTGCCGCTCACCTCGTCTTGCTTCGCTCACCTCCTCAACTGCCTCCTGGGCACTGAGCTGAACTCCAAGCCGGTGGCCGACATTGATGAGTCTTACCGGTCTCTCTTCAGCGAGGCTGACCTCGCCTTCGAGAACGTCACGCCCGAGGGCCTGAGGGAAGAGGTGCAGGGCGAGGCGACTCGCAGGTTCAGATTCGTCCTTCCCGAGAACTGGTGGGGCCAGGTCAGGCATATCCAACTGCTCCGTGAGATCTCGTTGAAGCTGGGTCTCCAGATCCAGATCAGGAACTTCGCCTTCACCAAGTCTGCCGAGCCCGAGCCTGCGCCGCAGACCAACGGCCAGCCCCAAGCCGAGCCCGCCAGCAAGAAGAAGAACAAGAAGAAGTCGCGTGACGGGTCCCCGGCTGCTGCCCCCTCACCTGTCGTTGCGCCGCACACTTTCAGCCCGGATGACTTTGTCAACGTTGTGCCCATCATCAAGGACTCGTGCCCGCGCAGCGCGCTGGCCGAGGAAGCGCTCGAGGCCGGCCGCCTCTCGATCTACCAGAACCAGAGGAAGCTCGGCGAGGACCTCCTTCTCGAGTCGTTGTCCCTGCATGAGCAGATCTACGGCCTTGTCCACCCCGAAGTCGCTCAGATGTACCACACGCTGTCCCAGCTGTACTTCCAGCTTGACCAGAAGGACGCTGCCGTGGAGTTAGCCAAGAAGGCGGCCATCGTTGCTGAGCGGACCGTCGGCCTCGACTCTGCCGAGACGGTGCTGAACTACCTCAACCTCAGCCTGTTCCTCCACCAGCGCGGCGACAGCAAGCTGGCGCTCGGCTACGCCAAGCACGCCCTCGACATCTGGAAGGTCATCTACGGCCCCGACCACCCCGACACCATCACCACCATCAACAACTACGCCGTCATGCTGCAGAGCCTCAAGGCGTACCACGAGTCGCGCCGCTGGTTCGAGGAGTCGCTGCGCGTCTGCGAGAAGGTGTTTGGCCGGCAGTCGATCAACTCGGCGACGCTGCTCTTCCAGCTCGCCCAGGCCCTCGCGCTCGACCAGGACGCCAAGGCGGCCGTCGACCGCATGCGCGAGAGCTACAACATCTTCCGCACCGCCCTCGGCCCCGATGACAAGAACACCAAGGAGGCCGAGCACTGGCTCGAGCAGCTCACGCACAACGCCGTCTCCCTCGCCAAGCAGGCCAAGGACCTGCAGGCGCGCCGCGCTCGTGCGGGCTACCGCTTCGCGTCGCGCGGCGTGAGCGTCGGTGCCTCGGCTACCGGCGCCTTGGGCGCGCCCACGACTGAGCTGGCTGGCAAGCCCACGCCACCGCCGTCGATGGACAGCCGCACGATTGATGAGCTGGTGCGGTATATCGAGGGCACGGACAAGAAGAAGACCAGCGGCGGCGGCGGCGGTGCCGGTGGCAAGAAGCGCGCTGCAAGGGGCAACCCGAAGAGGAGGGGCGGTGCGGCGGGCGCGAGCGCTTAAGCTGATCGACTAACTGCCTACTCTGCCCGTCCAACTGGTCTTGTTCGACATCTTGGTGATTTTTCAAGCTTGACTTGGCTCGAATCATGAGTCTCGTGGACGGGCATGAAGTTACAATCTTGCTGCTGTACTATGTATCTTATTTCTTGTATTTGTAAATATCAGGAGGAGGCAGGTTTGGAAAAATAGGTGGGCGAGAACGTGGCGAGGTATCATCATCCTTTCTGTTTGTTGGCGACTATGGGGCAGAGCAAAACCGGGGTAGCATGGCTGTTTTTTCTCTCTCTTCCAGAGTTCCTGTTATTATTACCACTCTACCGATTGCTATCTTTTGAAGGAGGTGGAAAAGTTCAGGCGGTGGGGTGGGATGAGCCGGTTGATAGACTGCGAGGGGAGAAAGGGGTTGGTGAACCTTTTGGGGTTTATCGGTTGGTTGGGGCAGTTGAGGGGGTAATGCTTTAATGGAAACACAATCTTCACTCTGCTAGTTGATCAAGCCCTGGATGGTCTGTTGTCTACTGTGCGGAGTGTATGGAGGAGGTGCTAGGAGGGCTGGTGGTGTGGGATTGGGTTTGATCTAACGACCTCACATCTTCTTGTGTCTTCTTTCCAACCACTCCATTGTTTATTTTGTCCCCTTTTCTCCAAACACAGAAATATGAAAAACAAAAAAACAGCTTTCCAATTTCTTTGTCATTTTATTGTCTTTCATTTTCACTCCTTGTGGTCGGAATCAAGGGTGGCTGGATGGTGGATCGAGGAGGTTGGTGAAGCCGGGTTCCCTGATTCTGCTCCTTCCTCCGCTCTGGGTATCATCACGGCCTCAGTTGTGGCGCAACCAACAACAAAATGTTGAGACAGATGCATGTGGTCTTGTTCTCATTGGTGCGGGTTAGTTCGGGTTGGATCTCACACATCAAATCCTGGCTAAAGCGCGAACAATGCTGGACCTCGGAGGGACGGGGACAGGCGATTGAGTGTGTGCGCCCCCCTGTGTCTTTGTTGACTTTGGAGACACCAAGGCTTGGAGGAAGTTTGGGGGGCTGGGGGTGGATCAGTTCCAGATGCGATGCCATCCATGGAGCAGGTTCCGTCTGCACAAAGTTTTGTTACAGATTGCACTAAAAAATGACGATAGAAATTGATTGAATAGCATCACTTGTTTTCCCGTTGTGCATAGAATAATAGATGGAGGTGTCTGCACCACAGATGATGTGAGGCAACAAACACAACCTGGCTCTTTTTCCTTCCGGATTGGGCCTTGCAGATGCGCCCTGCACCTCCGAGTCTCCAGGTGGTCTTTGATCACGGAACAATCACGGTGCACGTGAGTCCCATTTCGCCCCACCAAGACCAGAGCATCGCCCTGACTGATTGGCCACTGGGCCCCTCTGTCCTGCCTCGCGCCCTCCAGTTTGTTTAATTGATCCGTCGCGTTGAACTGGGAATCGCACAGCCAAAGTTTTGCAGCTGCTTCATTGTCCATCCCCGTTCTTGCCTCGACGGGAAAGGAACACCATTTGTGACGGTGGCATCTTGCGCATGATTGCCAGCCATTGACCCGTCATTTATTTCCCAAGGCTTCTGCATCTTGCACGCCAACATCCGCGCTGTCGCATCACTGAGAGCGCCGGGTTAGTTGCGGGCACCAACCGAGCGAGCAGCCAACCTCCTGCGACCGAACACCCTCAACCGGTCCAACCCCTCCCCCGGTTCCTCACCTAATGGTCCAGCTCAGACCCGCGACCCAAGATGCCTTCTGAACGCGCACAACGCGTGCGCCGAGATTTGCGCAGCGATGCCATTGCTGAATCCTCGTCGCCATCGCGCCCCTCCAAGCGGCGCAGGAAGGTACGGACCACCCATGCGAAACCCCGGTCGCGCAGCTTCGAGTCTACGAGTCTTTGACCGCACCGTCTTCTTGCCACATCTTTTGCTTTCAATACTGTCCTTGCAATCAGCGCCGACCCTCTGCAAATGGCTAACAATGCTTGCTTGGACAGAATGACGACGCCGCCGAAGCGACCGAGACCTCCGAGCCGATTGACGAGGGCGACTCGTCGCATATTGCCGATCAGTCGATAGTCGATGATGACGACCAGCTCGTCACCCGAGTGATCCAGCATCTGGTAGCTCCCGCGGTGCCGCCCCAGGCCAGCAAAGATCATGCCAACAGCATCCACGAGTCCAATAAGGAAGGGGTCAAGGCTTATGCGAAGATCGCTGCTGTTGATTGGACCTACTACATTACGAGGCTCACTGTCAACATTGGCCGCTTGTCGGAACCCGCCCAAGCGAGGACCGAGCAGACCCAGGAAGACCCAGATGCGGTGCACATTGACTTGGGTCCCAGCAAGCTCATCTCTCGTCTTCACGCTGTCGTCTATTTCAACCGCGACCAGGAGACATGGTGGCTGCTCGTGAAGGGTCGTAACTCGCTGAAGGTGGATGGCACTCTGTGGAAGGCCGGCCAGGCCGGGCCGCTGCGGAGTGGCGAGGTCATTGAGATCGGCGGCGTCGAGATGATGTTCGTCCTACCCATCGACCTTGGCCCGCTCCAGATCGCCCGGCCGTACCTTGAGAGGGCCGGCATCGTCAAGGCGGAGCCTCCTACGGCCCCTGCGCGGCCGACCCGTCATCCTCTCCCATCATCGGGAGATGGTGCGCACTCGAGCTCCCCGAGCAAGTCGTCGCGCGGCCAGAGCTCGCAGAAGCCCTTGGCTCCGGCCCCGCCTGACTACAAGCGGCCGGGCACCCCGCCGTCCATCCGAGCCCGCGGCGCGACGACAGCCAAGACGCCGCTTATCGAGCTGGGGAGCGGTCCCTTGCTGATGAGCCATAGCGATGTGGATCTTGCGCTGGATGAGAACCGGCATATCAAGCCTCAGTTCAGCTACGCGCAGATGATCACGCAAGCAATCATAAACACGCCAGATCAGAAGCTCAACCTGGCCGGAATCTATCACTATATCCAGACACGTTACGCCTACTACAGGCACCAGCCGGCCACGGGCTGGCAGGTACGCTTCATTTTGCTTTGGCATTCTTGGTTTGAGGTTTGAACAGGGCTAATCCATCGCAGAACTCGATCCGACACAACCTGTCTCTTAACAAGGCGTTTGAGAAGGTTGCCCGATCGACAGACGAGCCTGGGAAGGGCATGAAATGGCAGCTCGTGCCCGAATGTCGTGAGGAGATGCTCCGCACGGCTTGGAGAGGAGGCCGCGGAGGCCATCGCGGCTCCTCCAATCCGTCATCGCCTAGCCAGCTGAGCTATATCACCTCAGGTCCCAGGGACATGGCGGCGAGGGATCCCATCTCGGCACGCAAGCGCAAGGTATCACCATCGGGGTCGCCACAGCCCCGCTCCTCACTTCGAGACTCGCATTTGACGCCTGTGCGGCCGATGCGGAAACCGCTCCCTGACGAACCGGGTGCGGGCGCAGGCGCCGATGATAGCCCTCTCCCTCGCGCGCGGAAGCCAAACACGTCGAGCACCCTGGGGCTGGTGGAAAATGCACCGGGATCGCCGACGCTGACGTCGTCGTACCTGCAAGACGACGGTGCGTCGTTTGTCACGCCAGCACCTCACCGAGTGCACCCGAAGCTCGCGCCCCCGAGTACGGCGCAACGGCCCAGCCAGCACATGCCCACGAGCTCCCCGGCACCGTTTTGGAAGTACGCCGACATTGGGAGCACGCCGCTGAGGCCTGTCCATGCGCCGTTTGACCTCAGCCCGTCCAAGGCGCTGGGTGGACTTCCGCCTCCGAGCAGTAGTCCGCCGCGGAGCAAGTCGCCCGTGCCGAGCCCGACCAGGCCGAGCAGCCGTGCGCCCGTGGACGAGCCGCCGAGTCCGGTGGGAGAGGAGGAGGACGGTGGATTTGATCTGACCAAGTATGCAAGCCCCCCGGCCACAATATTTGATCTAGGCGACAGTCAGCTAACACGACGAAATAGGGGTTTCCAGAGCATCGGCAGCTATCATGCGCCTGTTGGACATGGAAAGCAAGTGCAGCCTGCGTCTAATGGAGACTTGTCTGCGAGCGGCAGCGCATAGGATGCACCGTCATACAGGCCACATCCCAGGTGATCTCGGTTGGAAAGACGAACAACTTTGCGGTCGCACGACTCCACCATTTCTACTCACATCGCGACTCGCTTACTTTCTGGTCTCTTGCACCGCGCCCGGTCTTCTCGTTCCTATTCCTTGGGACACATCAGAGGAGAAGGAAGGGTTCTGTTTTATTTCATGTTCTATTCACTCGATTTGGCCGTCCGATTCGATATCACCAGAGCGAGATCGGGTTATTCAATTATCACTAAGATGATCCTCGCAGTCAACTCACCGGTGGTGGATAGGTTGGTTTACGAGGGTGGGTGGGGAGGAGTTCTGGTATTAGGCGGTGATTTGTGACATGTGGAAATGTCTGATGTATGCTGTTTGGAACGAACCTGTCATTCATTAACCAGGAAGGGTGCTGTATCGACATGGCTGGCAACATCCGTGTTATAGGTCATAAAAGGTAGCTGATACGATGGCACGGCTTATTTTCAAGAGCGAGCTTGACGTTGTGGTTCCGTTCCGGTTTGAGCGCGGTGTGGTTGGAGGATCATCTCGGTGTTTGAGTCGTGAGTTCCGGCGAAGCGAGGTGTCGTCGAGAGGAACAGCAAGAACGTTGACCCCGGCTGAGGTTCCGAACTATGCCTGCATACCAGTGCAGCTATTGTTTCAGGGCAGGGTTTGAGTGTCATAGCTCACTTGTCGGTGAGCCATCAAGCAGGCTTTCCCCTCTCCTGACCGCGTCCACGAGCAGACGGCCATTCTCACCGGATCATGCCCTGCTTGCCCTTTTTCCAGACCGGTTCATCGATCGGCGGTTACGCAGTATTTTGTCTAGGTCGGTGAGGGCTTGTTCCCTCCCTTTCGGTGAACATTGACCCGCTCGGCCCGAACCACGGCCCTGTCAGGCTCGGCTCGGTGGTTTTCTACGCCCTGCTCCCGAACCTCCTTTTTTGCGTCCAAACGGCCTGATGTCTTGACCGGTCCTCGGCTGGGTTCGGAAAGGGCCGGGTACCAGCTTGACGGCAGAAAGTGTTGCTTGTCGCAGGTCTGCTGGAGTGGTCGGTCGGGCTCCGGGCCGATGGGCTTCGGCTTGGTTTGGGATCGTCAGGGGAGGTCTGGGCGGTGTTGTTCCCAGAGCTTTGGCCATGTCAAGTGGTGGCCTGTTTCTTGGACTTGACCGCACAGCTTGTCCTTGGGGTCGTATTGTTTGAAAGGGGCTGAATCAACTTGTCTCTTGTGTCGTCTTTCCCTCCCTGGCTATTTCGATGGGTTGGGTTGCTGAAGCTTAGTGCCACTCCTGGCAAGAGGAAGGAAGCTTACCTGCATGGCCCTGTGCAAGGCAGATTTGCCAGTTCGGTTTTCACATCAAACCTCTGTGACATCCGCAGCTATCCGTCGCGGCACCCGCGCATGCCAATGGCCAAGGTACGTGGGTGTATCCCGTCTCCTGTCCTTCTCGCCCACCCTGCTTCGCGCACCCGGCCCATACACCCATTTCTTCGCCTCTCGCATTTGCCGACGGGTCAGGCCGTGGGTGACCCAGCACGCTGGGTCTGCCCGGGCACCGCCACCAGACAGGCCCAGTGGGGGTTCACCACATGGCACGAGGGACATGATCAGTGCAAGTTCCCGCTCCCGGATTCGGCATCCCGGCCTCGGCATGCCGCTACCCGCCAGCATATCATTCCTTCCTCCCATCCTCTTTTCTGTGACGGACCATGACGCATCCCGACGGGAGGCTCGGGGCATGGGAGCTGGTGTGAGCGTGGCGACGCTATTGGTTGCCGTATCCGTCTCAACTCTGGGTGGCCTTTACCGCTCCATGTCTGGTTCGCGAGTCGGTGAAGCGGGAGTGATCGCGAGACGGGTTGTTGGTCGTCTGCCAGCATGCCTCGTTCGATGAGAGTGGGAAGATGATGACGGGACTCGGCATCAACCGACCATCCTGGCGCATTACTGTGGCCAACGGTGTTGCTGGAAGCCAGCTGCCGCATGTCCCAGCCACGCACGGGGGGTAACGGACCCCTGGTCACATCCTCGGCGCCCCTGCCTTGATTCTCACGCCAACGACTCCATGGCACCCGCATGGGATACACGGTCCCTCCACAGTCCCTGGTGCAGCCGAGGTTGTGCGTCGCCAAGTCATTCGAGAACTTCTGTCAGGTAAGGCAGCTAACCGATTTGCCAGTCTCAGCCAGTCTTGATGTGCAGGGTTCCCTTGGTTGCATCTACTGCGTGCTACCGTTGTTGTACGACATCGAGGCCACCGGGCCTGGCAGTCGCATCAGGAAGTTTCCCGGTCGCCGGCGAGTTTTGACATATGCAGCCGCTCTGATTGCATATTGCTTGAGCACGATCCTGCAACCGCCCTTTCCTTTCACACCGAGAGGTGGGAGTGACGACGGCTGACGGTTGCGAGTGCCGAACTGGCGTAGGATGGACGGCCCAGAGGGGTAGGCTCCTCCAGTGTGGCAGTCAAGTCAAGTCATACCCACGTCGGCTCGACTGCCCGGAATGGACGTGTACGGGTTGGTCAGACGTCTAGAATTGTGGCATGGGGAGTGGTGCCGTGGCATCCTTTGTCTGGGTTAGACCTCAGCCTTCGAAAGCCACCAGGTGAAAGGTATAAAGAGGGTGCTCAATGGCCTCGGATTTTCTATTCAGTTCGAATTAGGGTGGTTACGCATCTAGAAACACTCCCTTTCTATGACTCTTAAAGCCCAAGCCTCAAGATGGGACAATTTCTCTCCACCTCCTCCAAGTCAGCTCGTCGGATCCTCCCTCACAAGGCTGAAGGAGACATCACGGATTCGGCTTCTGACCTTGGCCCTCCCCAGACAGCCCTCGGCGGGCTCCCCCTTTTGACGAAAGCCAAAGGCCACTTTTGGTATCCCGCCAATGGCCCCAAGATCCTTGACGCCTGCGGCGGCGCCGGGGTGGCCTGCCTCGGACATGGCCGGCGGGACATCATCAAGGCCGTCAATGCCCAGATGAACTCGTTGACATACGCCTCATATGCCCACTTCAAAATCTCCCCCGTGCAGGAGCTCTCCGACTGGCTCATCAAGAGCACCGACAACAAGATGCAAAAAGTCTACATCATGTCTTCTGGTAAGCCCATTTCACCCCCCTTTCCCTTCCTTTTTTTTCTGTCTTACCATCCTAACCTCTCCCATCCCAAGGCTCGGAAGCGATAGAAGCTGCCCTCAAGCTGGCCGTCGAGTACTTCCTCTGGACCGGCCAGCCGTCCCGCACCAACTTCATCACGCGCGAGGACTCGTACCACGGCACCACGCTGGGCTCCCTCTCGGCGTCGGGCCACGTCGCCCGGCGCGCCCCCTTCGGCGCGCTCCTCGTCCCGGACCGCTTCCACCGCGTCAGCGCGTGCAACAGCTACCGCCAGCGCCTTACCGCCAGCGGGGGGGAGTCCGACGCCGACTTTGTTGCGCGCAAGGTCGCCGAGCTCGAGGCCGCGTTCGCCCGCCTCGGGCCCGAGACGGTCGCGGCCGTGGTGCTAGAGCCCGTGGTCGGCGCCGCGCTGGGGTGCGTCCCCGCGGTGGCCGGGTACCTGTCCGCTGTGAAGGGGGTGTGCGAGAAACACGGGGCGCTGCTGATCCTGGATGAGGTCATGTGCGGGATGGGGCGGACGGGGACGCTGCATGCCTGGCAGGGGGAGGAGG
>Ga0247823_10002475_pt1 | contig 15230 bp, 9 predicted proteins | sample 13C_PalmiticAcid_2_FD_192426 | JGI IMG/M metagenome (GOLD analysis project Ga0247823, IMG submission 192426) | Soil microbial communities from agricultural site in Penn Yan, New York, United States - 13C_PalmiticAcid_Day30 | ecosystem: Environmental > Terrestrial > Soil > Agricultural land...
CACCTTCCACCAGCAGGATGCCGTCCGGCATCGCCCCGGAAGGCTCCTGCTGCGACAGGGCGTGCAGGAACGCCGCCCGTGCGGCTTCCGGACGCAGGAAGCCCATCCCCATGTGGTCCTGCAGGTAATTGCGCGTCTGCGGATCGGTGGTCAGACGGTTGACGTCGCCGTGGTAGTAGACCTGGCGCGGCAGCCAGTGGTTGGCGAACGCATCCAGCCACGGGTCCGGTGTCTCGATGTGCAGGCATCCCGTGCCCGCGTCGACGTAGGCCGCGCTGCCTGTCGCCGCCCCTGCGAACGCTTCCTTCGACAGATTACGTTCGCGCAGGCGCCGGATCTCGTCGTCATCGCGAGCCGGCGCGAACAGGAAGCGGTACTCCTGCACGTCATCCTCCGCGAGTTCCACCCGGTACTGCAGCACGGCGGTGGGCATTTCATAGGCCGCGTCGCCGCCGCCCAGCAGTTCCTGGCCGACGATGGCCTGCGGCGCATGCAATCCGCCTTCGCCTTCGAAGTTCGCCTGGTGGGCTTCCCATGCATCCGGCGTCCGCTCGTAGAGCAGGACAGTGCGGTCCTTGAAGTCGCGGTTGCGGAAGTAATCCTCGACCTTCTGGTAAGGCGTGACGCTGGCGCAGACGATGCCGCCCAGATCGGCGCGATGGCTGCCCGACTGGTTCATCCACGACATGTAGCCGACCGGGAAGTAGGGATACAGGCTGAGGCGTCGTCGACGCCCCGACCGGTTGCGCACGCGCAGCGTCCACAACTCCGCCACCTCGTCGACCGGCAACACCACGCCCATCTCGACCTCGATGCCCGCGCATCGCACGCGCCACGCCACATCGGCCAGGCCGACGGAGAACGCGAATGCCTCCGGCATCCGTCGCACCGGTTCGTGTGGCACGGAGAAAAGTCCGCCGTCCTCCTCGTCCTTCACGTAGCAGAAGCGGCCCGGGTGATGCGCGTAGTACGGCTGCTCCGGCTGCATGAAGGTCTTGGCCTCCAGCGTCGGTGCATGCGCGTATTTGGCGGGCTCCGGCTGCATGAACTGCGCCGTGGCGAACCCGCGGCAGTTGAGCTGCAGCAGCATCCTCCGGTTCCACAGGAACGTGGACGCGGCGGGCATCGCCGTGGGGCTGGTCAGGACGAAGCGGCGGCCCTGCTCCTCGAAGCCGCAAGGCACGTCCGTCATGCCGATGCCTCCCGGCGGGACTGCAGTTCGGCCTGGACCCGCGACAACGTGGCGCCATCCAGCGGATAGAACCGCATGACCCACGCGGCCAGCAGGGCGACGGCGCCCGGAATCACGGTCAGCAGCAGCACGATGCCCAGCCGCGAGGCGTCCGACTGCGCTGCGTTGGCCACGTAGCCCATCCCGGCCAGGATCCAGGCGATGGTCGCCGACGCCAGCGCGCCGCCGAGCTTCTGCGAGAACGTCGCGGCGGCGAAGGTCATCGCGGTGGCGCGCCGACCGGTCTTCCATTCGGTGTAGTCGGCGCAGTCGGCGTACATCGAAAAGGCCAGGGGTGACTTGGGCCCCAGCATCAGTCCGACCAGAAGGTTCAGCGCAAACATGAGCCAGACCGCGTCAGGGGGGATGAAGAACATCGCACAGCTCACCACGCCGACGCCCGCCATCAGCCATGCCATCAATCGCCGCTTGTCCACGTAGCGGGTCATCAGGGGCGTCAGTCCGGCGCCCACGGCCAGGGCCAGCGCATAGGTGCCAAGGAAAAGACCGGTCAGCTCCGGCCGCTCGAGGTGGTACTTGAGGTAATACGCCAGCGAGCCACCACGCATCACGATGGTCACCATGATGATCAGCGCCAGCGCGAACAGCACCATCCACGGCCGGTTGTGCAGCAGGTCCGCGATGTCCTGCCGGATCGCACTGCGCTGCTGCGGTGGAGGCGCGACGCGCTCGCGCGTGGTCAGGAACACGGTGACGAATGCTGCCGTGGCGATCACGCCGTACAGCGACAGCGTCAACTGCCAGCCCAGCGCCTCGTCGCCGCGTCCCAGCCACCGCACCAGATCCAGCGTGAGCCAGTTCACCGCCATCGTGCCGGCGAAGGCGGCGATGAAGCGGAAACTGATCAACTGCGTGCGCTGCTGGCTGTCGGCGGTGATCACGCCGGAGAGCGCGGAGTAGGGAATGCTCAGCACCGTATAGGCGAGCATCATCAGGGTGAAAGTCGCGTACGCCCACACCAGTCTTCCCCCGTCGCCCAGGTCGGGCACGGTCCAGGTCAGCACGCCCGCGCATGCCATCGGCAATGCGCCATAAAGCAGGTAGGGCCGGAAGCGGCCGAACCGGCTGCGCGTGCGATCGGCCAGCGCGCCCATCAGCGGATCGGTGATGGCGTCCACCACCTTGGTGACGAGCATCATCGTGCCGACCGCAGCAGCCGCCAGTCCCATCACGTCGGTATAGAAGATGAGCAGGAACGCCGAGATGTTGGCCCAATACAGATTGAAGCCGAAATCGCCGACGCCGTAGCCGAGTTTTTCGCCCAGGCGGGGTTCCGTTGCTGGTGTTGCCTTGCTTGCGGGGTGCGCGGTGCCGCCGCTCCCCTGGTCGCGTTGCATGTCCACTCCCGGATTGACATCGTTGCGCGACGGGTCACGAAGGACAGTGCCCGGCGCAAACCGAAACGGCGGCCAAGCTTGCGATGATCGCGCCGGGGAGGCAAGCGCCGGGGTGTGGTGACGGTGACGGTAAAGCGCATTCCGTCACGCAATGCAGAACGGGCGCCCTGGGGCGCCCGTTCCGGTAGTGCAGCGAAACCGCCGCCGCGATCAGTAGCGGTAGTGGTCCGGCTTGTACGGGCCTTCGACCGCCACGCCGAGGTAGTCGGCCTGGTCCTTGGTGAGCGTGGTCAGCTTCACGCCGATCTTCTCCAGGTGCAGGCGCGCGACTTCCTCGTCGAGCTGCTTCGGCAGGCGGTACACGGTCTTCTCGTACACGTCCTTGTTCGCCCACAGGTCGATCTGCGCCAGCGTCTGGTTGGCGAAGGAGTTCGACATGACGAAGCTCGGGTGGCCGGTGGCGCAGCCCAGGTTCACCAGGCGGCCTTCGGCCAGCAGGAAGATCGCGTTGCCGTTCGGGAACACGAACTTGTCGACCTGCGGCTTGATGTTGATGCGCTTGGCTTCCGAGGCGTACAGCGCGTCCACCTGGATCTCGTTGTCGAAGTGGCCGATGTTGCAGACGATGGCCTGGTCCTTCATCGCCTTCATGTGCTCGAGGGTGATGATGTCCTTGTTGCCGGTCGTGGTGACATAGATGTCCGCCAGACCCAGGCTGTCTTCGACCGTGTTGACCTCGAAGCCTTCCATCGCCGCCTGCAGCGCGCAGATCGGATCGATCTCGGTGACGATGACGCGGGCGCCGTACGCGCGCAGCGAGTGCGCCGAGCCCTTGCCCACGTCGCCATAGCCGCAGACCACGGCGAGCTTGCCGGCCAGCATCACGTCCATCGCACGCTTCAGGCCATCGGCCAGCGACTCGCGGCAGCCGTACAGGTTGTCGAACTTGGACTTGGTGACCGAGTCGTTGACGTTGATCGCAGGTACCAATAGCTTGCCCTGCTCGGCGATCTGGTAGAGGCGGTGCACGCCGGTGGTGGTCTCTTCGGACACGCCCTTCCAGTCCTTGACCACCCGGGTCCAGTAGCCCGGACGCTCCTTGGCGACGCGCTTCAGCAGGTCCTTGATCACCTGCTCCTCGTGGTTGCCCGAGGCGGTGTTGACCCAGTCGCTGCCGTTCTCGAGCTCATAGCCCTTGTGGATCAGCAGGGTGACGTCGCCGCCGTCGTCCACCACCAGTTCCGGACCGGTCTGGGTGCCGTCGGGCAGGGTGAAGGTCAGTGCGTCGAGCGTGCAGTCCCAGTATTCCTCCAGCGTCTCGCCCTTCCAGGCGAACACCGGCGTGCCGGTGGCAGCGATCGCGGCGGCGGCGTGGTCCTGCGTCGAGAAGATGTTGCACGAAGCCCAGCGCACGTCGGCGCCGATGTCCTTCAGCGTCTCGATCAGCACCGCGGTCTGGATCGTCATGTGCAGCGAGCCCGTCACGCGAACGCCCTTCAGCGGTTTGGTGGCGGCGTGCTTGCGGCGGATCGACATCAGGCCGGGCATCTCGTGCTCGGCGATGTCGAGTTCCTTGCGGCCCCAGTCGGCCAGGGAAATGTCGGCGACCTTGTAGTCGCCCTCGGTCGAAAACGTGCGTACTGCGTTCATGGCTCTTGCTCCGGTCTGTGCGATCAGGGTCGCAGGTTATCCGGGCGCCGTTGCAGGTTCATTCCACCGAGCCTGGCCGGACTCCATGGTCACGGTCGCAGCGCCCCTCGGCGAAGGGCAGCCATTATATCGCTTGTTCCGGATGAAACGATGGCGCACGGGTTTGCCTGATCGGGTAGGCTTGGATTGTTGCCCTGCAGCAGACCAATTGTCCTTCCGGGCAATACCAATACAAGCCAAACGAACGACGGGATCCACGCGCCGCGCATGAACAGCCCTCGCAGTCTCGAATTCGCTCCGCCCGACGTCCCCCTGCGTGAAGACGTGCGCCGGCTGGGCGCCCTGGTCGGCGACATGCTGGCCGAACAGGTGTCGCCGGACTTCCTGGCGGGCGTGGAGCGTGTGCGCACCACGGCCATCGCGCGCCGGCAGACCGGCGATCCGCCGCAATCATTGGCCGGGCTGCTGGATGGCCAACCGCCCGAACAGGCGGAATCGTTGATCCGCGCCTTCAGCACGTACTTCCAGGTGGTGAATATCGCCGAGCGCGTCCACCGCATCCGCCGCCGCCGCGACTACCAGCGGGCCGGCAGCGCCCGGCCGCAGCCCGACGGCCTGCACGACACCCTGTCCAAGCTCAAGGCGCAGGGCGTGACGCTGGACGAGCTGGCGCAGTGGCTGCCGCGCATCGATGTGGAGCCGGTGTTCACCGCCCATCCGACCGAAGCCGTGCGCCGGGCGCTGCTGGAGAAGGAGCAACTGATGGTGGCCAGCCTGATCAACGGGCTGGATGGCACGCGCACGCCGGGCGAGCTGGCGACCGATACGGCACGCTTCCGCATGGCGCTGACCTCGGCCTGGCAGACGGCCGACTCGTCACCCGTACGCCCGGGCGTTGAAGACGAGCGCGAGCATGTCGGCTTCTATCTGATCGAAGTGCTCTACCGGGTCATTCCGGTGCTGTATGAAACGCTGGAGAACGCGATCACCGAGGTCTACGGCGCTGCGCCGCGGGTCACCGCGCACCTCCCGCGCGTGCTGCGGTTCGGCACCTGGGTCGGCGGCGACATGGACGGCAATCCCAACGTCGACGCCGGCACCGTCACCGCCACGCTGGATGCGCAACGGCGCGCCATCCTGACGCGCTACCTGAAGGAACTGCGCCAGCTCACCACGCTGCTCAGCCAGTCCAGTTCCATCATCGGGGTGTCGTCCGACGTGACCGCGCGCGTGGAGGCGTATCGCGCACTGATGCCGGAGGCCGTGAAGAAGTCGCGCCCACGCCATGGCGACATGCCGTACCGCCTGCTCAACGACCTGATGCGTGCGCGCCTGCAGGCCACGCTGGAAGACCGCGCTGAAGGCTATGCCTCGCCGGAGGAACTGGCGCACGACATCGATCTGATCCTGCACAGCCTGGAAGCCAACCGCGGCATCCATGCCGGCTGGTTCGCCGTGCGCCGGCTGGCGTGGCGCGTGCGGACCTTCGGCTTCCATCTCGCGCGGCTGGATGTGCGCCAGGAATCCAGCGTGCACGCGCGCGCCGTGGCGGCCGCACTCGGCGACGGCGGGTGGGAAAACCGTGACGCCGTGGAACGTGCGGCGCTGCTGGGGCCCTACGCGCACGGCGACAAGGCATTGCCCGCATCCGATCAGGAAGGCAACGAACGCCTCGACGCCGTGTTCCGTGCATTGGCCGATGCGCGTACGCGCCATGGCACCGACGCGCTGGGCACCTACATCATCAGCATGGCGCACAGTCGCGCCGACGTGCTGACCGTGCTGGCGCTGGCGCGGCGGGGCGGGCTGGTCGACGACGCAGGGCAGGTGCCGCTCGATATCGCGCCGTTGTTCGAAACCATCGACGACCTCGGGCATGGCACCGACGTGCTGCGCGACCTGCTGGCCGACCCCGTCTACCGCGCCCACCTGGCAGCGCGCGACAACGTGCAGATGGTGATGCTGGGCTACTCCGACAGCGGCAAGGACGGCGGCATCGCCGCCTCGCGCTGGGGCCTGCAGCGGGCACAGGTGGATCTCGTCGATGCCGCGCAGGAACTCGGCATCAAGCTGACGTTCTTCCATGGCCGTGGCGGGTCGATCATCCGCGGGGGCGGCAAGACCTCGCGCGCGCTGGAAGCGGCACCGCGCGGCAGCGTCGACGGCCGCCTGCGCGTGACCGAGCAGGGCGAAGTGATCCATCGCAAGTACGGCATCCGTGCGCTGGCACTGCGCTCGCTTGAACAGTCCGTCGGCGCCGTGTTGCTGTCCAGCCTGCGCCCGCGTCCACCGGAACCGCGCGAAGCACGCTGGCGCGAAGTCATGGCGCTGGTCGCGAGCGAGAGCACGCAGGCCTACCGCGCGTTCGTGCAGTCGCCGCGCTTCATGGACTATTTCCGCAGCGCCACGCCGATCGACGTGATCGAGCGGATGACGCTGGGGTCGCGTCCCTCGCGACGCCTGGGGCAGGACGCGGCACTCGGCAACCTGCGCGCGATTCCGTGGGTGTTCGCCTGGAGCCAGGCACGCGCGGTGATCCCCGGCTGGTACGGCGTGGGCGCCGGCCTGCAGGCAGCTGCGGACGCCTACGGCGAAGACGCGCTGCGCGAGATGGCGCGCGATTGGCCGTTCTTCAAGACCTTCCTGGACGACGTATCGATGGTGCTGGCCAAGGGCGACCTGAGCATTGCCGAGATGTATTCGCGCATGGCGGGTGACCTGCACGACGTGTTCTTCCCGCAGGTGCAGCGCGAACATGCTTCGGTACTGCACTGGGTGCTGGCGCTGAACGGCAACGAATGGCTGCTGCAGCACGACCAGCGCCTCGCGCTGTCCATCCGCTTGCGCAACCCCTACATCGATCCCATCAGCGTCATGCAGGCCGACCTGCTGAAGCGCTGGCGCGAGAGCGGGCGCGAGGACGAGGCATTGCTGCACGCACTGGTGGCGAGCATCAACGGCGTGTCACAGGGCGTGCAGAACACCGGGTGAGCGAACCTGCTGTTGTAGGAGCGACGCAAGTCGCGACCGTACGCTATCCGGTCGCGGTGGATCGAAACAGAGAGAAGACGTGATCGATGGGTCGGCGGATGCAGCGACGGTCGCCGGCAGTCAACGCCTGCGGTCGCGACTCACGTCGCTCCCACAGTGAAGCCACTGCTCACCCATCCAGCTCCGACCAGCGCTGGTAGGCGTGGTCCAGTTCCGCCTGTTTCGCCGCGAGTTCGTCGTTGGCGCGTTGGAGGTCGGCAGGAGGCTGCTGGTAGTAAGCCGGGTCGTTCATGGCCTGCGTGCGTTTCGCGACCTCGCCTTCCAGTGCCTCGATGCGCGCAGGCAACTGTTCGAGCTCGCGGGCTTCCTTGAAGCCCAGCTTGCGCTTGGCGGCGACAGGTTCGGGCTGCTGCGAGAGCGTCGGCTTGGTGGGTGATCCGGAGGTCGCGGCCGGCATGCGGCGTTGACGCAGCCAATCCGAATAGCCGCCCACGTAGTCGCCCAGCCTGCCTTCGCCTTCCAGCACCAGGGTGCTGGTGACCACGTTGTCGAGGAAGTCGCGGTCGTGGCTGACCAGCAGCAGCGTGCCCTTGTAGTCCAGCAGCAGTTCTTCCAGCAGCTCCAGCGTTTCCACGTCCAGGTCGTTGGTCGGTTCGTCCATTACCAGCAGGTTGGATGGCTGCGCGAACAGCTTGGCCAGCAGCAGGCGGTTGCGCTCGCCGCCCGACAGGCGGGTGATCGGCGCGCGTGCGCGCTCGGGCGAGAACAGGAAGTCCTGCAGGTAGCCGATGACGTGCTTGCGGCTGCCGTTGATCTCGACGAAGTCGCTGCCCTCGGCCACGTTCTCCAGCGTGGTACGCGTGTCATCCAGCTGGCTGCGGTGCTGGTCGAAATAGGCGATCTGCAGGCCGGTGCCGAGCTTCACTTCGCCCTGCTGCGGGGCGAGTTCGCCCAGCAGGATCTTCAGCAGCGTCGACTTGCCGGCGCCGTTCGGGCCGACAATGCCGACACGGTCGCCACGCATGATGGTGGCCGACACATCGTCCAGCAGCACGCGTCCGTCGTAGGCCTGGGTGATGCCTTTCGCCTCGATGACCTTCTTGCCGGAATTCTGCGCACTGGCCACTTCCATCCGGACGTTGCCGGACAGTTCGCGCCGTTGCGCGCGTTCGCGGCGCATCGCCTTCAGCGCGGTCACGCGGCCTTCGTTGCGCGTCCGGCGCGCCTTGATGCCCTGGCGGATCCACACTTCTTCCTGCGCCAGCAGCTTGTCGAAGCGCGCGTTCTCCTGCGCTTCGGCATGCAGGCGTTCCTCGCGCCGGCGCAGGTAGTTGTCGTAGTCGCCGGGCCAGCTGGTCAGCTGGCCGCGATCGATCTCGACGATGCGCGTGGCCAGCGAACGCAGGAAACTGCGGTCGTGGGTGACGAAGACGATGCTGCCGTCGAACTGCTTGAGGAAGCCCTCCAGCCAGGCGATCGCTTCGATGTCCAGATGGTTGGTCGGCTCGTCCAGCAGCAGGATGTCGGGCTTGCGGACCAGGGCCTGCGCCAGCAGTACGCGCCGCTTCATGCCGCCGGACAGGGCGGCGAAGTCGGTCTCCTCGGGCAGTTCCAGGCGCGTCAGCACCTGCTGCACGCGCAGATCCAGGTCCCAGCCATGCTGCGCCTCGATCTGTGCCTGCGCCTCGCCCATCGCGTCCATGTCGCCGTCGTGCAGTGCATGGTGGTAGCGCGCCAGCAACTGGCCCAGGTCGCCCAGCCCTTCGGCCACCACATCGAACACCGTGCCCTGCGTGTCCTGCGGGACTTCCTGCGCCATGCGCGCGACGACGACACCGTTCTGCACGCGGATTTCGCCGTCGTCGGGCTTCAGTTCGCCGGCCATCAGCCGCATCAGCGTGGATTTGCCCATGCCGTTGCGGCCGACGATGCAGACGCGCTCGCCGGGTTCGATGGAAAGGTCGACGTGTTCGAGGAGAAGCGGCCCGCCGACACTGAAGTCGACCCGCTGGAATTGCATCAAGGACATGTGCGTATTGTAGCCGGCGCGCGCCGGCCGAAACGGCGGTTCAGGCGTTTTCCGCTGCCCGGATGCCCAGTTCGGCGTGCCGCCGTTCCATTTCCTCGCGCAACTGGCGGCGCAGGCGCGCGGCCGCGAAGCGTCGGATCTCGTCCGGTGTGGTGGGCTCCAGCGGCGGCACCGGGGTGGTGCGGCCCTCGTCGTCCACGGCCACCATGGTGAAGAAGCAGCTGTTGGCGTGGCGCACGCTCTGCTTGCGGATGTCCTCGGCCACCACCTTGATGCCGATTTCCATCGACGAGGTACCGGTGTGATTGACCGAGGCGAGGAAGGTCACCAGCTCGCCCACGTTGATGGCCTGGCGGAACATCACCTGGTCCACCGACAGGGTGACCACGTACTTGCCGGCGTAGCGGCTGCCGCAGGCGTAGGCCACCTGGTCCAGCAGCTTGAGGATCGCGCCGCCGTGGACCTTGCCGGAGAAATTGGCCATGTCGGGCGTCATCAGCACCGTCATCGTGAGCTGGTGGCTCTTCAGCGATTCCATGGCACGCCTCCGCAAGGTGAGGCGCGCAGGCTAACCGATCCCGGCGTGGGGCATGCGGCCCGTCGCCGGGAAAGAAAACGGGCCGCGTGAGCGGCCCGTTCCCGTCGTCGCGATGTCCTGCGGCGGTTACTTCAGCTTGGCATCCTTGCGCAGGGCCTCAGCGCGGTCGGTCTTCTCCCAGGAGAAGGCGGTCGCGGTCTGCTTCTTGCCGGCGCCGTCCACGTAGCTGATCTCGCGCGGCTTGCGGCCGAAGTGGCCGTAGCTGGCGGTCGGCTGGTAGATCGGGTGCTCCAGGTCCAGCATCTTGGTGATGCCGTACGGGCGCAGGTCGAAGTGCTTGCGGATCAGCTTCTCGATCACGTCGTCACCGACCTTGCCGGTGCCGAAGGTGGTTACCGAGATCGAGGTCGGCTCGGCCACGCCGATGGCGTAGGAGACCTGCACTTCGCACTTGTCGGCCAGGCCGGCGGCCACGATGTTCTTGGCCACGTAGCGCGCGGCGTAGGCGGCCGAACGGTCCACCTTCGACGGATCCTTGCCCGAGAACGCGCCGCCGCCATGACGGGCCATGCCGCCGTAGCTGTCGACGATGATCTTGCGGCCGGTCAGGCCGCAGTCGCCCACCGGGCCGCCGATGACGAACTTGCCGGTCGGGTTGATGTGCACCTTGTTCTTCGGCAGCGCGTCCAGCCACTTCTTCGGCAGCACGGGGACCAGGATCTCGGCGCGCACGGCCTCGATCAAGTCCTTCTGCTTGATGTCCGGATCATGCTGGGTCGACAGCACCACGGCATCCAGGCCCAGGACGGTATTGCCGTCGTAGCGCAGGGTGACCTGAGACTTGGCGTCGGGGCGCAGCCACTTCAGCTTGCCCTTCTTGCGCACCTTGGCCTGCTGTTCCACCAGACGGTGGCTGTAGTACAGCGGGGCCGGCATGAATTCCGGCGCCTCGTTGCAGGCGTAGCCGAACATCAGGCCCTGGTCGCCAGCGCCCTGTTCTTCCGGCTTCTTGCGATCCACGCCCTGGTTGATGTCCGGCGACTGCTTGCCCAGCATGTTGATGATGGCGCAGGTGTGGCCGTCGAAGCCGACGTCCGAATTGTCGTAGCCGATGTCGTTGATGACTTTGCGCGCCAGCGACTCGATGTCGACCCACGCGGTGGTGGTGACTTCGCCGGCCACGATGGCCGCGCCCGTCTTCACCAGGGTCTCGCAGGCCACGCGTGCGCGCTTGTCCTGGGCCAGGATGGCGTCCAGCACGGCGTCGGAGATCTGGTCGGCGATCTTGTCCGGATGGCCTTCGGAGACCGATTCGGAGGTGAACAGGTAGCTGGACATCAGGCTTATATCCTTTGATTCGGATGAAAAGATGGGCGCGCATGATACACGCCGGAGGCGGTGCGTGCATTCTGCGTCGTTCAGGGTTGCCGCGGGTTAAGCGGGGATCACGGCTCCGCTGTCACCTGACTGCCAGAAAACGGAAACCGGGCTGTCGCCGGCCAGGCGCAGGCTGCGCGGCGAAACCCCGCCGCCAGGCTTTGCCACGACCATGCGCCCCCTGGAACAGCAGATCGTCGAACGCTATCCGCACTGGTTCCGCGGCCGTCGCGCCGGGCTGACCCGGCCACTGCTGCGCACCCTGGGCCGCTGGTCCCGCTTGGACCAGGCGTATGCCTTCCTGGCCGATCACGGCCACCTGCACGGACTCGACTTCGTCGATGCCGCCATCGACCACCTCAACCTGCGGCCGACCGTCGACCCCGCTGCGGAGCGACGCATCCCGGCGCAGGGCCGGTTGCTGATCGTGGCCAACCATCCTTCCGGTGCGCTGGACGCCCTGGCGCTGCTGCAACTGGTCGGTCGTGTGCGGCGTGACGTGAAGATCGTCGCCAATGACTTCCTGACGGGGATCGCACCGCTGACCAGCCTGTTGCTGCCGGTCCGCATCCTTGGTGGCAAGCCGGGCGCAGACAGCGTGCGCGCGGTCGAACAGGCGCTGGAAGCCGAGCAGTGCGTGATCGTGTTCCCCGCCGGCGAGGTGTCCCGGCTTGGCCCGCGGGGCGTGCGCGATACCCGCTGGCGCCGGGGCTTCCTCCGCTTCGCCCGCACGACAGCCGCTCCGGTACTGCCCATCCGGGTGGAAGCGCGCAATTCGGCGCTGTTCTACGGTGCATCGGCGCTGTTCAAGCCGGCCGGCACGGCGTTGCTTGCGCGCGAGATGTTCCGTCGCCATCAGCGGCGCCTGCGGTTGCATGTGGGGCAGTGCCTGCGCATGGATGCGCAGGAGGATGCCGCTGCGCAGATCCTGCGCGTGCGCAAGGCGCTGTACGCGTTGGGGGGCGGGGTGGAATTGCCCGCGCCGGACGCTGGCGAGCCACTGGAGCCCCTGGTCGATGCGCTGGCGCCGGAAGCGCTCGAAGCCTGCATCGCTTCGCTCGACGTGCTGGGCGAAACCAGCGATGGAAAGCGCATCTGCGTGGGGCGCCTGGCCGGAGGCTCGGCGCTGCTGCGCGAGATCGGGCGTCTGCGCGAGCTGACGTTCCGAGCCGTGGGCGAGGGCACCGGCAAGCGGATGGACGTGGATGCCTTCGACGCGTGGTACGAGCACATCGTGCTGTGGGATGCCGCGCAGCGGAAGATCGCCGGCGCCTACCGGATCGCGCGCGGCGCGCCGGTGCTGGCGGCGCAGGGCCTGAAGGGCCTCTACACGGCCTCGCTGTTCGATTATGCCGACGACGCCCTGCCTCGCCTGGCCGCCGGCATGGAACTGGGGCGCAGCTTCGTGGTGCCCGACTACTGGGGCAGCCGCAGCATCGACTACCTGTGGCAGGGCATCGGCGCGTACCTGCGCCGCCATCCGCGCGTGCGCTACCTGTTCGGCGCAGTGTCGATGAGTGCGGCGCTGCCGCTGGATGCGCGCGAGCAGATCGTCGCGTACTACGCCCACTACTACGGCGACCCGAACGGCGAAGCACGCTCGCGCCATCCGTTCCGCTACACCGCCACGCCCCCCCGCTTCGATGCGCTGGATGCCGACACCGCGTTCCGCGTGCTGAAGACCAACCTGGACACGCTGGGGGCGACCGTACCGATGCTCTACAAGCAGTACACCGACCTGTGCGAACCCGGTGGTGCGCGCTTCCTCGCGTTCGGCGTCGATCCTGATTTCAGCGACTCCATCGATGGCCTGATCGAAGTGGACCTGCACCGGATCCGGCCGAGGAAGCGGGAACGCTACCTCGGTGACGCGTGGCGTCCGATGGAGACGGCGGCATGAGCCCGCTGGCCGCGCCACCCCCGATGCGGCGCGCGGTCTTCGTCTCCGACGTCCACCTCGGTTCCAAGCACTGCCACGCCGCCGAGTTCGCCGACTTCCTCGCCGGCCTGCGCTGCAGGCGCCTGTATCTGGTGGGCGATATCGTCGACCTGTGGTGGATGGCGCAGCGCCGCGCGTCGTGGGATGCGGCCCACAATCGGGTCGTCGAGGCGCTGCACGCGCTGGCACGCAACGGCACCGAACTCATCTATGTCCCCGGCAATCACGACCGGCCCATCCGGCGGTTCTGCGGCCTGATGCTGCCCGCCATGCAGGTCAGGCGCCGCGCGATCCACACCACACTGGACGGGCGCAGGCTGCTGGTGACGCATGGCGACGACTACGATGGCATCACCCACTTCGGCGGGCTGCAGGAGAAGTTCGGCGACTGGCTCTACTACCGCATCCTCACCGGCAACCGGCTGACCAACCAGCTGCGTCGCCGGCTCGGCCTGCGCTACTGGTCGCTGGCGGAATACCTGAAGCGGCAGAGCGATGCGGCCGAGCGCTATATCGCCCGCTTCGTGCAGGCGGGCCTGGACGATGCGCGGCGCCGCGGGCTGGACGGCATCGTCTGCGGACACATCCATCGCGCGTCGCTGCTCCAGCGCGATGGTCTGCTGTACGCGAATGACGGCGACTGGGTCGAAAGCCTTACCGCGCTCAGCGAGGAGGCCGACGGCACCCTGTGCCTGCTCTCGCATACCGGCAAGGTGCTGGCCGAGGTTGCGCCGCGCCTGCGCCTGGTCCCGCAGGACGTGCCGCGCGCGGCGTGAGGAATCCCTTCGGCGGCTGCTAGGATCGCCGCATGGATTCCCTCAGCCAGATCGTCCTCGGCGGTGCCATCGCCGCCGCCATCACCCCCGCCGCGCATCGCCGTGCCGCGCTGCTCGCCGGCGCGGCCCTCGGCACGCTGCCGGACCTCGACAGCCTGCCCATCGCATTGTTCTCGGACAACCCGGTCACGCTGATGACTGTGCATCGCAGTTTCAGCCATTCGCTATTCGTGTTGCCCCTGGTCGGCTGGCTGGTCTGGTGGCTGTTCAAGCGGTTCGGCAATGGGCGGGTTGCCGCATCGCCGACGCGGTGGTTCTGGGCCATCCAGTTGGCCCTGGTCACGCATCCGCTGCTGGACGCCTTTACTGTCTACGGCACGCAGCTGTGGTGGCCACTGACGCCGCCGCCGGTCATGTGGTCCAGCGTCTTCATCATCGATCCGCTGTACACGGTGTGGTTGCTGGTGGCCTGCATCGTGGCGTGGTTCCTGCGCGAACGCGCCGCGGCGCAACGCGCGCTCGCGGTCGGTCTGGTATTGAGCAGCGCATACCTGGGGTGGTCGCTGCTGGCCAAGGCCATGGTCGATCGCGAGGCGGAGCGGACGCTTGCCTCGATGGGGCTGGGCGCTGCGCCTCGCTTCTCCGTGCCGATGCCGTTCAATACGCTGCTGTGGCGCGTGGTGGCGATGACGCCGTCCGGATACGTGGAAGCGGAGCGATCCGTCCTGGCCGATGACGGTCCGCTGCAGTTCCGCGGCTATCCGTCCAACGTGCAGGCCTTACGCGAAGCGACCGCCATCCCGGCCGTACAACGGCTGAATTGGTTCAACCGCGGCTTCATGCGTGCGCAGGTCCAGCGTGGTCAACTGGTGCTGTCGGATCTCCGTATGGGTATGGAGCCCGACTACAACTTCCGTTTCAACGTGGCCGAACAACGCGACGGTCGCTGGCAGGCCATCGCGCCCGTGCAACAGCCGTGGTCGATGCCGATCGAAGGCTGGAATGGCGTGCGTCGACTGCTGGCGGTCATGTGGCACCGGATCCGCCATCCGTCGCAGTTGCCAATCCGTGCAATGCTGGGCGAGAGCGTCACTCCGCCCGCATCCCGACAGGACGCATCAGGTCAGTAAACCGTTGCGCGCGCCTGCACGAACGCATAGAAGAACACCGCATCCGGGTCGTTCTGCACGTCGCGCATTTCTCGGCGCATGCCGTCCACGACGTCCTGCGTCACGCGGCCGGCTTCGACCAGCGAGTCGGCCGCCGACAGCAGCAGTTCTTCCCAGAACGCGATCATGTCCTTGCGCCGTGCCGGCTCGCGGTTGTCGAAGTGCACCGTCT
>Ga0247823_10002476_pt1 | contig 15229 bp, 15 predicted proteins | sample 13C_PalmiticAcid_2_FD_192426 | JGI IMG/M metagenome (GOLD analysis project Ga0247823, IMG submission 192426) | Soil microbial communities from agricultural site in Penn Yan, New York, United States - 13C_PalmiticAcid_Day30 | ecosystem: Environmental > Terrestrial > Soil > Agricultural land...
CTCGAGGGCACGAACGAAATCATGCGCCTCATCGTGAGCCGCAAGATCTTCGAAGACGGCGCCACCGAGATATTACGTTAAGAGGGTTCCTGGAACCTATACCTGGCACCTAACGTTAGGTGCCAGGTATAGGTTCCAGGAACCACCCAAAGGAGTTTGTTATGACACTGAAATACCGCATCGAAGGCCACACGGCGATTTGGACGCTTTTCAATCCGCCAGCGCACACCTTCACTCAGGAGATCCTCGGGGCCGTACCGGCCTTCATTGAGGAACTGAACCGCAACAAAGACGTTTATGCGCTCGTGATCCATGGCGACGGCGAGAAGTTTTTCTCGGCCGGTGCGGATCTCAAACTTTTCCAAAGCGGCGACAAAGGTGTCGCTCGCGACATGGCCACCAAGTTCGGCCAGGCCTTTGAAGCGCTCGCCAAGTTTCGCGGCGTTTCGATCGCCGCGATCAACGGCTACGCCATGGGCGGTGGCCTGGAGTGCGCTCTGGCCTGTGACCTGCGCATCGCCGAAGAGCAGAGCGTGATGGCGCTGCCCGAAGCGAGCGTGGGGCTGCTGCCCTGCGCCGGTGGCACACAGACGCTCGCCCTGCTCGTGGGTGAGGCCTGGGCCAAACGCATGATCCTCTGCGGAGAGCGCGTGAATGCCGAAAAGGCCCTCGCGATCGGCCTCGTCGAAGAGGTCTGCGCCAAAGGCGAATCGCTTGCCAAAGCTCTCGAGCTCGCTCGCAAAGTAGAAAACCAATCGCCGACCTCGATCCGTCACTGCAAAGAACTGATCCAGATGACCCGCTCGGGGCCTCTCGCTCAGGCGCTGCCCACGGAAAGAGATCGCTTCGTCGCCCTCTTTGACACCGCCGACCAGCGCGAAGGCGTTGGCGCCTTTTTAGAAAAACGCAAACCCGCGTGGAAGAATGCGTGATGAGTGATTCTAGCTCCCCCGTTCTTTTTGAAGAGCGCAAAACTCAAGACGGCAAAAATGCCATCGGCGTCGCCACGCTCAATGCGCCCAAGTCGCTCAACTCCCTGACACTCGAGATGATCGCGTCTCTCAGGGGAAAACTCTCCGAGTGGAAAGATCGCCGCGACATCGCAGCGATCTGGCTCGAAGGCAGCGGCGACAAAGCTTTCTGCGCCGGCGGAGACATTGTCAAACTCTTTGAAGCGATGAAATCGCAGGATCAGAGCTACCCGCAAAATTTCTTTGAACAGGAATATTCCCTCGACCTCAGCATTCACCAGCTGCACAAGCCGGTGATTGTGTGGGGCGACGGCGTGGTAATGGGCGGCGGCATGGGCCTCATGCAAGGTGCGAAGTTTCGCATCGTCACCGAGCGCACCACCATCGCAATGCCCGAAATCACGATCGGCCTCTACCCCGACGTCGGCGCTTCGTACTTTTTGCACAAGTGTCCCAAACCCTTCGGACTCTTCGAAGCTCTCACCGGCGCGCGCCTGAACAGTACCGACGCGCTCAAGATGAACTTTGCCGATTACTTCGTGCCCGCCTCAGAGAAGAGCGAAGTTTTCACTCGCCTCCTTCAGCAAAGCTACAAGCCCACCGACGAACAAAACATGATGATCGTCACCGACGTGCTGATGAACTTGCCCGACGCCTACGCTCAGCAGATGCCCGAATCGATGCTCGACAAGCACGGCGCCTGGATCGCCAAGACCTTCTCCAAGCCTCGCCTCTCTGAGATCGACGCGAGCTTGCGCGCGCACACCACCGAGGACAAGTGGCTCTCGCGTTCCATCGCCGCCTACAAAGGGGGTTCGCCCACCTCGGCATCTCTGATCTTCGAACAGCTGCGACGCTCGCAGGAATGGAGCCTCGAAGAGGCCTTCCAAAACGAGCTCGCCATGTCCGCGCGCTGCGCCCTGAGCGGAGAATTCCTCGAAGGCGTGCGCGCCCTGCTCATCGACAAAGACAACCAGCCCCGTTGGATTCGCCCCACTCTCGCCGAAGTTACGAGCGAGGACGTGGCAAAACATTTCACCATGCCAAATGGCAAAACCTTGGAGTTACGATGGATGATCTAAAACAAATCGCGTTTCTCGGCATCGGCAACATGGGCTACCCCATGGCGCTCAACCTGCACAAAAAGGGATTTCATGTGACGGTCTTCGACCTCAGCGCCGACTCCCTTTCGCGCGCCAAGGCCGAGGGCATGGCCACGGCCGCAGATGCCTTCACGGCGGCCAAAGACGCCGATGTGGTGATTTCCATGCTTCCGGCGGCCAAGCACGCCGAAGGCCTCTACCTCGGCCCCGACGGCCTCCTGGCGCGCCTCAAGGCTCACCGCAAGGACAAGCTCCCCAAGGTGGCCGATTGCTCCACCACCTCGCCCGACTGCGCCATCAAGCTCGCCGCTGCTGCGAAGGCCCTCGGGATGGACTTTCTCGACGCCCCCGTCTCGGGCGGCACAGCCGGCGCGGCCGCTGGCACACTGACCTTTATGGTGGGCGGCAGCGAGAGCACTCTCGCCAGCTTCCGCCCCATCCTCGAAGCCATGGGCAAGAACCTCTTTTACGCTGGCACCGCGGGATTTGGTCAAGTGGCCAAGGTCTGCAACAACATGCTACTGGCGATTCACATGATCGGCACCAGCGAAGCGCTCGCCCTGGGCACGAAGTTTGGCATGGACCCCAAAGTGCTCTCAGAGATCATGAGCAAGGCTTCGGGCAACAACTGGTCGCTGCAGGTGTACAACCCCTACCCTGGCGTACAAGAAACTTCGGCAGCCACTCGCGGTTATACCGGCGGCTTTGCTTCGGCACTGATGAAAAAGGACCTTGGCCTCGCCGAGGACGCTGCGCGCACTCAGGGTGTTCAGACCCCGCTCGGCAATCTCGCCCTGCAGATCTACACCGATCACTGCGCGCAGGGCTTTGATGGCAAAGACTTCTCGAGCGTCATTCAGCGCTTTGCCAAGGAGCTCTCCAAATGAGCCCGCGGCCTACGGCGCTGAGCCCCGTAGAGATCGAGGTGGCCCTCAGTAGTTTGCCGGGTTGGTCGCTGCGCGCGGGAAAGCTCTACCGCAAATTTGAATTTTCAGATTTTCTCGCGGCTTTGGATTTCATGAACCGCGCTGTGGGCTTTATCGAAGAGCAAAATCACCACCCCGAATGGCTCAACGTCTACAATCGGGTGGAAGTGGAACTCATCACGCACGAGGTGCAAGATCGCGTGGGGCCGGCCCTGTCGAAGCTCGACGTGGCTTTGGCCAAGCACCTCAATGCGCTAGCGCTATAAAAGCTTATTTGTAGAGACGGCGAATCTCATCAGTAGATTCGTCGAGACGCTTGTTCTCATTGCGGCAGTCGAAGTTCGTGGTGCACGAGACTTTAACTCTATAATACTCAACACCCTTGGTCTCATCTCCCACCACGGGGTTCGAAGCGCGCCAGACGAGTCTGTTATCGGGATTAGCGACGACATCTACCTTTTTCCAGATGAGCTTGTTGCGACTCTTCTCGATGCTGTATTGGCGACCAGCTTCGGCGTAAAACGCGAGGTCTTGCTTTTCGAAGGTCGAGCACAAGCTCACGTGCGTGTTGCTCACAAAATAAGGATGGTTCGACACATCCGTAACGACCTCGCTCGTCAACATGTTGAAACGCTGATTCGATTTGGCGACGGTCACAAGTTGAGACTTCGAACCCTCGCGCAGCAAGGAGTATTCGCTAGTATTAAACACGAAAACGCTGTTGTCGTTAGGGGTAAAGGAGAGTCGCAGCCCCAACGCGCGCTGTGCATCGGGGTTGTCGATCTCGGCCAGCAGAAAATGCTTTTTGATCCCGTTTTCGTAGCGCATGACATACATGAGCCTCTTGGGTCTTATCGCCTGGCATTTTTGCAGAGTCTGCGCTTGTGCCTGCGCCATAGCTTCGGTCTCAGCTGTCGTGTCGAGGGCGATGGTTTCGCCTTCGGCGGTTACCATTTCGCAGCCCGTGGAGAGCAAAACAAGCGTCAGGGAAGCCAGCAATGGCTGCGCCATTTTGAAAATTTTGGATTTCATCAAACGTTCCATGATCATTTCTCCCGTATTCCCTTGAGCTTCCATCAATACAACCGGCGCAACTCGCGCACGGATTCGTTCAGGCGTAAGCCTTCGTTTTGACAGTCTGTAGCGTCCGAACATTCCGCATCGATGCGGTAAAACTCCATCGCGGGCGCAGGCTGAGAGCGCATCTTTTCTACCGACATCCAAACGATGTCGCTCAGAGGATTGATGACGCTCGCAAAATCGCTCCAGTCGCGCAGGTTGCCCGACTTTTGAAAGGTGTATTCACGACCCGGCACGGCCCGTATCAATAGGTCTGCTCCCGTGAGTGGAGCGCAGTGCTCAATGACAAAGTTATCGGCAAAGTATGGAATGCCCGACACGTCTTGCAGAGTGTTCACCGCGACTGAGCCAAATCGCTGTGTCGAGCGCGCCAAGAGAAAGGTTTTCATGGTCTCGCCCTTGCGCAGGAGCGTCGGCTCGCTGCGGGCAAAAGTCACCGTGGGGTCGCCCTCCACGAGAGGGAAAGAGGCCCGCACCCCCCAAGACTTGCTCGTGTCGGTGTTGGCAAATTCTGCCGCAAGGTAATAAAAGCGCACGCCGCTCTCGAGGCGCGAGAGGTGGTAGATTTTGGTACGTACCAGGGGACCGCAGATCACGTTGGAACCGGGCTCAACTGCCGTCGCGCCGCCGGCGGCGGCATGGGCGTGAGAGGCCACCAGGGGGGCCGCCAACAGCAGCACCCAGCTCAAAGCACGGTATTGTGATAGGAATCGTTGCAAATGAACCTCCTCAGACTCTGAGCCCGTTAACCCATTGTAAAAAGAACGCCATTACCAAGCCAATGAAGCTTTTGTTAAGACGGAGCCCCAGGTTAAGATTACTTCACGCCTAGGCCCCAATAAAAACCATTGAAAGTCGCCCCTCGAATCAGGTACTTTGCGCGCCATGAAAACGCTGCGAAATCCCCGCCAACCCCTCGCTCTGGTTGCCCTTACGATGGTCGCCCTTTCGGGCTTCGGGCGCGGTGCCCGAGCGGCGACGGCGGTCACCCCTCCCTGCGGCGGCCTCGAGCGCATCAACCTCTACCAAGTCACCAGGCAAAAAACCGATGCCCAGGGCCAGAGCTACCTCGAGTACTCCCTGGTGCCTATTTTGCGCAACACACAGCCAAACAACGTATGGGGAGCCCAACTCTCATTCCCATCCGTGCAGAATCAGGCAAACGTCAAAAAATACAAAAGCGTGCCTTTCGTGCTGCCCCGCCATACGGATTTGTTTTCGATCGAAGTGGCCACCTCTAGCGTCCCCTTCAACGCGCGTTACAAGACCACTCCCGGCACTCAGCAAATTCCTGAGAGTGAGTACTTCAATGCCATGGAGCAGACCCTCTGCACGCGCCTTACGGCACTCGACGTGCTCTACCGCGCGAGCGAAGGCGCCCAGGTCAAAATCCAGCGCAGCTCTAATTTGGCCTCTTGGGAGACTCTCGAAACGGTGACTTACGATTTTATTTTGCCGATCGTGTGGCGCCCTTTTGCATCGATCAAAGACCCGACAAACCCCGCTTCGGGATACTTCCGCTACGACGTGAATTGCGCCGCGGGTGTCGACTGCGACGCCCAGATGAAACTCTTTACGGATTCGCAAATCGAGCTGAGAACCACTTATCTGATTCAATAGTTTTGGGGGTTATTCGAGCGGCAGCGGATGCGGCTCGCGTGTCATGAACATCGGAAGGCTGGCGCCTGCCCCCAATTGACCCTGCTGGTTGGAACCCCAACAGTGCACATAATCATTTTCGCTAATGAGACAGCCGTGATTGAGGCCCAGCGCAAAGCTTTTGACTTTCCGATTCGTTCCCACCATCTCACTCGTTGCCAAGGTCGTCCAATCGTTAAATGACGATGTCACATCTCCCGTGCGTCCCAGGTCTGGGGCCCCGATCGTTGATTCCTGATAGCCATGACACAAAATCTCACCCAAATCCACGCGGCAGCCATAGGGCAGCGTCTCAAAATACTGATACGGATCCACAAAGCCCGGCACCGTTTCGACTTCGTCGTTGATCACCTTGGCCGACGAAACCTGATAGGCGCCATATGCCAAATGATTCGAATCGAGCCCGAGTGCGCCGGTGCCGTCGTCAGGAAGCACGTACCAGCTGAGAGTGGAAGCGGTAGGTTCGACACTGCCATCCGGATCTTGGGCGTTTTCGTAGTTAGCTCCGCGACATTGCCACGGCCAGGGGTTGTCGTTCTCATCAACTCCTGCGGGCTGAAAACAAACCTTGCCAGGGCTTAGATAAAAGTCCGCCACATCGTCCATCATTTTGGTGGCAAAGGGAAGCTCGGCGGTGCTGTCGTTCATCGCATAGAAATAGTCTTGACCCCAGCAGTAAAGATCTTGCCCATTGGTGGGGTGGTTAAAAAGCGCACATGCCGTAGTGCCGGCCGTCTGTACCTCTACGACATCACCGGCACCACTCACAAAAATCTGGTTGACGTGATGAGGGTCGGTCGAAGGCGAAAGAAAAGCTCCGCGCAGACTGAGCTCAGGCCCAAAACAAAATAGGATGTTGCTCATGTCGATGCCGCAACCGAAGCCCTGCGCCATAGCAATTTTTTTAGCCCGAATCGGTGTGGCGACGTTGTTGTTCCACAGGATAGTGGCCATGGCAACATCTCCCCAGCAGACCACCATGCCCAAGGATTCGCTATGCTTGGAAATGCCACAAATCTCTTTCTCATTTTGCTCAATCTGAGAAAATTTCGAAATGTTATAGTTGTGGGCCGCATCGTCGGGAACCACAAGAGAGATGCGTTGCGGTGAGATATGAGTAGGGTTCAGACCGAGAATCTTCGCGCCGTTGACCGAGTCACCCCAGCACCAGAGGGCATCAGAGAAATCGAGCGCGCAAGAAGTATCGCCGAAGAGCGAGAGCGACTTGGCTTTGAAATAAGTTTTGGCTTTGGCTGGCTTCGCGCCATTGTGGTACGAGGTCGACTGCGAAGGCACAAGAAAACACCCCGTTAGCATTCCCAAAAGAGACAGCACCAAGATGCGGCTTCCAAAATACCAAGCCGTGCGGTGAGCCCGTGTCATAGCTCTATTTTATAGGATTTCGCTCTTCGACACGGGTTAAGTTTTGATGAAGGCCGTGAGGGGTTTTCATTCAGCGCGGAGCACAGGCAGCGCCTTGGGCGAGGCGTCCAGGGAAACCCCTAGCTTGGTACCGACGCCCAGCTGTCCGTTGTGATTGATGCCCCAGCAGTGCACGTAATGGTCCTGAGTGATCAGGCAGCCATGATCGGTGCCGAGGGCGATGTCCTGAACCTGGCGCTTGGTGCCCACGAGTTCGGAAAGCCCCACCTCGCTCCATGCGTTCCCCGGAAAGAGCCCCAAGCGATGAGAGTCTATGCCACTCACGCTGCTAGGATGCATATGACAATAGACCTTTCCACCGGCGATGCGGCAGCCAAAGGGCAGTGCATCGAAGTATTGCACTCCGATGGTGATACCTCCGATATCCACATCGGCGTAACTCATGTTCACCGGTGAGACGTGGTAGGTGCCGCTCGTGAGGTGCGAAGAGGACAGCATCAGCGAAGGCAGCGGGGCTTCATTCAACTCATTGATCGTGAGCCACGAATAACCCGTCGTGACCAGAGAATCAGAACCCGAAGGATCGGCGACCCATTCGTAATTTGCGCCGCGACACTTCCACTTGGCATCGCCGATCACTTTTGCGCAAAGTTTTCCTGGTGTGAGCTTGAAGCTCTCCACATTGAGCAGGGTGAGCAAAGGGAATCCCGCGGCGAGCGTATTCCCACCCACATCGCCAAAATAGCCCTGGCCCCAGCAGTAGAGCTCTCGATCGCTTCCAGTCGGAGTCGTGATGGCGCAAGCGACATCGCCCGCGGCCTGGACCTCCGCCACTGTGTGCGAGACTTTTCGCGAAAAATCGCTCGCGAGTTCCATGATGCCGTGAGCTGGAGTGCCCTGGTAACCCGTGAAGGATCCGCCCACGAAGAGCTGGCCGGTGGAACCATGGAGACTCTGCACGTTACCGCCATCGATAAAGCCGTAGCGGAAGATGTGATGGGGAGACGTGCCGCGGGCAAGATCCACAACGTAGTGCGAATTGCCCGAAGTGTTCACCGCGGCGATCAAGCTGCCGGCGGGGGTGAGGGTCACCGAAGTGAAGATCGGATCCGTGCCCAGACCGACGCTGATGTCCCACGACGGACAAGCGATGAGCGTCGTCGCGCTATAGCAATGCAAGCCTTTGTTGCCCCCCAAGTACAGGAGGTCATGCGTGAGATCCGCCTCGATGGCGTAAGGCACTGTGGTGGTCGCAATGGCCCTCGCGCTGGTATGAAAGGTTTGGGTTCCGAAGAAACGGTAAATTTTGGCCGGATCGGTAGAGGCGTCGGTTCCCTGCGTGCCGACGTAAACGTCGTCGTTCGCCGCCACTTTGACCGAAATCACCGGCTTCGACATTGCCGAGTACACCGAGCCGGTCGGCAAGCCGTTCGCGTCGATCCTAAAGAGCCGTGTGACGTTTGCCGTCAGCAAGGTGCCGGATTGGTAGCGATACTCAGAAGGGGTGCCCCCACCAAGAAAGTCGGCACACCGCCCACCATCTGTCGCGCGACGACGAGGACGGAGCCGTTGATTCCCCCGCCGCTCACGTTGCCCGCAAAGTTGGCGACGGTATCCAAGGAGCCGCTCGGCAGAATCTGCGCCAGATTGCTCGCCACCACGCCATCGTAGCTGGCGAAGTTGCCGCCGATGATGATCTTCTGCACCCCGGCCTGCTCATTGAACACGATGCTGCGAACGACCGCGCTCCCGGGCGCGCGGGATACGAAGGAAGGATCGATGCTGCCGTCGGGCCAGAGGCGCACAATTCCGTGCGAAGAGTATCCGCGGTAACTGCTGAAGGAACCCCCTAGAAGAATTTTGCCGTCGGCCTGCACGGCGATGGTGTGCACGATACCGCCAAAGCTGAGCGCACCGACCGTACCCAAAAACTCGCCGAGGCGGGGACGCGTGACGTAATGGTAGGGCAGCACCGTGCCACCCGTACGGGCGGTCCCCCAGGCGTTGTTGCCAAAACAACCCAACTCCCCACCAGCTTCGATGCCGCAGCCAAAGCCCTGCCCCATGCTGAGTTTGGTGAGCATGGGATTATTCATTTGTCCGGGGCTCCACAGCAGCTTTTGCCCTGCATTGATTCCCCAGCAGCCGACCATGCCCTGACTACCGGCCACAGCCGACACCGCGCAGATGTCGCTGGCATCTTGCACGACCTCTTGAACCTTGGCGAAGCTGTAGTCGACGAAAGAATCTGAGGCGATCATCTTCTCGATCTTCACTGGGGAGAAGGCATAAAAATCGGAGGTCGGAATCTTCGCGCCGCGCGCGCCCCAGCACAAGAGCTCATCGTCGGTGCTAATCGCGCAGCTGGTGTTGGAGTGTACGGAAAGCGCCTTGGCGCGCAATGGGGCCAGGGTCTTCAACGCCGAGTCCTGGGGACCATTGACGTTGTGGTAGCTGGCGTTCTCGCTCGGTACCAAAAAGCATCCGCTCAGGGAGAGCGTCGACGCGAGCACGAAACTCCGAACTGCGAAAAACGCGGTAAGAGAGGCACGTGCCATATAGATATCTTATCGGCACGGGATCGCCGAATCCGATTAAGCTTTGATGAACTTCGCTAAGATTTTGGTGACTTACTGAGTGGTATTGGCCTCAATGAAGGTCAGTGGGGCCTCGGAATGCTCGAGCGAGAGGCCGCTCTGCCCTTGGTTGTTGTAACCCAGGCATTGCACACGGCCGTCGTCGAGCACCGCGCAGGCAAAGGCGTAACCCAAAGCGTATTGTTTGATGGGCCGGGCAAAGGATGTGGTGCCTACGGCCGCCGCGTGGGTGAGGTCGCCGTTGGGCGGCGCCAAGAACCATCCGTCCACGATAAGGTCCTTAGAAAAATTGGCATTGCTATCGTCGACATAAACCGGCGTGAAGGATGTCACCGAAGTCGACGAGCAACGCAAATCGCGCTGGCTATCGAGCATACAGCTAAAGTACGAGTACAAATACTGACCCCAGGCCTGATGCAAACTGTGCTGGCCAAGGCTCCAGCCCTTGCGGGGATCGGTCATCGTTTTGCTCGCCACGTTATTACCGCCATCAAACCACATGTTGAGCGTGAGGATTTTGTCCGGACGACCGTCGGCGTCCATGATGCCGTAAAAGTGACAGCGATGGTTTTTGATGGCGGCATTCGCGGAATAGGTACAGCGCGTGTCGTAGCGCACATCGCCCGGACCATCCACATCGTGTTGCTTGTAGAATAGCGGCACAAGGTAGGAGTTAAGACTCAAACTGACTTCGTGGGTCGCCGATGGCGTGATCGTGTAAAAGTCGCCCTTGCAGCGCGCCAGCGTTTGGGTGCTGGTCTCACGGTATGTCATACATGGGCTCGAGGCCATGATGGTCAAGTTCACGATAGGACGCCCATTGTTCATGAACTTGCTCTTGCGGGGCAGAGAATAATAGTTACCCGAATCTTTGCAGAGCCCTAGAACTAGACACTCGGACCAAGGAGTCGCAGGGCTGTTCTGCCATTCGACAAAACTGTTGTCGTTAGGATTCCCCACGTATCCCCAGCAGATGTATTCGGTCGCGCCGGGCGTGTAGACGCAAGTGGTGTAGTCGCCCATCACCAGTTTCGCGTTGGGATTGTTGAACGAGCGCAGGCGGTAGTCCGATGCGGAAATGCGCTCGAACCAAAAGATTTCTCGCGGGGTCAGCACCGGCGCGGCGTCCGTCAAACTGTGTCCAATTTCGTAATACTGGTTAGCGCCCCAGCAGTACACACGCCCACTCGCCTTGATACCGCAACTGCGCACCATGGCGACTTCCACTTGCACCCAACGATCGCTCGGATCGGGATCGCTCACGGCGCGCGCCAAATACGAGCTGCCACCGCCAGTGGACATGCCCGGAAATGGAGCGCCCAACTGACCGGAAGAGTTGTCACCCCAGCAGTAGATGTCGCCATCGGGGCTCAGCGCGCAAGCGTGCATGTAGCCCGCGGCGACGGCCTTGGCGCGAATCGTGGATTCGCCCACAAGGGTCGAAGCGGAATTTGAAGTCGAAAAAAAATTGCAACCACCGAGAGCCAAGAGGAGAAGCGCAATGATGGGATTGCGTTGGACTTTCATGCGCCTCTTTCACTTTAGCCCTAACGGCTAAAGGTCCTCCGCGTGTAACGACGGTCAGCCCTGCTGTCGCTCTCCGAGCTGGTGCGACTCGCGCCTTGCTGGGAGCGAGGGGCGAGGCTTGTTGCCGCGGTACCTGTGCCGACACCGGTATTCACCACCGGGCCGCCCGAGCTGAGGTCTCCCTCGCTCGTGCTTTGGCTTGTGGTGCCTGTTGTGGAATTCGTCGACGTCCCGCTGCCCAAAACGATAGAAGGATCGGGCTGCGCGTTTTGCCAAGCTTCAAAGGCTCGCTCGCACGCGCGGTTGCGCATGCCGTTGATGTAAACCAGGCGGCAGGTTGGCTTTTGCGCGAGCCAAGCTTCGGTGGCTGAACCCTGCGCCGCTTGTGTCACGTCGATCGTGTCGGTGGGCACGCAGCGCATGCGCGCTTGCGTCTCGCCTGTCGCGCGGCCGAGCACATCACAGAGGTCGTCCATGATCGCGGCGCCGCTCTCATCGAGCACGGCTTCGTAAGAACAAAATTGACCCTGGGGAGCGCGGGGCGCTTCATAGCAAGCCGCGTGAGCGGATGAGGATATGAGGACGCCAAGGCCCCAGCCATAAAGGGAGTTCATACTGATAGTTTATCGGCACTCGCGAGGAGCGCCCCAATAAAGAATGGCTCTCAATCGCGTTAAGATTTGATGAAACGCGCGCATAAAAAAAGCTCCGATCACCCGAAGGTGACCGGAGCTTGATGTGCACAGTGTGCGAGAGGCGAGCTTACGCTTTACGAGCAGCGTAGTACTCGGCCAGGAGACCGGTTTCGAAAGGGAACGGGATTTCGGTGGCGTGCGGGATTTCGCGCACGGTGCCGACTTCGATCGCGCCTTCGGTGTCTTTGCCGAGGAAGCCAGGAACTTCCAAACGAGGCGACTTGGTGGCTTGCATGTAAGTGACGCCTTGGTAGGCTTTTTCTACGAGCTTCACTTTGTCACCGGGATTCAGAACGACCGAACCGATGGTGACTTTCTTGTCGTTCACGAGCACTTTGCCGTGCAAGATGAGCTGACGAGCCGAACGGATCGACGGTGCGAATCCGAGGCGGAAGATGACGTTGTCGAGACGACGCTCGAGACGACCGATCAGGTTATCAACCCAGTCAGACGCGAGGCCGCGCTTAGCATCACGTACGAAACGGCGGAGTTGTTCTTCGCGCAGACCGTAGTGGAAAATGATCTTTTGTTTTTCTTCGAGACGGAGTGCGTACTCAGAGAGTTTGCGGCGTTGGTTGCCGTGTTGACCCGGGGGATAGGGTTTGCGCTCGAGCGCTCCGGGTTTGCCGAGGCCGGGGAGTTCGACTCCGAGACGGCGCTGGCGCTTGAAACGAGGGGTTTTGCTTACCAAATTTTTAGCCATGTGTGTTCTAGGTTTCCTTTTTTAATCTTTGAAGAGATCTTTCCAAAGATCTCCGCCGCTTAGTTTGTACTGGCGGCAAATGTTCAACACCGTCACTTAAACGGTCCGCTCTTTCGAGGGAGCTAGGCTTAAACGAGAGTGGGACCTTCTGTCAAAAACGAAACGCCCCGGCGGGAGTGAAATGCGTCTCCACCTTGCCAGGCAGGCCTTCCCCCAGAAAGACGTTGTTCTTGGAGAGCGACTCGAGATCCTTCTCCTCGATCTCGAGTTCGGGCGCGGCGGGGTCCACGAGCAGGGCTCGAAACGGCGCACCAGGCGCTATCACGCCGAATTCTTTGTCTTTTTTGGCAAGGCGGGCGGGGGCCACCGAGAAGACTTCCACCAGTCGCTCGCGACTCAGCTCACCATCCCGCACCAGGGCGAGCAGCACGCGCAGCGAGGTCTCCATCCCAGTGGTTCCGAAAGCGGCCGATTCAAAGCCGATGTTTTTCGCCGCGATTTCGTGTGGGGCGTGGTCGGTGGAGACAAAGTCGAGGGTGCCGTCGGCAAGGGCCCGGCGGAGTGCCGAGCGGTCGAGGCCCGAACGCAGTGGCGGGTTCATTTTGTATGAAGTGTTCGCCACATCGATGTCCTCTGAAGAGAACCACAAGTGGTGCGGAGTGACTTCGGCTGTGATCGGCAGTCCCGCCGCTTTGGCCTCGGCGATAAGCTTGAGGCTCAGCTCGCTCGACACGTGTAGCACGTGGTAGCGCGCTCCGGGATGGCGCGAGAGCAGTTTGATGTCGCGCGCGATCATGTCAGCTTCGGCTTCGGGCGGGTAGGCCTTGAGTCCGAGCGAGCGCTGAGCGGGACCGGCCGCGAGAGCCGCGCCGTGCCCGCGAAACTCGCAGTGCTGAAGGGCAACAAAACCGAGGCGTGCGCTCTCGGCAAAAACCTTGTCCATAAGGTCGTCCGACTCGAGCCCCACCCCGTCGTCGGTAAAGGCCCAGACGCCGGCGCGATTTAGCGCTTCGAAATCCACAAGGCGCTCACCGAGTAGGCCTTCGGAAAACGCGGCCGTCCACCACACTTCAAGACCGTACTTTTGCGCTACCGGATCCACCAGGGATTTGCCCAGGCGGTAGGCCTCGACACTGTCGATGGTAGGCTTGGTATTCGGCATCAACAGCATGGCGGCGTAACCGCCGCGCAAAGCGGCGCGCAGTCCCGTTTCGGCAGTTTCTTTGTGAGTCTGTCCGGGCACACGCAGGTGCACCTGGAGGTCGATGCCGGCCGGCAAGAGCGCCTTGCCCGCGCCATCGATCACCACCGCATCGTCCTCATCGATCACCGCATTCGCTCGAATCCAATCCACGTGCCCCGAGACCACTCGAACGGTGACCTTCTCTTGCACGCCCGAGGCGTTCCAAACATCGACGTTGGTGACATAAAAATCTACCGGCAACATGCGAGCGAGGCTAACTCAGCGCCGGGGACGGGTAAAGGGGACGGGTTAAAGTACCAGGTTAAGGTAACGGATACCTTTTTGACGGGTTAAAGTACCAGGTTAAGGTAACGGATACCTTTTTAGCGGGAAACTCGCAGAACGCCCTTGGCGGTGGCGAGGTACACCTCGCTGCAGGTGCGGGGGGCGACGGCCGTGGCACTATAGCCCTTCACCTCGGCCACACTCTCGACGTCCAGGGTGCGGATCTTATCGTTGGCGCGCAGCGAATAGAGCTTCACCACGGGCTCGGCGCTCGTGCCGGTGTTTTCGCTCAAGATGGATTTGCCCTCGGCGCAGGGCTGCCAGGCCACTAGCTCGCCGGCCACGTCCCAATTCAGCACTTCGAGCAGAGCTTCGTCGCGTCGACTGCCCGGAATCCAAAACAAATGGTAGAGCTTGTTGGGATGCGTGCTGAGCCCCATCCATGTCGAGCGGTCTTTGTCGACCTGCAGGTTCACCAAGTCGTCGGCCACGGGCAAATTCCACAGCGGATTGCCGTCGCTTGAATCGGGAATAAAGTACAACACGTTCTTCAGCAGTTCCCAGGAGCCACGCTTGGTTTTGAGACGCGCGCCCGTATCCGGACGATAGGCGTCGAGCGTGCGTTCGCCCCCCTTGAGAGTTTTGGTGTGCGAGGCACGCGTGCGCGAGTTCCAGTGCACGGCTTCATTTCCGTCGGCCTTCACCCACACCAGTTCATCGCGCGCGCGATCGTAGCGAAAGAGTCCGTTGAACTGCGGATCGGGGTTGATCACTTCCACATTCGCGGCACTCACGCTCGCGCTTGGATAAAGCTTTTGTCTCTCCTCTTGCGTCCAGCTACGCTCCACCACTTTGGGGGGCAGGGCAAAAGAAGCGGCCATGAAAATCGTCGGTAGATGTCGTTTCACCTAAGAAAGTCTAGCCGCATTTTTGCCAAGGGAAAAGCGCGGTGAATCGAGGTGGCCGTCTATTTGCATAGGCCCATGAGTGGCTCTCTATTCTTCCAAACGCCTCGCCCATGCGGCGCTGTGGTCTCTGCCGCTGCTCTATTCTCTCATCCCCAAAGGGCACCTCGCCCCGAGCCCCCAGGTCCCCCCACAGGAGCTGGGGGGCGTAA
>Ga0247823_10002477_pt1 | contig 15217 bp, 14 predicted proteins | sample 13C_PalmiticAcid_2_FD_192426 | JGI IMG/M metagenome (GOLD analysis project Ga0247823, IMG submission 192426) | Soil microbial communities from agricultural site in Penn Yan, New York, United States - 13C_PalmiticAcid_Day30 | ecosystem: Environmental > Terrestrial > Soil > Agricultural land...
TTTGCGCCGCGAGCGGCAGATTGGGCTCGACCAGCGCGGGATAGGAGATCAGCCCCGCGAAGCTGCCGAGGTTCGAGGCGGCGTAGAGATAATAGGGATCCCCCGCACGGGTGTCCGCGGCGAACCAGCGCTGGATCAGCGGCGCCTGCGCCGAGACCGCGAAAAACACCGGGCCGATCGAGGCGAGCAGCAAGAGCGGCACCCACAGCGCCTCTTGCCCCGGCGCCGGCGGCGCGATGGCGGCGATGCCGATCGGCAGCCACAGCGCGGCGAGCAGCAGCAGCGCGACATGGATCATCGCCTGGCGTCGCACCTGGAAGCGACCGAGCCAATGCGCATAGGCATAGCCGCCGAGGAGCAGCGCCTGATAGACCAGCATCGCGCTGTTCCACACCGCCGGGGCGCCGCCCAATTTGGGCAGCACCATGCGCGCGACCATCGGCTGGACCTGGAAGAGAAGGAAGCTGCCGACCAGGATGGTCAGCACGAAAAGCCAGCGCCGCGGTGTTGCCGTCATTATCGGGTCGGTCCCTTGTTCAAACGGAAAGGCTCAGTCGGAAAGGCCCAGGCGGAGCGGATCATGCGCCAAGCAGTCTCGCCGCGTGGAGCGCATGATAGGTGAGGATGCCCGAGGCGCCGGCGCGGCGAAAGGCGAGCAGGGTTTCGAGGACGAGCGCGTCGCGGTCGCCCGCGCCCGCCGCCGCCGCGGCCTCGATCATCGCATATTCGCCCGACACCTGATAGGCGAAGACGGGCACTTCGAAGCGCTGTTTCACCGCGCGGACGATATCGAGATAGGGCAGGCCGGGCTTGACCATGACGCTGTCGGCGCCCTCGGCCAAGTCCATTTCAACCTCGCGCAGCGCCTCTTCGGCGTTGGCGGGGTCCATCTGATAGCCCTTTTTGTCGCCCTTGAGCAGCCCGCGCGAACCGACCGCGTCGCGGAACGGCCCATAGAAGGCCGAGGCATATTTGGCGGCGTAGCTCATGATCTGGACATGGCCGAAACCCTCGCCCTCGAGGGCGGCGCGGATCGCGCCGATGCGGCCGTCCATCATGTCGCTGGGGGCGATGATGTCGGCACCGGCGCGCGCCTGGTTCAGTGCCTGGCCGACCAGCACCTCGACCGTCTCGTCGTTAAGGACGCGGCCGTCATCGTCGACCAGCCCGTCCTGCCCATGGCTGGTGTAAGGATCGAGCGCGACGTCGGTGAGCACGCCGATGGCGTCGCCATGCGCCGCCTTGATCGCGCGCACCGCGCGGCACATGAGATTGTCGGGATTGAGCGCCTCGGCGCCATCCTCGCTGCGCCGGTCGGCCTCGGTATAGGGAAAGAGCGCGAGGCACGGGATGCCCGCGGCGATCGCCTCGCCCGCGCGTTCGACGATCAGGTCGACCGACCAGCGCGACACGCCGGGCAGGCTGGCGATCGGTTCCTCGACGTCCTCGCCGGCGCAAACGAACAGCGGCCAGATGAGGTTGGCGGGGGTGAGGTGATTTTCGCGCACCATGGCGCGGCTCCATGCGGTGCGGCGGGTCCGGCGCAGGCGGAGGTCGGGAAAGGCGGCGCGAGTCATGGCGCGTGCATAGCGGGGTGATGGCACAGGGCCAATGGATATTGGCTATTAAGGCCCCTCCCCTTCGGGGGGAGGGGCAAGCTGGTCAGATGCCGCCGCCAACGCGTTTCGATGCAACGTCGGACAGGCTCCCGAGCTTTGGCCCCTCGGCCTGCTTCGCTGCCACCGGGGTCAACGCGGCGCCCGGAGTCACCGCGGTGAGCTGGCGGATACGGGCACGGAAGTCGGCGAGCGCCTTGCCCTCGAGCTGCGCGCGGGTGACGAAGCTGGCGGTCGCGGGGTTCACCGCGACGCCGTTGCGATAGACTTCGAAATGGAGGTGCGGGCCGGTCGAGAGGCCGGTCGAACCGATATAGCCGATCACCTGGCCGCGGTTGACGCGCTGGCCGGGGCGGACCGCGATGCGGCTCATATGGCCGTAGCCGGTGCCGACGCCGCCGCCATGGCTGAGCTTGACGAAATTGCCGAAGCCGCCATGGCGTCCGGCGATCGAGACCACGCCGTCGCTGACCGCATAGATGGGGGCGCCATAGCCGCCGCCGAAATCGACGCCGCTGTGCATCCGCTTGTAACCGAGGATCGGGTGGCGGCGCATGCCGAAGCCCGAGGTCTGGCGGCCGTTGGTCGGGCGGACCATGCCGCCGCGCGTCTCGCCCGCGCCCGATGCCTCGAACCATTGCACCCGGCCGTCGACATTCCATTCGATCATCGACAGCTTCTGCTTTCCGCCGCGCACGAGTCCGGCATAGAGCAATTTGCCGACTTCGCTCTCGCCGGTTTCGGCGCGGCGATAGTCGACGATGATGTCATATTCGTCGCCGGCACGGACATCGCTGGCGACCGAAATCTGTTTGCCGATGACGCGGAGATAGGCCTGGATCGCCTCGGGCGGGGCGCCGGCGGCGCGCGCCGAGCGATAGAGGCTGTCACCGACGCGGCCGCGGATGCGCAGCGGCGTCGCGTCGACCGCGATCGGAATGCGGCGCATGACGAGGCGGCCATCGACGCGCTCCATCTCGATACGCAGGTCGAAGCGTGCGCGCATCGCGAGCGCGTCGACCGGGCGCGGCATGGTGCGCGCGGCGCGGCGGCCGAGGATCAGGTCGATGCGCGTGCCCGGTGCGATGTCGGCGAGCGGCACCGCGCCCGACACCTGGCTCGCGAGCGCCTGCGCATCGGCGCTGCCGACGCCCGAGCGTTAGAGCAGGCGCGCGAAGCTGTCGCCGCTGCCCAGCGTGGCGGTGAGTTCGATTTGCGGCCGTTCGGGGGTCTGGGTGAGCGGGCGGACGGCGTCGGTCGCCGCCATGTGCCGCCCGGTGTCGCCGCCGAGCGCGAGCGGTACGATCATCTGCGCCCGGGCTTCGTTGAAATCGGCGGCGGCGAGCGCGGGGGCGCCGCCGGCCTGCAGCGGCTGGATGCCGGGGAAGGTCGAAATGGCGGCGGCGCACAGCACGGTCAGCGTCGCGAGCCCGCGCCACCATGTCCGCGACCCGATATCGTCGCCGAGGTCGGGCGCGAGGTCGAGATTGGCGAGCCGGTCGCGCCAGCCTTCGTGCCATTTGAGGTCGGGGGCGGGGTCGGCGACGCCGTTGCGTCCGAAGGATATCGCCTGCGTCATCGACAGCGCGGCGGCATTGCCGGTCATGCCCGCGATGGGTTCGTGACGCTGGAACAAGACTGCAACCCCCACTCGGATCGCCGCTCCCGCCTCCCGCGCGAACGCCGCCGATGTTGTTTCCGACTGCTCGTCTGTAAAGAAAGGTCGTTAAAGTCAATTTAATGGGCCGGGGCACGAAAGCGCTTGCGGCGAGCCGTGGCCGAGGTGGGATATGACGTGAAACAAAAGAAAATGACCTTTCACGGCGCCATCCGTCGATCCGCTGTTGCACCGCAACGCGGGCCATGCCAGCTTGGCCATTAAGAAAATGTCGTCTCCCGCATCCAGCCCGGTCAAGGCCGTCCTTGGCCCCACCAACACCGGCAAAACCCATTTGGCGGTCGAGCGCCTGACCGCCCATTCGAGCGGCATGATCGGCTTTCCGCTTCGCCTGCTGGCGCGCGAGGTTTACGATCGCGTCGTCGCAATCAAGGGGCCGAAGCAGGTCGCGCTGGTCACCGGCGAAGAGCGGATCATGCCGCCCGACGCGCGCTATCTGCTCGGCACGATGGAAGCGCTGCCCATCGAGCGCGACGTCGCCTTCGTCGGCATCGACGAGGCGCAACTTGGCGCCGACCCCGAACGCGGCCATGTCTTCACCGACCGGATGCTGCGCGCCCGCGGCCGCGAGGAGACGATGATCCTGGGGTCGGCGAGCATCCATGGCCTCGTCCGCGACCTGGTGCCCGAGGCCGAGATCATCACCCGGCCGCGTTTTTCGACCTTGAGCTATGCCGGGACGTGCAAGCTGTCGCGGCTGCCCAAACGCTCGGCGGTCGTCGCCTTCTCGGCCGAGGAGGTTTATGCGATCGCCGAGATGCTGCGCCGCTTTTCGGGCGGCGCCGCAGTGGTGATGGGGGCGCTGTCCCCGCGCACCCGCAACGCGCAGGTCGAAATGTTCCAGGCAGGCGAGGTCGATTACCTCGTCGCGACCGACGCGATCGGCATGGGGCTGAACCTCGACGTCCAGCATGTCGCCTTTGCGAGCCTGCAGAAATTCGACGGGCGGCGGCTGCGGCGGCTGACGGTGTCGGAAATGGCGCAGATCGCCGGACGCGCCGGGCGGCACCAGCAGGACGGGACGTTCGGGACCGTCGGCCTGCCGCAGGGCGGCTTCACCCCCGAGGAGATCCACGCGATCGAGGGGCATCATTTCCCGCCGCTGCAGAGCGTCTACTGGCGCGAGCCCAACCCGGGCTATGCGACGCTCGACCAGTTGCTCGCCGACCTCGCGCAGCCGCCGTCGCACCCTCGCCTGCGCGCGGCACCCGAGGCGGTCGACCTGGCGGTGCTCAAACATCTGGCGGGAGACATGGAGGTCCGTGCGCGCGGCGGCGACTTCGATGCGGTGGCGCGATTGTGGGACGCGTGCGGGCTGCCCGATTTCGAGCAACTGGGCGCCGAGCATCATAGCCGCACCGTGTTCAAGCTGTGGCAGTGGCGGACCAGCGGCGACGGGATGATCGACCCCGACTGGTTCGCGAAGAAGCTGGCACGGCTCGACATCGTCGAGGGCGACATCGACCAGCTCGCGAGCCGGATCGCGGCGGTGCGCACGCTCTGTTTCATCGCCCAGCGCGGCGACTGGATCGCCGATGCGGCGGGCTGGACCGCGCAGACGCAGGTGCTCGAGACGCGGCTTTCCGACGCGCTGCACGCCGCGCTCGCGCAGCGCTTCGTCGACCGGCGGCTCGCGCTGCTGATCCGCGACGCGGGGCAGCGCCACGCCGCGCTGCCGGTCGCGGTCGGCGCCGACGGCACGGTCGCGGTCGACGGCGAGGCGATCGGCACGCTCAAAGGGTTTCAGTTCAAGGTCGATGCGCAGGCGCGTGCAAGCGATCACCGCCTGCTGCTCGCGGCGGCGGAAAAGCATCTGCGCGCCGAGATGGCGCGGCGGGCGACCGCGCTCGCCGAGGGCGAGGATGCGGCGCTGGCGCTGGTCAGCGTGGCGGGCGAGACGCCGCGAATCGCCTGGCACGGCGATGTCGTCGCGACGCTCGCCAAGGGGCCGACTTTGGTCCAGCCCGCGATCCTGATCGAACCGGCGTTGCGCCGGCTCGAAGTGCCGCAGGTGCAGGCGATCGTCGAGCGATTGCAGCGCTTCGTCGCGGCGCAGCTCGCACGCCACGCCGGCCCGCTTGCGGCGATGGGCGAAGCCGCCGGCGATTTGTTCACCCCGCCGCGCGTGCGCGCACTGCTCGCCGCGCTCGTCGACGGCGGCGGCTTTGTTGCGCGCACGGGCGTCGACGAGCAACTCGCCGCGATGAGCACCGAGGAACGCCCGTTGCTGCGCAAGATCGGGCTGACGATCGGCTCGCTCGATCTGTTCCACCCCTTGCTGCTGAAACCCGAGGCGGTGCGCTGGCGCGCCGCCTTGCTCGCCGCGCAGCAGGGTGGGCGCCTGCCCGTGCTGCCGCCGCATGGCGCGGTGTGGCAGAAGGACGGCCCCGTCGTCGGGCTCGGCATCGCGGGGTTCCGCCGCTGCGGCGAAGGCTGGCTGCGGATCGACATGGCCGAGCGGCTGGCGCGCCAGGCGCACGCCGCGCGATTGCAGGCCGAGGCCAAGCCGCCGGCACCGATCGCCGGTGGCGACGAGCATGACGAGAATCATGGCGGACACGAGGTCGCGTCGGCCCCGCCGCCCGCCGGCTTCGCGATCGACCCGGCGCTGGCGACCTCGCTGGGACTCGACACCGGCGCGCGGCGCGGGCTGCTCCAGGCCTTCGGCTTTCGCAGTGTCGGCGAGCCCGAACTCGACCGCTGGCGCTGGTCGGGACATCGCGGCCGCGACAAGAAGCCGCGCCGCAAGCAAGGCCGGCGCCCGCACCCGGCGCGGCCCGACGCGGCGGCGAAGACCGGCCAGCCTGTCGTCGCGCCCGCCAAGCCGCGCAAGGACAAGCGACACAAGGCGGGCAAGGCGAGCGGCGCGCCGCCGCCCCCGCCACCGCGGCCGGATCGCCCCGACCGCCCGGCACGGCGCGGGCCGTCACCGCACAGTCCCTTCGCGGGCCTCGCCGCGATGCTGGCGGATGCGCGGAAGGATTGAATGACCCACCCGAGCGCCACGGGGAGCATCCGGCTCGACAAGCTGCTCTGGTATCTGCGCCTGGCGCGTTCACGCAGTCTGGCACAAGCGATCGTCGCGGCGGGACACATAAGGCTCGACGGGCGGCGCGTGACGCGCGCCTCGTGCCCGGTCCACGCGGGGCAGGTCCTGGTGCTGCCGGTCGGCGAGCGGATCGAGGTGGTCCGCCTGCTCGCCCTCCCCGACCGCCGCGGCCCCGCATCCGAGGCGCAAGCCTGCTATGTGCGGCTGGGCAGCGACACGTCGGCCATCGGCAACTAATCTATCGACGCGACCAGAAAAGCTGTGCCGTCAAACGGCGGCGGCGCGCCTATCGAGTGAGAGTGATTCGCAACTACCCGAAAGCGTTGACGCGTCGCCGCCGCGCGGCATAGGAGGCGGGGAATCGCAACAAACAGGCGGCGCGATGCCGCCGACCGAGGGAGCCAACCCATGACCTATGTCGTCACCGACGCCTGCATCCGGTGCAAATATATGGACTGCGTCGAGGTGTGCCCCGTCGACTGCTTCTACGAAGGCGAGAATATGCTCGTCATCAACCCGAACGAGTGCATCGACTGCGGCGTGTGCGAACCCGAATGTCCCGCCGAAGCGATCCTGCCCGACACCGAGAGCGGGCTGGAAAAATGGCTGGAAATCAACACCAAGTTCAGCGCCGAATGGCCGAACATCACGGTCAAGAAGGACAGCCCCGCCGACGCCGACGAGTATAAGGGCGTCGAAGGCAAGTTCGAGAAGCTCTTCTCCGCCGAACCCGGCGAAGGCGACTGATTGCGATCCGGGGCGGCACGATGTCCGCCCCTTTTGCCCCCTTGAAACCGTCCTGCTTGGCGCCGATGTAAGGCAGCGGAGGGGCCAGCCCGTCGATTCCTGACGCGGCATCCCGAATAACGAAGGACGAATTTTCCATGATCGACCCGCTCGCCGCCCTGGTTCCCGTCGTCGTCGAGCAGACGAGCCGCGGCGAACGCAGCTTCGACATTTTCTCGCGCCTGCTGCGCGAACGGATCATCTTCGTCACCGGCGAGGTCGAGGATCAGATGGCCTCGCTGATCACCGCCCAGCTGTTGTTCCTCGAATCGGAAAATCCGAAGAAGGACATCTATATGTACATCAACTCGCCGGGCGGTGTGGTCACGGCGGGCATGGCGATTCACGACACGATGCAATATATCCGGCCGCGCGTCGGCACGGTGTGCGTCGGTCAGGCCGCATCGATGGGCAGCTTTCTGCTCGCCGCGGGCGAACCCGGCATGCGCGTCGCGCTGACCAACGCCCGCGTCATGATCCACCAGCCTTCGGGCGGGGCGCGCGGCATGGCGTCGGACATCGAGATCCAGGCCCGCGAGATCCTGCGCATCCGCAAGCGGATGAACGACCTGTATGTGAAGTACACCGGCAAGTCTTTGAAAGACATTGAAAAGGCGATGGACCGCGACACGTTCCTCGAGGCCGAAGAGGCCAAGGAATTCGGCCTCGTCGACCAGGTGTTCGACCGCCGTCCCGGCGCCCCGGGCGACGACGCGCCCAAGGAAGTGAGCGAAGGGCCGACGCCCTGAAATGACACAGGCGAACGGGCGGCAAGGACGTGGTAACCGCGTTTCTTGACGCCCCGTTCGCCGCCAGTCGCTAGCCGGGACATTGTGCCAATGTCACCCAATTGCCATATTGTAATTGGGTTGGCGGGGGCTAGGATGATCGGCGGCGCCTCCAGCGGGGGCGGCGCCAGCATGGGTTTTGCGGCGTTTCGCACGGCCCCAAAAGGAATTTTATGACCAAGCTCTCTGGCTCCGACAGCAAGAGCACCCTCTATTGCTCCTTCTGCGGCAAATCGCAGCATGAAGTGCGCAAGCTGATCGCCGGGCCGACCGTCTTCATCTGCGACGAATGCGTCGAGCTGTGCAACGACATCATCCGCGAGGAGATCAAGGGCGGTGTCGCCGCGCGCAAGGACGGCGCGGTGCCGACCCCGCTCGAAATCTGTCAGCATCTCGACAATTATGTCATCGGCCAGAACACCGCCAAGCGCGTGCTGTCGGTCGCGGTGCACAATCACTACAAGCGCCTCGCCAACTCGGGCCGCGGCGACGAGGTCGAACTGGCGAAGTCGAATATCCTGCTCGTCGGTCCGACCGGCAGCGGCAAGACCCTGCTCGCACAGACGCTCGCGCGCTTCCTCGACGTGCCCTTCACCATGGCCGACGCGACGACGCTGACCGAGGCCGGCTATGTCGGCGAGGATGTCGAGAACATCATTCTCAAGCTGCTCCAGTCGTCCGACTATAATGTCGAAAAGGCGCAGCGCGGCATCGTCTATATCGACGAGATCGACAAGATCAGCCGCAAGGCCGAGAATCCCTCGATCACCCGCGACGTGTCGGGCGAAGGCGTGCAGCAGGCGCTGCTCAAGCTGATGGAAGGCACGACCGCGTCGGTACCGCCGCAGGGTGGACGCAAGCATCCGCAGCAGGAATTCCTGCAGGTCGACACGACGAACATATTGTTCATCGCGGGCGGCGCGTTCAGCGGGCTTGAAAAGATCATCGGCGACCGTCTGCAGGGCAAGTCGATCGGTTTCGGCGCGCATGTCGCCGGCCCCGACGAGCGCCGCATGGGCGAAGTGCTGAAGAATATCGAGCCCGAGGATCTGCTGAAATTTGGCCTGATCCCCGAATTCGTCGGCCGCCTGCCCGTGATCGCGACGCTCGAGGATCTCGACATCGACGCGCTGGTCAAGATTCTGGGCGAGCCCAAGAATGCGCTGGTGAAGCAGTATCGCAAGCTGTTCGACCTCGAAGAGGTCGTGCTGACCTTCACCGACGACGCGCTGGTCGCGGTCGCCAAAAAGGCGATCGAACGCAAGACCGGCGCGCGCGGGCTGCGCTCGATCGTCGAGGCGATCCTGCTCGACACGATGTTCGACCTGCCCGACCTGACCGACGTGGTCGAGATCGTCGTCGACAAGGATGTCGTCGAGGGCCGCAAGGACCCCGTGCGCGTCTATGCCGACAAGGCGAAAGAGGCCGGCGACGCCGCCTGAGTCGCGGCGCGCGCCGGATCGGCGCGCGCCGACGATGTTGCATTGCAGCAACAGTCACCCGGAAAAACGCACGACCACTTGTGGATAAGTCGGAGGGCGCGACGCAAATTCGCGCTTTTTCGTTGCCACGCCCCGCGGCCCGCCGCGCGCGGCTTGCACTGTCACATTTGCTGTCACAATCGTGCCACATGCGGGCTTCAGGGGCGCTCGCAGGTTGAGGCGCGCCCCAAGATCGTGCGCCTGCCGAATGCACACCAAAGGGGACTTTCATGAAACTTCGTTATTCGATCGCCGCTAGCCTGATGGCTATCAGCGTGGCGACCGTCGTCGCCGCGCCTGCGCAGGCGCAGCAGATCACGACCGGCATCCAGGGCCAGGTCAGCGACGACAACGGCGCGCCGGTCAGCGGCGCGACGGTCGTCATCACCGACACCCGCACCGGCGCCGCGCGCACCATCGTTGCCGGTTCGGACGGCCGCTTCACCGCAGGTGGCCTCGTCACGGGCGGACCTTACTCGGTCTCGGCCAATGCCGAAGGCTTTGAAGGCCAGTCGCTGAGCGAAATCTATACCACCCTGCAGGGCAACACCGACCTTCGGTTCCAGCTGGCATCGGGCGGCGGCGAGATCGTCGTCACCGGCACCCGCGTCCGCGTCACGCAGCTCGAAGTCGGCCCCGGCACCAGCTTCACCGCCGAGGTCCTGACGAGCGCGCCGTCGTTCAACCGCGACATCCGCGACATCATCCGCCTCGACCCGCGCGTCAGCCTCGACCGCGATGACGGCGGCTCGGGCCAGGACCGCATCTCGTGCCTCGGCGGCAACGACCGCGGCAATGCCTTCACCGTCGACGGCATCAGCCAGGGCGACGTCTACGGCCTGAACGACACCGGCTTCTCGTCGCGTTCGTCGACCCCGCTGCCCTATGACGCGACCCGCGAAGCGCAGGTCCAGTTCGCACCCTTCGACGTCGACTATGGTTCGTTCACCGGCTGCGCGATCAACATTGTGACCAAGTCGGGTACCAACGACTATAAGTTCGGCGGCTTCTTCGAATATTCGGACAATGGCATGCGCGGCGACTCGCTGCCCGGCATCGCCAAGCTTCCCCCGGTGAAGCCCGAAAAGCGCTGGGGCGCCTGGCTCGGCGGCCCGATCATCAAGGACAAGCTGTTCATCTTCGGTGCCTATGAGCATCAGGAAGCCGGCCAGTCGCAGGACGACGGCCCGGTCGGTGGCGGCTATGCCAACGAACAGGCCGGCATCACCGTCGCGCAGTTCAACGAAATCTCGCAAGTGCTGAGCGATGTCTATGGCATCGAAACCGGCCCGCTGGTCACCAACCGTCCGTTCAAGAACGACCGCTATTTCGGTCGCCTCGACTGGCAGATCACCGAAGACCACCGCTTCGAAGCGACCTATCAGCGCATGGAAGAAGGTTCGACCCGCGCCGACGACCTGTTTACGGGTTCCGCGCCGCAGGCCATCGGCCTCAACACCTTCTACACCAGCGGCACCAAGTCGAACTATTATTCGGGCCGCCTCTATTCGCAGTGGAACGACAATTTCTCGACCGAAATCCGCTATTCGCGTTCGGAAGTGCGTGACCGCCAGGATCCGATCGGCGGCGGCGAAGCGCAGTCGGCGAACCCGATTCCGCGCATCATCGTCGGCGTCGATAACCTGACGGGGATCGACGGCGCCGTCCTCGCTGGTCCGGGCAACTCGCGCTCGGCCAACGACCTGCGCACCAACATCGACCAGTATCGCGCGGTCGCCAAGCTCAACGCCGGCAACCACGACCTGAAGGTCGGTTTCGAACTCAACCGCGCCGACCTGTTCAACCTGTTCGTTCAGAATGCGACGGGCACGCTGGTGTTCCGCAACATCAACGACCTGCGCGCCGGCCTGCTGTCGCCGGGTCTTGGCAACAACCAGACCAGCACCACCGCCGGCAACGTCATCAGCGGCCAGACCGAAGGGGCCTTCGGCAACTTCTCGGCCACCGGCGACATCAACGACGCGGCAGCCGCCTTCAAGCGCAGCATCTATTCGATCTTCGCGCAGGACGACTGGCAGATCAACGACAGCCTGAGCGCCGTGGTCGGCGTACGCGCCGACTGGTACGACGGCGGCCGCCCGACCTTCAACCCCGTGTTCCAGGAACGCTATGGCATCTCGAACGCCATCGGCTTCAGCGCGCTGCCCCCGGTGATCTCGCCGCGCCTCGCGCTGACCTATGACATGAACGATTTCGCCGTGTTCAGCCGTGCCAAGATCACCGCCGGCGTCGGCATCTTCTCGGGCGGCGATCCGCTCGTGTGGTTCGGCAACGCGTTCCAGAACGATGGTCGCGGCTTCGCGACGGGCAGCACCCAGTCGGTCAACTGCCCGACCGGCCAGATCAGCGTGCTGACGGGCGGCCAGTTCACTGGCGTTCCGGCCTGTATCCAGGCCGACGCCGTGGCGCAGGCCTCGCGCGGCCTGGGCGACACCCAGTCGATCAGCCCCGACATCAAGATGCCGACGGTGCTGCGCGCCAACATCGGCTTCTCGTCGGAACTGAACTTCGCCCCCTCGGGCTTCTTCAGCGGCTGGAACCTGAACCTCGACTATATCTACAGCAAATATCGCGACTCGCTGACGATCGTCGACCTGTCGCAGACCGTCGATACGCGCATCGGCCTCAACGGCTATACGATCGACGGGCGCCCGATCTATCGTTCGATCGACCCGAATGTCGCGGGTTGTACGGCGGAACTGGTCGGCCTGAACCCGGGTCCGATCTTCCAGAACGTCAACGCCGTCTGTTTCAACACCAGCCGCGACGACGAACTGCAGTTGACCAACGCCGGCGGCTATCGCAGCCACAATGCGTCGATCATCCTGTCGAAGCGCTTCGACGGCGGCCTGTTCACCGAGAATGGCAATGTCGATTTCAACCTCGGCTATGCCTACACCGACTCGCAGGATCGCCGCAGCATGTACAACTCGACGGCGGGGTCGAACTATGACCTCATCGCCGCGTTCGATCGCCAGAACCCCGCCGCTTCGCGCGGTTTCTATGAGAGCCGCCACAATATCTCGTCGCGCCTCTCGTTCCGCGAGGAGTTCTTCGAGGATCTGTCGACCCGCTTCGCGATTTCGTTCGTGGCGCGTTCGGGCCGTCCGTACAGCCTGACCTTCGGTGGCACGACCTTCTTCAACGACAGTGCCTCGGGCAGCGACAACGCGCTCGCCTATATTCCCACGGGCATCAGCGATCCGAACGTTTCGCCGACGTCGAACATGGCTGCGGTCGCGGCTGCAGCGACACAGGCACAGGCGCTGGGCTGCGCACGCAAATATGCCGGCAGCACCATCCCGCGCAACACCTGCACCAACGACTGGTACTACGACCTCGACCTGTCCTTCTCGCAGGAAATTCCGGGTCCGGGGCGTCTGTTCGGCCGCAACGACAAGCTCAAACTCTATGCGACGATGGATAATTTCCTGAATTTCCTGGATAAGGGCTGGAACGTCCAGCATCGTCGCAATTTTGCGGGTTTGCAGGACGTCGCGACGATCAGCGGCGTGGACGCGCAAGGTCGCTACATCTTCAGCAGCGTGATTACGCCGGAAGATTTCGAGCGCGACAATGGCATCAACGTGTCGTCGTCGGTGTGGCGCCTGAAGGTTGGTGTGTCGTACGAATTCTAATCGTACGACCGACCCGAAACACAAAGGGCGCGGGAGGAAACTCCCGCGCCCTTTTCGTTGGGTGATTGAGGCGGCGAGCGGCCGGTCGGCCATTTCCGTTCCCCGCCGAAGGCCGGGGTCCAGAGCGGTGGAAAGGCGGCGTTGCGTTATCACGCCCTGGACCCCGGCCTTCGCCGGGGAACGGGTCGGATAGGTCCGCCCTCGCCCGCTGCGGCTCGCTCAGGCGCCGGCGAGGCGGCGGGCGGTATCCTGAACGAGCGCGATCATGTTGGGGACGCCCTGGGTGCGGTTCGACGACAGCTGGCGCGTCAGGTCGAAGGGGGCGAGCGAAGCGGTGACGTCCATCGCGGCGACCTCGGCGGCGGGCTTGTCCTGCACCGCGGCAAGGACGAGCGCGACGATGCCCTTGGTGATCGCGGCATTGCTGTCGGCGAGGAAGTGAAGGCGGCCGTCGTCGGAGGGCACGGGATAGACCCAGACGCTTGCCGAGCAGCCGCGCACCAGCGTGGCATCGGTCTTGAGCGCATCGGGCATCGGATCGAGGGTGCGGCCGAGGTCGATCAGCAGGCGATAGCGATCGTCGCCGTCGAGAAAGTCATATTCTTCGAAGATGTCGTCGAGGCTGCGCATGGGCGGGCCAGTGACAGATTTGGCGGGAAGTTGGAAGGGCTTTGCCCCTCGTCTCAATACTCGTCATGCTGAACTTGTTTCAGCATCCATGGCCCGCGCTCTCGATAGGCGCCGCGCTTGAGGAGAGGTCCGGCCATGGACCCTGAAACAAGTTCAGGGTGACGGTGGAAAGATAGGCGAGTCTTTACAGATCCACCCCCGCGGCGATCGCTTCCAATTTGCGCAGCCGTTCCTTGAGGTCGGCGATCTCGATCCGCGACCCGGCGTGCGGGACATGCGCGTCCTGCGCCATCGGAGCGTGGCCGGCGGCGAGTTCCTCGCGCTTGAGCTGGATCCAGTCGCGCCAGCCGCGCAGCGCCACGATGCTGACGATGGTCAGGGCGGTGAGCGCAACCGCCGCGGCGGTGAGGTCGGGGGTGATGAAGGCCATGAGCGTGGCTCCTTTATCGGGTGATCGTTTCCGGCGATCAGATCTGCGAGCGGTCGCGCAGCCGTTCGATTTCCTCATCGAGGGTAGCGGCGCGGTTGGTGTCGGTGGCGATGCGTTCGAGCACCTGGATCCGTTCCTTGAGGGTGCGAATCTCGGCCTGCAGCGCCTTGGTCTCGGCGTTGTCCTTGGCACCGCCGACGAAATATTCATTGCCCCGGTTGTCGCGGCGAATGCCGTGCTTGGCGCGAATGATGCTGCCGATCGTCACGATGAGGACGATGCCGATAACCATTTCAAAGGGGTTCATGGGGGGATCCTTTCGAATATTTTTAGTTGAGCGGCGCGTCGCGCAGTTTTTCGATCTCGTCCGAGACATCGACGCCCTTGTCGGTGACGATGCGCTCGAGGACGCGAACCCGCTGTTCCAGCCGTTCGGTGTGCGCGGCATATTGCGCCGCCTTTTCGGCCGTCTCGCTGGTGATCGCCTGGAGCTGGCGTTCCTTGAACTTCAGGTGGCGCTCATAGGCGGCAAAACCGATCCCGAAGATCACCGGCAGCCCGACGACGATGAAGAAGAAACCAAGGACAAATCCGCCGCTCATCGTTCAACTCCTCAATTCGCGGGGCGCCGCAGCGCCTCGATCTCATTGCTCAGCCGGCCGCTCTCGTCGGTGACGATGCGCTCAACCACCGCGAGCCGGTCCTTGACCGAACCCAGTTCGGCGCGGAGTTGGGCGTTTTCCTGGCTGACCAGTTTGATGCGTTCCATCGCCTCGTCGCCGGTCCTGGGATAGACCGCCTTGCCCCAGCTATTCTCGAGCGGATAACCGTTCTTGACGCGGAGCCAGGTGGTGAAGACCCAGCCGCCGACCGTCGTGATGCCGATGATGGCGGCGACGGGGGCGATAGCGTTGAGTACATCGAGATTCATGATTTTTCCCCTCAGCGCAGCCGGTCGATCTGATCGGCGAGCTGCGCCGACTGACCATTGGTTTCGGTTGCGATCCGTTCGAGGACCGAGATCCGGTCTTCGAGCCGGACGATCTTCTCGGCGAGCTTGGCATTGTCGCCTTCGAGCAGCGCGATTTTTCGATCAGCGT
>Ga0247823_10002478_pt1 | contig 15209 bp, 12 predicted proteins | sample 13C_PalmiticAcid_2_FD_192426 | JGI IMG/M metagenome (GOLD analysis project Ga0247823, IMG submission 192426) | Soil microbial communities from agricultural site in Penn Yan, New York, United States - 13C_PalmiticAcid_Day30 | ecosystem: Environmental > Terrestrial > Soil > Agricultural land...
GTTGAGGCTGCGCTCGTGCGCCTCGTCGATGATGATGGTGTCGTAGGCCGAGAGCCAGCGGTCCGAAGCGATCTCGGCCAGCAGGATGCCGTCGGTCATGAACTTGATGCGGGTGTCGTCGCCCACCTGGTCGTTGAAACGCACCTGGAAACCGACCGCGCCGCCGACGGGCCCGCTTCCTATATGCGTGCCGAGTTCCTCCGCCACGCGCCGCGCCACCGCCCGCGCTGCGATCCGGCGCGGCTGGGTGCAGCCGATCATGCCGGCCACGCCGCGGCCGGCCGCCAGGCACAGCTTGGGCAGCTGGGTGGTCTTGCCGGAGCCGGTTTCGCCTGCGATCACCACCACCGGATGGGCGCGGATCAGTTCGACGATCTTTTCGGCTTCGCGCGCGATCGGCAGCGCTTCGTCGAGCGTCACCGCAGGCGCGGAGGCGGCACGGGCGGCGATCTTGGCGCTGGAAAGCGCCAATGCCTGTTCGAACGCGGCGCGGGCGGCCGGGTCGGCGGGTTTGGCCTGCCAGCGCGACCACAGGCCATGCAATCGCCCACGGTCGCGGGTCAGCGCTCCGTCTATGGCACGGCGCGCGGCAGGCAGGTCCTTGTTTTCGGCTTCGGAAGCACCCATCGATCAGTGGCAGTGAATCTTTTGATTACACAACATGCGTTACCTTGTTTATTGTCGCCTATCCCACCTTAAGGAGCGCCCCGCATGGCCAAGACCAAGAGCAGCAAGCCCAAAAGCAGCAAGCCGGACAAGAGCAAGGCGCCGGCGGCCTCGCCCGCCGCGGCCCGATTGGCCGCCGCCGCGCCCACCGCGCCCAACATCGATATCGGGATCGGCAGCGGCGATCGCAAGAAGATCGCCGACGGTCTTTCCGGGTTCCTCGCCGACAGCTACACGCTGTACCTGAAGACCCACAACTTCCACTGGAACGTCACCGGCCCGATGTTCAACTCGCTGCACACGATGTTCGAGACCCAGTACACCGAGCAGTGGACGGCGCTGGACGAAGTGGCCGAACGCATCCGCGCGCTCGGCTACAACGCGCCCGGCTCGTACCGCGAATTCGTCGCCCTGTCCTCCATTCCCGAGGAACCCGGCCTGACCCATAGCGCCGATTGGCACGAAATGGTGCGCCAGCTGGTGGTCGGCAACGAAGCCGTATGCCGCACCGCGCGCAAGGTGCTCAAGACCGCCGACAGCGCCGGCGACGACCCGTCCGTGGACCTGCTGACCCAGCGCCTGCAGACCCATGAGAAGTACGCCTGGATGCTGCGTTCGCTGCTGCAGTAACTCCCTCCCGCGCTTTTTCCAAACGGGTGTGGGACCCCCTCTCCCTTGATGGGAGAGGGTGGCCGAAGGCCGGGAGAGGGTGCGCCGGAGCCTTCAGCACCAACAGATAAGGCGTGTATTGAACGATGAGGTCCAAAAGCACGCGCCGCTACGCTCGCGCACCCGTCTCCTGCCCTCCGGGCATCCTCTCAGCCTTGCACACCCTTCGGGCGCCACAAGGGGAGAGGAGAAAAGCTAGCGGCGCGCGTGGTCTTCTTCACTGCGTTCTCTGCGAATGCGACCGCACTACTTCAAAATATTGCCCCGAATACGGAAAACCCTTACCGGAACAATGGGCCAAGCCTTAGCACCGTCTCCGGCATACCCGGAATGCGGGGCTTGACCCCGCTGTTAACCTAGACCCATGCAGGAATCCCCACAGCAACTGTTGCACCGCATTTTCGGCCACGCCGATTTCCGTGGCCCGCAGCAAGCCATCATCGAGCACATCACCGCCGGCGGCGACGCCTTGGTGCTGATGCCCACCGGCGGCGGCAAGTCGCTGTGCTACCAGGTGCCGGCGCTGCTGCGCACGGGCGTGGGCGTGGTGATTTCGCCGTTGATCGCACTGATGCAGGACCAGGTGGAGGCGCTGCGCCAGGTCGGTGTGCGCGCCGAGTTCCTCAATTCCACCCTGGACGGCGAATCGGCCGCGCGCGTCGAGCGTTCGCTGCTGGCCGGCGAGCTGGACCTGCTGTACGTCGCCCCGGAACGCCTGCTGACGCCACGCTTCCTGTCGCTGCTGGACCGCTCCTCCATCGCCCTGTTCGCCATCGACGAAGCGCATTGCGTCTCGCAATGGGGCCACGATTTCCGCCGCGAATACCGCGAGCTCACCGTCCTGCACGAGCGCTGGCCGCAAGTGCCGCGGATCGCGCTGACCGCCACCGCCGACCCGCCCACCCAGCGCGAAATCGCCGAGCGCCTGCAGCTGGACGAAGCGCAATGGTTCGTCAGCTCCTTCGACCGCCCCAACATCCGCTACAACGTGGTGCAGAAGGAGAACGGCAAGCGCCAGCTGCTGGAGTTCCTGGACGCGCATCGCGGCGAGGCCGGCATTGTCTATTGCCTGTCGCGGCGCAAGGTCGACCAGACCGCCGAGGCCCTGGCCGAGCTGGGCTTCAAGGCCCTGCCCTATCACGCCGGTCTGGATGCGGAAGTGCGCGCCGCCAACCAGCGCCGCTTCCTGCGCGAGGAAGGCGTGGTGATGGTGGCCACGATTGCTTTCGGCATGGGCATCGACAAACCGGATGTGCGCTTCGTCGCGCACATGGACCTGCCCAAATCGCTGGAAGGCTATTACCAGGAAACCGGCCGCGCCGGCCGCGACGGCGAACCCGCCGAAGCCTGGCTCTGTTACGGACTTGGCGACATGGTGCTGCTGAAGCAGATGATCGAGCAGTCCGAGGCCGGCGAGGAACGCAAGCAGCTGGAACGCCGCAAGCTGGATCAGTTGCTGGGCTATTGCGAATCCATGCAGTGCCGGCGCCAGGTGCTGCTGGCGGGATTCGGCGAAACCTATCCGAACCCCTGCGGCAATTGCGACAACTGCCTGCAGCCTGCCGCCAGTTGGGATGCGACGCTGGCCGCGCAAAAGGCATTGAGCTGCGTCTACCGCACCGGCCAGCGCTTCGGCGTGGTGCACCTGATCGAGGTGCTGCGCGGCGGCGAGGGCGAACGCATCCAGCAGTTCGGCCACGACAAGCTCAGCACCTACGGCATCGGCAAGGATCTGGATGCCAAATCGTGGCGCGGCGTGTTCCGGCAACTGGTCGCCGCGGGGTTTCTGGAAGTCGATGCCGAAGCCTTCGGCGGTCTGCGCCTGACCGACTCGAGCCGTGCGGTCCTCACCGGCAAGCAGGCGGTCGTACTGCGCAAGGAACTGCCGGGAAAGAAACCGCGCGAACGCGATCGCGGCCCACGCACCGGCGTTGCCGTGCAGCCGCAGGATTTGCCCTTGTTCGGCGCTTTGCGCGAACTGCGCGCGCAACTGGCGCGCGAACAGAACGTGCCAGCCTACGTCATCTTCCACGACAGCACGCTGCGCAACATCGCCGAACAACGCCCCGGCAGCCTGGGCGAACTGGCGCAAGTCGGCGGCATCGGCGGGACCAAACTCGAGCGTTATGGCCCGCAAGTACTGGAAACCATCCGCGCGCAGGGTTAGGCCGGGCCATGGATCGGCACCCGTCAATCCCGGCCCGCTGATGCCGTCAACCCCCAGAAAAAACGGACTTTCAAGCCACCCATCGAAGACTCGCCGAGCTCCATCGTTCCGCCCATCGCTTCGATCAGTTCGCGGGCGATGGATAGACCGAACCCGTATCCGCTACCCGATTCGTCCAGCCGGCCACCACGCATCAATGCATCGTCGAAACGGTCATGGGCGATTCCCGGACCATCGTCTTCGACCGACACACTGGTCCACTCCGGACCCGCGCTGCCCGTCACCCGTACCTGACGGCGCGCGTACTTGACGGCGTTTTCCAACACCGCGCCGAGTATTTCCGACAGATCCTCGGGCCTGATCGCCAGTTGCAGGCTGGCCGGGATATCAAGCGCGAAAGCGATCTGTCCGCCCTTTTCCGTGTGTTCCAGTACCGTGGCCAGGCGTTCGACCGCGGCACGGACGAAGGTGAAGACTCCAGGAGCATGACCGGCCGCGGCGATACGCGCGCGCGCAAGCTCGGCGTCGATGGTGGCGCCGATCGCGGCGATCGCCCGGTCCATGCCATCGGCCGCCGCTTCGGCGCCGGTTTCACGGGCACGGCGGCTCTGCGCCGCCATCGCGGCCAGCGGCGTCTTCAATCCGTGCGCCAGATCGGCGGCACGGCGCCGCGCCAAATCCAGATCGCGTTCGCGGGCGTCGGCCAGGGCGTTGATGGCATCGGTCAACGGCTGGATTTCACGCAGGCTGGAATCGGGCAGGCGCGCGCTGGCACTGTCGCGCAGCGCCTCCAGTTCGCCTCGTACTTTTCCCAGCGGCTTGAGCCCCAACATCACCTGCAGCCAGGCAGCGGCGGACAGCACCAGCCATAGCACCGCCAGGAATGCAGCCAACTCGCGCCCGAACTCGGCGCGCGCGCTGGCCAGCGGACGCGTGTCCTGCGCCAGCTGTACTTGTACGGGTGATTTCGCGTCATCCAGTTGCAGACGGCGTTCGAGAATCGCCACAGGTTCGTGAAACGGCCCTTCAATTCGTCGCAAACGCCAGTCGCCGGCAGGCGTGTCCTTGGGCACCGGCAGGGCCGCATCCCATAGCGAACGGGAGCGCAGCACGCCCGCGCGCGCGGATATCTGCCAGTAATAACCGCCCGCCGGTTTCTGCAGGCGCGGATCGCGCGGCTCGGACTCCAACAAAGGGGCGCCATTGGGCGCCAGCGACAGATCGGCGACCAGTCCCAAGGCATCGCGGGTCATCTCCGCCTGCAGGCGGCGCTCCAGATGCCGTTCGAACAACAGCGTCATCAACAGCCAGGCGATCACCAGCGCCGCCAGGATCGCCGCCGTCGCGCCCAGCAGCAGACGCCAGCGCAACGAACGCGCGATCACGCGCCCGATTCCAGCAGGTATCCGAAGCCGCGCCGGGTGACTATCACATCGGCACCGAATTTTCGGCGCAAGCGCGCGACGATTGCTTCGATCGCGTTGGCATCGCCGCTTTCGCTCGCGCCGTAGAGGTGCTCGGCCAGCTCGTCGGCCGGAACCGCGCGGCCGGACTGGTGGGCGAGAAAATCGAGCAGGCGGAATTCCAGCGGCGAGAGCCGGGCGGGGGCACCGTTGAAAACCGCGGTCATGCGCGTGGTGTCCAGCCGCAACGCGCCGGTCACCACTACGTTTGACAACCGGCCCGCGCCGCGGCGCACCAGCCCGCGCAGACGCGCGACCAGCTCGCCCATTTGGAAAGGCTTGGACAGATAGTCGTCGGCGCCCGCCTCTATGCCTTCCACTTTCTCTGTCCAGTCTCCCCGCGCGGACAACACGATCACCGGGAACGCGCGTCCCGCGGAACGCCAGCGCCTCAGCACCGACAGGCCATCGAGCTTGGGTAGACCCAGATCGAGGACGGCCGCATCGTAATCCTCCACATCGCCCTGGTACCAGGCGCTCTCTCCGTCGGCGACCGCATCGACCGAGAAACCCGCCGCCTCCAGCGCGCGCTGCAGGTCGGCGCTGATATCCGGATCGTCCTCGACCACCAGGCAACGCATCAGTCGTCCTTGATCTTCAGTACGGCGCCGTTGCGCGCGTTCAAGGTGATCTTGCGGACATGGCCGGTGGGCGTGAGCACTTTCACTTCGTATTCCCAGCCTTCGTCTTCGTGCTCCAGCTCGACTTCGATCACATCGCCAGGCACGCGGCGCTGGGCCACTTCGAGGATCTGGTTCAGCGGCAGGATCTCGCCGCGCTTGAGCAGTTCGCGCGCGGCGACGTGATCGTCGTGCTTGGCCGCCAACACCACGGCGGCGGGAAACAGCGAGGCCGCGGCAACCAGGGCCAGCGGAACGAGAAGCTTGCGGGAGCGGAGGGATAGGTTCATGAGCACAGCATGCGATGGCCTTGCTGATATCGACCTGACGAAGAGCCCCGCCGGGATGTCAGCCACGCCAGTCTAGCCTGCGCTCCTCTTAGAGGGGAATCGCGCAATGCAGACCGGCACCGGATCATCGCCCAGGGCTTGGCCATCGGCACTCGCCTTTCGCCTGATCGCATGCGTGGCTGCGTGCATGGCGCTGCCGGCGGCGGCGCAGACTGCCGCCGCCAACGGAATCACGGCCTACCCGCCCGAGTATTTCGCCTCCGCTTCTCCGGCCAACGCGCGCGACATGCTCGATCGCCTGCCCGGCTTCACTTTGGTAGAAGCCGACGAGGACGTGCGCGGTTACGCGGCCGCGCAGGGGAACGTGCTGATCGACGGCGCGAGGCCCTCGAGCAAGCGCGAGGATATCGGCGATCTGCTCAAGCGCATTCCAGCCGCTGCGGTGGAACGCATCGAATTGATCCGCAGCGGCGCTAGCGGCGTGGACATGTCCGGTCACCCGATCCTGGCCAACGTGGTGCGGCGGCGCGAGGCCTCCACCGAGGCGGCGCTGGAAGCCGGTGCGGTGGCTTCCACCGACGGCTGGCTGTCGCCGCAGGGACAAGTGGAGTACGGACGCCGCTGGCAGGATCGCGCCCTGGATCTGGCGCTGAAGTTCGAACCCGAGCTGGACGACGACAGCGGGCGCGGCACCATCCGCACGTTCTCGCCCGAAGGCGGTCTGCTGGCCCTAAGCCGTCTGCGCACGCGCACCGTCGCCAGGAACAGCGAAGCCGGGGTGAGCTGGCGCCAGCCCGTCGCCGGCGGACGGCTGACCCTGACCGCCGCCGCGCGCGGCGAACGCGTGCGAACCAGCACCGGCATCGAAGCTGTCTTCGGCAATGCCGAGGACGAGACAGTGCAGGAATCGGAAGACAGCAAAGAAGTGGAATTCGGCGCGCGCTTCGTCAAGCAGTTCGGTGCCCATTCCACCATGGAGATGACGCTTTCGCAGCAACTCGGCTGGCTGGAGGGCAAGGAGCAATCGATCGAGGACGGCGAGCAGGAGACCTTCGGCGAGAAGACCGACACCGGCGAGACCATCGGCCACCTGGAACTGACCCACGAGCATTCGCAGCGACTGTCTTTCGTCGCATCATTGGAAGGCGCATTCAATTTCCTGGAAAGCGAGGCGGCGCTGGTGCAGAACGGCGCGCCGGTCGCACTGCCTGGTTCGCAGGTAAGGATCGAGGAGAAGCGCGCGGAGGCCGCTTTCGGCGCACTTTGGAAACCGGCCAACCACTGGCTGCTGGAAGGGACCATGCGGGTCGAGCGCTCTTCCATCTCGCAGAGCGGCGACAGCCCGCTGCGACGCAGCTTCACCTACCCGAAGCCACGCTTGGCTGCGCGCTGGGATCGGGATCAGCGCAACCAGTTCCGCTTCGCCTTGTCGCGGGAAGTAGGCCAGCTGGAGTTCGGCGATTTCGTCGCCTCCGCCTCGCTGGATTCGGATCTGGTGACGGCGGGCAACGCCAGCCTGGAACCGGACAAGACATGGCGCGCGAGCGCGGCGTGGGAGCGCCGCTTCGGCAGCGATGCGGCGCTGACCCTGACCTGGACCCACGACGAAATCAGCGACGTGATCGACCGCGTGCTGGTGACCACGCCCGACGATGCGTTCGATGCGCCCGGCAATATCGGCGACGGACGCCGCGACACGCTGGCCCTGGAATTCTCCACGCCCCTGGACCGCATCGGCTTCAGCGGCGCGCACCTGCGCACCTCGATGTTGTGGCGGCGCAGCCGGGTCACCGATCCGGTCACCGGCCAGTCGCGGCCGATATCCGAGGAGAAGCCGGTGGAAGGCAGCATCGAGCTGACCCAGGATTTGCCCGTATGGCGCATCAACTGGGGCGTCGAATTCGAGCATATCGCCGAACGCGAGGCCAAGTACCGTTACGACGAAGTGGCGCGCGAATCGGAAGACGCCGGATGGACGCTGTTCGTGGAACGCCGCATCGGCGAACGCTGGCGCGTGCGCGCCGAAGCCACCGATCTGTTCGGCCGCGATTTCATCGAATCGCGCCGCAAGTACGACGGCCCGCGTTCGACCTCGGCGCTGGAGGAAACCGAACGCCGCGACCGCGAAACGCCCGGTTATTTCAGTCTGACATTCCGTCGTAGTATGGGCGGCTAGGCCAGCCTTCCGGCGCATCGTAGCCGTAATAGCCGCCGCCGCGCTTGAAGCGTTCCAGCCTTTCCAGCTCTTCGGGATCGGACTTGCGGTCCCAGGTCTTGACTCCGTTCTTCAGATCGGACGGCGTCAGCACCAACGGATCCCATACCGGCTCGCCCATCACGTCGTGCAAGGTGTAGGTGAGCGTGGGTTCGGCGCCAGTCATATCGAAGCGCATCAGGCCCACGTTCACCGAACGCGTCCAGGTATCGCGCACCCGCACTTCCGGCGCTTGCCGCGTGTTCTTGGCCGCCGGCATCTGCGCCAGCGGCGAAGAACAGAAATCGTAGAGGTCGTAGCCGCCCTGGCCCGAGCGCGGAATGCAGTTCAGTTCGCCCATGTGCGAATCGCCCGAGATGCAGACCACGCCGCCGATATCGTTGTCGCGGATGAAATCGAAGATCTCGTTTCGCTCGGTCAGGTACACGCCCCAGGAATCGCCGCCCTTTTCGTTCTCGGCCGACGACCAGCCGCCGCCGATGGCCAGGACCTTGAACGGCGTCCGGCTGGCTTTCAGTCCGCGCTTCAGCCAAGCCTTCTGCGCCGCGCCGAGCATGGTCTTGCCGGCGTCGTCGGTCTTGTCGGTGGCATCGCGATGGTAACGTCCGTCGAGCACGAAGAAATCCACGCCGCCGTAGTGCTGCTTGAAGTACACGCCAGGATTACCGGACTCGCCGTAGCCCGGATTGGCCCAGAAGTTGCGGAAGATCTTGAGCGAATCGGCCTTGCGCGGGTTGGCGCCATCGGAGTTGTTATGGCCGAAATCGTGATCGTCCCAGGTCGCCAGTTGCGGAGTGGAGCGCAGCAGCGGTTCCAACCGCTCGACCACCCGGCCGCGGCCATACAAGTCGATCAGCGCGGCGTGCTGATCGCTGTCGGCGTAGATGTTGTCGCCCAGCCAGAAGAACATGTCCGGCTCCAGCGCGCGCACCGCGTTCCAGATGCGTTGGTCGGGGTCGTACTGGATGCGGCAGCAGGAACCGAAGGCGATGCGAAAGTCGGCAGGACCTTCCGGAGCGGTCCTGGTCTTGTGCGGCAGGAATTGGTAGCGATCTTCCTCGCCGGCGTACTTGAGGCGGTACCAATACGTGGTGTCCGGTTCCAAGCCTTCGGCGCGCAGCACTACGCAGCAATCGTTCTCCGCGCTCGCCACTGCGCCGGAACCGCGCATGACGGTTTCGAAGTAGCGGTCGGTGGAGTATTCCAACTGCACCTCGAACGCGCCGCTGGCCCGCACCCACACGGTGAAATGGTTCGGACCCGGAGCGCCTATCATCGGACCCTGCAAGGCACGCGGATATCCCAGCACTTGCGCCCATGCGCGCGGAACCAGCGCTAACGCGGCGGCAAGCCCGGTGCCCTTGAGGAAACTGCGGCGTCTCGGCTTCATCGATTCAATCCTGATCGAGCGCCGCGTTGAGTTTTTCCATCAGCGCATGCTGGACCGCACCGTTGGAAACGCAGACGTTGCCGCCATGCAGATCCAGCGCGCCGCCGGTGACCGAAGTCGCCACCCCGCCCGCTTCCTTCACCAGAATCACCCCCGGCGCCATGTCCCAGGCGTTGAGCGCGCGTTCCCAGTAGGCATCCCATCGGCCGGCAGCGACCCAGGCCATGTCCACCGCGCACGCGCCGGTGCGGCGGATGCCGGCCACTTCGGCGCTCAGCAGCGCCATCTCGCGCGCGAACACCGGGTGGTCCGGTTTGCCGGCGAAGGGGATGCCGCAGGCCAACACCGATTCGATCAGAGTGGCGCGCGTGGAGACGCGGATACGCTGGCCGTTGAGCCAACAGCCTTTGCCCTGCTCGGCGACATAAAGTTCATCGATCGCCGGCAGGTAGGTGACGCCGGCGACCACTTCGCCTTCGCGCGCCAGCGCCACATTCACGCCCCACAGCGGCGTGCCGAACAGGAAGTTGGTGGTACCGTCCAGCGGATCGACGATCCAGGTCTGCGAGCGGTCGCTGCCGCCGAACTCGCCGCCTTCCTCGCCCAGGAATCCGAAACCCGGCTGGGCTTTTTCCAGGATCGAACGCGTGGCGCGCTCCGCTTCCTCGTCGGCAATGGAGACCAGATCGGCCGGCCCGCTCTTGGAACGGATGCCGAGTTCGGACAGTTTGCCGAAATGTTTGCGCAGTCCTGCGCCGGCGGCTTGCGCCGCTTCGATCATCGCCTGCAGGTCACGCGAAGGTTCAAGCACGTCTTCTTCCTCAATCTCTAAGTTTGGTGCGCCACAGACTGGTGGCGAGCAGCGTTGCGACGACCGAGCAGCCGATCCAGAACCAGATCACCGGCCCGAAATCGTAGCTGCGCACAGCGCCCGCGACGGTCATGCCTTTTTCGATCAGCAAGCCCGATACCTGTTCCTGGATGCCCGCGCCGATGTAGCTGAAGATGCCGATCACTCCCATTGCCGCGCCGGCCACGCGCTTGGGCGCTATGTCCACCGCGAACAGGCCACCCAGCGAAGTCACCATGCCGGTCATGCCCATGCCGAACAGCAGCATGCCCGCCACCAGCACCGGCATGTTGGCCGGTCCGAAGAAGATCAGGCAAAGACCGATCAGTTCCAGCATACCGAACAGCAGATTGGCCGGCGGACGCCTGCCATTGAATACCTTGTCGGACACCAGGCCGAAGGCGATGGCGCCGACGATGCCGGCCAGCGTGCTTACCATCAGCAAAGTGCCTGCCGCAGGCAAGGAGAAACCGCGTTCCTCCTGCAGGTACAGCACGCCCCAGGAGTTGATCGCGTAGCGGGTGACATAGGTGAGTGCGCTGGCCAGGCACAGCACCCAGATCGCAGGAATCCTGAGGATGGAGAACTGCAGGCCGATCACCGATTTGGCCGCAGGCTTGGCCGCCTCGCCGTAGTGGTCGTTCTTCCAATCGTTGACCGTGGGCAGGCCCATCGTGCGCGGCCGGTCCTGGATCAGCAGGAAGCAGCCGATCGCGGTGGCGATACCGATGATGCCCGGACCCCAGAAGCCCCAGCGCCAGCCCAGCGCGGCGACCGCGCTGCCGACCACCAGGAAGGTCAGGCCTTCGCCGATCGAGTGGGCGGTGCTCCAGACACCATAAGCACGGCCTCGCTCGCGGTTGGAGAACCAGCTGGTCATCGCCACCACGCCGCCGGGCGCGCCGAAGCTCTGAAACCAGCCGTTCAATCCCCACAGCATCACCGCCGCCCACAAGGCGGTAGTGAATCCCATCGCCAGATTGCACAGCGCCGTGGCCAGGAAAGCGAACGCCAAAAAGCGTTTCATGTTGGCGTGGTCGGCCAGGAAGCCGTTGGTCAGCTTGCCGATTGCGTAGGTGTAGAACAGCGCCGATCCGATCATGCCCAGATCGCTGGGCGAATAGATGCCCGTATCGATCAGCGGTTTCTTCACCACGCCCAATGCCAGCCGGCAGGTGTAGATAAGACCGTAGCCCAGGGTGATGGCCAGCATCACCCGGAACCGGTGGCGCTTGAACAGGCCGTCGATTTGCGCACGGTCGGACAGCTCCGGCAGATCGGGGCCGGTCGTGAAGAACTTCAGGATTCCACCAGCCACGATTCCCTCCCAGGAATGGTCGGACTTGCTATTCCATCGGATGCTTTATTCAGCGCATCGTCGGAATGACGAAGCTCTGGTCGGACACGGGCCCGCCTTTGGGCCAGCGCTGGGTGATGGTCTTGGTGCGCGTGTAGAAGCGCACGCCATCCATGCCGTACTGGTTGAGATCGCCGAAGCCCGAACGCTTCCAGCCGCCGAAGCTGTGGTAGGCCACCGGCACCGGAATAGGCACGTTGATGCCGACCATGCCCACTTCCACCCGGTCGGCGAATTCGCGCGCGGCATCGCCATTGCGGGTGAAGATGGCCACGCCGTTGCCGTACTGGTGCTTGGAAGGAAGTTCCAGCGCTTCCTCGAACGTCGCGGCGCGCACGATCTGCAGCACCGGGCCGAAGATCTCTTCGCGATAGGTCTTCATCCCGGCGGTGACGTGGTCGAACAGACTGGGGCCGAGGAAGAAGCCCTGTTCGCTGCCGGCCAGCGAGAAGCCGCGTCCGTCCAGCACCAGTTCGGCGCCTTCGTCCACGCCGGTCTGCAGGTAGGCCTCGATCTTGCTGCGGTGCGCAGCGTTGATGACCGGGCCGTAGTGCGCTTGCGCGTCGGTGGAGTTGCCGATGCGCAAGGCCTTGATCGCGATGACGAGCTTCTCGCGCAACGCTTCCGCCGTTTCCTCGCCCACCGGCACCACCACCGGCAAGGCCATACAGCGCTCGCCGGCTGAACCGTAGGCCGCACCGATCAGGTCGGCGACGGTCTGGTCAAGGTCGGCGTCGGGCAGCACGATGCCGTGGTTCTTGGCCCCGCCCATCGCCTGCACACGCTTGCCATGTTGCGCGCCCAGTGAATAGACCGACTGCGCGATGTCGGAGGAACCGACGAAGCTCACCGCCTTGATGGTCGGATGTTTCAGGATCGCTTCCACCGTGTCCTTGTCGCCATGCACCACGTTGAGCACGCCGGGCGGCAGGCCTGCTTCGATCATCAACTCGGCCAACCGCACCGGCACCGAGGGATCGCGCTCGGAAGGCTTGAGGATGAAGGCGTTGCCGCAGGCGATGGCCGGACCGAACATCCACATCGGGATCATCGCGGGGAAATTGAAAGGAGTGATGCCCGCGACCACACCCAAGGGCTGGCGTGCCGAGTACACATCGATGCCCGGACCGGCGCCCTGGGTGTATTCACCCTTCAGCAGGTGCGGAATGCCGCAGGCGAATTCGATGACCTCAAGGCCGCGCTGAAGGTCGCCCTTCGAATCAGCGATCACCTTTCCATGCTCGCTGGACAGCAGAAGGGCGAGCTCGTCCATATGCGCCTCCAGCAGGCGCTTGAATTCGAACATCACCCGCGCGCGGCGCTGCGGGTTGGCCTGGGCCCATCCTTTCTGCGCTTCGGCGGCAATGGCCACCGCGCGATCCAGCTCGGCGGCCGAAGCCAGCGATACGCGAGCCTGCACCAGCCCGCGGTTCGGGTCGAAAACTTCTCCGTAGTTGCCGGAGGTTCCTGCGACCGACTGGCCGCCGATGAAATGTTCGATGTTGCGCATGTTCGTATTCCTGAGTATTCGCGTCGTGCCGCACCTGGATCAGCGCTTGCGCACGATCCATTCGTGGGCGGGATCGTTGCGGAAGACCCATTGGCGCTTCGGGCCTGCCATCACGTTGAGGTAGTAGAGATCGTATCCGTGGGGCGCGCCGACCGGGTGGTAGCCACGCGGCACCATCACCACGTCGCCATCCTCCACCGAAATCGTTTCGTCCAGCGACCGGTCGTCGGTATAGACGCGCTGGATGGCGAAGCCCTGCTGCGGCTGCAGACGGTGGTAGTAGGTTTCCTCCAGCGCCGTTTCCTGTTCCGGCGTGGCGGTATCGTGCTTGTGCGGCGGATAGCTGGACCAGTGGCCGCCGGGCGTGATCACTTCCACCACCAGCAGGGCCTCGGCGGGTTCGGTCTCGGGCAGGATATTGCGCACGTAACGGGTGTTCGTGTCCTTGCCGCGAACCTCGCGCGTCATCGTCGATTCGTCGATCGCACGTACCTTTCCCGCACCGGTGCCGGGAGCCGTGCAGACAGCAAGTTCGACAGCGGTTTTCGCGGTGACGGTGCAGGCAATTCCCGCCGGAACGTAGACCGCACCCGGCGCCTTGTCCTCGAACGGCGTGGCGCGGCCACCGAGGTTTTCAAAGGTTTCGTCGCCGGCAGTCACATCCGCGGCGCCAGAAACGAGTACCAGGCAGGTCTCGCGGCCGGCATCGCTGGCGGCATAGGTCTGCCCCGCCCGCAGCTGTACCAGCTTGAACCCCACGTGCTGCCAACCCGCGCTGGCGGGCGTCACTTCCAGCACGGTGCCGGCAGCATCGGGCGCATGCGGGCGAACGCGCAGTTGCATCAGCGCAGACCCGCCCTGGCCGCTTCGTCGCGCAAGGTCTTCAATCCGAGCGCCGCGTAGGTGCGCGGATCTGCGAGCTTGGGATCCTGTTCGGCTTCGATCACGATCCAGCCGGAATAATCGATGGCCTTCAGCGCGCGCATGATTTCCGCGTAATCGAGGCCACCATCGCCGGGCACGGTGAACATGCCGGAGACCACGCCATCGAGAAAGCTGGAGCCGCCCTCCTTCGCCTTGGCGAAAGTTTCCCAGCGCACGTCTTTGCAGTGCACGTGGACGACGCGGCCGGGATGGTTGCGGATCACTTCCAGAGAATCCACGCCGCCCAGCGCCGCATGGCCGGTATCCAGGGTCAGCCCGACCGATGGGCCGGTATTTTCGATGAACGCCTGCAGGTCGGCCGCGTTTTCCACGACCGTGCCCAGGTGATGGTGGTAGGCGAATTTGAGCCCCTGCGCCTGGATATAGTCCGCCACTGCGGTCATGCGCGTGCCGAACAACACCCAGTCGGCGCCGGACAGGCGCGGCGTGCCGGTCAGCGGAATGCCGCGTTCCCCGTGCACGGCATTGCTGGTTTCGGCGAACACGAACACGGTGCTGCCCATCGCCTTCAATAGTTCAAGATGCGGTTGCAGCGCGGCAATTTCGGCGTCGGCGTCCTGGATCAGCAGCGATCCGCTGTACCAGCCGCCGATCAGATCTATGCCGTAGCTCGCAAGCAGGGGCTTGAGCGCGGCCGCGTCGCGGGGAAATTTACCGCCGAGTTCCACGCCTTCGAAGCCCAGTTCCTGGATGTCCTTCAGGATGCTTTCAAGCGGGGTATCGCCGCCCAATTCGGGCATGTCGTCGTTGGCCCAGGCGATGGGACTGACACCGAAACGTATGCTCATGACAGGTCTCTTTTCATGCGCACGCCGTGTTCGTAGGCGCGGCGTGCTGCGTTGACTTCGGAGCGGTCGGAAACTTCCGGGACGGCTACGTCCCACCACCAGCCGCCGGCTTCCGTGGTTTTCAATGGATCGGTATCTATGACCACGACATAGCTGCGGTCGGCGGCGCGGGCACGGCCGAGCGAGGCGCCGAGTTCGCCAAGCGTGGCCGCATGTTCGGACAATGCGCCGAGACTGCGCGCATGCGCGGCGAAGTCGATGTCCGCCAGCATCTGGTGG
>Ga0247823_10002479_pt1 | contig 15196 bp, 18 predicted proteins | sample 13C_PalmiticAcid_2_FD_192426 | JGI IMG/M metagenome (GOLD analysis project Ga0247823, IMG submission 192426) | Soil microbial communities from agricultural site in Penn Yan, New York, United States - 13C_PalmiticAcid_Day30 | ecosystem: Environmental > Terrestrial > Soil > Agricultural land...
GTCACGCCCCCACACCGCCGACCGGGCTGCCACTGCCCACGCGCGCGAACGTCGTGATCGTCGGCGCGGGCCCGGCGGGGCTGGCCGTGGCGGGCGCACTCTGGCACCTGGGGGTTCGGGACGTCGTCCTTGTCGACCGCGATGGGCGGCCGTGCCACCGGTTCTTCGACCGGATCGACCGACTCGGCCAGCGCGTGCTGAGGTCGCCGTACGAGCACCACCCAGGAGTCGAGGGATACCGCGACTGTGAGCTGCTGGACTTCGCCAGGCTGCACTGGTCACGGCTGACCCACGACGAGCGTGGCGAGATCCGGATGGCCCAGTCCGGCCACCGCTCAGTGGTGCCTGTCGACGTGTTCGACGCCTATTGCCGCCACATCGCGGCCGTGCACCAGGTGACCGAGCGGACTTGGCAGGCGACGGTGACCCAGGTGCACCCGATTCGCGGCGGCCTGGTCGTGGGCACCGACCGAGGCGCCATCGACGCCCGGTTCGTGGTGCTGTGCCAGGGCGAGGAACGACGCCAGGCCCCGGCAGGCTGGCAGGGTGGTCACTGGGACGAGCCGGTACCGGCGTCGGCCAGGTCAGTGGTCGTGGTCGGCGCCGGGCTCAGCTCGGCACACATCATCGCCGACGCGCTCGCCTCGGGCCGCAAGGTGCATTGGGTCGTGCGCGAGACAGAGGAGCGCTACCAGTGCGCCGACGTCAACGCGTCGTTCTTCCGCCCGGAAGGCCGCGCGAAGTTCGACGCGGGCTCGTGGGCGGACCGCCTCACCCTGATGAGCAGACACCGCCGCGCTTCCGTGATGTTCGAGTTCCAGCCGCTGCTCCGCGCCGCGGAAGCCGATGGCAGGTTGACCGTGCACCGCGGCAGCGCGGTGGCCGACGCACGGATCGGTGCGGTGCGATTAGCCAACGGTGAAACGGTCGTGGGGGACCACGTCGTCTTCGCCCTTGGAACCACTCCCTCCATCGGCACCGGGCTGCTCCCGGCTGACATCGTCGCCGCCCGTGATGGTTGGCCCGACCTGGACCAGCGGACGCTCGCCTATCGCGCCGATCCACGTGTCTTCGTGGTCGGCGCGGCCGCGTGCATGGTGCTCGGCCCCGCCGCCCGCAACATCGACGGCCACCGGGTGGCCACAGCCCGCGTCGCCGCCGCCATCGCCGCCCGCTCGGGCGTCACGGCCGGGACCCGTCGCCCGCTGGAGGTGGGCGCCCTTGTCTGACACCAGGTTCACCCTGCCCGCCATCGACGCCCCGGCCTCGACCGAGGCCGGCGTGATGCTGCTCGGCCTCGACCCTGAACGCCTGTTGGCCTGCCTGGCCGTCGTGACCATGGCCGACGACCCAGGCCAGGTCGCCATGCTGGTCGACCAGGTCCGCCACGGCGGCGCCCACCTGACCATGCCCGACTTGGTCGCCGCGGGTGCCCAGCGCTGGCGAGCGATCAGGTCCGACCTCGCCGACGCCGATCCGAACCCGATGGTGTCAGCCGCGATCCGTCAAACCTGGGACCGCGCCTACACAGCGATCGCCGCCGAACTCACCGATGTCGGTCCGGCCTGTCTGGTCTACCTGACCGCCTGCTGGCTCCGTCGAGCCGACATCGACGCCGTCGCCGCCCTGCCTGGAGGAGAACTGTGACCCACCTGCCGTCACTGCCCGAGAACGCCGTCCTGCTCGACGTCTTCCAGCGCTACCCGGAGACCGCCCGCCCCCTGATCGACTACCACGAGACCGTGATGCGTGCGCCCTCGCCGTTCACCCTCGGCGAGCGTGAGCTGATCGCGGCCTACGTGTCCGGCCTCAACGCCTGCGGCTACTGCCACGGCGTGCACACCGTGACCGCCGAGGCATACGGCATCGAGCCCGGCTTGCTCGCCGCCGCCGTGGCCGACCTGGACTCAGCGCCCGTCGACGCCAAGATGAAGCCGGTCCTGCACTACGTCGGGAAGCTGACCCGCAGCCCGTCCAGCGTCACCCAGGCCGACGCCGACGCGGTGTACGCCGAAGGCTGGGATGAGCGGGCCCTCTACGACGCCATCCTCGTGTGCGCGTTGTTCAACTTCATGAACCGCATGGTCGAGGGCTTGGGCATCACCGCGGACGCGGCGTATTTCGCCAGGTCAGGCCAGCGGCTCCATGACATCGGGTACGTAGGCCTGTCGCAGATGATCCAGCCCGCAGGCGCCTAGCGGACCCTCTCAGGTGGCACTTCCGCCGCGGTGGTCGGCGGGGGTGCATGCGCCTGGGGCGCGCCCGGTGATCTTTCGCTATGTGTCCTGTTCGGCTCCTTCTGGCTGCGGTTGCTTGTCGTCGGCCGGGTCGATGCCGTACTCGCGGGCGAGGGTGGTGTAGATCGGATGCGGGTCGGTCAGCAGCATCGTCGGGCCTCTCAGTGATGAAGGTCGTCGTTGTATCCCTTCTCGGCGGATTGACACCGGGCGTAATGGCCTAAGGCGAATTCACCGCGTCGAGGAGGTCGAGATATCCCTCACTCGCGTGCCACAGCGCGTCGGCGGTCGGCTCGAGCTTGCCCGGCCGCCAGCGGCGCTCGGTGTACGTCGCCGTGCCGCCGCGTAGGGCCCGGAGGCTGACGGCCAAGTCGTCGGCGAGGCGTTCGGCTCTTAACGCGGGGGAGGGGGCTGCTAGTCGGACGTTGTCGAGGTCGTTCTCGGCGATCGCCCGCAGCACCTCCTCGTTGATGCCATCGGTGACCGTCCAGACAAGGACCGGACGGTCGAGAGCGTGGTTCCAGATCGGGGCCGCCGCGGACCGCCAGCGAATCGTGACCGGCGCTGTCTGCAGGCGTGCCGCGTTGGTCCAGTGCTGAGATCCGTGCGGCTCGGTCAGCCAGGCGACCTCATCCGGCGGGAGGTCGACGACCAACCCGATCAGGACGCTGTCGAGATCGTCGGCCGGGGTGAGGATCTCACCGGCCACCCACAGTTGGTCGACGCGCAACGGGAAGATCGATTGCGGTCTGGTCGCCATGTCCGCGCATGTCTCCGCGGTGGTGCGCAGGTGGTGCAGCGCACGTGCCCTCTTCATCGCCTTGTCCTCCGGTCTGGTTGGGCCGACAGGAGGAACGCTACGGGAAGTGATCTGGTGGGCGCCTCGGTCTATGGTCTTAAGTGGACTAGACACTTGGTCCTAGGACCTGGCCGCCGTCCAGGCCCCACAGGTCGACTAGGTAGTCGCGAACCAGCCGTGCGCCATGGTCGTGCAACCGATGAACCCGTCGGGTGCCTTGGCGTTCCTCGGCGACCAGGCCCGAGTCGCGCAACAGCCTCAGGTGCCGCGATACCGCGGGCCTGCTGATCGGAAGCGCGTCGGCGATCTCCTGGACCGACCGGCCGCCGTCGGCGAGCAGTCGAAGGATCCGGCGACGGTTCGCGTCCCCCAGGGCATCCAACTGCGTGTCCGCCACTAGGCGCCGCTCTCGACCCGCTTCTTGAGGCCCGCGGCGAACTGGTCGAAGGATGGCTGCAGGTCGGGCATCGACTTCCAGATCAGCGGCACCATCGGACCGGTGTAGACCTCGCGCATCCGGAACTCGGTCGTCGAGTCCGATGTGGACGTCAGGGTGTAGGTGCGCTCGCCGCGGAACAGGCCGAGCGGCATGCCGCCTGCGAAGGTCATGCCCGCGTCGGGGGTCAGCGCGGTGACCTTGACGGGGAATGTCCGGTCGGGGCTGGCGGCGCTCGTGACGCGGATCTTCGCGCCGGGCTCGACCGCGCCCTCGACCTTGATGACTCCCGAGTCCCAGTTCGGCCAGGCGGCGGCGTCGGACAGGACGGCCCAGACCTGCGCGGGCGTGGCGTTGATGGTCGAACCCGATTCGTAGGACTTCATGGCGACTCCTTGACGTGCGCGGATACGCCAACCGTAACAGCAGAGTTACGGTTTGGCCCATTAAGGACAGTTCCAAATGTAAATATCAGCTTTTCACTATCAAGATAATAGGTGGGCGATCCGACAACCCGGCGGGCCCACCAGGCTCGAAACACAAGACCAAAACGCCAAGGAAGGGGAGGGCTCAAGGTCATCGAAGGGCAAACGTCGAAGGCCACCCTTGAGAAGACGTCCGAGTGGGCACGCCAGGACGGCGAGTCGAGGTCATCGCGCGTCGGTGGGAGCGGCTACGTCGTGTGGCTGAGCAGGAAGGCAGTGGTGAACCCGAGAGTCGCCACCAGGCCTGTGGTGTTGCCACCGTTCTCGAACGCCTCCGGCAGCATCGTGTCCGCCAGCATCGTGAGGATCGCGCCCGCGGCGAACGCCTGGACCACCGCGATCGTCGCGGGCGATGTGGACCCGAGGAACGCGTATCCCAGCCCGGCCGACAGTGCTGACACGAGTGCGACCCCAATCCACAGGGTCAGGATCCAGCGGGTCGAGTGCCCGGCTTTGCGCAGGCCCGCCGCCGCGGACATCGACTCCGGCACGTTCGACAGGAACACCGCGGCGACGACCGCTACGCCGACTGACCCGCCACTGAGTAGGGAGACGCCGATGGCCGCCGATTCCGGGATTCCGTCGAGCAGTGACCCGAGCACGATCGCCATCGCCGTGCCTGACTGCTGGCGGCCATCGGAGCGCTTTCGGTGTTCGCCGCCGAAGCGGTCGATCGCGAGGTCGCCGAGGAAGAACGTCGCCGAGCCTGCCGCGAGGCCCGCGGTGAGGGCGAGCGCTCCACCTGCCTCGAAGGATTCCGCGGCCAGTTCGAACGCCAGGGCGCTGATGAGTACGCCGGACCCGAACGCCATCACGAGCGCGATAAGCCGGGGCCTCGGGTTGCCGGCCAGCCCGGCCGCGGCGCCGATGACCAGCGCGATCCCGCCGACGAGGCCCCACCACATCGCTTCCCACATGACCGAAAGCTTCGCGGGTCCGGTGGCGCTTCGCACCTGCGGGTGATCGTGGACGGGTGTCGGTGGCCAGTACGCTGATCGTTCATCGCGAGGGGAGCGGGCTGTGGCGGTCGACAACAGCAACAGGGAGGCGTACCTCAAGCGACTGCGCCGGATCGAGGGGCAAGTCCGCGGGCTGCAGCGGATGATCGAGGAAGACAAGTACTGCATCGACATCCTGACCCAGGTCTCCGCGGCGACCAAGGCGTTGCAGGCGTTCTCGCTCGAGCTGCTGGACGAGCATCTCTTGACCTGTGTCGTGGCGGCCGCGGCGGCGGGTGAGCCGGAGGCGTCGGTGAAGGTGCGTGAGGCGTCGGCCGCCATCGCGCGACTGGTCCGGTCGTAGGGGTACCCCCGTAGGGTATGGTTGAGGTGTCCGACCAAGGAGGGCACCGGGTGCACGGCTACAGCGGCGACAAAGACGATTACCTCAAGCGACTGCGCCGGATCGAGGGGCAGGTCCGCGGGCTGCAGCGCATGGTCGAGGAAGACAAGTACTGCATCGACATCCTGACCCAGGTCTCCGCGGCGACGAAAGCGCTGCAGGCGGTCTCGCTCGGGCTGATCGACCAGCATCTGAAGCACTGTGTCGCCGAGGCCATCGCCGAGGGCGGCGGAAACGCCGATGACAAGGTCCGTGAGGCGAGTGCCGCTATCGCGCGGCTCGTCCGGTCGTAGGGGGAGATGTGAGTACGGCAAGCAGGATCGGGGCCTACGGGGTTGTCCTCGTGCTGGTCGCGGCCGGGGCGTTCGCGCTCGGGTCGGCGGTGGGGCCGTTCGACGCTCCCGCGCCCGCCGGTGAGACCCACCAGGTCGACGCTGGTCACGTGGAGTCGAAGTGACCACGAACCTGACGCGGACCGCCGAGATCGAGCTCGCCATCGGGGGGATGACCTGCGCGTCCTGCGCGAACCGGGTCGAGCGGAAGCTCAACAAGCTTGACGGTGTGACCGCGACGGTCAACTACGCCACCGAGAAGGCGAACGTCGTCTACGCCGATGGTGTGGATCGGGCGACGCTGATCGCCCAGATCGAGGCCGCGGGGTACACGGCCGCGCTACCAGAGGTCGATGAGTCGGTTGAGCACGATGGGCTGCGTGAGCGGCTGGTTGTCTCGGTGCTGCTCGCGATCCCGGTCGTGGCTATGGCGATGATCCCCCCGCTGCAGTTCACGTATTGGCAGTGGGTTTCGCTCGCGCTCGCGACCCCGGTTGTGACCTGGGGTGCCTGGCCGTTCCACCGAGCGGCCTGGATGAATGTGCGACACGGCGCGGCGACCATGGACACGCTGGTGTCGATGGGGACGCTGGCGGCCTTCCTCTGGTCGTTGTACGCGTTGTTCCTCGGCTCGGCGGGCACTCCGGGTATGACTCATCCGTTCGAGTTCACCGTGGCTCGCTCGGATGGGTTGGGGGCGATCTATCTGGAGGTCGCGGCCGGGGTCACGGCGTTCATCCTGGCGGGCCGCTATTTCGAGTCTCGGGCCAAGCGACGGGCAGGTGCCGCGCTGCGTGCGCTGCTGGATCTTGGTGCCAAGGATGTCGCTGTCCTGCGTGACGGCGCTGAGGTGCGGGTACCGATCGGGCAGTTGGCCGTTGGTGAGCGTTTTGTGGTTCGGCCTGGGGAGAAGGTGGCGACGGACGGTGTGGTCGCGGAGGGATCCTCCGCTGTCGACCTGAGCATGGTGACGGGTGAGTCGGTGCCCGTCGAGGTCGCCGCGGGGGACAAGGTCGTCGGCGGCACGGTCAATGTGGGTGGCAGGCTTGTCGTGGCCGCGACCCGGGTGGGTGCGCAGACGCAGCTCGCGCGGATGGCGAAGCTGGTGGAGCAGGCGCAGACCGGCAAGGCGCAGGTGCAGCGCCTGGCGGATCGGGTTTCGGCGGTGTTCGTGCCGGTGGTGATCGCGTTGGCGGTCGGGACTCTCGCGTTCTGGCTGGGTGCGGGTGCGTCGTCGTCGATGGCGTTCACCGCGGCCGTGGCGGTGTTGATCATCGCGTGTCCTTGTGCGTTGGGGTTGGCGACGCCGACGGCGTTGTTGGTCGGCACGGGTCGCGGTGCGCAGCTGGGGATCATGATCAAGGGTCCCGAGGTGTTGGAGTCGACTCGCCTGGTGGACACCGTGGTGCTGGACAAGACCGGCACGGTGACGACCGGCCAGATGTCGCTTGTGGACGTTCGGGTCGCGGATGGCGAGGACGTGGCCGAGGTGTTGCGGCTGGCGGGCGCGGTGGAGGACGGGTCTGAGCATCCGATCGCGCGGGCCGTTGTGCGTGGCGCTCGTTCCGCTGTCGGTGAACTGCCGCCGGTGACGGGTTTCGCCGCCGTCGAGGGGATCGGCGTTCGGGGTACAGTGGACGGACGGGTGGTGGTGGTCGGTCGGACTTCGTTGCTGGAGCAGGGAAGTCCGCATCTGCCGAGTGATCTGTTCTTCGCGAAGGCTGACGCGGAGCGGCGCGGGCACACAGCGGTGACTGTCGGGTGGGATGGTCGGGCTCGTGCCGTGCTGGTGGTGGCCGACACGGTGAAGCCGACGTCGGCGGAGGCGGTCGTGTGGCTGCGGTCGCTGGGGTTGACGCCGGTGTTGCTGACCGGTGATAACGAGGCGGTGGCGCGGGCGGTGGCTGCGGAGGTCGGCATCACCGAGGTCATCGCGGAGGTCCTGCCGGAGCAGAAGGTCGAGGTGGTGACCAGGCTGCAGAGCGAGGGCAAGGTCGTCGCGATGGTGGGCGACGGCGTCAACGACGCGGCGGCGTTGGCGACGGCTGATCTTGGGTTGGCCATGGGTACGGGCACCGATGTCGCTATCGAGGCGAGCGACCTGACGTTGGTGCGGGGCGACCTGCGCGCGGCGGCGGACGCGATCCGGTTGTCGCGGCGGACGTTGCGCACGATCAAGGGCAATCTGTTCTGGGCGTTCGCCTACAACGTGGCGGCGGTGCCGTTGGCCGCTGCCGGTCTGCTGAACCCGATGCTGGCGGGTGCGGCGATGGCGTGCAGTTCGGTGTTCGTGGTGACGAACAGTCTGCGGCTACGTGGTTTCCGCGGGCTTGCCTGAGCGGGTGAGGAAGTCGATGACGATGTCGGCGAACAGGGTGCGTTCGATGGCGGCGTGATCGGCTCCGGGGATGACCGCGAGTTCGGTGTGGGGGATCGTTCGGCAGAGGCGGGGTGCTTGGTCCAGTGGGCCTTCGTCGCGGTCGCCGGTGATCACCAATGTCGGCACGGGGATTCCGGCGAGTTGTTGGTCGGTGTAGGTCGGCAGGGTCAGCCATAGGCGTGAGGTGTCGGCCATGAATTCGGGGACGTAGTCGGCGCCGTGCAGGTTCTTGATGACGTCGAGGAAGCCCGGGATGGTGCGGTCGAAGAGTGCGGTGTCGACTTCGCCTGGTGTGGTGAATCCGATCGCGGCGAGTGCGTCGCGGTAGTGCGCGGTGGGTTCGGCGATCACGCCGCCGAGGACGAGTGCGGAGACCAGTTCGGGTCGGCGCATACCGAGTTCGAGTGCTGTTTGCGCGCCGTCGCTGTAGCCGATGACGGCGGGTCGCTCGAGGCTGAGTTCGGTGATGAGGGCGGCGCAGTCGTCGGCGAACCGGTCGTAGCCGAAGTGGCCTGCGGGGTTGTCGCTGTGTCCGTGCCCTCGGGTGTCTGGGGCGATCACGCGATAGTGGCTGGTCAGCTTGGGCAGGTGGGTTGACCACATGAGTTCGGCGGTGACGAGGCCGCCGTGGAGCAGGATGATTGTCGGGTTGGTGCCGCCGCTGTCGGTGTAGTGCAGTGTGGTGCCGTCGGGCAGGGTGATGTTCATGGTGTCTCCGGGACGAGGAGCACTGGGCGGGGTGTCGTGCGGGTGAGCGCTGTGCCGACGGAGCCGCGGGTGATCCGGCTGGGGTTCCAGTGCCGGTGGTGGCCGACGATGATCATCAGTGCGTCCCGCTCGTCGGCGGCCGTGCGCAGGAGCGGGGCGGGCTCGCCGATCTTGACGTCGAATGCCCAGCGTCCTGGATAGTCGGCCAGGGTCTGGCTGACTGTGTCGCGGAGTTCGGCGAGTGCGCTGCCCGCCTGTTCTTCCCAGTTGTCGGCGTCTGGGTCGATGGGGTAGTCGCGCAGGTCGACGGCGTGCAGCACGTGCAGATCGGCGTCGAGGCGGCGGCCGAGGTCGGCGGCGACGGTGAGTACCGCGACGCTGAGGTCGCGGTGGTCGACGCCGACCGTCAGCGTTGTCACGGCCTGCGGGCGATCACGATGTCGCGGACGATGGCTTGGTCGACGCGGTGGGCGAGTGAGCGGTAGGGGCCGTCGTCGATCGGGTCGAGGCCCGCGTCGGCGAGCACGTCGAGTGCGGCATCCCGACTCGCCACGTTGGTGTTCCAGGCGATGCCCAGTGCGCCGCCGGGGCGCAGGACCTGGGCCCAGACTGGGGCGGCTCCGCGGAGCAGGTCCAGCGGGCTGCGCTGGAGGCCCTCGCCCGCGCGGCTGCCGTGCTGGACGCCGTAGGGGGCGTCGGTGACGATGAGGTCGACGCTGTCGGCGCGGTGGAAGTCGCGGGTCTTGACCGTGTCGGCGTTGACGAAGGTGAGGCTGAGGGCGTCGCCCGCCTTGTAGCTGTCCTTCGTGAGTCCGATGGAGACCTGCAGTTTGCGTCCGAGTAGGTGTTTGTCGCGGCGGACGCGGGTGACTTCGGCCTGGTGCTTGACGCGTTTGCGTTTCAGCCAGGTCTGGATGAACGTCGCGTAGGCCTCGAAGTCCTTCTGGTCGATGTCGACGCCCGCGGCGTTCCAGCCGTACATGATGACCTGGTTGAGGGTGGTGCCGCGGCCGCACATCGGGTCGAGCACGAGCAGGCGGCGGTCGAGCATGTCGTGGGCGTGTGCCGAGGACATGACGGTGACGTTGAGCAGGAGCTTGGTGAACAGCTCGTTGGTCTTGCCCTGGTATTTCTGGATGGTGATCAGGTCGTCGTCGAACGCGTCGAGGCGGTGCGCGTGGATGGGTTCGAGGAGTTTCCCGTCGAGGCGGAACAGCGCGTACAGCGTCGACAGGTTCGCCAGGTAGGCGAGGTCGGTGTCGCTGAGGGTGTCCGCGGTGAAGGTGACGTAGGGGACGCCGCCCAGTTCGGTGCGCGCGAGGTCGCCTAGTCGATTGTCCAGGACGGACTGGTTGAACACCGCGAGCTCGGCGAGGGTGAGATCGACTGAGGCCTCGGCGTAGACGCGGTTCGTCGAGGGCAGGATCAGCAGTGCGTAGTCGGCCATGATGCGCCGATCCTAGAGCTTCGCGTCTCCGTCAGCCGACCGATGTCTCCGCTTCGCGGTGGGGCGACCGTTGTGGGCAACTCACCTTCGATGTTGGAGCCCGCCATGACCCTGCACCTGCCGTTGTCGCTGTTGGCGTCGTGGGTTGGCCCAGGGCGGCCAGGGCCTGGGTGGCGACCCGTTCCGCGCGGGTGGTGTCGCCGGTCCGGTTGAGGGCTTCGGCGAGGCGGCCCGCGAGGTGTGGGGTGTCGGCTCGGTCGAGCAGGTCGACGGCGACGGCTGGGGCCTGGGCGATTAGCTCGGGTGCGGCGGCGGTGAGCCACGCGGTGGCCCACTCGTCGAGCTTTGTGCTGCCCGCGCGCAGGAACTGTTTGGCGACGCGGTGTACGGGGGCGCCCGCGGCCGACGAGCCGGCATGACGCACAACGGCACGGAGGTGACCCACAACGGCACGGAGATGACGCACAACTGAGGTCCGTCCCCTTTCGCGAAGGCGCCCCGCGCCCGGGGGCGCCTTCGTCGTTCCCGGGGTCAGTCCTCCTGGTCGGCGACGAGTTTTCCGCCTTCCAGCAACGTCTTCAGTGCCGAGAGGATCATCGTCCAGCCCTCGTGGACGCCTTCGAGCATCTTGCTGTCGGCACTGTCGAAGCCGTCGTGGGTGATCGTCAGCTTCATGCCCATCATCGGGATCGACGCGGGTTCGATGTCGAAGGTGACCTTGGAGCGCTCCTTGAGCGCCTCGGCGAACTCCTCATCGGTGGCGAACAGGTCGCGGTGCATCGGCTGCAGGGTGTGCCAGGTGTAGGACAGGCGCTTGCCGGGGATCGCCTCGATGACCTTCTGGTCGAGGTCCTCGAACTCGCCGGCCGGGTTGGACTTCCACCGGATCGGCGAGCCGACCTTCCAGTCCGACTCCGGGCCGGTCCCACCCATGTAGATCTTGATGAACTCCGGGTCGGTCAGCGCGCGGTACAGCTTGTCCGCGGTGGTCTGGATGTAGGTGACGTAGACGAATTCCGGCTTGCTCATGGGAGGTCCTTCCAGGGCGTTCTTGAGGTGCGACAGCGCGGTCATCCGGCCGCGTTCGTACTTGCCGATCCAGCGGTCGGCGATGTCTTGGATCGGCACGGGGTTGAGGTAGTGCCACTTCTCGCGGCCGTGCTTCACCGCGGTCACGAGGCCCGCGGCGGCGAGCAGGTCGAGGTGTTTGCTGACCGCCTGCCTGCTCATCGCCAAGCCGTCGCTCAACTCCCGCAGGCTCTGCCCGTTGCGCTCGTTGAGCTTGTCGAGCAGGCGCCTGCGGTGGGGGTCGGCCAAGGCTCGGAACACCGCGTCCATCAGGACCCAGAATAGGCAACTGAATGGTTGCCTGTCCAGTCGGCCGGGACGGTCCGGCGGATTCGGCTAGGGTCGGATCCATGTCAGTGCGCACCCGGATCCCGGTCATCGCCGACGATGTCGACACCGCCGTGCGGCTCGCCGTCGACACGCTGGGGGCGGTGACCGACGCCGACTGGGACGCCCAGGCGGCCTCGCTGGAGTGGACCTGCCGGGAGACCCTGGAACACCTGGCCGACGATCTGTTCTTCTACGCCGCCCAGATCGGGCCGCGGCGGCGCCCGGCGACCGCCCCGGTGCGGTTCGCGTTCACCGCGCGCAGGCCGGGCGGCCCGGTGAACCTGGTCTTCGCCGCGCCCGACGCCGGGCCGGAGGACCTGCTGCAGGTCGTGGAGACCTGCGGGGCGCTGCTGACGGCGATGACGCGCACCACACCACCGGACGTGCGGGCCTATCACGTCTACGGCGTGTCCGACCCCGAGGGCTTCGCCGCCATGGGGATCGTCGAGACGCTCGTGCACCTCTACGACCTCGGCCAGACGCTCGGGTTCGACGTCGACCCGCCCGCCGACCTGTGCGACCGGGTGCTGCGCAGGCTGTTCCGCGACGCCCCGCTCGACACCGACCGGTGGGCGACGCTGCTGTGGGCGTGTGGCCGGGTGCCGCTGGGTGACCGGCCGCGGCGCGCCGAGTGGCGCTGGGACGGCACCACCCTCGACTGAACGGCGGGTGGGCGCTCTTCTCCGAAACCTGACTTCCCACGTCGTCTACGATTCAGACCGCTTGACGCCTGCCGTCTGACCGAGAGGCTCCCTGCATGTCCCGCACCGTCCGCGCACTGCTGCTCGCGGTGGCGTTCGTCCTGGTCACCGCGACGCCCGCGTTCGCGCACAACTCGCTGAAGTCGAGCACCCCGGCCAAGGGGACCACGCTCGACGCGGCCCCGCCCGCGGTGTCGCTGACCTTCGCCGAGGCGCTCGACCCGACCACGACCACGGTGACGATCACCGCGCCGGACGGCACCGGTGCCGCGGGCAAGCCGGAACTGGCCGACAAGACCGCGACCGTCGCGTTCACCCCGACGGTCGCGGGCGAGTACAAGGTCGCCTACAGCGTGCGCAGCCACGACGGCTACGTCTCCAACGAGAGCTTCACCTTCACCCTGAGCGCGGCGGCGGTCCCCGCGGCGACCAAGGTGACCACCACGACGGCCGCGCCGACCACCGAACCGTCCACCACCGCGGCGACCACGACCGCGGCGGCCGAGACGCACTCCGACACCCACCCCGCCGCGGCCGAGACCGACACCGGGTCGACCCCGTGGTGGCCGTGGGCCCTCGGCGGGCTCGTCGTCCTGTTCGTCGGCGGCGGCATCGTGGCCCTGCGGCGGCGCAAGGCCTGACCCGCTCCATCCGTGCGGTATCGCGCCGCGGCCGTTGTCGACGCGGCCGCGGCGTCGTTACCGTTTCCCTGTGGAGCCAACGATCTCGCGGAGCAAGGCCATCGCGGTCGGGACCGACGTGGTGTGGGCGCTGGTCTCAGACCTGCCCAATATGGGCCGGTTCAGCCCGGAGAACGTCGGCGGCCACTGGGTCGACGGTGTCGGGCCCGCCGTCGGCGCCCGCTTCCGCGGCACGAACCGCAACGACGCCCGCGAGTGGCACACCAACGCCACGGTGGTGGAGTGTGTGCCGGAGCGGCTGCTGACCTTCGATGTGCGCAGCCCGTTCGGGGCGCGTGTGTCGCGGTGGTCCTACGTGCTTGAGTCGACCGCCACGGGCTGTGTGCTCACCGAGAACTGGTTCCGCGTGGGCAGTTGGTTCATCCGCCGGTTCCTCGGCCCGAAGGTGACCGGGCGGATCGACCGGCCCGGTTTCAACGTCCACTCCATCGATTACACCCTGGCCGCGGTGAAGGCGTTCGCGGAGAACTCAGGGCAGGTAGTCGGGACTCTGTCCGCCGCCCAGCCGGAATCCACTGTGGACGAGGGCTAGCTCGCAGAACATCGAGTTCGCCCAGGAGAACCACTCGCGGGTGAACTTGTTGGGGTTGTTGACGTCGAAGCTCTCGTGCATCATGCCGGTGCCGCCCGTGGTGGCCAGCAGCAGCGACAGGATGTCCGTCTGCTCCTGCTTGGTCGTCGCGGTCAGGCCCTGCACGCTCAGCGCGATCGGCCACACATAGTTCGACGGCGTGTGCGGGCTGCCGATGCCCGCGGCGGCCGAACCGTTGAAGTAGTACGGGTTGTCCGCGCTCAGCAGGAACTCGCGGGTCGCCTCGTACACCGGGTCGAGCGCGTCGACACAGCCCAGATACGGCAGTGCCAGCAGGCTCGGCACGTTCGCGTCGTCGAGCAGCACCGACCGGCCGAACCCGTCGACCTCGTAGGCGAAGACCTGCTTGCCGTGCGGGCCCGACACGATCGCGTGCCCGTCGAGGCCCTCGGACATCTCCCGGTGCAGCCGGTCGGCCGACGCGGCGAGGTCGGCGTCGTCGAGCAGGTCGCGGGCGATCTCGCCGAGCTGGCGCATCGCCTTGGCGGCGTAGAAGTTGCCGGGGATGTTGAACCCGGCGTCGCAGGCGTCGTCGCTGGGCCGGAACCCGCTCCACACCATGCCGGTCGGCTTCGTCAGCCTGCCCTTGCCGAAGCGGCCCAGCGTGTTTCGGCCGCGGGCGAACCAGCCGCCGCGGCGGAACCGGTAGTGCGAGCGGTTCTCGTGGTCCTGCTCGGCGGTGAACGTCTCCACGATCCGGCGCGCCGCGGTGCGGAACGTCGTCTCACACCAGTCCGTGGCGCCGGTGGCCTTCCACAGGATGTAGGCGAAGTCGATGCCGTAGGTCAGCGAGTCGATCTCGAACTTGCGCTCCCACACGATCGGATCCATCTTCGTGTGGTCGGAGTGGTGGCCGCGGCCGTTGGGCTCCAGGTTGAACGCGTTGGCGTAGGGGTCGACGCTGATGTAGCGCCAGTGCCGCAGCAGCAGCCCGGTCAGCAGCTTGACCAGTTCCGGCGCCTCCTCCACCAGGTACAGCAGCGGACGCAGCTGCGCGGCCGAGTCGCGCAGCCACATCGCCGGGATGTCGCCGGTGATCACATACGTCGTGCCGTCGGGCTGCTCGGACACCGTGGTCTCGGCGGTGTTGGTCAGGAAGCGGGTGACCGCCTGCGCGACCTCCTCACCACCCATCGCGGCGGTGATCCGCTCGGCGACGTGGGTGAGCAGTTCAGGGCGCAGATGAGCCACGGTGTCCTCCTTGGGGGCGATCTTCCACACCCTACGCGGTGTGCCCGCCCGGCTCCATCAGGTCACGGCACCGCCACCCCGATGTCGGACAGGGCTCGGCGCGCGTAGGCCCGAACGTCGGCGTCCCCGTCGGCGAGAGTGCTCTCCAGAGCCGCGGTGACGGCCGGTTCGTCCGCCCAGGCGGCAAGGGACTGCACGGCGGCCTTGCGCACGTCGGCGTTGCTGTCGGCCAGCGCGCCGATGAGTGGCTCGACGGCCCCGGCGGGGCCGAGCGCCTTGGCCGCGCCGACCCGCACCTGCCAGGCCGGGTCGCGCACCGCGGCCGCGGCCAGCCGGTCGAGCGGGTCGGGCGTGCCGATCGTGACCGCCGCGGCCAGTGCCTCGGCGCGGACCAGGGCGTCGAGGTCGACGGCGAGGTCGGCGAGGACCGTGGCCGCGGTGCGCGACC
>Ga0247823_10002480_pt1 | contig 15189 bp, 15 predicted proteins | sample 13C_PalmiticAcid_2_FD_192426 | JGI IMG/M metagenome (GOLD analysis project Ga0247823, IMG submission 192426) | Soil microbial communities from agricultural site in Penn Yan, New York, United States - 13C_PalmiticAcid_Day30 | ecosystem: Environmental > Terrestrial > Soil > Agricultural land...
TGGTGCATGTTGGGCAGCACGATGTCGTCGGTGTACTGGCCGGCGCCGGTGAGGAAGCGGTAGTCCTCCTTGCGCTTGAGCGATTCACCGATGTGGGGGAGTTTGGAGAAGTCGGAAGCACCCATGGTCGTTCTCCTCAGGCCTTCATGGCGGCAGCACCTTGCTGCACGGCCTTGACGATGTTCTGGTAACCGGTGCAGCGGCACAGGTTGCCTTCGAGCAGCTCGCGGATCTCGGCGCCGGTCGCGCCGGGGTTCGACTTGCACAGGCTCACCGAACTCATCACCATGCCCGGGGTGCAGAAGCCGCACTGCAGGCCGTGGCATTCCTTGAATGCCGCCTGCATCGGGTGCATGGTGCCGTCGGCGGCCGCCAGGCCTTCGATGGTGGTGACCTCACAACCCGCGGCCTGGGGCAGCAGCATGTTGCACGACTTGACCGCGCGCCCGTCCAGCAAGATCGTGCAGGCGCCGCACTGGGCGGTGTCGCAACCGACGTGGGTGCCGGTGAGCTTGAGGTGTTCGCGGATCGCCTGGACCAACAGCGTGTGGGGCGGCGCGTCGATGGTCACGGCTTTGCCGTTGACCCTGAGTTGAACCTGCATGCTTGTCTCCTTGTTGTGATGGGGCACCAACAAGTTGAGCACGCCGCCCGGGCGGTGATTTGCGGGTTAACCCTGAAATCGCACGGCCGGAACCAATCATTCTCAATTTGAGACGCGGCGCCTTACTTGGGCCGCGGGCGGGTCGTGCGGGGCTGCACCGCCTGCAGCTGGCCGGCGCGCAGCGCTACCACCGCCTGCGCCACCGCCAGCGCGGCCTGGCGGGTTTCTTCCTGCACGTCGCTGTCCTTGTCCAGGGTGTCGTGGCTGTTGAAATAGGGCTCGTAGTAGCCGATGTAGCGGTCCAGGCGGGCCGGTGGGCCGGCGTCGATCAGGCCCATCCAGTCCAGCCAGTCGCAGAGCGTGCGGCGCGCGCCTTCGATGCCGGCCACGTCGCCGTGCACCACCACGCCGTAGGCGCGCCCGGCGAGGTGCTTCGGGTAGTCCCAGCCGGCTTTTTCCAGGGCCTTGGCCTTGGCCGGCTTCTTGCCGCCGGTGGAGGTCGGGTCGGGGTTGCCGCCGTCGGCGCAGACCAGGCGGTCGATCATGAGCTTGAGGGGGCTCGGGCTCTGGTACCAGTAGACCGGGGTGACGATGAGCACCGCGTGCGCGGCGGTCCAGCGCTCGTAGAGCTCGGCCATCCAGTCGTGCGTCTGGTTCAGCGCGTGGTTGGGGTAGCAGCTGCAGGGCCAGTGGCACAGCGGCATGGCGGTGGAGACGCAGCCCTTGCAGGGGTGGATATGCAGCGCGTACTCGGAGGTGAGCAGGCTCAGGTCCAGGAAGTCGACCGCCATCTTTTCGCGTTCCAGCGCCTGGCGCGCGATCTGGGCGAGGCGGAAGGTCTTGGAGACTTCACCGGGGCAGGTGCCGTCGTTGCGGGCGGAGGCGCAGACCAGCAGCACCTGGGACGGCGTCTTGCGCTGGCCCCAGCGGACCTGCGCGGCATCGATGCGCTTTTTGGTCGCCACCCACTCGGAGGAGAGGTCGTAGTCCGGGTCGGCGTAGCCCGGGCCGGCCTTCTGCGTCAGCGGGGCCTTGCGGCCTTCCTTGTAGGCGTCCCAGGCGATGGCCTCCAGGCGTTCGATGCCCGCGTCTTCGGCGCGAAAGGCCGGGTCCACGAAGAACTGCCGAAAGCGCTCGCTGAATTGCGCGCGCTGGAGCGGGGCGGGCGCCTGTCCTTTTCGGATCTGGGTCATGGTGGGGCTGCCGGTGGGGTGGGGCCGCCCAATATGAAAGCCGCCCCCGATGTGCGTCTGTACGGCAGCGCACCGTGGCTCACCCCGGAAGCCGGTGGAAGCGCATCGTCCAGTTGGGTTCCCAGCTGAGGCCGGCATCGGCCGAGAAGGCCTGTTCCCACAGCGGCGAGGCGGTCTGCGTGTCGGTCCAGCGAAAGCGCACGCGGATCGGGCGGCCGTCGAGCACGTCTTCGGCGAAGAAGGTGCCCACGCCCCGGTCGAAGTGGCCCACCACCGGCACGTCCAGCTGGTGGGGCTGGCGCCCGTCCAGCCACCAGATCGACCAGCGGCCGGTCTGCGGGTTGTGACTGCGCAGCGTGGCCGCGCGGTAACTGCCGCCGGGCAGGTGCAGCAGGTTGTCGTCCACGTTGCCCTGGCCGCCCAGCACGGGCCAGGCGGTGCAGCTGCCCTCGAAGCGCTCCCAGTCGGTGCAGCCGCAGAGGCGCTCGCGCAGGCGAAGGTGTTCCACGCGCCAGGCGCCGTGCAGGAAGTCGAAGTCGTGTTCGCTGGTGTTCATGGGAGCTCCTTCAGGCGTGCAGGGCGGAACGGGCGGTGGGGGTGAGGCGGTGGCTCTCGGCCGAGCCGGCCAGCCAGGGGGCGAGCGCGGGCTGGGCGTCGCGCGCCCAGGCGCCGCTGCGCGCAAAGGCGTCGAACGCGGCGGGGCTGTCGAACAGTGCGAAACCCACCAGCACGGGCTCGCCCTCGCGCACCGGCAGGCGCGGGAAGTTGTTGGGCGTGGGGTCCGTCACGTACCAGCCGATGCGCCGCGCGCCGCCCTGGCGCAGCACCGGCGAGAGCACCTCGCGGCACAGCGCCAGCAGGTCGCTGCCGGCGGGTGCAGCCAGGGGGAACACCGCCGCGTCCAGCAGGCCGGGCGGTGCGTCGGTGGTGCCGGGCCTGGCGCGCGGCGGTGTGTCGCCGTCGATGCCCGCGCCGGGCCAGGCCGGGCGCAGCAGGAACACGTCGTCCGAATCCACCATGGTGGCGTTCGCCGCGTCGCGGTGCGCCTGCCAGACCGGGCCGCCGTAGAACGCGGCCAGGCCCTGGGCACGGCGCGCCATGTCGGTGAAGCCGCGCAGCCAGACAAAACGGTTGGCGTCGTCCAGGTCACGGAACTGGCCGATCACCCGCAGCCCCTGGGCTTCCTGGGTTTCGACGAACTCGCGGTCGAACAGCTCGATGAGGGCCTCGCGCCGGCCCGGGTGCAGGGTGTAGCGGCGCAGCTCGACGATGGGGGATTCGGTCATGAAGAAGGCTCCTTGAAAGACGGTGCGGCGATGATCCGCCCCATAACCTGACACGGTGTGTCATGTTTAAATCGCGTGCATGCAAGCCAGCCGACTGCTCTCCATCCTCATGCTGCTGCAGGCGCGCGGCCGCCTCACGGCCGGCGCGCTGGCGCAGGCGCTGGAAGTGTCCGAACGCACCGTGCTGCGCGACATCGACCAGCTCTCGGCCGCCGGTGTGCCGCTGTGGGGCGAGCGCGGGCGCCAGGGCGGTTTTCAGCTGCGCGAGGGCTGGAGCACCCGGCTCACCGGCATGACCGAGCCCGAGGCCCAGGCGCTGCTGCTCGCCGGCCTGCCCGGGCCGGCCACCGAGCTCGGGCTGGGCGCCGCCGCCGCTTCGGCGCGGCTGAAGATGGTGGCCAGCCTGCCGGGCGAATGGCGCGAGCAGGCCGACCGCGTGGGCCAGCGCCTGCACATCGACCCGGTGGACTGGTACCGCGCGCAGGACGCGCCGAACTTCCTGCGCGAGGTGGCCGATGCCGTCTGGCGCGCGCGCCGCATCGAGGTGCGCTACGAAAGCTGGCGCGGCAAGGCCTGGCGGGTGCTGGAGCCGCTGGGCCTGGTGCTCAAGGCCGGTGCCTGGTACCTGGTGGCGCGCGCGGTGGACGCCGCGCCCGCGAAAGGCGACGGCGTGCGCACCTACCGGCTCGCGAGTTTGCTGGAGCTGAAGGTGGGGGCCGCCTTCCGGCGGCCCAGGACGTTCGACCTGGCGGGCACCTGGCAGGCGTCGGCCGCGCGCTTCGAGTCGGAACTGCGTTCACTGGTGGTGCGGGCGCGCGTGACGCCGCGCGGCCTGAAGTGGCTGGCGAACGCGCGCGTGCCGTTCAGCGACCCGGTGAACGACGAGGTGACGCTCCGGGTGGAATCGGTGGAGCAGGGCGCGCGGCAGCTGCTCGCCTTCGGCGACGAGATCGAGGTGCTCTCGCCGCCCGCGCTGCGCGAGCGGCTGGCGCAGCAGGCGGCGGCGGTGCTGGCGCGGTACGAGGGGCGCTGAGGGCTCAGCCGCGCCGTGCCGCGTCGATGGCGGCCACGTCGATCTTCTTCATGGTCATCATCGCGTCGAAGGCGCGCTTGGCCGCCGCGCGATCGGGGCCGGTGAAGGCCTCGGTGAGCGTGCGCGGTGTGATCTGCCACGAAAGGCCCCAGCGGTCCTTGCACCAGCCGCACTCGCTCTCCTGGCCGCCATTGCCCACGACGGCGTTCCACAGGCGGTCGGTCTCTGCCTGGTCGTCGGTGGCGATCTGGAAGGAGAAGGCTTCGCTGTGCGGGAAGACCGGGCCGCCGTTGAGCCCGATGCAGGGAATGCCCACCACGGTGAACTCCACGGTGAGCACATCGCCTTCCTTGCCCGAGGGGTAGTCGGCCGGCGCGCGGTGCACGGCGCCGACCGCGCTGTCGGGGAAGGTCTTGGCGTAGAAGGTCGCGGCCTCCAGGGCGTCGCGGTCGAACCAGAGACAGATCGTGTTCTTGGGGATCATCCGGGTCTCCTTGGGCGTTGAACAAGAGGAATGCGCCACCCTACTGCGTCCGGGCGCTGCGATCAAGCATCGCCCGCGCGTGAGCCGGCAAGGCGGATGCCTGTGCAGCAAAGAGAAGCGCATGCATCGAACGGCAACCCGATTTCGCCAGGACTTGCGGCAAGTTCTTCCGAAAGTGCCGGGTATGCCGTTTGCTCTCAAGGTGGGGCAACGCACAGACAGTGCGAGGCCATGGGGCCAAACTTGAACACAGCCATCCTGGAGACACGCATGCCGTCCACACCACACCCCCTCAACGCACTTCGGAAGAAGACCCATGCAGCGCGCCAAGGGCGCCAGGGAACGGCGCAGCGGCAGCAAGGTCTGTCCCGCATGGCGCTCGAGCAACCCGACGACACGCCGCTGGACCAGCGCCTGTCCCACACGCACTTGGGCCCTCGCCAGATGGCCTGAGGCAGCCGCGCGGTGGGCTAGCATCGCGCGCATGCGATTTTTGGTTGTAGGAACAAGCGGCGCCGGCAAATCCACCTTCGCCGCCGCCCTGGGCAAGGCGGCGCAGTGCCCGCACGTCGAGCTGGACGAGGCCTATTGGGGCCCGGGTTGGCAGGCGGTGCCCCACGAACAGTTCGAGCGCACCGTGTCGGCGGCCACGGCCGGCGAGCGCTGGGTGGCCGACGGCAACTTCAGCGGCGTGCGCGATGTGCTGTGGCCCCGGGCCACGCATGTGGTGTGGCTCAACTACGGTCGCTGGACCGTGTTCTCGCGCCTGCTCTGGCGCACGGTCGGCCGCATCGTGACGCAGAAGGACATGTTCCACGGCAACCGCGAGTCGCTGCGCATGGCGTTCTTCTCGCGCGATTCCATCCTGCTGTGGTCTTACCAAACCTTCGAGAAGAACCGGCGCAAGTACGCCGCCCTTCGCGAGGACCCGCGCTACGCGCACCTCCAATGGACGGAGATCACCCGGCCGTCCGAAGCCCGGGCGTTCATCGAGCGGCACCAGACCTAGCGTTCGGTGCGCACGATGAACAGGGCCACGAGCAGCGACAGCAGCGAGCTGGCCCACATCACCCCCAGCACGGCGAGGTGGGCGTTCGCGGCGTTGACCACCAGGCCCGAGCAGAACGCGACCACGCCCGCGCCGATCACCGTCACTGCGGCGGCCAAGCCGGACGCCGTGCCGGCCAGGTGCGGGCGCAGGGACAGGATGCGCGCATTGGCCGCCGGCATGGTCAGGCCGTTGCCCAGGCCCACGAAGACGCAAGGCCCGAAGAAGGCGAGCGGGTGCGTGAGGCCCGAGGCCATCAGCAGCAGGCCCACCAGCAGGCCCACGGCGGTGAGCACGCGGCCCACCAGGATCAGGCGGGTCGGCGGGTGCCTGCCGCTGGCGCGCCCCACGAGGTAGCTGCCCAGCATGAAGCCCGCCGGCACCAGGCCCATGTAGGCCCCCAGGGCGGTGCTCGACAAGCCGCCCAGTTGCGCCGCCACCAGCGGCGCGCCGCCCAGGAAGGCGTACAGCGTGCCGATACCGAAGGCCATGCACAGGCCATAGGCCCAGAACGGCAGCGAGCGGCCCAGCTCGCCGTAGCCCTTCAGTTGCAGCGCAAAGGAGGCGGTTCGGTGGTGGTTCGTCTCCTTCAGGTGGAAGGCCACCAGCCACAGGCCCGCGAGCCCGAGCACGGCGAAGGCCACGAAGTTGGCGCGCCAGCCGAAGGCGCTGTCGAGCAGGCCGCCCACGGTGGGGCCGAGCATGGGCGCCAGGGCCCAGGCCGAGGACACATAGCCGATGCGGCCGGCGGCGCCGCCTTCGTCCGAGGTGTCGCGGATGGCCGCGAGCGACACGGCATAACCGGCAATGACGGTGGCCTGGAACATGCGACAGACCAGGAAGGTGGTGATGTCGGTCGCCACGCTGCAGCCGACGGACGCGAGGGTGTAGATCACCAGCGCGACGAGTGCGACGGGCTTGCGGCCGAAGCGGTCGGACATCGCGCCAGCGATCAGGTGCGCGATGGCGGTGGCGATCGCGTAGCCGGCGACGGCGAGGTTGACGAGCGCGAAGTCGGCGTCGAGGTCGCTGGCGATGTTCGGCAGCGAAGGCACGAACATGTTGAGCGGCAGGATCGCCAGCGCCGACAGGGCGATGAGGACAGCGAGGCGCGGGGCAGTGGCCGGTGGGGGCATGGGGGTGGAACTCCTGGGCTGAAAGGACGGATCGCCGGGGGCCGCGCGGTTGCGCGACCGTGATCTGCTCTTGCCGGGTTCAACAGGAGTCATGCGCCCTCGGGCGTGGTGGGGCCCGTGGCGGAAGGGGGCCGGCAGTGCGCGGCCCGTGGGTGCATTCTGCCGCAGCCCGTGGCCGACCGCGCTATGCGGCCACCACGCTCGCGTGCGCGGCGACGATCCGCCAGCGGGCGCCCAGCCGTGCCCAGACGCGGGTGTACCTGAACGTGCCTTCGAACGGGTTGCCGGCATGGCTTCCCGCCAGCTGCACCCGCACCGCGACGACGGCCACGTTGCCGAGCGGCCGGATGCGGCGGTCCGACGCGATGAGGGAGTCCAGCTTCAACAAGCCCGACCTGTGAACGTCCAGGTCTTCCTGCTTCGTCACCACGAGGCCCAGGTGGTTCGTGAACAGCAGATCGTCCGCCAGAAGTTCGTCCAGAACGGGGACATCGGAGGTGCGCATGGCGCGCGCCAGCCGCTCTTCGAGTTCCACCACGGTGTCGATGTTGGCGTCATTCATGAAGACATCTTAAGGGGGCCTGGCGACACGCCCTGCGTTCAAGCGCCAAAGAAAAGGGTGCCATCCCGCAAGATGGCACCCTTCTGGTCAAGCCGCAGCCAGCTCGGCCACAGCCGGTGGCGCCGCCTGGTAGCCATCGAACTGCATCGTGTACTGCGCGCGGCCCGATGAAAGCGCGCGCAGTGTGCTGATGTAGCCGAACATCTCCTTCAACGGCACCAGCGCATCGACCACCGTGGCCGTGCCGCGCACGTCATGCCCTCGCACGTGGCCACGGCGGCGGTGCAGATCGCCGATCACGTCGCCGAGGTAGTCGGTGGGCGTGATCACCTCCACGGCCATCACCGGCTCCAGCAGTTGCGGCCTGGCCTTGGCGAACCCATCGCGCAGCGCATGGCTGGCCGCCAGCTCGAAGACCATGCCCGAGGAATCGCGCTCGTGGAACGCGCCATCGAGCAGCACGGCGCGGAAGTCGACGGCTGGGTAGCCCGAAGCCGGACCGGCTTCGGCCGCGCGCCGGATGCCCGCTTCCACCGCGGGAATGAACTCGCGGGGAATCGCGCCACCGACGATGCGGCTTTCGAACTGCACGCCTGCACCTCGCTCCAGCGGCTCCAGGCGCAGCGTGAGCTGCGCGAACTGGCCCGGGCCGCCGGACTGCTTCTTGTGCACGTGCGTCAGCTCCGCTGCCATGGTGATGGTCTCGCGGTAGGCCACCTGGGGACGGCCCACCACCACGCCCACGCCATGGCGGTCGCGCAGCTTGTGCACGGCGACCTCCAGCTGAAGCTCGCCCATGCCCGACAGAATGGTCTGCCCCGACTCCTCGTCCTGGCGCACGCGCAGGCTCGGATCCTCGCGCAGCATGCTCTGCAACGCCTTGGACAGGCTCTGCTGGTCGGCCTTGGTGCGCGGCTCCAGCGCCATGTGGATCACCGGCTCCGGCACGGCGATGGACTCCAGCTGCACCGGGTGCCTGGGGTCGCTCAGGGTCTGGCCCGTGAGGGTGTCCTTGAGGCCGACCACGGCGGCGATCTCGCCCGCCACGAGTTCCTCGCGTTCGATGCGCTTGTCCGCATGCACCTCGTAGAGGCGGGCCGCGCGCTCCAGGCGCCCGGTGCTGGTGTTGAGCACCGAGTCGCCACGCCGCAACCGGCCCGCGTACAGGCGCACGAAGACCATGCTGCCGTGCTCGTCGGCCACCACCTTGAAGGCCAGGGCGGCCAGCGGCGCGCTGTCGAGGCCCGGGGTCGCGCCTTCGCGTTCCCCGGGTGCGGGCAGCCAGTCGACCACCGCGTCCAGCAGTGGCTCGACACCGCGATTGCGGAAGGCCGAACCTGCCAGCACGGGCACAAAGGCACGCTGGCGCACGCCCGCTCGGAGGCAGCGTTGCAGCCGTTCCACCGAGGGCTCTTCGCCGCGCAGCCAGGCCTCCAGGGCCTCATCGTCCTGCTCGACCACGGCTTCCAGCAGGCGCGCGCGCGCCGCCCGGGCTTCGGCCAGGAGGTCGGCGGGAATGGCGGCTTCCTGCACCGGCTGCGATGCATCGTCGCGCTCCCACAGAAGGGCACGCATGCGCACCAGGTCCACGACGCCACGGAATTCGCCCTCGGCGCCGATCGGCAGGTGCACCGGGACGGCCTGCACGCCCAGGCGTTCGCGCATCGACGCGATCACGCGATCGAAGTTCGCGCCCGTGCGGTCGAGCTTGTTGACGAAGGCGATGCGCGGCACCTCGTGCCGGTCGGCCAGGCGCCAGTTGGTCTCGGTCTGCGGCTCCACGCCGGCCACACCGTCGAGCACCACCACGGCGCCGTCGAGCACGCGCAATGCGCGGCCCACCTCGATGTTGAAGTCGATGTGGCCGGGCGTGTCGATCAGGTTGATCTGCACGCCGCGCCAATGCACGGTGGTGGCTGCGCTGTTGATGGTGATGCCGCGCCGGCGCTCCTCGGGGTCGAAGTCCATGTGGGCAGCGCCGTCGTGCACTTCGCCCATGCGGTGGCTTTCGCCCGTGTAGTAGAGGATGCGTTCGCTGGTCGTGGTCTTGCCCGCGTCCACATGGGCAATGATGCCGATGTTGCGGATGCCGTGGTTGGTGGGGTTCATGGTGAATCTTTCCGGACCCTTCGTGGGTCCACATGTCGGGACGGTCAAGCCGCCCCGGCATGGATTCACCGGAGCGGGCTCAGGAGGGAATGGGTCGGCCGGACCACGGGCGCACGCGCACGCATCCCACGTTCCGGCGGGCGGAAATCGTGGCGATCAGCTTGTCGAAAGTGCGTGTGAACATGGATGAACCTGAAAAAACGAAACCCCGGAAGACCATGCCTGCCGGGGTTGTGGGGCCGGAAGGTCATTGCCTTCCGATGACCATCGAAAGGACGCAGCTAGGCAGCGAACGTGGGTTGGACGAGGTCGAAATCGGACATGCCCGTATTGTCCTGGAAGGGGATTGCCCTGAGTGTCAGTAGGGGTGGAAGCGGGCGTGGCGCGAATCTTCAAGACGCGTGGCGCGGCGGCTGGGACAGTGCGGCATCCCCTTCACCGGAGCCCAGCCATGCACATCCTCGTGAACCGCCAACGGTTCGACATTCCCCCCGACTGGCAGGACGAGACCCTGCTTGCCGTGTTGCGCGAACACCTCGGCCTCGTGGGCACCAAGTTCGGCTGCGGCATGGGCCAATGCGGCGCCTGCACCGTGCTGCTCGACGGCCAGGCGCAGCGCAGCTGCCTGTTGCCGGTGAGCGCGGTGCAGCACCAGGCCGTGGAAACCATCGAGGGCCTGACGGGCCGCGACGGTGGCCTGCACCCGGTGCAGCAGGCCTGGCTGGACGAGCGCGTGCCGCAGTGCGGCTATTGCCAGGCCGGCCAGATCATGGCCACCGTGGCCCTGCTGCGGCAGGAGCCGGCCCCCAGCCCGGCGCGGGTGGACGAGGCGCTGGCGGGCAACCTGTGCCGCTGCGGCACGCAGCAGCGCATCCGCGCGGGCGTGCAGCGCGCGGTGGTGTTGCAGCGGGGGCGCCCGTGAAGCGGCGCGGCTTCCTGCAGGCCGGCGGGGTGCTGGGCGTGGCCTTTCTCGCCGGCTGCGCCCTGCCGGTGATTCCCAAGCGGCCGGTGGCCGGTTACGAGGACGCGCTGGGCTGGGTGCGGCACCGCGAGGGCCGCTACGAGCTGCTGTTGCCGCGCGTGGAGATGGGCCAGAACATCGGCACCGCGCTCAAGCAGGTGGCCTGCGAGGAGCTGGGCATCGGCTGGGACCAGCTCACGCTGCGCCTGCCGCACACCGGCGAGATGGCGCGCGTGCGCGCCACGGTCGGCAGCGAGTCGGTGAAGGACTTCGCCCTGCCGCTGGCCCAGGCCTGTGCCACGCTGCGCGAAGCGCTGGCGGCCGGCCACACCGAAGGCGAGCGCATGGCCGAGCCCCGGCCCATGGCGCAGTTGCGCGCGTTCCAGCGCGGGGGCCGCCATGTGGGCCGCGCCGTGCCGATCGAACAGGGCCAGGCCATCGTGACGGGCGCGCCGGTCTATGTGGCGGACGTTCGCCTGCCGGGCCTGTTGTTCGGCCGCGTGTTGCGCGCGCCGGTGTCGGCCGAACGCGCCTCCACGCTGGGCTCGATGAACGAGGCCGCCGCGCGGGCGGTGAAGGGCTTCGTGGCCCTGGTGCGCGACGAGCGCCTGCGGCAGGCGTCGAGCGAGGGCCTCGGCATCGTCGCGCGCACGCCGGGGGCGCTGGACCGCATCGAGGCGGCGCTGGATGCGCGCTGGCTCTCTCAGGGTGGTTTCGGGCAGGCCGACATCGACCAGCTGGTGGATGTGGATCGCCACGCGGCAGACGGCGGCTTCAAGTACCGGGTGCACGAAGACGCCATCGACGCACAGGGCGAATGGGACGTGGACCTGCGCATCGACATTCCGCTGGCGGCGCACGCACCGATCCAGCCGCGCGCGGCGGTGGCGGCGTTCGATGCCGAGGGCCGGCTGGACCTCTGGGTGGGTTCGCAGGACGTGTACTACCAGCGCGACGTGGTCTGCCAGCGCCTGGGGCTGGACGAAGACCGGGTGCGCGTGCACGGCAGCCGGGTCGGCGGGGCCTTCGGCGGCAAGACCATCTGCACGGTGGAGCTGGAGGCGGCGGTGCTGGCGCAGGCGGTCGGTCAACCCGTGAAAGTGCAGTGGACGCGCGCGCAGGAGTTTCGCCAGGGCTTTCACCGGCCGCCGTCGAGCCACCGCATCCGCGTGCGCCTGCGCGACGGCCGGCTGGACCAGTGGTGGCACGCGTTCGGCAGCAGCCACATCCTGTTCACCAACGCGGGCCTGCCGGTGTGGATGCAGCGCCTGACCGATTTCGTGACCGACGCGGGCGTGGCGCGTGGGGCCCAGCTGCCGTACCGCTGCGCGCGCAAGCGCGCCGAGTTCGCGCTGAACCGCCTGCCGGTGTTCACCGGGCCCTGGCGCGGTCTGGGCGCCGGGCCCAACGGGCTGGCGATGGAGTCGGCCATCGACGAATGCGCGCGGCATGCGGGCGTGGACCCGGTGGCGTTTCGCCTGCAGCACGCCGAAGATCCGCGGCTGGCAGGAGTGCTGCGCGCGGTGGAAGCCCGGGCCGGCGCGCTGGCGCCCGCCGCGCCGGGGCCACGGCGCGGGCGCGGGGTGGCTTGCGGCATCTACAAGCAGGTGAGTTACGTGGCCGTGGTGGCCGAGGTGGCGGTGGACGCGCGTGGCCAGTTGCGCGTCACGCGGCTGGTCTGTGCGCACGACTGCGGCACGGTGATCAACCCCGACCAGGTGCGCGCGCAGTGCGAGGGCAACCTGGTGTGGGGCCTGGGCATGGCGCTGAGCGACCGGCTCGCGGTGGCCGACTCGCGCATCGGCCCGGGCAGTTTTGCCGAAGCACCGATACCATCGCTGGACCAGATACCGCCGCTGGAGGTGGTGCTGGTGGAGGCGGGGGGCGCGCCCGGCGGGGCAGGCGAGACCGCCATCGTGGCCACGGCGGCGGCGATCGCCAACGCGGTGCGCGAGGCCACCGGCGTGCGCATCCAGAGCTTCCCGATCGACACCAGCCTGTTGGCCCAGGCGACGACGACATGAACGACTTTGCTTCCGAAGCCATGCTGCGCCTGGTGCGCGCCGGCCTGCAACGGCAGGGCCTGGTGGCCGACGGCCCGCCCGCCGTGCGCGCGGCGCACGTGCCGCTGGCGGACAAGCGCGCCTGGCTGGACCGGCTGTGGCAGGCCCATGGGCCGGACGTGATCGTGCGGCTGGGCGAGGCGGTGCATGGCATGGACGACGAGCCGCTGCTGCTCGCGCTCTCGCTCGCGCGCGACCCACCCGACCTGTTGCAGCGCTGGCAGCGGCTGGAGCGCTTCGTGCATTCGCGCCACCGCGTGCGCGTGAGCCAGCCCGGGCCCGGCCTGCTGCGCCTGACGCACGTGTCGCTGGACCCGTTGCGCCCGCCCACGCCCGCCGAAGACCTGCTGGTGTTCGGCTTTCTGGTGGCGCTCTGCGAGGTCCTGCGCACGCCGGGTGTGCAGGCCCGACCGGCCGGCCAAACGGTGTGGCGCCGCAGCCAGGGTGCATGGCATTCGCACGCCTGGCCAGCCGAGGTGTCGACCTGGGAACTGCGCTGGCAAGCGCGGCCCGAGCGCCCACCGACCGAACTGGGCCAGGTGACGCCCGAGGGCTGGGTCGCCCACCTTCAGGCCCGGCTCGCGGCCGACCCCGGGCGCGGCTGGACGGTGGACGCGCTGGCGCGGGAGGCGGCCTCGTCGCCGCGCACGCTGCAGCGCCGCCTGGCGGACCAGGGGCTGAGTTTCACGCAGTTGCTGTCGCGCGCACGGCTCGCCGGGGCGGCCCGGTTGCTGGCGGCGGACAGCATGCCCACGGCCCAGGTGGGCTATGTGTGCGGCTTCGCCGACCAGGCCCACTTCACCCGGCAGTTCAAGCAGCACACGGCGATGACGCCGGGTCTGTACCGCAGCGAGTTCAGGTCGGCGTGAACCAGAGTGCGGCGCTGCGCATGCCCACCCAGGTGAGCACCAGCGAGCCCAGCAGGTGCAGGCCGGCGGTGCCGACGGCGAGCGCGAAGCGACCGTGCTGCAGCATGGCGATGACTTCGGCCGAGAAGGTGGAGAAGGTGGTCAGCGCACCGAGGAAGCCGGTGATGACCGCGAGCCGCCAGACCGGGTCGATCTGCGTCTGGCTCTGGAAGAACACCACGGCCACGCCCACGATGTAGGCACCGATCCAGTTGGCCGCCAGCGTGCCCCAGGGCAGGATGGCGGCGCCCTGGTTGAGCCACAGGCTCAGGCGCCAGCGGGCCAGCGCGCCGAGCACGGCTCCGAGGGAGATGGCGATGACGGCGTGCATGGCTCAGCGGCGGTGGATCAGAACGGCGGGCCTTCGTCGTCCGCGTCGGCGGTGACGGCCTCGCGCGCGGCGGGAGCCGGTGCCGAAGGCTCGCTGTCGGCGGCGGCACCGAAGGCCATTTCGCCGCCCAGGGCTTCGATCAGTTCGGGGATGAGCTTCTGCAGCTCGCCGGTGGACAGGGCCACGTCGGTGTCGAAGCCGTTCTCGCCTTCTTCGGGCCGGCCGTCGAACACGCCTTCGAGGAAGTTGATCTTCTTGACTTGCAGCGACTCGGTGAGGGTGAAGCCGATGCGGCCTTCCCAGCTCATGGCCAGGCGGGTGGGCAGCTTGCCTTCGGTGATGTGCTTGCGCACCTCGTCGGTGGCGAGGTTGTGGCGCGTGAATTTCACGGCCGACTTCTCTTCGTCGCCGGACTTGAGTTCGCACTCGCGCTCCACCGCGAAGCCGCCGGGCCATTCGTCGGGCGTGGTGGCCGAGAGCCATTGCGTCATGGCGGTCTGCGGCGTCACGGCGGTCTGCAGCAGGGTAACCGCCAGGCCGTCGAAGACCCGCACGAGGGCGGTGACGACCTCGTCGAGCTTGCCCTGGCTGCTGGCGTCGGTGACGAGCCAGCCGTTCTGCAGGTCGATCCACACCCACACGGTCATCTGGCGCGCGAAGGCCTGGGGCAGCAGGGCCAGCAGCGCGTCTTCGCGCAGGGCCTTGGTTTCCTTCTTGCCGGGCTTGCGGCCGGTGGTGGCCTCGATGTGGTCGGCTTCTTCCTGGGCCTTTTTCTTGACGACCGAGCCGGGCACGCCCTTGGTCTCGATCTGCAGCTTCAGGATGCGCTGGCCGGCCACGGACTCCACCAGCGGGCCGTGGGCCTCGCCGCGTGGCTCGATCCAGCCGACGGACTTGTCCTGCGAGGCGCCGCAGGGCACGAAACGGGCCGCGTCCAGCGCGGCTTCCATGTCTTCCAGCGTCGCTTCCCAGCCGGGCGCGATGCGGTAGATCGTCACATTCTTGAACACGGGAATTTCCTCGGGAAAAAAGCAAACCGCCGCACGGTGGCGGCGGGAATGCGTCAGTGTAGAGGATGCGGGTTTCCGCCTCTGTTACAACTCTTTCCCCATGAACAGGTCAGGCAGCACGGTGACGATGGAGGGGAAGACCGTGATGAGCGCGATGGCCAGGATCATGCAGGCGAAGAAGGGCAGGGTGACCTTGGCGATGCGGTTGCTGTCGATGCCGGTCATGTTCTGCAGCACGAAGAGGTTGAAGCCCACCGGCGGTGTGATCTCCGCGATCTCGATCAGCATGATGATGAAGATGCCGAACCACACGAGGTCGAAGCCGGCCTGCTGCACCATGGGCAGCACCACGGCGGCGGTGAGCACGATCATGCTGATGCCGTCGAGCGCCGCGCCGAGCACGAGGTAGACGATCACCAGCACGAAGATGAGGCCGTAGGGCGAGAGCTGCAGCCGCTCGA
>Ga0247823_10002484_pt1 | contig 15168 bp, 15 predicted proteins | sample 13C_PalmiticAcid_2_FD_192426 | JGI IMG/M metagenome (GOLD analysis project Ga0247823, IMG submission 192426) | Soil microbial communities from agricultural site in Penn Yan, New York, United States - 13C_PalmiticAcid_Day30 | ecosystem: Environmental > Terrestrial > Soil > Agricultural land...
CTGGTAACCCTGCGGCAGATCGGCATAGAAATAATTCTTGCGGTCGAACCGCGACCATTTGTTGATCTGCGCCTCGATCGCCATGCCCGTGCGCACCGCCTGGCGGATGCACTCGCGGTTCGGCACCGGCAGCATGCCGGGCATCGCGGCGTCGACCAGCGACACCTGCGTGTTCGGCTCGGCGCCGAACGCCGTCGCGGCGCCCGAGAACAATTTGGCGTTGGAGGTAACCTGCGCATGGACCTCGAGGCCGATCACGACCTCCCACTCGCCGGTTTCGCCCTTGATGCGATAATCGCTCATCTTACCACCACTTCTCGGCGCGAGCATTGAAGCCCGCCCGCTCTTCAATTGCGAGCCCGGCGTTCAGCACGCCCTGCTCGTCGAATGCCTTGCCGATGATCTGCAGCCCCAGCGGCAGCCCTTCGCGGTTCAGCGCCGCGGGGACCGACATCGCGGGCAGTCCGGCGAGGCTCGCGGGCACCGCGAACACGTCGTTGAGGTACATCGCCAGCGGATCGGCCATCTTCTCGCCGAGCCCGAACGCCGCCGACGGCGCGGTCGGCGCGAGGATCACGTCACACACTCCAAACGCCTGTTCGAAATCGCGCGCGATCAGCGTCCGCACCTTCTGCGCCTGCGTATAATAGGCGTCATAGAAGCCCGCCGACAGCACATAGGTGCCGATCATGATGCGGCGCTTGACCTCGGGTCCGAAGCCGTCGGCGCGCGTCGCGGCGTACATGTCCTGCAACCCCGCCCCATCCGGCAGATCGCGCAAACCGTACCGCACGCCGTCATAGCGCGCGAGGTTCGACGACGCCTCGGCGGGTGCGATGATATAGTAAGCCGGCAGCGCATATTTGGTGTGCGGCAGGCTGATCTCGACGACCTCGGCCCCCGCATCCTTCAGCATCGCGATGCCCGCATCCCACATCGCGTCGATGTCGGGATCGATGCCTTCGAGGCGATATTCCTTGGGAATACCGACCGTCTTGCCCTTGAGATCGCCCGACAAAGCCGCTTCCCAATTGGGCACCGCCATGTTCAGGCTCGTCGCATCCTTCGGATCGAAGCCCGCCATATTCTCGAGCATGATCGCGCAGTCCTTGACGTCGCGCGCCATCGGCCCCGCCTGATCGAGCGAGCTTGCGAACGCCACGATGCCCCAGCGCGAGCAGCGGCCATATGTCGGCTTGATCCCGCTGATGCCGACGAACGCCGCCGGCTGGCGGATCGAGCCGCCGGTGTCGGTCCCCGTCGCCGCGGGGCACAGCCGCGCCGCGATCGCGGTCGAGCTGCCGCCCGACGATCCGCCCGGCGCGAGCGCGGCATTGCCGCCATCCTTGCGCTTCCACGGGCTGATCACATTGCCGAAATAGCTCGTCTCGTTCGACGATCCCATCGCGAACTGGTCGAGGTTGAGCTTGCCGAGCATGCCGCAACCCGCGTCCCACAATTTCTGCGAAACGGTCGATTCATAGCGCGGCACAAAGCCTTCGAGCATATGGCTCGCGGCAGTCGTCTGGACGCCGTTCGTCGCGAACAGATCCTTCATCCCGATCGGCACGCCCGACAAGGGCTTCAGCGTCCCCGCCGAACGATCGGCATCGGCCGCTTTCGCCGCCGCAATCGCATGCTCGGGCGTCTCGACAATGAAGGCGTTGAGCAGCTTCGCACCCGCGACATTGGCGTTGAACGCCTCTGCCACTTCGACGGCGGAAAAATCGCCCGCGCGGTGCCCGTCGCGGATCTGCGCAACGGTCAGATTGGTCAGTTCAGTCATTATTCGATCACCTTGGGCACGCCAAAGAAGCCGTGCATCGCCGCCGGCGCATTCGCCAGCACATCGTCGCGGCGGCCGCCGCCGGTCAGCGGATCGGCGTCGACGACATCGTCGCGCAGCCGCAGCACATTCGGGATCACCGCGGTCATCGGCTCGACCCCGGTCACATCGACTTCGCCGAGTTGCTCGACCCAGCCTAGGATGCCGTTCAATTCGCCTTCCATCGCGGCGGCTTCGGCATCGCTGATCGCGATGCGCGCCAGCGACGCGATTTTCCTTACTGTTGCCTGATCGATTGACATGGTCGCCCTAACTTTAACGAAGCCGCGCCGCTAGCATCCCGCCCCGCACGCTTCAAGGTGCGGCTACTCGAAAGTGCCGGATTCCGGCACGCCATCGACCAATATACGGCGTTGCGACACCGTCTCGACCTCGATCCGCGCCTTCGACAGGTCGACCGACGGCTTTTTGGCCGGCGACGCCTTCGCCCAATCGCCCTGCACCCACTGCCCCGCATCGTTCTGCGTCACAAAATCGAAATTAAGCGAATCGCCCGGCTCATTCTGCCCGAACACGCCGATCCTCTTGTCGTCGAGCCACACCGCAACGCACGCCTTCGCACGGCTGCACATATAGCTGCCCGACACGCGCTCAAGCGCCTCGGCCGGCAACGCGCGATCGGCCGGAACGAGCCGCAGCCGTTCGGCAAAGGGTTTGAGCAAGGTCGGCCCCTCGGGCCCGGTCAAATCCCAGCGATTCTTTGCCGCGAGCGCCGCCTTCGCCGCGTCGGCGCGCGCCTTGATCGGCGAACGCTCAAGCTCCTTCAGCGCCGCGCGCCCGCTCGGCCCGAAATCATAGGCCAGCGCCGCCCAGTCGAATTTTTCGACCGGCGTCGTTCCCGATTTGAGCCGCGCCAACTGGTCACGCGTCGAAATCGCCCCGAAATCGAGGATCGGCAGCGCGAGGAACAGCGCGAGCAGCGCCAGCCCGATCGCAAGCTTCTGCTGCAACGGCCGCAGCAGATCGTCGAAATCGCGCCGACCTTTCGCGACCGCCCACACGCCCGCCAATCCATAAGCCAGCGCGATCATCGCCGCGATCACGCCCCAGATGCGCTCGGGGGTCCAGCCATACTGGATCACGCGCAAATGCATCGAGTAAAAGGCGATCCCGGCGAGCGGCAGCACCGCGACGACCAGCACCGGCGCCGCCCAGCGCAGCACCGGGCTCGTCGCGCGGTCGTCGCTGCCGTTGCCGATCACCGCATTGGCAAGCAGCACCGCGAACGCCGCGACCGCCATCATCACCGCCGCGGTCGAAAATCCCGAATCCCAAAGCTTTTGCAGCCCCGTCCCCGCCAGCGAGAGCAGGAACAGCACGAGCGCCACCGCGAGCACCGGCGCCAGCACCGCGAGCACCATCATCACCAGCCGTTGCAGCGTCGCGACCAACTTGTCGCGCTCACGCAGCAGGCCGACCGCGCCGCCAAACGCCGCACCCGCGAGCATCCAGCCGAACCATTCGTCATTGAGCAGGTCGAAGATCAGGTTGATCCCGATCAGCTTGAACATCTGCCCGATCAGCACGGTCAGCAGGAAGGTGATGCCGACAAACGCAAGGCTCGCCGCCCCGATCACCGCATCGGTCCACGCATGGCTGTGAAGCCGCGCATACGGCATCTGCCACAGCTTCCAGAAGCGCCAGTCGGGCGCGACATCGCGCCGCGTCTGGAACAAGGGCGTCGCGACGAGCACCGCGAGGATCCCCGACCAGAAGGGCCATTCGACCGGATTGCCCTGAATATTGTAAGCGGCGGTCTGCCACGCAATCAGCCCGAGGACGACGCCCCAGCCGAGCGCAAACCCCAGCGCCCAGTACCAGCGGCGCAGCTCGACGCCGAGGACGAACGCCACCGCCGCGACCGCGACGCCTGTCGCCAGCGCGCTGCGCCAATGCGACAACGCGTCGTCGTGACGATGGTCGATCAAAAGGTGGAACGCGAGCCCGGCGATGGCGCAGATCGCCGCCATGATCCACGGCCGCAGCGGCCACGGCAGGTCATTCTCATCGAGGCGCGCCGAAACGGGTGACGTTCTAGGAGGCGAATCGGGGGCGGCGGGTGCGGTCGCTTCGGTCATGCGTCAAAGCCTATCGCGTAAAATCATCATCCTGAACTTGTTTACGGATCCCAATTCGGCATGACGAGTTATTTGTAGCCGAGCATCGGAGCCGCTAGAGAGGCCCGAAATTCATCTCTCCCGACCGTATGGAACCCCATTTGGCCCGCAAATTTCTCTACGTCATCGCCGCCGTCATCCTGCTGATCCTCGCCGCCGGGGTCGTGTACCAGCTCTTCCCCGGCTGGATCGCGCGCACCGCCTTTGTCCCCAGCACCGAATTCAAGCCGCAGGCCGCGGTCGCACCCAACGCCTATGACGACCCCAAAATGTGGTTCGCCCGTCCGGGCATGGAGCAAGATCCGTCAGCGTGGCGCCCCTCCGCCGACGGCAGCGAAACCCCCGGAGCCGAGCTTCCCGGCGAGCCGTCTACAGCACCGTTGATCCCGCCCGCCAACGCCGCGCAGACCACCGCCGAAACCCCCTTCCCCAAGGGCGACGCCGCGGTCTTCTTCGTCCACCCGACCAGCTATTACAGCCGATCGAGCTGGAACGCGCCGCTCGAAGACCGCGATTCCGACCACCGCGCGAACCTGTTCGTTCAGGGTATGGCGAGCGCCTTTGCCGACGCGGGCGAAATCTGGGCGCCGCGCTATCGCCAGGCGACGCTCGGCGCCTTCCTTGCCGAGGATCGCGTCACCGCGGGCAAGGCGATCGATTCCGCCTATCGCGACGTCGAGGAAGCCTTCGACGCCTTCCTCGCCGCGCAGCCGAAAAACCGGCCGATCATCCTCGCGGGCCACAGCCAGGGCGCGCTCCACCTCACCACCTTGCTCAAGACACGGATCGCGGGCACCCCGCTCGCGAAGCGCATCGTCGCGGCGTACGTCATCGGCTGGCCGATCAGCCTCGACACCGACATCGCCGGGCTCGGCCTTCCCGCATGCCAGACCCCCGAGCAAAAGGGCTGTATTCTCGGCTGGGCGAGCTTCGCCGACCCCGCCGATCCGATCATGGTCACCGACGCCTATGACGGCACGATCGGCTTCGACGGCCGCCCGCGCGCGGGCACGCGGATGCTCTGCACCAACCCGCTCACCGGCATCCCCGACACCGAAGCGCCGCCCGCGGCGAACATCGGCACGCTGAAGCCGACCGAGGGCTTCAAGAGCGGGTCGCTGATCGCGGGCAAGATCGGCGCGAAATGCGACGACACGCACGGTTTCCTGATGATCGGCGACGCCGAGATCGCGAAAAATTATGTCGTTGCGGGCTATGTGCTCCCCGGCAACAATTATCATGTCTACGACATCACCCTGTTCTGGGCGAACGTCCGCGCCGACGCGCTCCGCCGCCTCGCGACCTATGAAGGCAAGCCGTCGCCCGTGCCGCCCGCCGCGGCGCCGACGCCTCCTCCGGCCGCGCCCGCAACCGCCACACCGAAATCCTGACGATGATCACCACCGCCGCTCCCGACTTCGCCGCCCATTTCCCGAACGGCGGCCGCCTCGCGGGGCTCGACGTCGGCACGAAAACGATCGGCGTCGCCTTCTGCGACGTGAACTGGAGCTTCGCGACCCCCGACAAGACGATCATCCGCAAGAAATTCTCGGTCGACTTCGAAACGCTGAAGGTCCTGATCGCGCAGCACAATATCGTCGGCCTCGTCGTCGGGCTCCCCCTCAACATGGACGGCACCGACAGCCCGCGCACCCAAAGCACCCGCGCCTTCGCGCGCAACCTGCTGCCGCTCGACCTGCCGCTGCTGCTGTGGGACGAGCGCTGGTCGACCGCCGCGGTCGAACGCGCGATGATCGCCGCCGACGTCAGCCGCGCCAAGCGCGCCGAACGCGTCGACAGCGCCGCCGCAGCCTTCATCCTGCAAGGCGCGATCGATGCGATGACGCGCGGTTGAGCGCATATCTCGTCGCCTGGCTGATCGCCGCGAACGGCATCGCTTTCGCGCTGATGATCCTCGACAAGAAATTCGCCGAAAACGGCACGCGGCGCATTTCGGAAAGCACTCTGCTCGGCTGGGCCCTCCTCGGCGGCGCGCCCGGAACGTTCATCGCTTCTCATCTCATACGGCACAAGACCCGCAAGCAGCCCTTCGCGGCGCAGATGATCGCGATCCTGATCTTCCAGATCGTGATGCTCGCGCTCTGGTCGTCGGGATTATTGCTCCCTCTCGCCACCTCCGCGCTTGCCAGAATCGCTCCGTCTGCGTAGACGCTCGGCTTTAATGACAACATCAACGATCCGACCCGCCAGCGACTATCCGCCCGGCGGCGATGCCTTTCGCCATCGCCACCTGATCGGCATCGCCCAGCTCACCCCGTGGGAAATTTCCTACGTCCTCGACGCCGCCGAAGAGTGGGTCGACCTGAACCGCAGCGGCGCCGCGAAACACGACGACCGGCTCGCGGGCCTCACCATCATCAACGCCTTTTTCGAAAATTCGACCCGCACTTTGCTGTCGTTCGAAATCGCCGGGAAACGCCTCGGCGCCGACGTCGTCAACATGCACGCGGCGCAGTCGAGCGTGAAAAAGGGCGAGACGCTGATCGACACGGCGATGACGCTGAACGCGATGCGCGCCGATGCGATGGTGATCCGCCATGGCAGCTCGGGCGCGGTCCAGCTCATCGCCGACAAGGTCGACTGCCCCGTGCTCAACGCGGGCGACGGCCGCCATGAACATCCGACGCAGGCCCTGCTCGACGCGCTCACCATCCGCCGCCGCTTGGGTCGCGTCGAGGGCCTCACCATCGCAATCTGTGGCGATGTCCTCCACAGCCGCGTCGCACGCTCGAACATCCTCGCGCTCACCCTGCTCGGCAACGAGGTGCGCGTCGTCGCGCCGCCGACGCTCACCCCGCCCGCGATGGAACGCATGCACGTGCGCGTCTTCACCGACATGGACGAAGGCATCAAGAACGCCGACGTCGTGATGATGCTCCGCCTCCAGAACGAGCGCATGGACGGCGCGTACCTGCCCAGCGCACGCGAATATCACGCGCTCTACGGCCTCACGCCCAAGCGCCTCGAAAAAGCGAAACCCGATGCGATCGTCATGCATCCCGGCCCGATGAACCGCGGGGTCGAAATCGACAGCAGCGTCGCCGACGATCCCGTTCGCTCGACAATCACCGAACAGGTCGAAATGGGGGTCGCCGTACGCATGGCGTGCCTCGACATCCTGACGCGCCGCAAGCGGGGAGTCGTCGGATGGAACTGAAACCGCTCCACATCACGAACGCGCAGTTGATCGACAACGACACACCGCGTCCGGGCAGTCTGCTCGTCACGGGCGGCCGCATCGCCGCGATCGACCCGACCGAGCTCCCCGACGGCACCGAAACCGTCGATGCCAAGGGCCAGTGGCTCGCCCCCGGCATCATCGACCTCGGCGTCTTCGCGACCGACAAGCCCGCCTTCCACTTCGGCGGTATCACGCGCGCGGCATTGATGCCCGACAACGGCCCGCTCGACGGCGCCGGACTCGTCGAGCGCGCCGCGAAGGGCGGCAAGCCCGACCTCTGGGTCCACCCGCTCGCCGCCGCAACCAAGCGGCTCGAGGGCAAGGAACTCGCCGAGATCGGCCTGATGAAACAGGCCGGCGCGCGCGCCATCGCCACCGGCCGCGCGCGCATCGCCGACAGCGGTGTGATGCGCCGCGTCCTCACCTACGCCGCGTCGCTCGGCCTCGTAACGATCATCCATGCCGAGGACGAAGGCCTCACCGCCGGCGCGGTCGCGACCGATGGCGAAATGGCGACGCGTCTTGGCCTCGCCTCCGCCCCCGCCATCGCCGAGGCGATCGCGATCGCGCGCGATCTTGCGCTCGTCGAGTAAACCGGCGCGCCCGTCCATTTCCGCCAGGTTACGACCGCGCGCGGGCTCGACCTGATCCGCGCCGCGAAGGCGAAGGGCCTGCCCGTCCTCTGCGGCATCACCCCCGCGCATCTTTTGCTCTCCGACACCGCGATCGGCGATTTCCGCACCTTCGCGCGCCTCTCGCCGCCGCTCCGGTCGGAAGACGATCGCCACGCCTGCCTCGCCGCGATCGCCGACGGCACGATCGACATCCTCGCCTCGGGCCACGACCCGCGCGGTCCCGAGGACAAGCGCCTCCCCTTCGCCGAGGCGCTCCCCGGTATGGCGGGCGCCGAAACCCTGCTCGCGCTCGGCCTGAACCTCGTCCGCGACGGTCATATCTCGCCGGGCCGCCTGTTCGAACTGCTCGCGGCTACCCCCGCCTGCCTGCTCGGCGTCGACGCGGGGAAGCTCGCGGTGGGCAAGGAAGCCGACCTCATCCTCGTCGATCCCGGCACGCCGTGGCAGGTCGATGCAAAGAAGATGGCGGCTTACGCCGGCAATACCCCCTTCGACGGCATGCCGGTGCAGGGTCGCGCCACGATGCTGTGGAAGGGTGGCCAGCGCATCCGCTGATCCGGGCTTTATCTCGCTGATTTAATTCGATAGCTCTCGGACCGGGGATCGATAATCAGCGAGGTTGACCCGATGCGCCGTCTTGCCGTTCCAGCTCTGCTCACCGCCGCCCTGCTCGCCCCCGCCGCCGCGGCGCAGATGACGCCGGTGCAGGGCATCCCCTGCGCACAGGGCCTTCCCTGCAACGCCCCGCCGCCGCAGGTGCTGCAACAGATGTATGGCGGCGGCGGAGGTCCACCCCCGCCGGGACAGATCATACCGTTCCAGGAAGAAAAACAGGATTATGTCGGCGGCTATATGGTCAACAGCTTCGCCGCGATCGCCTTCTGGCGCTCGGCATCGGGCCAGCCCGGCTACAGCTATGGCGCGCTGCGCGGCGACAGCCGCGAACAGGCCGAGCAATATGCAATGACGGCATGCCGCGAGGCGGGCGGGCGCGACTGCGTCGTCGGGCTATGGGGCGGCAACGGCCATTTCGCGATCGCACGCGACAAGGAGGGGCAATATTATGCGGGCTTCGCGGGCACGCCCGGCGGCGCGAAACGATCGGTCATGGACAGTTGCAAGAGCGCGGGCGCCAAATGCAAGGTCGTCGAGACGGTCGAAAGCATGCCCTATTTCTTCCGCTTCTGATCGCCGCGGCGCGCCCCGCCCAAACAAATGAAGCCCGCCGGCAAAGCCGACGGACTTCAAGAGAGCAAGATGGCCTTGGTTCCACCTTCCTCGGGTCGCACCGCCTGAATGACCGATTCGGTCGATTCTTTCGCTACCCACCTGGGTAGGAGACAGAAAATTTTCATTTTATCGCATTGCGCTTGCCTTCGCGCCTTCGCTCCTATCAAATGAGATCGCTGCGGGTCTTCTGGGGGGAAGTGCATGCAGAGCGATCAGGGACCGACCTTTCCGTCCGACCATAATGCGCCGGCCGAATGGGAGGTGCTCAATGCACTGATCGGCGAAATCTACGATTCGGTGCTCCATCCCGAAAGCTGGAACGAAACCCTCGCGCGCATCACCGGCACGCTCTGTCCGCTGAGCTGGGAAGCGGCCTTCATCCTCTGGGAATCGAACAGCCCGCCGAGCGCACGCTTCGTCGCCGCGACCGGCCTCGCCGCCGGGGTGCAGGAAATCTACACCGCGGTCTATGCCGGAAACCATCCTTGGTCGCGCAAGCTGATGCGTTACGGCAACGGCAGCGTCGTCGACAGCAACGACATCATGACCCGCGACGAGTTCCTCGAGACCGAATTCTTCCGCAATTTCCTCGCCCCTTGGGGGATCGACCGCATGATCGCCGTCCTCCTCGACAAGCGCGGCAGCGAGCGGCTCGGGCTGATGCTGCCCGGCCCCGGCGACCGCGATGTCGAGCGATTGAAGCGCGGGCTGCGCGTCCTCGCCCCGCACATGCAGCGCGCGATGCGGATCAGCGACCGTATCGCGACGCTCGACCTGGCCGCCGGCGCCGCGCGCGCCGCGACCGACGCCGCGCCCTTCGCGATCTTCAGCCTCGACGATCAGCTCAATATCCTCGCCGCGAACAGCCGCGCCGCGCGCTATGAACGCGCGGGCTTCATCCGCACCGCGCACGACCGCTTCGCCTTCACCCACCCGCCGAGCCAGAAGCAATTGCTCGATCTGGTCAGAAGCGAGGGGCCCGCTGGGGTCGCCCTACAGGCGCTCGGCCCCTCGGGCGCCGAATGCCCCGTGCTCGTCGCGCGCGTCACGCGCCAGTCGGCGCAGCAGCTCGGCGGCGTCCGCCTCGGCGCGTCGCTGATCGTCACCCTCGGCAGCGCGCCCGGCGAAACCCCGGTGGTCGAAATCGACCGCGTCGCGCAATGGTTCGGGCTGACCCCCGCCGAAGCCCGTCTCGCCGTCGCACTCGCCGCGGGCGACACGCTGCAGGACTATGCGGCGCTACGCGCGGTCAGCGTCAACGCGGTGCGCTTCCTCTTAAAGGGCATTTTCCGCAAGACCGGCGCCACGACGCAGGCGCAGCTCGTCGCGCTGCTCGCGCGGCTTCCGGCACCGGGCAGCGAGAATTAGGCCGACGCGCGCATAGCCTTCGCCCGCGACGCCAGGCGGAACAGCGGCACCGTCAGCGTCGTCGACACCAGCGCCAGCGTCACGAGTACGGCAAAGACCGTCGGCGTGATCAACCCTGCCTGCACCAATATCGTCGCCGCGACGATCTCCATCAGCCCCTTGCACTGGAGCAGCAGCCCCAGCCGCGTGCGCTCGGCCCACGGCATATCGCGCGCGGGCGGCACCAGATGCACCGCCGCCAGCTTCGACAGCCCCGCAAGCACCAGCAGCAACAGCGCCACGCCGAGCGCCCCGGCGGTCACCACCGCGCCATCGATGCTCAGCCCGCGATGCGCAAAGAACAAAGGCGACAGCCCGAACAGCGCGATCTTGCCCAGGGTCTCGGGCCGCAGCCGTTCGGCGAGCGGTTTCGGGGTCAGCACGCCGGCGAAATAGGCGCCGAGCAATTCGTGGAGCCCGAGAACGCTCGTCGCCCACGCCCCCGCCGCCAGATAGGCGATGCCGAACGCAGCAGTAACCGCGACATGATCGGGCAGCGGACGCACAAGCCGCCCGCGCATCCCGATCATCAGCGCAAAGACGCCAACCGCGCCGACCTGCGCCAGCCCGCCTGAAACCACCGCCCCACCCTCGCCCTTATGCAGGAACAGCAGCACCGCCAGCCCGATCCACAAGATCGCATCGTCGAGCGCCGCGATGCGGAGCGACAAATTGCCCAGCGGCCGGTCGACCATCGGCAGCTCGCGCACGATCCCGACCAGCACCGGCAGCGCGCTGACCGCGAGGCAAAGCCCGATCGCGCCCGCCGACAACCAGGGCGAAACCCCGGCAGGCCGCACCAGCACGGCGTCCATCGCACCCGACAGCGCCACGACCAGACCGACCAGAAACGGCAAAGCCAACGCGACTAGGGCCGTACCAACCACACGCCCGCCAAGCCGCGGCGCATGATCGGCGGTGACCCGCGTCTCCAGCCCGGCGCTGAACGCCAGCGCCAGCACCCCCAGCCACCCGATCGTCTCTCCCCATTCGGAAGGTCCGAGCACCGCCTTGTCGAACCCGAAACGATCGGCGGCAATCGCCACGGCGAGCCCGGTCAGGATCGGCAACACCGCCATCGGCACCGCCCCGCGCACCAGCCGCCAGCAAAGCACCGGCACAACGAGGAAGCAGAACAGGTCGATCAGGAACGCCATCGGGATGAAGCTATCCCCCGGACCTTCGGCGGGCAAGCGCGATGTGAACGTTCCCTTATAGTGAATACTGACGACGACATTGGGGTGGGAACTCCTCTCCCGCCTGCAGGAGGGGAGATCAATGTCCGCAACTGCTCGATTGCACCTGATCCGCAAGATAGCCTATGGCCACCGGCGGCGAACGAAAAGGGAAAGCAATGGCCGCGTCATTTTCTGTGGACGAGCGACGCGAGCATTTTGCTTATTGCGTCCAACTTTTTGGCGGGACCACCGCATTCGCGCGGCGCCTTGGCATAGACGAGCGAGCCATTCGCCGTTTTATCAATGGCGAGAGGCCCCTTGGTGACGGGCTTTTGGAAGACACCGCAAAGGCATTGCGCCTGCTCATTGATGAAGCAACCGCGGCCGAAGCGCAGATCGCGGCCACATTGCGCTTTCCGCCGACCGATCCATCATAGCTGAAATCGGTCGCAACCGGCCGCTGACCGCTATACCCCAAAACAAAAGAGGCGCGGCCCCCCGGCCGCGCCCCTCCCCCTTATCCGGGTAAATTTGTTTAGCGCGAGGCGAGCCGCATCGGGCCGGCTTTCGACGCCCACTGGATCGCCTCGCCGCCGCCCATCGCGCGGACGAAGCAGGTCTGACCCTGCGCCTTCAGCTCGTTGCAGAGGCTCGACGCGTCGGCGCGCGTCGCGAGGCCGTTGACCGTCAGGCGATAGAAATTGCGGCCGTTCACCGTCGCGGCGTGGCTCGACGCCGGGAAGCTGGCCAGAACGGCGTTGCGCTTTTTCAGGCTGCCCCATTTTTCCCTGGCGATGCCCAGGCTGTCATAGGCGCCGAGCTGAACCGCCCAGCCGCTGGGCTTTTTCGCATCGAAGCCCATCGCCTTGGGGATCAGCACCGTCGCCAGTTCGATCGCCTGCTTCTGCGCCGGGCGGATACGCCCGTCGCCCGCGACGCGCGGTGCGGCGCGATACGGCGCGGCATCGGCGAGGATCACTTCGCCCGCGCGTTTCGGCTGCGGCAATTCGGTCACCGGCACGATGCCGTCGGCGCCGCGTTCGGGCATCGGCAGTTCGACGCTGCGGATCGCGCTCGTCGCATCAGCCAGAACCGGCGGCGGCGGTGCAAAGGCCGCAACCGGCGCCGGATCGGCGCTGGCAAGCTCAGCCACCGGCTCAGCCGCGGCCATTTGCGTGTCGCTGAAATTGCTGAGCGCGAGGCGCACCGGCATGCCGGCATCCTGCTGCGCCGTCGCGCCGATCATGCTCGCGATGCGGACCTGCGCATTCGGCTGCGCGGCCAGCTTCGACCATTCGGCCATCCGCCCTTCGAGCTTTGCCGCCGACAAGTCCTGCGACGCGATGATCCGCGCCTGCGCCCAGCGGTCCGACAAGGCGAGCGCCAGCGCAAAATTCTGCCGCGTCCGGGCGTCGGCGCCCTTGGCGCGCGCCGCTTCGTTCAGCACATAGATCGACCCTTCGGCATCGCCCGCAAGCGCGAGTGCCAGCCCCAGGTCCGACGCGGGCACCGTGTCGCGATGCTCGGTCAACAGCGCGATGGCCTGACCGTTCTTGCCCTGTGCGATCTGCGCCAGCGTCAGCGACAGGATCGTGTTGCTGTCGGCCGCGCCCAGTTCCATCGCGTCGGTCAGCGCCGCGGTTGCCGACGCAAAGCGGCCGTTATTGAGGTAAGCCTGACCCAGCAGCGCGCGATAGCCGGCATCGCGCGGGCTGCCCGCCACCGCCGCTTCGGCCAAGCCGACCGCCTTGCTTGCCTTGCCCGCTTCGAGTGCGACGCGCGCATCGCTGGCGGATTTGGCGGCAATCGCGGGCTTGCCGGCGGCGCTCGACGGCGCGTCGGCCATCTTCATGCCGCTGCACCCCGTGGCGGCGCCCAGGACAAAGCCCGAAACAGCCAGTTTCATCAGCATCTTGCGGTTCATGTCTGGGTCCCCCTCTTATGCGTTCAGCGCTGCGTGCGGCGCATCGGGCGCGCGGCGGGCAAACGGCTCGCCATCGCGTCGATTTCGGGCAGCGAAGACAGATATTCGTCGAGCAGGTCGGTCAGGATGACCTGCGACGACCGGTTCGTCACCGCGCTCGCAAGCCGCAGGCGCAAATGACGTTCGGCGTCGAGACGCAATGTGAACGCCGCCTTTTCGCGTGCGCGGAGGGCGCGCGGCGCCTTTTCCTTCTTCGGCGCCGGTTCGGGGCGCGCTTCGACCTTGCGCGCTACTGCAGCAACGCGCTCGATCAGCGATTCCTGCTGGCGGACGACTTCCGGAACTTCGGGTGCTGCAGCCTCGAACTGGTCGGCGCCATAATCGTCGCTCAGTCCGGCGCGTTCGGCGGCGAACTCGGCCCCATATTCGGGCACCAGTTCATGGCCAGCGCTGTCGTCGACCGCATGTTCGGCCTCGGCATTGTGCGCGGGCACCGATCCGGTGAGCAGCGGCTTCAGATCGACAAGGCGCGCGGGTTCGGCCGACTGGTCGGGATCGACATCATAACCCATGTCGTTCCAGCCCAGGTCGTCGTAACCGCCGGGGTTGAGGGGTGCGGGGCCGCTACCGAGCGGCTGGCGGCGCATGGCGGGACGCGCTCCGCCCTTGCGGGCAAGCAGTCCGGCGCTCAGCGATGCGAGAGGTTTTGGTTCGCCCATGGTTCCCGAGCTCCCCGTCACTGGCCAGCGACGCGGCGGCCGAAGCCACCACCCATCGGGCGAACCGCACCATAATTGCCCTGCGTGGGCAGCGGCGCGGCAAATACGGTCCGGCGGAAATTCTTTTCGAGGCGATCGTTCATATAAGTCCACAGCTGGCGGATTTCGTCGGCGGAGCGCCCGTTGGGGTCGACCTCCATCACCGTGCGGCCGTCGATCATCGACGCCGCATAGTCGGTCCGGTGATGCAGCGTGATCGGGGCGACGGTGCCGTGCTGCGACAGCGCAACGGCGGCTTCGCTGGTAATCTTGGCCTTCGGCGTGGCGCCGTTGACGACGAACACCAGCGGCTTGCCGGCGCGTTCGCAAAGGTCGACGGTGGCGCCGACGGCGCGGAGGTCATGCGGGCTCGGGCGCGTCGGAACGACGATCAGTTCGGCGACCGAAATCACGCTCTGGATCGCCATGGTGATCGCCGGCGGCGTATCGATGACCGCCAGCTTGAAGCCTTGCTGGCGCAGGATTTCGAGATCGGATGCCAGCCGGGCGACCGTGGTCTGGGCGAACGCCGGAAGGTCGGTCTCGCGCTCGTTCCACCAGTCGGCGAGCGAGCCCTGCGGATCGATGTCGATCAGGACGACAGGGCCGGCGCCCGCAAGCTGCGCCTGCACCGCGAGGTGCCCCGACAGCGTGGTCTTTCCCGACCCGCCCTTCTGTGAAGCCAATGCCAATACGCGCACTGCGTTACCCCCTCGGAAATCCAAAATTCGGCGAAGGGATGCCATGCGGGGCGCTAAAATTGGGTTAACGATGATAAAAAGAGGGTAAACGACTTCCGCACCAACATGGTAAATGATGCCCTGATGTCGACTTGTCCCATAACGGATCAAATTCGGCATACCCCATTTTG
>Ga0247823_10002485_pt1 | contig 15165 bp, 10 predicted proteins | sample 13C_PalmiticAcid_2_FD_192426 | JGI IMG/M metagenome (GOLD analysis project Ga0247823, IMG submission 192426) | Soil microbial communities from agricultural site in Penn Yan, New York, United States - 13C_PalmiticAcid_Day30 | ecosystem: Environmental > Terrestrial > Soil > Agricultural land...
CCTCCGCCCTCCACCTATCCACGGCCAAACCACTAACCCCCCGCGCGCACAGCTAGTAACAGGCTGGACGCAAACCCTCTACTACGGCATCGCCATCCGCGCGGGCGACCCCAAGCCGCAGCCCGGCACCCCGCGCTACGCCGAGCACCGCCGGCGCATCCACATCGCCGTCGTCACCCTCTACCTGCTCTACACCATCTACGAGGCCGACTACGACCTCCAGCGGTCGGGCACCTTCTACACGGACCTGGGCGTCCCGCTCGGCGCGACCGACCGCGAGATCAAGTCGCGCTTCCGCCGCCTCGCCGCCCTGCACCACCCGGACAAAGCCGGTTCCGGCGGCGCAAAAACGGCAGAGGATGTCAACGCCTACTTTGTCCACCTCAAGACCGCCGCCGACGCGCTGACGGACCCGGCGCGGCGGTTCGCGTACGAGCGCTTCGGGCCCGAGGTCGTGGACTGGGCGCGGTGCGTGACCATCCGCGACTACGTCGTGCGCGGCGCACAGCAGCTGGTGCCGTACTACGGCACCGCGGCGGTCTTCATGTACGGGCTGGGCCTGCTGGGGTACCTGGACTGGGGCCGGTATGAGCGGTGGCTGGTGCTGGCGGTGCTGTTCGTGTTCGAGGCGCACAGCGTGACGCGCCCCGGGATGCCGGCCGTGCTGGAGCGCGTGGTGAACCCCGCGCTGGGGTGGGTGGCCGGCCGGGCGCCGTACCTGCCGTTCCAGGCGATCGCGCTGGCGAGGAAGCTGAGCGTGACGGTGTACATTGCGTTTTCGCAGATCGGGCCGCTGTTGGCGGCGGATACGAGCAGTGGGAACTTGGTGGTGAGTGGGAGGAAGGGCGGGGATGATGAGGTGGCGCTGAGGCAAGGGTTGGAGAGGTTGGAGATGGCGGTGAAGAGGCTGGATGCGGATGCTACGAGGTTGTTGGAGACGGAGATGGCGCCCTTTGCGGGCGATGAGGAGACGCGGAACTCGATGTGGGCCAAGGTCAAGGAATGGCTGGTCCAAAACACAATCCGCTCGGATCCTATGGTGCGGGATGCGCTGGGGAGGTCGTTTGCGAAGCGTCGGATGGACGCGCCGGCTGGTGCCAAGGGGACCAGGTGATCTCTCTAGTAGACTATAGACAGCAATGGTTTTTCTTCTGCCGCAGGGCGTGGATGTTCCTGATCCTTGGAAATATCCTGTGTCATTGTTTCCATGCTCGCAAGTTCCGCTGTAGCCCTAAAGTAACCCTGAAGCCTGAGCCTGTTCCCAACGCTGATTCTACTAAACAAGTAACCACCAACACTTCGGAAACTCATCCTTCTACAGCCTCTGCCTCCCCCTCGTCTCAATCGGCACCATACAGATCCCCACAAACGCTGCCAGAATCAGCGCCGCCGAGAGATACACCGGCGCCGTCGTCCCATCCCCCGGCACCGTCGCCGCGATAATCGGCGCCAGCAGGCCCGTCGCCCGATTCAAGAAGCTCGCCACGCCAGTCCCCGCCCCGCGGACCGGCGCGGGAAAGATCTCGGGCGTAAAAGCATACAGGACGCCGTACATGATATTCTGCGCAAACGCTTCGACGCACGAAAACGCCAGCTGCGACGACGGCGTCTTGCCCAGCTTGACAAACAGGAACAGGAACACGGCCGACACGAGCGTCGAGATGGCCAGCGTGCCGCGCCGCCCCAGGAAGGGCGACTTCATGTCGACCGCGTAGGCCGCCAGCAGACTGCCCGGCACGCCGACGACGCTGGTGATGGCGTAGTTGCGGTACGTCTCGCCCGTGATCGACGAGGCGGGCGAGTCGCCGGTGCTGTTGCCGCCGCCATGGGAGAGATATTGTGGGAGGAAGGCGTTGAAGAGGGGGTAGCCCATCCCGATGGTTGCCCAGCAAAACCAGATGAGCAACGTGGTGATGGCGAGCTTGCGGCTGCTGAAGAGCGGACGGATGCGCTCGGCCGAGAAGGAGGCGAGCTTGTTTTTGATAATGTTTTTGGTTGAGAGTCGCCTTCGGATGCGCGGCGTTGGGTCGTCGACCACGGCATCCAGGATCTCCTCTGTCAGCCACGTCTTCTTCCTGTTCTTGAGTGCTATGCCTTGAACGACGGCAACTGCCTCGGCCTGCCGGCCTCGCGAAAGCAGGTATTTGGGAGATTCGAACATGTGGAAAAGGAAGAAGCGGACGAGGAACATGACAAATGTAATGATGCCAATGGTCATGACGAAGTGCCGCCACCCCCGGTCCGCAGGCCAGTTGGCAATGAAGAACCAAGCAAAGAGGGAGGAGCACAGCTGCCCAATCGGCCACCAGACTGACAGCAGAGTGAGGAGGGAGCTGGAGGCGTCTGGGAGGAATTCGAGAAAAAGAGCGCCGTCTACAGGGAGGTTGCCACCGACACCGAAGCCCAAGGCGGCGTACATGAAGCACACGCCTCCCCAGCTTGGCGCCCACGCAGAGGCGGTCCCGAACACGCTGGCAATCAGCAGCGTGACATTGAAGGCGATGCGGCGGCCCATGATGTCGGAGCCGATGCCCCAGAAGAAGCTCCCCAAACACAGCCCAACGAAAAGCGACGAGGTCGTATAGCGGACCGACTTTTCTGAGATGCCAAACTCGGCTGAGAGAGATGGGAGCGTGAGGGAGACGCCCTGCGCGGTTTGTTAGTGCTTATCCTTACTCTTGACCTTGACGGAGCAGCTAGAGAAAGCCGACTTACTTGCATCCATAAACTGAAACAAGGCCAGTCAGCCACGGGAACTTTGTGAACAAATCAGGGGAACATACTTGTCAGCAAACCAGCCAAATCCACACAGCACAAACAGCTGCCAGTTATACCTCCCCATCCCAATGTCCTGGATCGCCTTGTTGATGAGTCGAGATTTCACTGTCGGCTCATTAGTTTCCCCCCCAACTAAACAGCCACAAAAGCCGAGGTCACTCACTCTCATAAGCCGTCCACTTCTCCCCCTTTCCTCCCCTCCTGACCTCCCTCCGTAGCCCCTCGATGCTGTACTCTGGCGGTTCACTACCCGTCATGAGCATGGTAGTATCCTGCTCATCCCGGTCCTTGTCGACTCCGCCATCACCGTCAAAAGCGTCGTCGTCCAACTGCCCCTCGGAGTCGGATCGCGAACTCAGGCGGTAGGTATGGCTGTGCTGATGAGCCTCCTCCAGTGGCACTACGGCGGCGGTGTAGTCGGCTGCCGCTTCGGTCCGCCGCCAGGGCAGCGGCAGTGGTATCATTGTGCCGGCCTTGAGTTGTGATGGTTGAGCCCGTCTCTCCCCCTTTTCGTGGACTTCCCCCTCCGGTTCGCAAACCCACGATGTTGCGTTCAGTCGGTGGTTGAAGAGAGCGTCGTTGATGGCACCAGAAACCAGATCTTATTAACGCCGAAAATGGCAAAACTGGATATTCGGATCCCGCTGTTGTTGAAACTACAGGATGAAGTCTAGTGACTGTTCTTGATGATAAACTGGGGAGCACGCCGTCCCTCGACCCTTGACAGGGAGGCTGAGTGCGCCACAGCTGAGGCTAGGGAGACCCGGAAAGCCCAAAGCAAGTATTTGAGACTTCAGCGGGAACTGGTTTGTCGCAGTCTGTTGCGCACCAGCAACATATCGAGGGCTGCAAAAAGACAGCGCAGCTTGAGGATAACACATTGAGTACGAGTTGTCTCACGCAAGTTCTCATCGCAGCTGACTTGGAAACGTTGAAACCGCCCTGTCGGGACCTGGGCTTGCTGGGGTGACAAATGACAAACGCGCTCCTTCCGCAGCCAATCGCCTGGAACAGTTTCCGCCACAACGTGGGGGAAAGGGGGGTGGCACCTTCCTGCAAGACAATTCACGAAATCGTCCCTGCCGTTGATGCCATTTTCGACTCGACGCCCAAAAGCAGAATGGACAGAGAATCTCCGAAAACGAGAAAAAGAAACTCGCCAACTTTGCAGTTGACATTCGACGTGGGCCTGATTCGAACAGACGCTCCCGAAGGAACAAGATTTCTAGTCTTGCGCGTTAGACCACTCCGCCACCACGCCCGGATTCGATATTCACGTGACTGCGAGCCGCGCTTTTCATCCGATCGTCTGGCGGCCCGCTCGTTGCTGCCACAATTGTTCTTTCCTCAGAGTCTACAGGCATTCGTAAAGTTCCTGGGTCCCGCTGTTGTACAAATGGAAACTGCCAGTCGCCGCCCTGGTCGGGAACCCTGGTCTTTGCTCATCGGAAGACACCCGACATTGATGAGATCTCTGCGGCCCATTCCCGGAATGTTTGACCCTGCCACTGTGTTGAAACTTGAATCCCCATCTCCAACTTTCGGCTCTTCGGGCCCAGCGCGGCGGACTGTGCCACTCCGAAAGACCGGAGGCTCGGCGGCTGCAGAGCCGGGGGACGGCTTCAAAGGCGCCGATGGACATGCACTAGGGCTGCATAATGTCATTCATCGAGATCCCATCGTCGGGGACTCGATACGTTGACGGTTGATCATCGGCAGCGAGTTTGCCGCAAGGGACTTGTCGTGATACTTGAGTCAGTTGCCCCCGGGCGGCTGACGATCACCACGGCAGTTTGATACCTAACCTTTGTTGACAAACCGCGGTTGAAAGAGACTTTCGGGTGAAGTCCAAGGAGCAACGTCGCACACACGCACCTCGATATTGTGCAGTCGGAACATGCACCGGACATGCAAGCGACCAAAACATTATGACCAACCGGCTCGCGCTCGCGAGTATCGCCTCGGCCTGCTGCGTGGAATCGAAGAGTGGGAGCTGCTCGCCCTCACCTCCAAGCCCGACGACCACCAAGGTCCATCTCCAAATCGGTCCAGTGCCTCGGCACCTTTTGTCAGATTTACGGGGAACCTGGTCCCTGCAACGCGGGGAGCCAAGAGACCAGCAAAGACGGGCCAATCGGCTGCAAGTCTGCTTCTCAATCGCGACCCCATGTCCGGTCCCTCCTGTCAATGCTGCAGCTTCGATGCAGTTCAGCTCGCGATGCACGCCAGCTTCGAAGTCGAGAGATGCGGCTTCCTGCAGATTCCCAAGTGGAAAAAGACAGGACAAAGACCTAAGAATCGAGTGATAAATGAGGTCGGCGATGATGTTGGCGTGGGCATTCCGCCTAAAAACGAGCAAACCACCAGCTAGTTTTACGGGAGACATTCCAAAGCGTGGTATTCCCGGCGGCGTGGCCAAGCTTCAACTCCACTCGGTCGAGGATCCTGGGGTCTGCGGGGTCTTTTGAGGAGGTGTTTGGGGTCGGGGGATAAGTCACCCTGGACTTACAAGCAGTGTCCTTTTGGAAGGGGGAGGGGCACTTCTTGATAATAACCTCTCCTTCCTTCCTTCCTTCCTTTCCTCTTATTTCAAGACCATTTCCTCCCAAAATCTTCAGCTCAACAACGCACCTTGCTTACATTGTCCGAAGACATCTCTTTTCATCTCTACTATCTCGCTCGCCCAAAGCCATTGGGCAGTTGATATTCCGCGCTTGGAAACACCTCGCGGTTCATTCTTATATCCCAAGCCGCTCCAAACCGTCTCTTTATTACACCTCACGCCATAAAGGGTCTTCACCTCGGCCTCACCGGTGCCCGATAAGACCCCGAGGTTTCAAATTCCATTTCCCCGTGCCAACGGCTGGAGAGCACCACTCCCACCGACTTCCACCACACCCGAACCCGAATCGTCGTGAACAACTCTGCCAAAATGACCATCAACTCACGCTGGACGGTGCCTATTCCGCGCTGCTCCCTGCCGCAATGGATCTTTGGTTCAGCATGCGACCCCATCTCCGACCACCATGCCTTTATCGACCCCGAAAACCCGGATACCAACTTCTTGACCTTTAGCAACTATCGACTTCTCGCGAAGCGCGTTGCCCTGGGGCTGCTGAAGGCCGGTCTCAAGAGGAACGACCGGGTGCTCATCTTCTCCGGGAACAACCTCTTCTTCCCCTCCGTCTTCCTCGGCGTCCTCATGGCAGGCGGCATAGTGAGCGGTGCCAACCCGAGCTTCGTGGCTCGAGAGCTGGCCTACCAGCTCAAGGACAGCGAGTCGAGCTTCTTGTTCGTCGCCGAGCAGTCGCTCAAGACCGCCCTCGAGGCGGCCGCAGAGGTCGGTCTCCCCCGGGACCGCATCTACGTCCTGGGCACCACCAACACCACGCCGGCCTCTGCGCTGCCGCAGACCCCATCTCCCGCGCCGGGAGCCAAAGGCGGCGCGGACGGCGCGCGCCACTGGACGGAGCTCGTGGCCGGCAACCTCACGCAGGCCGGGTCGTGGAGCTGGGAGGAGCCGGCCAACCCCGAGGAGGCCACGTGCTGCCTCAACTACAGCAGCGGCACCACGGGCGTACCCAAGGGCGTCGAGATCAGCCACCACTCGTACGTGGCCAACGGCGTCAGCGTCGTGCACACCACCAAGCTGCGCCCGGACTTTGCCGAGAAGCAAAAGACGGACCGCGGGCTCTGCTTCCTCCCGCTCTACCACGCCTACGGCCAGACCTACTTCATCGCCAACCTCCCCAGCCTGCACATCCCCGTCTACATCATGCCCTCGTTCGACTTCGTCAAGATGCTGTCCTACATCCAGCGCTTCCGCATCACCACGCTGCCCGTCGTGCCCCCCATAGTCGTCCAGCTCGCCAAGAACCCCATAACCAAGAACTACGACCTGTCCTCGCTCGACGGCATCGGCTCGGGCGCCGCGCCCCTGTCCCGCGAGGTCTGCGAGGAGGTCGAGCGCCTCTTCCCCGGCCGCGACATTTGGGTGCGCCAGGGCTGGGGCATGACCGAGGTGACGTGCACCGCGCTGTCGTGGGACCCGACGTCCACCGTGCGCGGCTCCGCCGGCGTCGGCGAGGTCTACCCCAACTGCCGCGCGCGGCTCATGTCGCTCGACGGCAAGACCCCCATCGAAAAGGCCAACGAGCGCGGCGAGCTGTGGGTTACCGGCCCGACGCTCATGCGGCGGTACTGGCGCAAGCCCGAGGCGACGGCCGAGACCATCGTCGTGGACGCCGCCGACGGCACGCGCTGGCTCAGGACGGGCGACATCGCGTTCATCGAGGAGTACAAGCCCGGCGGCATCTTCCACGTCGTCGACCGCGTCAAGGAGCTGATCAAGGTCAAGGGGAACCAGGTCGCGCCCGCGGAGCTCGAGGGCATCCTGCTCGAGAACCCGGACGTTGCCGACGCGGCCGTGGTCGGCGTCACGATTCAGGGCGAGGAGCTGCCCCGGGCGTACGTGGTGCGCCGCGCCGAGAGCAAGGCGACCGAGAAGGACGTGGCCAAGTGGATGGAGGGGAAAGTGACGCGGTACAAGCAGTTGAAGGGCGGGGTGGTGTTTGTGGAGGCCGTGCCCAAGAACCCGGTAAGTTCCATCCTACTTGCACAACTTAACTGCCCAGCCCCTCCAGGCTTTCTTGCCTAGATTGAGATGTGCTGACTAGTGGGGTCGATGTAGTCTGGCAAGATCCTGCGCAAGCAGCTCCGGGACCGGGCTCAGAAGGAGGTGGGCGACAGCGCGGCCAAGGGGTCGAAGATTTAAGTGTGGTGACCGAGGACCACAACGGTTGCTGTCTTTGTTTTGTTTTGCATTGGACAGACAACACCCGACAGGCAGGTACAAGAGGGTTGAGCAGGCTTGGGGTTGCCGGATTCACACGGAGCCCAGGGCAAGGCGATGCAGGCGTCTTCGACTGGCCTTTGTTGCAAACGTTTCAACTTCTCAAAGGTGTACATAGACAGAAAGAAGGAGTGCAAATACATGGCGACATGCCCTGGTCTCACAAAGCGATAAGCACGGAAGGGCTAGAAGACAACGTTTGTGATACATGCACAGCACAACACAGCCTGGACGACATTACCCCTTCCAGGTTGCTCAGGACCGAGTCGGTACCTAATATAACGCACTCACAACTCACGACATTGCATAATCATTCTATGCTCACATCGTCACTTCACATTGCCACTTCACATCACCATTTCATATCACCACATCACTCAACACAACAGAAGAAGCTTATCTCCCGGGGACAATCTGTGGGATTTTATTTCGGTAATGACTGTCAACAAGCAAGACGCATCACCAGATATGGTGCTTAACCACGGGGATAGGCAGTCATAGACGACTATCCCACCTGGTTTGTGTGTTGTTTGCTTGCCAAACTTGGCAAAAAAGAGACCGTGCAAGAGCTGACCTCGAAAAGGAAACCTCCCTCTCAAGCACCAGGAACGAAGCGAAGGTTTGTCCGCGGGACTGACAGAAAGATCCCCAAGTTCCCAAGGAGTTCCTCTCATCGGCCCTTAGACGACGACGACGACACCTAAAAGAGCTTGTGCTCGAGGGTCATGTCGGACTCGGGCTCGAGGCCGACGCAGGCGCGGAAGATGTTGGCGAGGGCGGCGCGCTGCTTGGCCAGGGCGTTGACGACGGGGGTACCGGGCGGGGTGAGGGGCGCCTTGAGCATGTAGCTGAGGACGGAGAGCACGCTGTGGAAGCTCTTGTAGTCGTCGCCGCCCTCGGGGCCGTGCAGCTTCCACTGGACGCGGGTCATGAGCTCGGCGATGACGACCAGGTCGATGATGAGCGGCGAGGCGAGCAGCGAGTCCTCGCAGACGTTGGTGATGGAGATGGTCTGGTGGCCGCCGAGGAAGATCTCGGCCGAGTACTCGTCCATGGCGCGCTTGCTGTCGCCGACGGCGGGGACGTACTTGATGACGACGATGTGGTCCGGGTGCTCGCCCTCGGCGTACAGGACGTTGTTGGCGGCGACCATGTCGTCGACCACGTTGGACTTGGAGATCTCCTTGGAGCGGAACTGGCGGTGCGAGCTCAGGTTCTTGCCGTCGTTGTTGCCCAGGTGGTTGTAGCTGGCGATGGAGGTGAGCTTGATGCCGGCCGTGATCAAAAAGTCCACCAGGGCCGACTTCATCTTGGTCTGGCCCGACTTGAAGTCGTCGCCGCCAATGAAGGCGCCGTGCTTCTCGGCCAGGTCGATGGCGCCCGGGACAAAGGTGTTCTGCGGGGAGCCGTTGATGAAGGGCGCGCCCTCGAGAATGCAGGCAACAGCGAACACGGTCGAGGGGGACACCTCCTCGTGGCCGGCCTCGATGGCCTTGAGCAGGTTCTCGGCCGTGTCGTTGACGCCCTCGATGATGTCGGCGAAACGCTCCGTGTTGGCGGTCCACTGCACAATGACCTTGTCCAGGTTGTTGGCGGCCTTGAAGTCGCTATTGGGGTGGTTAGACAGAGCTTTGCAAAAAATTTACGTAGAGGTTGACATACCGGATATCCTTGCGGAGCTGCTCAACGTGGGCCATGCTGGCCTTGGAGCCGGGGATCAAGTTGTCGGCGCGGTCCTCCTGGTTGGCGGCGATGAAGTCGGGGTAGTAGATGCTGGGAAGCGGGACCATCTCGGCCATCTCCTTGCGGACGAGGCTCTTGAGGGTGGGCTCCAGCACCTTGGCGCGGTCCATGGCGTCGGCCAGGTTCAGGCCGCTGATGTCCCAGCCGCCAATGACAAAGTCGTTGGGGTGGACCATGGGCAGGACGTCGTGGAAGGGGATGTTGACGTCCAGGTTGGTCTTGGCATCGTTGCCGAGCTTCAGGGTCGAGCCCATGACGACGGAGCCAAAGTAGTTGGCGGCCTGGGGGCCGTTGCGGGTGTCCCAGACCAGGTTGCGGCGGTTGGCCATGATGCCGGCCGTCACGGTGGTGCCGTTGTTGCCGCCCCAGCCGACCAGCATGACGCCGAGCTTGGGGACCTTGGTCTCGACCTTGAAGTCGTAGACGGTCTCGCGCGGGGTGGCCACGCGGATGCCGTTCTCGCCCTCGGTCACCGTGGTGGTGCGGTAGGTGTACTTGGAGCGGATCTCGCTATCCGAGTACACCACGTTGGGCGAGTTGACAACGAACTTGGGGCCGGCGGAAACGCCAGCAGCGGCGGCAGCGCCGTTGGTGTAGGGTCCATCACCGTTCGCGGAGCCCGCGTCGGTCTCAGCGTGAGGTGCCATGTTTGCAAGAGGGTTTGGTTTAAATTTCAGCCGTGTGGCAAGGAGCACTTTATCGGGTCGGTGCTAAGTCCGCTGCACCTCCAGGCGAGGCAGAGCAACGGGCTCCTGCGTACGGGTGATGGACTCTGTTGCGAGTTAGCAACTTGTGATGCCACAAAGAAGGAGGATGGAAGCCAGAATGAGCTCTGCGAGAGGAAAACTGCTTACGAGTTGAGAAGGTTGGAGAACGTTTTGGCGGCTGGAGCGATCGCAGCTCAGGAGCGCGATCGGTTACCGAAAATTATCGATTGGCGAGGATGAGATGAAAGTTGGGTGTAGGCCAACAAAGGGTTGTTGTGTGTTTGGGTGGGGAGCAAAGCTCGGAGTTGAAGTTCAGGGTCCTGAAGTTTTGGTGTCTGACAAAGGATAGCGACGATAAACTCGTTTGGCAGAAACACGCAGCAAGCGCCTTCCTTTTATACCGCAAATCGCACAACTGGATCCCCTTTCCTCGAGGCGGTGAAAGATGCGCTACACTTATTTCACATACAGATTACATTGGGTCTGGCTCCACGCCTCGGATTGCTCGGCCTCTAGGGTGCATTCATTCTCCGAGTTCGTTCGACTGGATGGACATGGAATCGATGGCGGGTCCGTCCCATGATCCATCCCGCCTCTTGCGAAAGCTTCGTTCCCTGAGAGGACAACCACGTTTTGTCGCCACCGCATGCCAACCAAAAAGACGGACGCCCTGGATCGCGGGTGTCGTCAGGTTCCCCAACACAAGGGAAAAACTCCATGACTGTGAGTTGACTGGCGCATGTGGCTTTCGGCGGCGTTGGACGTCGAAGTCCGGTCCTGCGCCGTGCACCCCCGCTACCCCTCCACACTGCATTGGTTTTTCTGCAGTGAAGTTGCGTGGACATGTGCGGGGGGATCCATCGAAAGCGAGCTCCGGACATGCTGATTGGTCACCGAGCCTGCCGGAGCCAGTCCGTCACGCGAGGACCGGCCACCTCCGGAACGGGAGATGCATGGGTCCCCGACGGTGGACCCGGACCCTTCTATACCGCGGCCCCGACGCTATCTTGTCTGCGGCCAGCGCGGGAAACGTGAAGGTTGTTGTTCAGAAGGTGCTGATCCCGCCCACATGGAGATATGGAGTTGCTAGCGAGCGGAGGACCCCCTCAAATACTGGGCCTCGACCGGAGATCCGGCAACACGACGAGAGCTATTGTTGTGTGTACTTGAGGAGGTACTTGGTGTCAGCTTTGCCGATGCTGCAGCTGCGGTTGAGCCGCCCGGATTCGTGGCCTGCAGCATCGTGGCTTGCCTCCCGGTGGTGTGCCGGCGGCCCTGCCGTTGGTGCTTCGCTGACCTGCCACTGGACCGATTGAGAACGACGCATGCTGTTGGTCGACTCAGGGAGGGGGCGGTGAATGAGCTGCAGACCTAAGCTTTTACCTGGCGATCCCTGCCTCGCCATGAAGGTAAGGGATGATGGTTGAAAAGTGTCCTTTATCTGTGGGAGATAAGTGTGGCCCAAGGAGCTGTTCTGATGGGTGTTCTCCGTGCTCGACGAGCCTCACGAGACAGCGCAACACAGCAGTACGTCTATAATTAGTTGGGACCATAAAAGGCGTTGACTATGACTGAGACCTGTACAGAGTACTCCGTAATGGAGGGCGGCCTCGGTGCTCGTTTCACCAGAGCTGCAGGACGACGCATTCGGATGCGAGGCATGAATTGCCGGTGCAGCGAGGGGCCGACCACGAGATGTGAGGCGTGGGGTTGCAGCGAGGCCGCAGCGAGCTGTTGCGTGGTATCCGGATGCAGTGGGCGGGCAGTCACAACTGACATGAGCTCGTGGCTGATGTCAGCGAGTCCTGAGCCTACGAGAGACCGCACCTCGGACCAGCGAGAGGCTGGATTGACGTAGGCATTGGCAGCGGATTTGACGGATTTGATGTTCTCCTGATCCGCCGCTTACGCCCAGCCTGAGACACGCACTCGGCCTCTTGGACGGGCCACCCAAGGTGACAGAGTCTGAGTTACCGCCGGCGAAGGAATGAAAAAGGGGTCCCGGCCAATAGCTGGGCCAGGGTCGCCTGATGTCTCTCTGACCATGAGCTCAGCTCGGTGGAATCGCAATGACGGGCTGCCATACAGACGGAGCGAGACGGAGCCAGACGGAGCCTGACAGAGCCAGACTATCGCCGGGAAATAGCTCGATCGCGATTAGCCACGGCAGTTGGCCTGGGCGAAGCCCCATTTGCCAGCCCTGGCGATGCGCACATTGCGGTGACGTGACCGAGATGATGTCCAACGTCTGAGAAAGCAATAATCGAGGTTCTGGAATTCTGGAAGGGACCAGCCGCAAGGGTGCTCGACGGGTGCTCGATTCTCTCCAGGCCCGACGACAGGGGTGCCGACGTGGGGCACAAAGGCTTGGCAGGGTTGCGGGTCGTGGGTGGTTGCCATCATTTGGTGCGTCAGGGGGCCAATCTCAACACCAGAGCAGCGAACGCCATTCGTTTGTGCAACGCCCATGAGCCCTGTGAGCCTTATGAGCAGCTGGAGGTGCTGCGATTTGCTGGCGTGCCGCTCATTGCCAACCAGCTGACGAACTGCATAAACAAGACATTTTCAAAGAGAAGCGCTGCGACCCGGAGCTTCCTGGCCGTCGAGACTCGAGCGTGGGGAAGGAGGGAAGTGGCCCCAGCAGACCCGACGGACCCAGAGGACCCCGAACCAACGTGGAGCCCACCGGGGCTCAACTCATTTTGCAGTTTGTTGGCGTCCCAGGCCTTTGTCGTAGCCACTCCGTCTGAGATAGATAAAGTAAAATTGTCCATCGACGACGGCATAATGACTTGCATCTGAGACGCGGCAGAGGTCACCAGCGGTCTCGTGGAGGTGTTGCTGTTATGTCCGTCCCATTTAGGCGGCGGCGACTTCAGACCAACCATTGGATCAGGGCAGACCTGCTGCAAGGTACCCGCTCCAACAGCCGAGACCACCACTGGTGTTGGCGCTGGGGCGCGTGGCGTTCGACCGATAGCAGTGTGGAGCTCACAAAGATTGCGACAAGCCTTTGGCGACAACGAAAGCGACCTGTGGTTTCCTCGATCGCGGTGCATGATGAAGGCCAATTTTGCCGGACCTGGGGCACTGCAACGGCAGCCTTTGGGACGAGAGAGCCGCCGAGATGACGGCCGGAGAGCTCGCCTCAGACTGACGTTTCCATTTGCCATACTCTGTCCTGAGCAGTGCTTTGGAGGAAGGAACGAGCCTGCTCGCCTCCTCACCGCTCGTCGTGGCGTGGGCCAACCCCAAAGTTGTGATTGCCATCTTGGGATCTGCTTTCATGGCGCTTCAGATCGGGATTAGGCCAATGCAGGGCGCGGGCCACCTGCTCGCTTCGTCCTGGTTACAGCATTCGGCAGCGCTGCAGATGCACAAAGACGGCGACGCTAGCATGTCACAGGCAGGGTGTGGCTGGCTCGGGCTGCCTTGATCCTCGCTCCATCTTGTGTGCATCGCGCAAATCCCCGGCTCTCTTGGCCTCCAAGAGCGGGGGGCCTTTCGGCACGAGACCCCTGGCCGGCCACCGAGCCCGCCCCCGTCCCTGCAGACACCGGGGGGAGGAGCCAAGGTCAGGGGCCAGGGTCTCAATGTTAACGTTACCGGCCGCTGCTCTGCCCGCAGGTCTTCATCGACTCTCCCTTTGGGAAACACCCGCATCTTGCACCCGTCGTACCGAAAGGCCAGCTTCACCCTCCACTTTCGAGACACGATCCGCAACAGCAAAACACATCCTCCGGCTCCCCCACAGATTGTTTCTTCCGTGCAGTCTGCGTCCGGGAGCTATTGCGCATAGCCCGGCTTGGCGGGTCTAGACTGTCTCCAGCTCCTCGCGGGACCCTGTCTCTGTAAAACCAGATCCCTCCCAACACGCGTTGGACCTTGTCCTCCTCTGGTAGAATCCACTGTCTGAGCGGTTGCTCGAAGCAATCGCTGTTCTCGACGCCCGTCATCGTTTGTTTGGATCGCCAGACCCCTGAACCGACACACGACACAGCACAGGGCTTACACCGCTTGCCCTCTTGAGTGCCAGCACGACAGGAAAGAGAGGCTCCCCGGTTGCAGGAGAAGGCGACGAGGGACCCGGGGGGCAGGACGACTCGTAGCAGCTCCGCGCCAGCTCCCCTTTCATGCTTGCGGCTCCCACCACGAACATCACGGGCTTGAGCAAGGACATACACACTAGGATCGAGGATCACCGCCAAGGATGGCAGCAGTAGGAAGGGAGTCGCGCTTGATGCCGACTGTAAAGTGTTCGACATGCGGCCTGCAGGTGGAAATATCCTTGATGGGCGAACATGCCTGCACTGGATCGGGATCACCAGCGCCAGAATGTACGCTGCTCTCCCCGTCCGCTCCTCGACATTCTCAACTGACCGCGTCCTTAGCCACGCCCCCTATGCCCGCAACCTCGCTGTTTGGGCGACTGATGCCAGCATTCGGCAACCCCCTAGCAGCACAAAAGCAAACGCCACGAGCACCCCCTCAAGTGGACACCTCGGCAGCCAGTACGCGTTCCGTGCTCTCTCCTTTGGTGTCTCGAGCTAACAAAGGGCCAGATCGCGCCTACATGGGCCAGAACCAACTGACACCCGTCAGTCTTTCGAGTGGCTCCCAGAGCGATATCTCACCCCAGACCCCCAACACACGCCCAGACACCGGCAAGGCCGACGACGACTATTCCCCGCAAATTGCGAGTAACTCTCCGCCACAATCGACGAGGCCAGGTGGATATGGAGGCTTGGATGATCGGAACGGATACGGAGACGCAGGATATCAGGCAAACCCTCCCAAGAAGCAAGGGCCAAACCTAATGGACCGTATGAACACCGTGAACAACATGTCTGGTCCCTTTGGCCGTCGACCGTCCGCCGCTGGGCCCGATGTGAACGACCGTCCCGGCACGTCGGCCTCGAACATCAGCAGCGGCCTGGGGAGTGGAAGGGCACCAAAGCCACAGAGACAGAACGGATATGGGGGCTTTGGTCCGCCATCGAGAGCGCCAGACGGCGCAGATGAGCCGCCCGCGACGCCGAACAGGTCCGAGACCTTTCCCCGACCCAGCGACCGCTTCGCCCCACC
>Ga0247823_10002487_pt1 | contig 15163 bp, 13 predicted proteins | sample 13C_PalmiticAcid_2_FD_192426 | JGI IMG/M metagenome (GOLD analysis project Ga0247823, IMG submission 192426) | Soil microbial communities from agricultural site in Penn Yan, New York, United States - 13C_PalmiticAcid_Day30 | ecosystem: Environmental > Terrestrial > Soil > Agricultural land...
CCGGTCCGGCGTAGGTGCCGCCGCGCAGGACGATGTGGTCGCCGGGGTCGGCGGCGGCGATGCCGCGGGTCAGGGTGGCGAACGGGGCCGTGATGCTGCCGACCCCCGCCGTGTCGCTGCCGGTCGTCGAGACGAACACCAGCGCCGGCGTCAGACGCGACTCCAGTTCTGTTAGCGTTAGTCTGTGTCTTGGTTTTACCCTGCGAGTCGATACGTCACGCCCTGAGCGCTTCCACTGCTCCAGCATCATTGCCTCCGGATGGGAATGCCGTGATGGCATCGAGACCGGTTGGGCGAGCGCGTGTCGAGAGCGAACCCGGGCGCAGGGTTGATGCGTCTCATGGGAACTGTGCGCAGTTACCGGTCAGACAAGGGCGAAGTGAAAGAGATAACTATATCTAGATACATCGACCGAGACGGCAACTCTCAAAAGCCGAAACAAGTAAACAGCGAATAGAATACCAAGGCGATCCGTTCAATTCATAGATTCTGACGAAAATCCGATATCCGACCCAATCGCTTCGAGATCAACACTTTACGCATAAAAAACTGACTACGGCATGTCTTCGATTGCGCAACGGATTACTCAACACAGTTGGCAGTGTTGCTCTAGTTGGGAAGTAAATCGCCCAGGCGCGTGACCAAATACGAAGTGAGTAATAGAGATCCCGCATATTTTTGTGTTGTGTTTTTATCGCACCTAACGATAAAATTCAGGCTTCGTACGATACCTATGACCGGTTTGGTTTTGTCTTGAGTACTGGGATTCTGCCCGTTTGACGGCTGACTTTGGGTCAGTCGATGTGGGAGGACGCGACCAGCCGACTCACTTCGGCCGATCGACAGGTGGCGATGAGTGACTGGAGTGTCTGTGAGTTGTGGAACGCCTGCCGCTGGCCGGGCAACGGAATAAGCATTCGCAGCGGCAGGTTCTATACTCGCGTAGCCATCACCGGCCTGGTCTCTTGGGGAGCGGGATGCAGCGGTTGTGATTCGCGAAGGTACGGTTTGCTCGGGTAGTCGACCGGAACTCGTACAGAACAGACCCCGTTCACAGAACCGACAGGCACTGGCATGTGTGGGATCGCGGGCTACCACGGTCGATTGCCCGGGGGTGTGTCACCCCGGGCGGTACTCGGGCGGATGGTCGCGTCGATCCAGCACCGCGGGCCGGATGAACAGGGCTACCACATCGACGAGGGGGTCGGACTCGGCCACGCCCGGCTGAGCATCATCGACCTTTCCGGCGGCCAGCAACCCCTCTGCAACGAGGACGGCACCGTCTGGGTGACGTTCAACGGCGAGATCTTCAACTACGTCGAGTTGCAGGCGGAGTTGCGGGAGCGCGGCCACGTCTTCCGCACCAGCTCGGACACAGAGGTTATTGCGCACCTGTACGAGGAGATGGGGCCGGCGTGCGTCGAGAAGTTTAACGGGGACTTCGCGTTCGCCGTGTGGGACAAGACACGGGACCGGCTGGTTCTGGCCCGGGACCGGATGGGCGTGCGACCGGTCTACTACACCCAGACTCGTGGGGCACTCGTTTTCGGGTCGGAGGTCAAAGCCCTGCTCCAGGCGCCGGGCGTGCGGGCCGAACTCGATCCCGTCGCCATCGACCAGTGCTTCACGTTCTGGTTCCCGCTGGCGCCGCGGACGCCGTTCAAGGGGGTTCACGAACTGCCGCCGGGGCACGTCCTGGTCTCCGAGGGGGGCCGGGTCACGGTGAGCCCGTACTGGCAGCTTCGCTACCCGGACGCTGACGAGCAGCGGTCCTGGCCGGCGCGGGACGAGCGCGAGGTGGCCGAGGAGCTGCGGGCGCTTCTGGTGGATGCGACCCGCATCCGACTGCGGGCCGACGTGCCGGTCGGGGCGTATCTCAGCGGCGGGGTGGATTCGTCGGCGCTGACCGCCATGATCGAGGGGTTCACCGACAGTCGGCTGCGGACGTTCTCGGTCGGGTTCGAGACGGCGGAGTTCGACGAGACGCAGTACCAGCAAGAAGTGGTGCGGGCGCTGGGGACCGAGCACGAGTCGGTGGTCTGCACCCGGGAGGACATCGGCCGGATGTTTCCGGACGTGATCCGGCACGCCGAGCGGCCGGTCATCCGGACGGCCCCTGCCCCGCTGTACCGACTGGCCAAGCTGGTTCGGGACAGCTCGTTCAAGGTGGTGCTGACGGGCGAGGGGGCGGACGAGGTCCTGGGCGGGTACGACATCTTCAAGGAGGCGAAGGTCCGGCGGTTCTGGGCGCGGCAGCCGAACTCGCCGCATCGGCCGAAGCTGCTGCGGCGGCTGTACCCATACCTGTCGGGCATCCAGGGCCAGTCGCAGTCGTACCTGGAGGCGTTCTTCCGGGTCGGGCTGGACCGGCCGGACGACCCGTTCTTCTCGCACCGGCCGCGGTGGGACGGGACCGCCAAGATCAAGGTCTTCTACTCCGGCGACCTGGCCGCGTCGCTGGCCGGGTACGACCCGGTGGAGGAGCTGCGCGGACAGCTTCCGGCCGGGTTCGATCGGTGGCACCCTCTCTCGAAAGCGCAGTACCTGGAAGCCTGCCACCTGCTGCCGGGATACATCCTGTCGTCGCAGGGAGACCGGGTCGGGATGGCGCACGCGGTCGAGGGGCGGTTCCCGTTCCTGGACCACCGGGTGGTGGAGTTCGCCACCCGCATCCCGCCGCGGCTTCGAGTGAAGGGGCTGACCGAGAAGTACGTCTTCCGCAAGAGCATGGAGGGGCTGCTGCCGCCGATGATCGCGCAGCGACCCAAGCAGCCGTACCGCGCCCCGGACAGCGAATCGTTCTTCGGCCCGACCGTCCCGGACTACGTCGAGGAGTTGCTCTCGCCTACTGCGGTCGCCCGGACGGGGTACTTCGACCCGACGTCCGTAGAGAAGCTCGTGCGGAAGTGCCGCGGACAGGCGGCCGTGTCCCTGCGCGACAACATGGCGCTGGTCGGCATCCTGTCGGTGCAACTGCTGGATCACCTGTTCGTGCGAGGCGGGGCCGAGGCCCCGACCGCGCTGGCCGAGACCGTTTGACCGGAAACCACCGAACCCTGAGGCCCAGACCCCATGCAGACGCCCAAGACTGGCGCCGACGTCGAGACGGCTGTCCGGGAGTTCATCGCGGAGAACTACCTGTTTGGAGCCGGCCCCGAGTCGATCTCCGACACGGACTCCTTCCTCGCCCAGGGGATCATCAACTCGATGGGCGTGCTGGAGCTGATCACGTTCCTGGAGAACACTTACGACATCAAGGTCGGCGACGACGAGGTCGTGCCCGACAACCTCGACTCGGTCCGGCAGGTGGCCGCGTACGTGCGGCGGAAGCTCGGTTCGCCGGGGAATAATGGGACGGGGTCAGGCCATGCGGGTTGAAAAACTGCTCGAAGCCAGCGCCGCACGCCACCCGGACAAGGTGGCGCTGGTGACGGACGAGGCCCGGGTCACGTACGCCGAACTGAACGCCACGGCCGACCGGCTAGCCGGCGCGCTGCGGCGGCGGGGCGTCGGGCGCGGCGACCGTGTCGTGGTGATGCTCGACAACTCGGTCGAGACGGTCGCGACCCTGTTCGCCACCCTCAAGGCGGGGGCGGTGTTCAGCGTGATGAACCCGACCACCAAGGGGGAGAAGCTCGCGTACGTCCTGAACAACTGCCGGGCGGCGGCGGTCGTCACCCAGGAGCGGCTGCTGCCGGTGGTCGCGGGCGCGGTCGCGCAGGCACCGTCGGTCGGCGCCACGGTCGTCGCGGGGTCGGCGGCGGAGCCGGCGGTGCGCGGCGGTGTCGGTCTGCACGCCGCCCTCGACGAGGCGCCCGCGGCCCCCGCGGCACCCGTCGGCGGCGAGGGGATCGACCAGGACCTGGCGATGGTCATCTACACCTCGGGGTCCACCGGGTCCCCCAAGGGTGTGATGATGGCCCACTCGAACATCCTGTGCGCGACGCGCTCGGTCGCGCAGTACCTGGAGTTGACGCCGGACGACGTGCTGCTGTGCGTGCTGCCGCTGTCGTTCGGGTACGGGCTCAACCAGATCTTCACGAGTTGCCTGGTCGGCGGGACGGTCGTACTGGAGAAGTCGTTCGCGTACCCGGCGGCGACGCTGCAGAAGTTCGAACGGGAGCGGGTGACCGGGTTCGCACTGGTGCCGACGATCGCGGCCATCCTGCTGATGCGGAACCTGACCCCGGGTCAGTTCCCGAACCTGCGGTACATCACCAACGCCGCCGCCGCCCTGCCACCGGCGCACATCGCACGGCTGCGGGAAGTGTTCCCGTCCACCAGGCTGTACTCGATGTACGGCCAGACGGAGTGTACGCGGACGCTGTTCCTGCCGCCGGACCAACTCGACGTGCGGCCGGGGTCGATCGGCAAGGCGATCCCGAACACCGAGGCGTGGATCGTGGACGAGACCGGCCGGCGGGTCGGCCCCGGGGAGGTCGGCGAGTTGGTGGTCCGCGGCGGCCACGTCATGCGCGGGTACTGGGAGAACCCCGAGGCGACCGAGCGGGCGCTGCGGCCCGGACCGACGCCGGGGGAGCGGGTACTGCACAGCGGCGACCTGTTCCGCGCGGACGACGAGGGGTTTTTGTACTTCGTCAGCCGCAAGGACGACATCATCAAGACCCGTGGGGAGAAGGTCAGCCCCAAGGAGGTCGAGAACGTCCTGTACGACCTGCCTGGGGTGCGGGAGGCGGCGGTGATCGGTGTTCCCGACCCGATCCTGGGGCAAGCGATCCGGGCGGTGGTCGTCCTGGCCGAGGACGGGTGCCTGACTGATCGGCAGATCATCGCGCACTGCGGCCGGCACCTGGAGGACTTCATGGTCCCGCGCTCGGTCGAGTTCCGCGCGGAGCTGCCCAAGACTGACAGCGGCAAGATCCGGCGGACCGAGGTACAGGCCGAGGCACTGCGGGCGCTGGAGGCCGCGGCCCCGGCATAGCCGGGCGTCGAGCGAACCGAAACTTAACCGAAGGGTGATGGCCCATGAGTGTGACGCAGCGTGCGACCCCGACGGGGAGCCGCGGCTTCGGCCCGGACGTGCTCCGGCTCGACGATCCGGAACGGGAAGTCGCGAAGATCACCGAAGCGATCCGGGAGCAGGTGCTCGGCCGGTTGCGGCGGCGCGGGGCGGTGGTCGGGCTGTCCGGGGGGATCGACAGCAGCGTGGTCGGGGCACTGTGCGCGCGGGCGTTTGGCCCGGAGCGGGTGTTCGGGCTGTACATGCCCGAGGCGGACTCGGACCCCGATAGCCTGCGGCTGGGCCGGTCGGTGGCGGAGACGTTCGGGTTCGACAGCGTGCTGGAGGACATCGCGCCGATGCTCGCGGCGGCGGGGTGCTATCAACGGCGGGACGACTGCATCCGTCAGGTGTTCCCGGACTACGGACCGGGCTACAAGAACAAGATCGTGCTGCCGAACGCCTTGTCCGGGGCGACTTACAACGTATTCACGCTGGTGGTGGAGGCCCCGGACGGGACGCAGCGGCGGGCACGGCTGCCGCTGGCGGCGTACCTGGGGATCGTGGCCGCCACCAACATGAAGCAGCGGACCCGAAAGCAACTGGAGTACTACCACGCGGACCGGCTGAACTACGCAGTGTCCGGGACTCCGAACCGGCTGGAGTACGACCAGGGGTTCTTCGTGAAGAACGGGGACGGGGCGGCCGACTTCAAACCGATCGCGCACCTGTACAAGTCGCAGGTGTTCCAACTCGCCGAGCACCTGGGGGTGCCGGAGGCGATCCGCCAGCGGACGCCGACGACCGACACCTACTCGCTGGCACAGACGCAGGAGGAGTTCTACTTCGCCCTGCCCTACGACAAGATGGACCTGTGCCTGTACGCCCACAACCACGGGGTGAGCCCGGCGGAGGTGGCGGGGGTGGTCGGGCTGACGCCGGCGCAGGTGGAGCACGTGTGCCGGGACATCGAGGGGAAGCGGCGGACGACGCGGTACATGCACGAGCCGCCGCTGCTGGTGGAGCCGGTGGCCGAGCTGAAGGACGTGTAGCGTGAACGCGACACCAACGGCCCCGGCGGAAACCCCCGCGGCGGAACCGGTCCACGAACCCGCACCGGTGAAGCCCGCGCGGCCAGGTCTTTGGCGGCAGATCTACCGGGACTACCGCCGCTACCGGGCGGAGGGCAAGGGCCGGGCCGCCGCGCTGTTCGCGCCGGGCCTGTGGGCGACGGGCATGTACCGGGCGACCCGGTGGGCGACCCGGACGATCCGGTTCGCCCCGGCCCGCAAGCTGTTCACGGTGCCGCTCACCGTGCTGACCAAGGTGTTCGAGCTGGGCACCGGCATCACGGTGCCCTACGGCGGCGAGATCGGCGAGGGGTTTTACATCGAGAACTACGGCACGATCGTGCTGGCGTCGCGTGGCGGCATCGGGGACAACTGCACGGTCTGCCAGGGCGTGACGATCGGGCTGGCGGGGCGGAAGGATCAGCGGGAGGCCCCGGTAATCGGCAACCGGGTCTACATCGGACCCAACGCAGTGCTGGTGGGGAAACTCACGGTAGGCGACGACGCGGTGATCTGCGCCGGGGCGGTGGTGACGCGGTCGATCCCGCCGCGGGCGGTCGTTCTGGGCAACCCGGCGCGGGTCATGTCGCACGAGGGCAGCTTCGAATACATCCGCTACGACGGCATGGAGTCGGACCCGGACCGATCGGCGTCACTGACTCAGGTGAAGCACGCTACCACGGGGTGACGCGCCGGATGGTCCATCCGCAACCGTACCGTCACCACCACCCGCACCTCGCCGCCTTTACGGCTCGGTACAACATCGGGCGTCGCCCGCATGGGCGACCGTAGGCTGCCTCGACTCGACGATTGCCTGGATGCGGTCGGACATCTTGCGGGCGGTCGCGCCGAAGGTGAAGTGCTGCTGGACCCGCTGTCGCCCAGCCTCCCCGAGTCGCCGGCCCAGGTCTGGGTCTCGCAAGACCCGGAGCAGGCGTCCGGCCAGGGCGTCCACGTCGTCCGGCGGGACCAGGAACCCGGTCTCCCCGTCCAGAACCATCTCGGGCAGCGCCCAGATGTTCGTGGTGACGCACGGCAGCGAGTAGCACATCGCCTCCCGGACGACCGTCGGGAACGGGTCGAGCCGGCTCGGCAGGCAGAACACGTCCGCCTCATCGTAGGCCGCCAACAGCCGCCGGTTCTGGGCCGGGTCATCCTTGCTCAGCCGACCGAGGTTCTCGACCCCCTCTTCAACCTCCAGATGTTCGATCGGGCCAATGATTTGTAGTCGGGCGTTCGGCATCTGGGAGCGGACCCGGCGGAAGGCGGTCATGAGTACTTCCCCGCCCTTGCGGCGAAACTCCTTCCCGATGAACAGCACCGTGGGACGGTGGCCAGCAGGCCTCGTACGCGTCCGGGGCGGGATGCCAAACGGGTCGATGTTCGGACCTGCGTAGACTGTAAGGACCTGATCGGGGGGGATTGAGTAGTCCTCGATGAACGACCGCCGTACCACATCACTGAACGAGAAGATAACGGCGGCGTCACGGTACACCGCACGCCCCCGCTCGTCGTATGCCCGCGCCGCGGCATCACTCAGATGGTGGACGGTCGAATCGGGCAGGTGCTTCTGGCGGATCGACAGGGCGGTGTTCCAGTCGCAATACAGCCCGTAGGGGGTTATCCCGCTTTGGGGTGGCCGCTGGCTCGCCCCGATCTGCAGGACGAAATCGACGGGCGGCGTAACGGATGCCAGCAGTCGCTCAGCCCTTCTCGTACGGGCATCGAACCCCGCCGCCCCCCGCTTGAACTGTGCCCTCCAACGGTTCCGGTCGAATGCGAAACTCCGGGCCGCGATGACGGCTCGGGAGAGTCCCTCCAGGCGGACGTTGATCGTGACGACCGTGTGGCCGATAGCCCGCAGTTGGTCGAGCAAGCTCTTCGCGAGTCCAGAGAATGCCTTGTCGTACGTCTCGGCATCTCCCTCGCATGTCAGCGCGATGCGGGCGAACTGACTCACGGTACATCGTCTCAGTGCGTCGTGGTGCGATGGTTTAACTCGGCACGGCCTCGAGGGCGGTCCCGTCACGATTGCGGATCAGCCTCGTGAAGACCTCAGCGACCTCGTCCGCGGCCTGGTTCCAGTCCTTGAACCGCATCCGGGCCGGGTCAAGCAGTCGGCGGTCTTCCAGCGCGGCATGGATCGCGCTGGCCAGCGCTGGCGAGTCGGCCGGGGGAACCAGCCGCACCGCCGGGTCGTCGGTCAGTTCGGCGACGCCTCCGACCCGCGTCGAGACGTAAGGGGTTCCGCAGGCGAGCGACTCCCGCAGGACGTTCGGCACCCCCTCGGAATGGCTCGACAGCACCGTCAGATCGGCCGCCCGATACCAGTCGGGCAAGTCCTCGTGGGCGACCCGCCCGACGAACTGGACGTGACCAACCAGGCCGCGGCGCGCCACCTCGGCCTCCAACGACCCCCGCAGCGGGCCGTCCCCGGCCAGCAAGAGCTGAAAGTCCGTGCCGCGCTGCACGAGCAGTGAGACGGCCTCGGTCAGCACCTCCAGCCCCTTGACCGGCACCAGTGAGCCGACGAACAGGAGCAGGTTCCGGGCTTCCGGCAGCCCGAGCCGGCGTCGGGCCTCACCCCGGTCGGCGGGGTAGAACCGCGTGCGGTCGATCCCGCGGGAGTGGACGTGGATCTTCGCCGGGTCCACTCCCAGCGCGGCGATCTTGCTCTGCAAGTCGCGGCCGACCGCGAAGACGGCGTCCGCCTTCTGAAGGGATTCGGTGACCGCGTGACGTCGGCTGGCGTCGCGCGTAAGCAGCAGAACGTCCGACCCGCCGACGATGATCCCGCAGGGGACGCCCGCCAGTCGGGCCGCGCGTCCCGCCACCGCCCCGTCCGGGTGGGACCAGTAACTTAGTATGCAGTCGGGGGAGAAGGAATCGAGGGTGCGGCGGACCGTGCCGCGGACCGAAGCCCACATGAACCGGTCGTAACGGCTGCGGAGGACCTTCGGCGGGTAATAGTAGGTCGGGTGCTCCTCGGTGACGCCCGCGCTGGCCCCGGCCGGAGCCCGGACGTCTCGGCAGCCGAGCCGCTCGTGCCAGGAGGTCGGGGAGATGACGTGGACCGGGTGCGTGTCGGCCAGCGCGTTGCACAGGGAACGACAATACACGCCCCGTGTGGGGGCGTAGGACTTCGGGTAGATGCTGCTAAGAAACAGGATCCGCATGGGCGCTCGCATTCACCCGGTGGCGGTGGTCGCGACTTTTTTTTGTCGGTTTAGCCAATCAAAAGTTTCATGAAGTCCGTCCGCGACGGTCTTTTCGGGCCGCCAGCCCAGGACCGCCTTGGCCTCGGCGTTGGAGTAGCGAAGCGGGGTCCACATCGCACGGCTGCGATATCGGGTCAGGACCGCCGGGAGCTGACCGCGCGACCGCCGGTTGTACCACTCGTATAGCCCGGAGAGGACCGGCACGAGGGCACCGGGTACGGTCACGGACCGCACCCCGCCAACCGCCCGGCGGTACGCCTTCAGCAGGCCGCGGCCGGTCGGCGTCTCGTCGTCGATCACGTTGACCGCCCGGCCGACGGCGTTCGGCGCGGTGCCGGCGAGCACCACGGCACGGGCACAGTTCGCGACGTGCGTGTACGGCATCGTCTGCCGGCCGCCCATCGCGAGCACGTACTTGCCGACCACCAGCCCGACCCGGCCGCTCAGGCAGTCCCGGCCCGGCCCGTAGATGACGCCCGGCCGGATCACGGCCAGGGGCAGCCCCCGGACGCGATGGGCCTCCCAGGCGACCTGTTCCTGGACGACCTTGCTGTAGGTGTAAGCGTCCCGCAGGTGAGGCTGGGGCTCGATCGGGCACGTCTCGTCGAGGCAGTCGCCACGCCGCAGGCGGCCGGAGTCGTAAACGGCCAGGGAGCTGACCAGCACGAACCGCTCGACCCCGGCCTGCACGGCCGCGTCCAGCAGGTTCCGGCTCCCAACCACGTTGGTCAGGAACAGGACCGCGGTCGCGCCGCGCATCTCGGCCGCAAGGTGAAAGATGTGGGTGCAGCCCGCGACCCGGCCTCCTGCGCGGCGGCGGTCGCGGACCGGCCGGACCGAGCTGCCGACCCGCACGAGGCACCGGACCCGCCAGCCGTCGGCCAGCAACCCGGCCACGACACTCCGGCCGAGGAACCCGGTCCCGCCCGTCACGAGTGCGGTCATCGCACCACCTCCTGTGCGGTCGCGGGGCGGCCGTTGGCGGACGCTGCCGGCTGCCCCCCGACCGCGGCGGGTGGCTGGCCCTCACGGGCCGTCGCGAAGATGGCGTCCATGATGGCCGTGACCCGGCGAACGTCCCGCTCGGGAGTCGGCGACTCGCCGCCGTCCCGAATCGCCCGGTAGAACTGGCGGAACAGCTCGTTCATCCCGGCGAAGTAGTGGAGGTCGCTGCGGAGGAACCGCCAAGCGTTGCGGGCCGCCGACCGGGTCGCCTCGGACAGGTCGGAGAGTGGGGCAGCGATCTTGGCGAACGGCCCCGGCGCACCGACCGGCCGGTATCGGCGAATTACCCGAGCGTCCAGGTCCGCCTCCACGCACTGTTTCGTCCCGTACACCCGGGCCAGCTTCTGAACCGGCCTGGCCCGACTACTGAACAGGATCGTGGCCGAAACCTCGGCCCCCTGGAGCATCACCCGTAGCTCGGTCGGCGGGCCGGACGGCCGGTCGGGGTCGCCGAACCAGGTAGCCCACACCCGCGGTCGTTCGTCCGGCAGGAAGTCTGTGATCTTGTAGACGGCATGCGAGATGTTGTTGTGGAACAGTCCGCCGGGCAGCCGGTGCAGCCAGTGGCCCGGGTCGCTGAACATCACCCGGCCGAACGAGCCGGACAGGTCGTAGCCGAATATCGAATCGACGTGAACCGCCTGGCCGAGTTCGCCGTCCCGGAACCGCCGCCGCAACTCCAGCCAGCTCGGGTCGAACAACTGGTCGTGCCCGGCGCACACCAGTCGGCCGGCCGCCCGCGCCGCCTCGAACACCGCGTCGGCCTCGGCGGCGTCCACGGTGAACGGCTTCTCCACGTAGACGTGGGTGCCGGCCGCCAGCGCCTGCCGGGCGAGTGGGGCGTGCGAGTGGGGCGGCGTCGTGACGTGGACCACGTCCGGGTGGGACTCGGCCAGCATCTTGCCCACGTCGTCGAAGACTCCCGGCACCCCGAACCGCTCGGCCGCCTGACGGGCCAGGTCCGGGTAGCGGTCGCAGACGGCGACCACCTGCGCGGCCGGCAGCTTGCGAACCTCCTGCAAGTGCGCATCCGCGATCTGGCCGCAGCCGACGATCGCGACCCGAAGTTTACGAGGCTCATTCATCGGTGTCACACGTCCCACCACTTCACCGCGTCTTGGTACGGCTGGCCATCAGGGCGCGATACCGGGCCTCATACTCGAAGGCCATCCGCTCCAGCGAGAACCGCTCCCGAACAGCAGTTCGGCCGGCTGCCGCCAGTCGATCGGCGGCGCCGCGGTCAGATAGCAGTCGCCGCAGGGCCGCGGTCACGGCCGCCTCGTCCCCGGACGGGACCAGCAACCCCGTCTCCCCGTCCGCGACCACCTCCGGGACTCCGCCCACCGTCGTCGCGACGACCGGCAACCCGGCTGCCCACGCCTCCAGCAGCGCCAGCGGCAACCCCTCCATCCGGCTGGTCAGGGCGAACACGTCCATCGCCGGCAGGAACCGCTCCGGACTCGACTGGTAACCAGCAAAGACTGTCCGCTCGCCCAGACCGGAGTCGGCCGCGAGTCGTTCCAGGTTCGCCCGCTCCGGGCCGTCGCCGACCAACAGCACCCGAACGTCCTCGTACCCGGGGCCGAGCGCGGCCACGGCCCGTAGGAGCAGATCCTGCCGCTTGACCTCGTTGAGCCGACCGACCGTTCCGACAACCCGCGCGTCCTGCGGGATGCCGAGAGACGCCCGGACCTCCGCGCGGGATGAGGCATCGGCATACCGATCGACGTCGATCCCGTTCAGGACGGTTTCGATCTTCGATGCTGGGACGGTGCCCCACCGGCCGACCGACCGGGCCACGTCGGCGGACACGCAACAAAACTTGCTGGCGTACTGGGCGGCCAGCCGGGTGAGGACCCGGGTCCGGACCTTTCGCCACCAGCCGACGGCCTTGCCGACCTTGTCGTTGTGTTCGGTGTGGATCAGCGGGATGCCGGCCGCCCGTGCAGCAGGGCCGACCTGCCAGAGCGCCTTGGACTGATGGGTGTGGATGACGTCTGGGTTGAGTTCGGCCAGTGCGTGGACGGTCGATGCTTCGACCCGGCGCCCGCGGCCCGGCGGCAGTCCGAGTTGGACCACCGTCGCCCCGAGCGATCCAGCCTCCGAAGCCAGCGATCCGGAATGCTCGAAACAGACGACGGACACTCTCCCGCCCCGGCGGCGGGTCTCACGGATCAGGTCGAGTACGATCCGCTCCAGACCACCGACGTTCAACGAAAGGACGGCATGCACGACGTGCATCGGGGGGGCCAGTGGAGAGTCGAGTGCGGCGCTCGTCGCCCGGAGTTGGGGAAGACTCGCGAATGCACCCAGGATCGGTGAACCGCTCGCCGCCCCCGAATGGGGCGGGTAAAGGTCGCCACCGGCGGAGGCGTTCGAGTTCATTTGAAATACAACGCGACAGGAGTTCCGAACCTGCACTTCTCGATCACCCGCTGCGAGGGGTAGTTGGTCTTCGACGTGTCGATGTAGAAGACCGAGTGACCCAGGCCGATCAGTGCATTCATGCAGCCCTTGAGGCCGTACGTGGCGAGCCCCCGCGACTGGAACGCGGGAGAACTCTCGATCGGGCCGATCACCACCGCGTCCGGCTCGATCTTGTAGTACCGGCACATCCCGCGGCTGCACCATCCGGTCGATACAGGCTGCCCATCGCACGTCACCAGGTAAAGCTTCCGCTTGCCGGTCGCGATCTTGGCGATGGCCTTGAGCGCCCCGACGGCGCCGAAGCAGCGGGTTAGTAGCGGCCGCTCCCGGATGGCCTCCCGGGCCGACCCGAGGAACACGAACCGGGCGTCGGGCCGATCGGGCACGTCGAACGGCTCCGACCTCACCTGCCGATAGACAAGCTGGTACGGGATTTCGCTTGGGACCTCGAGGGTCACTTGCACGGCAACTCTCCAGTAGGCCCGGTAGCGGGCATCGGGACACCGGCCGGATCGTCCAGCACCCAGCGGACGTGGTAGGGAACGAACCCGAACTTGCGCTTGAACCGCCGCATCGTCTCGGTGGCGCCGAAGTATTTGTCGTAGCCGTAGAACGCCACGGCCGGGTGATGCTGCCGGACGTACCGGGCGATCTCGGTGATGAGCAGCGGCACGACGTTCTTGTCCAGCCAGCCCGCGTGTCCGAGGATGTGCTGGATCAGGCACACCTCGCCCGCGATCATGCACGACCCGTACGCAACCATCTTCTCGCCGTTGAAGACCCCGAAGAACGGGTAGTCGTGATACGGGTTGAGGCTCGGCGGGTCGGTGTACGGGCCGACCTTCCCCGTCAGGTACTCCGGCGGGACCGGCCGGCCCTGACGGACGTCGGTGGACCCCCGGATCTCACGGATGTCGTCGAGGTGGTCGTTCGGCTGAATCCGCCGGAACGTACACCCCTCGCGTGCCGCCTTCTTGCAATTGCGGCGGGCGGCGCCGTCTATCAGGGCGAAGTATTCCTCGAACGTGGGCGGCAGCCGGCACAGCGCGACCCCGTGGGTGAACTGGGGGAGCACGAGCAACTTCGGGTGCCGGCGGTAGGCATCCGTGTGAAACTTCCGGACCAGCCGCTGGTAGAACGGATCGTTGGAGTCCGCCGCCGAGGCCATGAGGTTGACCGTCGCGGTCGGCATTCGCCGAAACTCGCCGACATTCCGCCACAGACGGGAGAGGAACACACCCGACCTCCGTAAAGGCCGCCGCGGCCCCGGTCGGGGCGGCGGCGAACCGACGCACTCGTTGATTCAACCCCGCAACGGCGGCCGGGCCGCCAGACGCTCGCTACTCTACGTCACCGCCCGTTCCGGGGCGGTCTGGCCGACAGTGGCGGCCGGCGGTGGCCCTGTGGCCGCGGCCAGTGCCGCGACGCGGGCCGGGTCGGACTCCATCCCCCGGTATTCGATCAGGTCGAACGACCCCTCCCGGGAGAGCACCCGCCCGGGACTTCCTCCGACCACCGACCTCACCGGGATCGACTTGATCACGACGGCCCCCGCCGAGATCAGCGAATCGTCCCCGACGCTGACCGGGCCGACGATGGCCGCGCCGGGGCCGATGTAGACGCGGTCCCCGATGACCGGCACTCCGTCTTCCGGGCCGGCGGGCGGCCCGCCCCGGCGGCCGACAGTCACGCAGTGTGCGATGGTGCAGTTCCGGCCGACCACGCTACCCGGTCCGATGACAACGGTACCGAGGTGGGGCAAGTACAGCCCTGGCCCCACCCGCGCGGACGTGTCGAGCTGGACGTGGGTGAGCAACCCGACCCCGACCCCGAGCGGACCGGTTAATGGGGCGAACAGCCAACGCACGGGGCGCGGGAAGGTCTCCGCCACCCACCGGCGGAACCGATACACGAACACCGCCCACATGGCCGGGTTGTGGATGACCTCCCGGACCCGTGCGCGAGCCGTGGGGCCGCACCTCCACCAGTCCTGACGGATGTCGCTCAGCAAGTCCGCTCCCATCGGGGCTGCCGCTCTCACGGCTCGAGGCCTGTCTCGTGTCGGCCGTTGTCCACCACCGTCAGCACACAGAATGTCTTGCTCCGGCACGCTCGCGGGGCCTCAGGGGCTTGGCCTGGCCAGCCCGGCGATGAGGCGGAACGGAGCCAGGAATAGCAACTTCGTGCGTGCGAATGGCTTGGCGTCCTCATGAGGATGAGGGAGCGGCCACAGCCACAGCGACCGGATGATCCGGTGCAGCGCCGTCCCGTGCATGCCGGCGTCGCGGTATCTCAGGCCGGCCGAAAAGGCGGCCACGCTGCGGGCTCGCCGCTCGAGCCACCACCGGTCCCGCAGGGTCGGGAGGGTGAACGCGCGGTCGAGTGCCTGGAATTCGTAGTGTTCCATCTTGGCGGCCGCGCGGGACATGCTCCCGGCGTGCGGCCGATACCAGAACGTCTTGGCCTGGAGCTTCATGACTGGG
>Ga0247823_10002488_pt1 | contig 15159 bp, 13 predicted proteins | sample 13C_PalmiticAcid_2_FD_192426 | JGI IMG/M metagenome (GOLD analysis project Ga0247823, IMG submission 192426) | Soil microbial communities from agricultural site in Penn Yan, New York, United States - 13C_PalmiticAcid_Day30 | ecosystem: Environmental > Terrestrial > Soil > Agricultural land...
GCCCGACGCCCATCAGGGTGGCCGTGGCGCTGGGCTGGGGCTGGGGCGCGGGGGTGGTGTTCGGCCTGGCCCTGTCGGTGGCCTCGACCGTGGTGCTGCTGCGCGCCCTGCAGGAGCGCCGGCTGATCGAGACCGACCGCGGCCGCATCGCCGTCGGCTGGCTGATCGTCGAGGACCTGGCCATGGTGCTGGCCCTCGTCCTGCTGCCGGCGCTGTCGGGCGCGCTGGGCGGGGTCACCACCGCCCACGGCGCCGGCGGCATCGCCGCCGCCTTCGCCCTGACCATCGGCAAGGTCGCCGCCTTCGTCGCCTTCATGCTGATCGTCGGCCGCCGGGTCATTCCCTGGATCCTGCATCGCATCGCCCACACCGGCTCGCGCGAGCTGTTCCGCCTGGCGGTGCTGGCCATCGCCCTTGGGGTGGCGTTCGGCTCGGCCGCGCTGTTCGGCGTGTCCTTCGCGCTGGGGGCGTTCTTCGCCGGCATGATCATGGCCGAGAGCGAGCTGTCGCATCAGGCCGCCAACGAGACCCTGCCGCTGCGCGACGCCTTCGCGGTGCTGTTCTTCGTCTCGATCGGCATGCTGTTCGACCCGATGGTGCTGCTGCGCGAGCCGCTGGCGGTGCTGGCCACGGTGGCGATCATCGTGCTGGGCAAGTCGGTGGCCGCCTATTTCATCGTCGTGGCCTTCAAGCGTCCCAAGAGCGTGGCCCTGACCATCTCGGTCAGCCTGGCCCAGATCGGCGAGTTCTCGTTCATCCTGGCGGGCCTGGGCGTCTCGCTGAAGCTGCTGCCGCCGGAAGGCCGCGACCTGATCCTGGCCGGCGCCATCCTGTCGATCCTGCTCAACCCGCTGCTGTTCGCCTGGCTGGACAAGGCCATGGTCAAGGTCTCGGCCCGGGAGGCGCCCCCGCCGGTGGCCGCCGCGGCCCAGCCGCACGCGGTGCTGGTCGGCTACGGCCGGGTCGGCAAGGCCGTGGCCGAGGGGCTGCGCAACCGCACCCCGCTGGTGGTCATCGAGGACGAGGTCGAGCGCGCCGCCGAGCTGCGCGAGGCCGGCTACGAGGTGGTGCAGGGCAACGCCGTGCGCCCCGAGGTGCTGATGAAGGCGGGCCTGGAGAAGGCCACCCACGTCTTCGTGGCGGTGCCCAGTCCGTTCGAGGCGGCGAGGATCATCGAGCAGGCCCGCGCGGCCAATCCCGACGCCAAGATCATCGCCCGCGCCTACACCGACGCCGATGTCGAGCTGCTGGGCCAGATGGGCGCCACCGAGGCCCTGATCGGCGAACAGGAGATCGCCCGGGGCATGCTCCAGCGGGCGCCGAGACGCCAGCCGCCGCCCGCTGCGGCGCACTAAAGACCCTCCCCCTCCCGGGGGAGGTGGCCCAGAGGGCCGGAGGGGGGACGTTTTCAGCTGCCGGAGAGGCGCCCGGTTCGCAGGTCCTCCCCTCTCCGTCGGCTTCGCCGACACCTCTCCCTTCAGGGAGAGGGTCTTCTGAAACGAAAAACGCCGCGAAAGCCGATCAGCTTTCGCGGCGTTTTCAATTCTGCCTCCCGCTGAAGCGAGGGAGGAGCTGGGCCCCTACTCCTTCTTGTGCTTCCGCTCAGAGGCCCGGCGCGAGAGCATGTTCAGGCCCTCGACGCCGGCCGAGAAGGCCATGGCGGTGTAGATGTAGCCCTTGGGCACGTGCACCCCGAAGCCCTCGGCGATCAGCACGGTGCCGATCATCAAGAGGAAGCCCAGGGCCAGCATGACCACGGTCGGGTTGGCGTTGATGAAGTTGCCCAGCGGGTCGGCGGCCAGCAGCATCACGGTCACGGCGGCGACCACGGCGATGACCATGATCGGCAGGTGGTCGGTCATGCCCACGGCGGTCAGGATCGAGTCGATCGAGAACACCAGGTCCAGCAGGATGATCTGGAAGATCGCCGCGCCGACGTTCGAGATCACCACGCCGGTCTTGTCGAGCACGTCGCCGCTCTCGTGCTTGGGGTCGACCGTGTGGTGGATCTCCTTGGTGGCCTTCCAGATCAGGAACAGGCCGCCGGCGATCAGGATCAGGTCGCGCCAGGAGAAGGCCGTCTCGAAGGCCGGCTCGCCGTGAGCGCCCAGCGGGCCGACGATGCCCAGGTTGAAGACCGGGGCGGTCAGGCCGACGATGAAGGCGATGGTCGACAGCAGGGCCAGGCGCATGATCAGCGCCAGCGAGATGCCGATGCGGCGCACGCGCTGGCGGTGCTCGGGCGGCAGCCGGTTCGACAGGATCGAGATGAAGACCAGGTTATCGATCCCGAGCACGATTTCCATGGTCACCAGGGTGACGAGGGCGGCCCAGGCGCCCGGGTCGGTGGCGAGTTGAAGGAGTTCGTTCATGGGTCCCGATTAGGCTGGAGAAGAATTGAGCAGGTCCCAGCCCGCCGCTGAGCCCGCCGCGGCCGCCAAACGGCGGTCGGCGAATTGCGGCGAAACTCGGACACGGAAGAAGCAGATATGCCTGACGCCGCCCATATCAAGCCCCTAACCGCATTGCGGTTTTTCGCCGCCTTCTGGGTGGTGATGTTCCACTACTGGCCAAACCTCGCCGTCGGGGGTGCGGTTCCCGGCGTCGTGGCCAAGGGCTACCTCGGCGTCGAGGCCTTCTTCATCCTGTCGGGCTTCATCCTCTGCCACGTCTATCTGACGGCTTTCGGCGAGGGCCGGTTCGGCTATGGCGGCTTCCTGTGGAACCGGTTGGCGCGGGTCTATCCGCTGCATCTGTTCACCCTGGCGGGCGTCGGCGCCATGGCCCTCGCGGCCGGGGCCGTCGGCATCGCCGTCGACAAGAACATGCTGGCCTGGGACGCCCTGCCGGCCAACCTGCTGATGGTCCAGGCCTGGGGTTTCGCGCCGGTGTCGGGCTGGAACCACCCCTCGTGGTCGATCTCGGCCGAGTGGTTCGCCTATCTCAGCTTCCCGGCCTTCGCCTTCGTGGCGTGGCGCTTGCGCAACCGTCCGCTGGTGCTGACCGGCGCCGCGCTGGTGGTGATCGCCGCCCTCTATCCCGCCTTCGAAAAGCTGGCCGGCTTCCCGCTGACCGAGGCGACGATCCGCTGGGGCGCCCTGCGCATCGTGCCGTGCTTCTTCTATGGCTGCGCGCTCTACACCCTGTGGAAGAGCCAGGACGTCAGCCTGCGCGGCGCGGGAATCGGCGCCGCTTTCGCGGGCCTGCTTCTGCTCGCTACGGTGCAGCTTCAGGCGCCCGATGCGTTGATCGTGACCATTTTGGGCGGATTTATTCTATCGCTGGCGCGCCTGGCCAAGGCCGGTTCGACCTTCGCCTCGCAAAGCATGTTCGTGTATCTGGGCGAGATCAGCTACTCGACCTACATGATCTGCATTCCGTGGAAGATCCTGGCGATCAACGGCGCGGCAAAGCTCTTGAACATAGAGGGCGACAAACTGCCGCTGGCCGTCTGGGCGTTAATCGTAGCAGCCTTGATTCCACTGTCAGCGGCCTCGTACCACCTGGTGGAAAAGCCCGCTCGTGACTTCATGAAGTCTGTGGCCAAGCGACGCCGTAGCACGGCGGCAACCGCCACTGTGGCCTAATAAACACTCTTTTCATATTTTTCCGTCAGGGTTATCCCCCTACCCAGTGACGCGGGGGAGTACCCAAGCATGACGAAACGGAAGAGAGCCCTCTGGGGTTCCCTGGCCGCTGCGGCCATGATCAGCCTCGCGCCGATCTCGAGCGCCGTGGCCGACGGGTACTGGCAGTGCGTCCCCTTCGCCCGCCTCATGTCGGGCATCCAGATCTTCGGCGACGCCCGCACCTGGTGGGGCCAGGCCACCGGCAAGTACGAGACCGGCTTCACGCCCAAGGCCGGCGCCGTCCTCTGCTTCAAGCCCACCGGCCGCATGAACCTGGGCCACGTGGCCTTCGTTTCGCAAGTCCTGACCGACCGGGTGATCCAGGTCACCCACGCCAACTGGTCCGTCATGAACGGCGCCCGCGGCCAGGTCGAAAAGGACGTCACCGTCGTCGACGTCTCGCCGGAAGGCGACTGGAGCCAGGTCAAGGTCTGGTACGACCCGATCCGCGATCTGGGCACCACGGTCTATCCGACCCACGGCTTCATCTATCAGAACCAGCAGGCGATCACGATCGCCGCGGCCACCAGCAAGCTGGCGCTCGCCCAGAACGCCGCCGTGTCGCTGGCCAAGCAGGCCGCCAACCAGGTCGCCTCGTCGGTCCGCGCCAACCCGCTGGACATGATCAACCAGGCCGCCGACTCCACCGACCGCATCGCCGCCCTGATCGCCGCCGCCCAAGGCGACGACAAGCCGGCCCAGCAGCAGCGCTGATCTCCACATCGATCGACGCCCAGGTGCGTTGACGCGACCGGAAGCCCCTGCCACACCCGTTGGGTGAAGGTCCGGGTCGATCCATGCTGAGAGTTCTCCGACAAGGCGCCCCGGGCTTCGAACCCGGCGGCCACACGCCCGACTGGCGGCTGCCGGCCGACGCCGTCTGGATCGAGCTCGTCGACCCCACCCGCGCCGAGGAAGTGGCCGTCGAGCAGTCGATCGGCCTCCTGCTGCCCACCCGCGAGGAGATGGCCGAGATCGAGGCCTCCTCGCGCCTCTACCAGGAGGACGGCGGCACCTTCATGACCGCCACGATCCTGGTCAACGCCGAGGGCGAGCTGCCCACGGCCGCGCCGGTGACCTTCGTGCTGGCCGGCGACAAGCTGGTGACCATCCGCTACGTCGAGCCGCGCGCCTTCTCGGTGTTCGCCGCCCAGGCCGAGCGCCAGCCCAGCCTGTGCCCGCACGGCCCGCAGACTTTCCTTGGCCTGCTCGACGCCGTGGTCGACCGCACCGCCGACATCCTCGAGCGCACCGCCAGCGAGGTCGAGACCCAGTCGCGCGCCATCTTCGTCCGCCCGCGCGGCGTGGCCTTCGAAAAGATCCTCAGTCGCCTTGGCCGGGCCCAGAACGTCAACGCCAAGGCCCGCGACAGCCTGGTCAGCCTGGCGCGCCTGCTGTCCTTCGCCAGCCTCGCCGAGCAGTTCGAGGGCGACAGGGAACTGCGCGACCACCTGAAATCGCTGCAGCGCGACGTGCAGTCGATCACCGACCACTCCAGCTACCTGTCGGGCAACATCACCTTCCTGCTCGACGCGGCGCTGGGCTTCATCAACATCGAGCAGAACCAGATCTTCAAGATCTTCTCGGTGTTCTCGGTCGTGTTCCTGCCGCCGACCCTGATCGCCGGCATCTACGGGATGAACTTCCTGCACATGCCCGAACTGAGCTGGAAGGAGGGCTACCCCATGGCCCTGGGCCTGATGCTCGTCGCCGCCCTGGCGCCCCTGATCTGGTTCCGTCGAAAAGGCTGGCTGTGACTTGTTTCACAGCCGCAAAACAAACCGTTCCTTAAGCGGAGTTTCGGCATAAACGGCCGGAACGCTTCATAAAAACAAACAATGTCGCCCCTGCCCGCACCATCGCCGCAGAGCCTGATCCGCAAGGCTCCCGCCGCCGCCGTCAAGGCCGCGGTGGAGGCGCACGGCCGTTACATGAAGGGCCTGCCGGGCGGGCGGCGCGCGACCCTGGCCTATCTCGACCTTTCGCACTTCGAGCTCGACGGCGCGGATCTCTCCGAGGCCGACCTGACCGGCGCGCTCTTGGCCGGGGCCTCGCTGCGCGGGGCGATCCTGGATCGGGCGGTGCTGTACGGCGCCGACCTGCGGGACGCCGACCTGCGCGGCGCGCGCCTGACCCGCGTCGACATGCGCGGGGCCTATCTGCGCGGCGCCAACCTGTCGGGCGCGGATCTCTCCGGCTGCGACCTGCGCGAGGGCCTGACCGCCGTGCAGGATGGGGCCGAGGGTTTCCGTCTGTTGCGCCACGCCGAGGACGGCGCCGGCCTCGACTACGCCTTGCTGAAGGGCGCCAAGATGAGCGGGGCCCAGATGTCGGGCGCCTTCGCCCGCGCCGCCGACCTGACCGACGCCGACCTGTCGGGCGCCACGCTGTCGGGCGCGCGGCTGAACAACGCCACCATGAACCGGGTCGACATGACCGGCGCCGATATCTTCGGGGCCGACCTGTCGGGCGCCTTGCTGCGCCGGGCGGTGCTGACCGGGGTCGACACCTCCGGCGCCAACCTGGAGGACGCCGACCTCGCCGAGGTGCTGCGCGCGCCGCCGCCGCTGATCTATGTCGACGACCAGCCGCTGCACGAACTGCTCGAGGCGCACGAGGCGTTCTGCGCCAGCGGCGGCGCCAAGGGCCGCGCGGCCAACATCCCTCAGGTCGACTTCCGTCCCCTGCGCCGCCTGAAGGGCCGCAAGCTGAGCGGCCTTGCCGCCCCCGGCGCGATCTTCTTCGGCATGGACCTGGAGGGCGTCGAGCTGCAAGGCGCCAACCTCGTCGGCGCCGACCTGCGCGGGGCCAACCTGCGCAAGGCCGACCTGCGCGGGGCGCGCCTGGCCGACGCCGACCTGGCCCGCGCCGACCTGTCGGGCGCCAAGCTGGGACCGCTGGTCATCGGCGAGGGCCGCGCCCTGCGCGCCGACCTGACCCGCGCCATCCTGCGCGGCGCCAACCTGTCGGGCGCCAGCGCCGCCCGCGCCCGCCTGATCGGCGCGGACCTGTCGCGCGCCAGCCTCGCCGGCTGCGACCTGCGCGGCGCCGAACTGCCCGAGGGGTTCGTCGCCAAGTGATCCTTCTCCCCTTGCGGGAGAAGGTGGCGGCCGAAGGCCGACGGATGAGGGGGCGAAAGGCCTGTTCAGAAAGGCCTGAGAGACCCCTCACCCGACCTCGCTCGGCGAGGCCACCCTCTCCCACAAGGGGAGAGGGACGCCGGAATACCTTTTCCGTCTTTCCTTATTGCCGCCACCCGCTACACGAAGGCCTTCGCACACGATGGGAGGGCGCGATGGGACTTCGAGGGCTTCTGACGGCCGCGGCTCTGGCCGCCCTGGTTCCCGTCCTTGCGCTGGCCCAGCCGCGCCTGGCTCCCGCGCCTGAAACCGCCGCCCTGACGCCCCTGCCCGCCCTGGCCGGCGGCCGCGTCGTGGCCGGAGCCGAAGGCTGGACCTACCAGTGGCCCAGCGCCCGCTTCGAGGCCGTCTTCGCTGGCGAGGCCGTGCTGTTCAAGGTCGGGGCTGGCGACCAGATCCTGCATCTTTCCATCGACGGCGCACCGGTCGGCCGGCTGGTCAAGCCCGCCCCCGGCCTCTACCGCATCGAGGGCCTGGCCAACGGCCGCCACCTGGTGGCCGCCAGCGTGGTCAACGAGATGCAGGCCGCCCCGGCCCGCTTCGGGGGCTTCTTCCTCGAAGGCGGCCGCGCGCTGCCGCTGGCCGCGCCCCGCCGCCAGATCGAGTTCATCGGCGACTCCCACAGCGTCGGCTATGGCGACGCCTCCGACGTCCGCGCCTGCCCGGGCGACGGGGTGTGGATGACCACCGACAATTCCATCGCGTTTGGCCCGCTGACCGCACAGCGCTACGGCGCCGACCGCCAGGTCAACGCCATCTCGGGCCGGGGGATCGTGCGCAATTTCGACGGCATGGCCGGCGACACCCTGCCCCTGGCCTGGCCCAAGGCCCTGCTGGGCGCGGCGCCCGCCTACGCCAACGACGACTGGCGCCCGCAGGTCGTGGTCATCAACCTGGGCACCAACGACTTCTCCACCCCGCTGAAGAGCGGCGAACGATGGGCCGACCGCCAGGCCCTGCGCGACGACTATGTCGCGACCTATGCCCGCTTCGTGGGCGAGATCCGCGCCCGCCAGCCCCAGGCCTTCGTGATCCTGCTGGCCCCGCCCAGCGCCGAGAACGAGATCGCCGCCCAGGTCGACCGCATCGCCGACAGCCTGAAGGCCCAGGGCGAGACCCGCCTGGCCGTCATCCCGGTGGGCGAGATGGAGCTGACCGCCTGCGACTGGCACCCCTCGGCCCGCGACCAGCAGGGCATCTCGGCGAAGCTGTCGGCCTTCCTCGACCAGCGGCCGGAGATCTGGCAGGGGCGGTAGGAGTAGATGCTCCCCCTCTGGGGGAGCTGTCGCGGAGCGACTGAGGGGGGAAGTTTTCAGCTGCCGCAGAAGCTGAAAACGTCCCCCCTCCGCCCCTTCGGGCCACCTCCCCCAGAAGGGGAGGATCCTTGCCTCAGATCCCCGCCTTGATCGGCGCCAGGTCGGGATAGACCGGCTCGCGCTTGCCGGCCTTGGCGGCGAAGGCCTCGGCCATGTGCGGGCCGGCCAGCATGCCCGACTGCCAGACGGCCAGGTAGTCGAGGGTGTCGGCGACGGAATGGTCGCGGGCGTAGTTGATGATCACCTTGCTGCCGGTCACCGCCAGCGGGGTCTTCGACGCGATCTCCCGCGCCGTCTCCAGGGCATGGGCGACCACCGCCTCGTGGCTGTCGAACACGGCGTTGACCAGGCCCAGCTCCAGGGCCTTCTGGGCGGGCAGCTTGCGGCCTGTATAGGCCAGCTCCTTGACCCAGCCCTCGGGGATCAGCTTGCACAGCCGCGGGAAGGTGCCGACGTCGGCGGTCATGCCGATGTTGATCTCCTGGATCACGAAATAGGCGTCGGTCGTGGCGTAGCGGATGTCGCAGGCGGTGGCGAAGTCGACGGCGCCGCCGATGCAGCCGCCCTGGATGGCCATGATCACCGGCATCCGGGCCCGCTCCAGGCACGAGAAGGTCTCCTGCAGGCCCTTGACCTTGTGCCGGAAGGCCTCGGCGGCCACGTGGCGGTCGACCGGCTCGCCGCCGGTGATGCCCTCGTCGGCGAACACCGAAAGATCCATGCCGGCGCTGAAGTGCTTGCCGGTCGAGGAGATGACGATGGCCCGCACGCCGCCCCGTTGGTCGAGGTCATTCACGATCGCCGGCAGCTCGCGCCAGAACGAACGCGTCATGCTGTTGAAGCTTTCCGCCCTTATCAGCTTCAGGTGAGCGACGCCCGCTTCGACCTCTACCTTAAAGCAGCTATAGTCGGACGGTGTTTCATTACCCATCGTCGCCTCCCTTATCATTGTTCACCTGAACGATAGCACGGGCGGCGGCGGCGACGTCAAATCCGGCGGACGCATCGTCCCTTCCTAGAGGACGACGATCCGCCCCGCGCAAGGAGCCACGTCATGAGCAAGTCCATCCCCGCCGCCCTGTCGATCGCCGCCCTGCTGGCCACTGGCCTGGCCGCGCCGAGCCCCGTCCTGGCCCAGGGCAAGCCGCTGGGCGGCCTGTTCTCGTGCGACGCCGGCGGCGGCAAGCAGGAGGGCGGCGCCCTGATCGGGGCCGGCGTCGGCGCCCTGCTCGGCACCCAGGTGGCCAAGAATGAGAAGGGCCTGGGCGCCCTGGTCGGCGCGGCCGCGGGCGCGGCGGCGGGCTCGTACATCGGCTGCCGCATGCAGTCGACCGACACCGCCCGCGCCCAGGCCGCCACCAAGAAGGCGCTGGAGACCGGCCAGTCGCAGGCCTGGAGCAACCCGCGCACCGGCGCGTCGGGCCGCGTCGACGTGGTGGCCTCGACCTATGGCCCGCCGGTTCAGGGCGACTCGTTGCGCTTCGAGCGCAACGTGCGGCAACTTCCCAGCTACGACGCCGTCGGCGCCGACTACACCGTCCGCTCGACCGCCAACCTGCGCGCCGGCCCGTCGACCAGCGAGAGCGTGGTCGGCAAGCTGTCGGCCGGCGAGCGCGTCGAGGTGCTGGGCGGCGTGCCCGGCTCGAACTGGCTGCTGGTCGGCCGCGGCGGCTACGGTACGGGCTATGTCTCGAGCAGCCTGCTGACCGCCAGCGGCTACGGCCCCGAGCCGTCGTGCCGCACCATCGCCGCCTCGATCTCGACCCGCGGCCAGCGCCCGGCCACCGAGCGCTACAACGCCTGCAAGGACGGCCGCGGCGAGTGGCAGCTGACGCAGGTCTAGACCTCTGAACTCCTCCCCCGCACAGCGGGGGAGGTGGCGCGGCGCTATCAGCGCCGTGACGGAGGGGGCGACGGCCGGCAATGAGCCCGGTCTCGCCCCCTCCACCGCGGAGCCTGTCCTCGGGCGCGCGCTTCGCGCGACCCGGGGGCGGTCCCCCTCCCCCGTTTCACGGGGGAGGAGTTTTCTCCAGACACACCCACGTCCAGGTCACGCCCGCCGCCTGATTCCCGGCCTGCACCGAGGCCGCCTCGACGCGGTGAACGAGCCGCAGGCCCGCCGCCTGCGCCAGGACCGTCGTCGCCTGCGCGTCCACCGGCCAGACCGGCCGCGACGGCGCGCCGGGGCCATGGCGCAGCGACATCACCAGCACCCCGCCGTCCGCCAGCAGGCCCGCCAGCACCGGCATCGCCGCCGCGCGGACAGGATCGTCCAGGTGCTGCCACACCCCGCTCAGCAGCAGGCGGTCGAAGCGCTCGCCCCGCAGGCGGGAGAGCTCGGGCAGCCGGTCGTCGACCCAGGCCAGGTGCGGCCGCAGCGCCCGGCCCGCCTCGCGCAGGGCGGCCACCGGCTCGACGGCGACCACCATGTGGCCCAGGCCCGCCAGCCAGGCCGCGTCACGCCCCGTGCCGGCGCCGATGTCGGCGATCCTGGCCGGCGTCTTCGGCATGAAATCGGCCACCGGCGCATAGAGCCCGGCGGAGTCGATCGCCTCGAAGCGGGGGGCCAGATCCGCCCCGTCGGCCTCGTAGCCGGCCAGCACCGCCTCGATCACAGGTCCACGACCTCGCACTTGAGGGCCTGGCGGATGCGGTCGGCGACGATCCGGCGATGGCAGCAGGCCGGGTCGTCCTCGTAGCACAGCAGCGCGATGCGCTTTTCGCCCGCCAGCTGCGTCGCCTGGGCCAGGGCCAGCTGGGCCTTGGGCTCTTCCAGGTGGGCGGCGAAGATCGCCCGCATCTCGTCGGTGCGGCCCGCGCGGGCGGCGTCGCGGCCGGCCTTGGGCGTGCCCAGCGGCTGGAGGTGCAGATAGTCGATACCCTGCTCTTGCAGGCTGTTTCCCAGCAGGGCTTTGGAAAAGCCGGCCTTGCGCGACGAGGCCACGGCCCGCACGTCGACCACCAGTTCCACCCCGGCCGCCTTCAGCCGATCGATCATGCCGCCTTGCGTGTCGGTCTCGTAGCCGATGGTGGCGAGCGGATTCATGGTCGGCTCCATTGGACGGCGGGGCGATGGGCGCCTACGTTAGCGGGAAGAGCCGAAGAAGGAACCTCTGGCCGATGGACGCCGCCGTCTTCCGCGAACCCAAGCGACGCTTCATCGCCATCGACAGCCCCGCCGGCGGCGGCGAGATGGCGGCGCTGGACTTCGGCCCGGCCGGCCGCGCGGTCGACGTCGTCTTCGTGCACGCCAACGGCTTCAACGCCCAGACCTATCGCGCCCTCCTGGCCCCGCTGTCGGCGGGCCTGCGGGTGCTGGCCGTCGACCAGCGCGGCCACGGCGACAGCCGCCTGGCCGCCGATCCCGATGGCCGCCGCTCGTGGCTCGACCTGCGCGACGACCTGCTGGCCCTGCTGCGCGCGCTCGACCAGGCCCCGGTGGTGCTGGCCGGCCACTCGATGGGGGCCACGGTCAGCCTGCTGGCCGCCGCCCAGGCCCCGGGCAAGGTCTCCAGCCTCGTCCTGCTGGATCCGGTGATCATGCCGCGCCTGGTGGCGCTGTACGCCAAGGCGCCGTGGACCTCGGGCCGCCTGTGGAAGCGGATGCCGATCGCCCAGGCCGCCAGCCGCCGGCGCGAGGTGTTCGACAGCCGCGAGGCCGCCTTCGCCGCCTATCGCGGCCGGGGCGCCTTCAAGACCTGGCCCGAGACCATGCTGGCCGACTATGTCGGCGGCGGCTTCAGGGACCGTCCCGACGGCAAGGTCGAGCTGGCCTGCGCGCCGGCCTGGGAGGCCTCCAACTACGCCGCCCAGGGCCACGATCCGTGGCGGGCCGTCAGCCAGTTCCGGGGCCCGGTGCGGGTCCTGGCGGCCGAGACCGGCTCGACCTGCCGCATCGGCGACGGCGCCGCCTTCGCCCGTCGCGGCAAGGCCGTGCGGATCGAGACCCTGGCCGGAACCAGCCACTTCCTGCCGATGGAGCGCCCCGACCTGGTGCGCGAGGCCATCCTCGACGCGGCGACTTGAGGCCAAAGAAAAACCCCGGGCGGTGAGGCCCGGGGTTCGTTCTCTCAAGATCCTCCCCCTCTGGGGGAGGTGGCCCGGAGGGCCGGAGGGGGGACGTTTTCAGCTGCCGCCGACCTGGCCGGTTTCCTAGCCACGCCCCTCTCCGTCGCCTTTGGCGACACCTCTCCCACAGGAGAGGGTCTTCCTTCAGATCACCAGATGTTCACGCGGTCCGCCGGCGCGATGTAGAGCTTGTCACCCGGCTTGATGTCGAAGGCCTTGTACCAGCCCGGCTGGTTCCGGATGGTGCCGTTGACGCGGTAGTAGGCCGGCGAGTGCGGGTCGCTGGCGATCTGCTGCTTGAGCGCGTCGTCGCGGCTCTTCTGGCGCCACACCTGGGCCCAGCCCAGATAGACGCGCTGGTCGCCGGTGAAGCCGTCCAGCACCGGGGCCGGCTTGCCGTGCAGCGAGGCGTGATAGGCGTCGAGCGCGAAGGACAGGCCGCCCATGTCGCCGATGTTCTCGCCCATGGTCAGGTCGCCGTTGACGTGCACGCCCGGGAAGGGCTCGAACGCCGAGTACTGCGCGCCCAGCTTGGCCTTCTGCACGTCGAACTTGGCGGCGTCTTCCGCCGTCCACCAGTCGCGCAGCACGCCGTCGCCGTCGGACTTGCGGCCCTGGTCGTCGAAACCGTGGCCGATCTCGTGGCCGATCACGCCGCCGATGCCGCCGTAGTTGACGGCCGGGTCGGCGTCCGGATGGAAGAACGGCGCCTGCAGGATGGCGGCCGGGAACACGATCTCGTTGTTGACCGAGTTGTAGTAGGCGTTGACCGTCTGCGGGGTCATGCCCCACTCGGTCTTGTCGACCGGCTGGTTCAGGCGCTCGACGTCATGGCGCCATTCGAAGGCGCCGGCCCGCAGGGCGTTGCCATAGGCGTCGTCGGCGCGGATCTCCAGCTTGGAGTAGTCGCGCCACTTGTCGGGATAGCCGATCTTGACGGTGAACTTGGCCAGCTTGTCGAGGGCCTTGTCCTTGGTCTCCGGACCCATCCAGTCGAGGCCTTCGATGCGGGCCTTCAGCGCGGTGCGCAGGTTGGCCACCAGGTCGACCATCTTGGCCTTGGAGTCCGGCGGGAAGTATTCGGCCACATAGACCTTGCCGACGCTCTCGCCGAGCATGCCGTTGACCTGGGCGACGCCGCGCTTCCAGCGCGGGCGCTGCTCGGGCTGGCCCGACAGGGTCTTGCCGCGGAATTCGAACGCCGCGTCGGCGAAGCGCTTGGACAGCATCGGCGCGGCGCCGTCGACGACCTTGAACGCCTGCCAGGCCTTCAGGGTGTCGAGCGAGGTTTCGCCATAGACCTTGGCGAACTTCGGGAAGGCCGTGTCGGTGGTCACCACCACGCGGTCGAGCTTGGGCAGCTCGGTGCCGACCAGGTAGCGGTTCCAGTCGTAGCCCGGCGTCAGGGCCTGAAGTTCGGCCCAGGTCTTGGGGTTGTAGGTCTTGTCGCGGTTGCGGCGCTCGACGCGGGTCCAGCTGGCTTCGGCCAGCTGGGTCTCGAAGGCCACCACGGCCTTGGCGCTCTCGGCCGGGTTGGCCCAGCCGACGAAGCCCAGCAGCTTGGCGACATAGGCCTCGTAGGCGGCCTTCTTGTCGGCGAACTTGGCGTCGAGATAGTAGTCGCGGTCGGGCAGCGACAGGCCGCCGGCGCCGGCATAGACGGCGTAGCGGGTCGGGTTCTTGGCGTCGGTCGAGACGTATAGGCTGAGCAGCGAGGCGAAGGCCGTGGTCGGGCTCTTGCCCATCAGGGCGGTGAACTCGTCCTTGCTCTTGATCGCCTGGATCTGCTTCAGCTCGCCGGCGATCGGCTGGGCGTCCAGCTTCTCGATGCGGGCCTCGTCCATGAAGGCCTTGTAGGCCGCGCCGACCTTGACGCTGTCGGCGTCGGTGGTCTTGCCGGCGGCGGCGCCCTCGATGATGGCGCGGGTGCGGGCTTCCGACAGCTCGGCCAGCTTGTCGAAGTTGCCGTAGCGGGTGCGGTCGGCCGGGATCTGGGTGGTCTCGTCCCACTTGCCGTTGGCGTACTTGTAGAAGTCGTCGCCCGGCTTGACCGAGGTGTTCATGCCGGTGAGGTCGAAACCCCAGGCGCCGTAGCGCGGCGACTCCAGCGAGACGGCCGAGCCGCCGCCTTCGGCGCCCTGGACGAACAGCGACTGGACGGTGCAGGCGTCGTCGACGCAGGCGTGCTCTTCATGCGCCTGGGCGCCGTAGGCAGACATCGTGAGGGCGACCGCCGCGGCGGCGCCGAACCAAGCTTTTTTCATCGAAAGGCAGATCCGTTGGAAAACCCGGCGGCAATCTGCGCCGGACGGCGGAATTTCCTGCCTTAAAATTCTGTCATGTTTCCACAGGACGGGGCGATGGCCGCCGACGGGCCATCAAAGCGCCACCTTGGGTCAGTGCCGGTGCGGCGGCGCGGGCGCGGCCGCAGCCGCCGGTTGTGGCGGAGCGGTGCGAACCGCCAGCTGCGCCTCGATCCTGCGGCCGCCGTCGAAGACCAGGGTCAGCGGCAGGCGCTCGCCCGGCTTGAGCGGACGCTTGAGGCCCATGACCATGAAGTGGTTCCCGCCCGGCGCGAAGGCGACCTGGCCGCCCGGCGGGATCACCAGGCCCTGGCTCATGGCCCGCATCGACGAGACGCCGTTTGCTTCCGTGGTGCGGTGGACCATCACCTCGCGCGCCAGCGGACTCGACGCGCCCGTCAGGGTGATCGGCGCGCGGCCGCGATTGGCCAGCACCATGTAGCCGGCGCTGTTCATGCCGACCGCCGCCACCGGCCGGGCCCAGGCCTGGCGCACGTCGACCTCCACCGCCTTGGGCCCTGCGGCGGCGAGCACGGGGGCCAGGGCCAGGAGGGCGATCAGCGGAGTGAAACGACGCATGGCAGGCTCTCGACGAAGCGTTCGAAAGACGCCTTACGCCGGTTGGACGCGGGCGGCGAGCGACCTGAGGTTGGATGAAGGGGCGCGACCCAAGATCCTCCCCCTCTGGGGGAGGATCTTGGGT
>Ga0247823_10002489_pt1 | contig 15155 bp, 15 predicted proteins | sample 13C_PalmiticAcid_2_FD_192426 | JGI IMG/M metagenome (GOLD analysis project Ga0247823, IMG submission 192426) | Soil microbial communities from agricultural site in Penn Yan, New York, United States - 13C_PalmiticAcid_Day30 | ecosystem: Environmental > Terrestrial > Soil > Agricultural land...
TGCCGCCCGAGGTCTTCTCCTCGGCCTCGATGCGGCGGACGACCACACGGTCGTGCAAGGGGCGGAAATGCATGCATAACCTCCAGATGCAAAACAGGATGTGATAGGCTTCCCGCTCGTTCGAACGATAAGCGGCGCCGAGCTAGGAAAGCGATTTTTTGCGTTCAAGGGGGCCGCGGAAAAAAATCAGCGGCCAGGCTGGCCTCGTGCAAAGTTGGATTTGCAGCCCCCTTGACGGGATCCGGAGCCGCAACAAAATTCATGGGTGCGGACGTCATCCGCACGCACGAAAAAGGAGCAACGTTAAGGAAAGGAGGCCAGGCTATGTCGCAGCCATTTTCACGTTTTTTGCACCCCTTCGACGTTGTGCGCCATCCGAGCCTGGAGCCGGAAGTAAAGCGCGCCATCCTTGCATCCTGGGCATCCGATCGTTCGGCGGTCGAAGACCATCCGGCACTCCGCAAGCCGCCTGGCGCGAACCGCGCCATTCCAATCGACGACGTCCTCGAAGCCATGCGCGCACTGGATAGAGACTCCCACGCAGGAGAGGCATCGCAATGAGCGATCGTTCGCTCCCCGCCCAGCTCGACGGCTATGGTCTGACGATGGCGGAGATCCACTATCACCGCCCCGACGCGCCCTCGCTGCTCCAGCTGTTCGTCTGGCAGGACTATGATATGGCGCCGGATTTTCCGGTGCTGTTCGGCTTCCTCGATCACTGGCAACGCGAAATCGAAGCCGCTCTGCATTCCGTCCGCGTTGCTCACAACCAGCTCATCAGACCGGCGGAGTGGCGGGCGGTCGATGGCGTTATCTCGATCCCGTGAAGGCCTGGGTTCTTCAGTGAGGGGGCGTGTCGAATAGAACATTCCTGCTGGTTCGCCGGCACTTGGCGCCATCGCCGGTCCTGGTCGAGCTCGAAACGCCGGGCTGAACCTGTTGCGACTGCGAGCGACTGTTCGACCATGCGTCGCACCGATGGCCGCAGCCAATGTCGGCTAAGCGGCTCGTCCAGCCAGGCTGCCTTTGCCCAAAAAATCGATAAAGGGCTTGATCGTGCGCAGCTCCGCGAAACACCCGGTCGAGCTAGCTCGCGAAGTGGCTGCCGGAGCCACCCGTGGGCGGCTCCGGCAGCCAGTCGAACCCCAGTATCAGGCCGCGGCGCGATCCTTCTCAGGGCCTTCAATGCGATCGATGGCAGCGGGACTGCCGCTGATCTCGATCCGACGTGGCTTCATCGCCTCAGGCACAACGCGCTTCAGCGCGATGCTCAACAGGCCGTTCTCGAAACTGGCAGTTCCGGCTTCGATGAAATCGGCGAGCTGAAAGCGCCGTTCGAAGGGCCGCGAGGTGATGCCCCGATGCAGATACTCGCCGCTGCCGTCTTCCTCGGCGCGCTTGCCGGTCACGGTGAGCAAGTTCTGCTGAGCAACCACATCGATATCCTCGGGGTGGAAACCAGCGACCGCGAGGGTGATGCGATAGCTGTCCTCGCCATCCTTCAGAATGTCGAAGGATGGATAGCCGTCATCCTCGCGTGCGCCGGCCTCGAGCAGATTGAAGAGGCGGTCGAAGCCGACCGTCGAGCGCCGATAAGGCGCGAAGTCAAAATTGGTCCTCATTTCCAAATCCTCCTTTGAAGCGATCTGGGCATGAGAAGCGCCGGAGTAGGAGAGTCGGCGCCCTCTGTGTCCAACCGGACCCGAACAACGGCGCCCGGTATGAAGAAAGTTAGGAAAAGCGATAAAAGGTTCAAGAGTCCGATACGCCGTGGCTCGGCGAATTCCGGCACTGTCGCGGTCCCACGCGTTCTCACGAACCAGAGCGGCTTTCAGGCCCACCCGCGGGATGAAACTATGCAATGAGGGCGCTGACCAACCGGAGACCATGATGGCCGAAGGAAGCGCGTTCGCCTCTGAGAGGTCGCGGCGGCATTCACCGACAGGTAACGCGTCCAGCGCCCAGCAGGTGCATTCAGCGCTTCGCGCAGAGACCTGCCCTTGGCGAGCGCTACGTCGTTCGCCTCGAGCGCAACTCGGGCAGCATGTCGTCTGCCCAGCCGATTGCCAACTGAGCGAACGGCCGCTTCCGGGTGCGTCAGTGGGATGGCTAAACGACCACTATTGGGGCGCTTAGCAGCCAAGGCGGCGGGCAGATAACCTTGCGACCGCTCATGCCCCCATTGCGGGCGCCTAGGCTGCCGGCATACGCTTCAGCGATGACGCGCTTAGCCTTGCTCGCCAGAGACAGATACTGGCTACAGATCGCATTTGTCGCGATTGCCGCGGTTGCGTTTGTTCTGGTGACGGACGCGCTCGCTTTTCGGTCGCCTGTCAATCTTAGCTGGATGGTGGGGTTACCGGTCGTAATTGCGACTGTAGCCAACACGGATTGGGGCCGACGCTGCGTGATGATGTTGGCTCTGGTGCCTCTATCACTAGTCGTGAGCACGATCGTCGGCGTAAACTTCACAAGCTACGGGTAGGCTGCCCCCGGTAGCTGCCATTCGATTGCACCTGAACAAATGGCCGCTTTTGGGCCGAACTTCGAACGCGCTGAACGGCTGAAATTAGGGCGCGTAGCCGCCGACGCCGCGAACCCGAGACCGAGCGTCCGCAAATGACAGAAGCTGGTCATTTGTCGAACCTTGCCCCGCACCCAGAGCGGACGCGGAGGGAAAACATCCGTTTACCGTGCGTCAGAGGCGGGAACGGCGGTTCAGGCGGAAAGCCGCTATTGAGAAGCTGAGGGCAGGATTGTAAATTGGCGCATGTGAGAAGATCTTGGAGGAGTTGCGGTGAGAAAGCCAGAAATCTCGACGGATACCCGTGCTCTAATCGATGAGCTTCTAGAGCAATCGAGGCAGCAGTTTTCTTCAGGTGATTTGCACGCTTCTCTTCGCACAGCACTTCAGGCTTGGGAACTAATCCCCGAACCCAAGGAGAAGTGGGACTATTATCCTCAAAGCCTGTCATCCGGTTTTGTCATCGATTTCGCCGATCTTGGAGACAAGGAGAGTTGCCTCCGATGGATCGAAACAATGGCTCTCATGTACGACGATCCGAACCGTGAAGATCATCAGGTTTTGATGCAAGAAGGCGAAGCCATGTACAAATTAGGTGATGCCGACAGAGCATTCTGGGCTTTTTCGCGAATAGAGGAAGTCTATGGCAGAAAGGGCTTCGCTGGCGAGCAAAAGGCCTATCTGAAATACCTCGACCAAGAACGCGCCCGACGAGCTGGTGGCGGCTCCTGAGTGAAGATGCGTCGGTAACACATTCGCGGTTTCTTATGGCCGCAATGGGCCGAAGCCGGACCCTAGCTTGTCGTGAAAATCCTAAACCTGGCGACAGATCGGCCACGCCCGAAAAGTCGGGGTTTTCATATCGCAAGCCCTTGCAGCAAGCGGTAGGATTTTTACGACCTGAAGCTATGGGACGAATATCCAAATTTTACGCACCCCCTTCAGCGTGGCGATTGGCGATCCACGACAGGTTCGGGATATCGCCTCCACCGGACTCCACGACGTTGGTCCCGTGAAACATGATGCCGTATCCATGCTCCCGATCCCATATGCAGGCCAGTTCCGCTCCGAAATAGGGAAGCTGCCCCTTGATAGGGTGCAGAGTAAGATGAAGCAGTCGGATCATCTGACGAACCATCGGCTCGTCACAGCTTTCGGGAAGCGGCTCGTCCGCGTCCCCCAATATGATACCGCTCTGGATATCGCGCAGCTTGGGCATATCGCTTAGAATCGTGTCGATAATGGCCCGCTCCACCTCCGCATCGTTTTTGATGAGCCATCGTGCTGCTTCAAGCATGACGGGATCAGGGGAGTCGCCTTCGCCATCGTCGTTTTCTAAGGAAACGGGTACTTCGCCCGGCTCGGCGAAGTTGGGGTAGCCTCGACGGGGATGAGGCAGGGCAACGAGAGAATGCCAGAGTGTCGATGTCTGAGGCATGGGGAGCGCTGTTTCCCAAAACCCCTCCACGCCATGGAGCGTTGGTAGGCCATCGACTACATGGGGGACGTATTTGGGGGAGATCTTGTCCTTGAGCATCGTGTTCGCCCTCTTGCCTATCGGAAGCGTCACAACCTGCATCTATCGCGAAATGTCTTCAGTTTGCGCGACACGGAAACGCCCCGGCCAATCCTTCGACCACAAGCGATGATGCGCTCCCTTTCAGGCGACCTGACGCAAGGGTGCGAAGATGGGTATAGACGCGGTCGGCAAGCTCGTGGGGAAGAACGGTGCCGGCTCCACACCATCGCGTGCCGCTCGTGGCGTCTGCGACACCAGCGATATAGGCGATAGCGCGGGCATTCGATCGGCTGCGGCTGGCTTCGCCAGATATTTCATCGCCCGATCGTCCTTCAAGTGCTTCGATCAGTTCAGCGCCGCTGAATATCCAGTCGCGCGTCTCATCTCCCGGAGCCGCCCATGCAACACCCGTAGTCAGGTGAACCCAGATCATCGCACCCGAGAAAACAGGAAAAAAGCGCATATATGTATGAAACTCCCTACCTTGCTGTTCGGAAATCTCCCGAAACCGGCAACGCCGCAGCTTTTAGGTTTTCCGCTTCATGCGTCCCGTTACCACTCCCGCCATTCTGCGGTGATGTCTTCATTATCCGGGAGACTGAAGCCCGACGCCCTTGCCACCGCGTCGATCAGGACACCAAGCTCGTCGCGCTCCAACGTTTCGATCATCCCGCTTCTTCCGTTGATCTCATTGATCGCAAGCACGATGTCCTTGACCGCCGCCTGGATGGCCTGCGCATTCCGCTGGCTGGTTGCGGCCTTCACCGTGTCGATGAAGGCATTCAGCGCCGCTTCGGCCGCGGCGATATCGGCCTCCTTGAAAAGCGCGTCTCCCTCGGCCATCGACTTCCGCCAGCGCGGCGTCGGCATCTGGACCCGCAATGCTTCGACTTTATCGACATTGCCGGGCATGATCTTCTGCATGGGCAGAGACGTTTTTCGGCGCTTGGCCTTGAGCATGGTTCGGTCGGCGTGCATCAGATAAATCGCCATCAACATCAAGGCCGCGTCATATTTTGCGACCACGACCATATTGCCGACAGCATGGGAATGGTCGAAGCGTTCGGCTGAATATTCCGGCAGCGTGCTGCTCTTGGTTTCCTGAAACGGCCCCGTCCCAAGCTTCTCAGCCACGACCTCGCTGCTGTCTCCGAACGACAGCCCGAACGGCAATGGCGATCGGTAGGCGCGTTGCACTGCCCTGATCGCATCCGGCCCGGTGAAGGACAGCCTGGTGACGATCCTTTCCTCATCGTCCGACAGGCTTCTCGACCGCACCTCTTCAAATTGGGCGCTGTATGCGGGAAGGCTTTCCACCTGCAGACCGAAGCCGCTATCGAAACCGCCGAAAAATCCGATCTCCGCATTCGTACGAAAATCGATGGGGTCCAGCTTCTCGTGCTGGGCCAGGTAAGACACAACAACTGGGTCGGCAATGCTGCGGCCCAGTATATCGAAATGATTCATCTTCTGCCTTTTCAGTCACAGTATCCGGCATTGCCTTGCGGCCAATGTGACGTCGAAGGTTTTACGTCCGCTTATGGCATAAAGGGGCCGAGCTGCCGCAAATCTCCCAAAACCCGCGACAAATATGATCCGAGAGTACAATGACCTACAAAGCGATCTCGCCTCCTGCAACGAACGGTCAGGTGCTGACGGTCAGCTTTCCCACTGACGCCAATCACATGAATCTCGTGAAAAACACTGTCAGATTGGGAACGTACCCGACAATGCATGCCAAGGAGTTTTCCGTCACCGTTGAATGGCGTTTACCGGACCAGGTTTCCCCATAAGCTGCCTGACGGCTTCCCACCCAATTGCTGCCCTTCGCCGATCGCCTGAACGAATGGCAGGTTTCGGGATCGCCAACGGACGGGCGGAACGACAGCTATGAAGGCGCATTGCCGCCTAATCTGGGAACCTACGCTTGCCAGCAATCGATGCGGCGGCATATCCAACCCCATGCTTGCCACTGCACTTGCGGTCGCTGCCTGCCCGGCCGGGTCGCTCACTCCTGCGCAGGCGCGCGAGGATCTTGAATTAGCCATTTCGGCTGCAGAGGCGGGGTTGCCCGAGCTCTACTGGCGGCAATCCCGTAAGGCTTGGGCCCGACGTAAAGCAGAAGCTCGCGCGCTTGTCGCAAGGGCCACCAACGACGACGATCTGTTCCGAGCATTGGCGCCACTTATGCGCGGTATCGGCGAAGGCCATTTATCGGTTGTACGCAGCGACGGGATGAACTGCCGCTATCGGCAGACCGCACGACTCTTTCCGCTCGATCTCTTGTGGCGCACCGATGGCGCCTTCGTCACCTTCGGGTATGGCGACGCCGCGGACATTCCCGCGGGTAGCGAGTTGGTCTCGGTGAACGGTATCCGCCACGCCGTGATGCTGGAAGAAATGGCCTCTGTCAGCGCTCATGACGGAGATAACCGCACAGGCGTGATGCGTGATCGGCTGGGTAGGGGTTATGCGGCGGTGCGCTGGTGGCTACGCGGCAATGAGCCGGGCTACGACGTAGGTCTCAGGTTGCCCGGCGGAAAATTGGTGTCACGCAGGGTCACGCCGGTTCCGGCCGGCGCACGAGCAGCCACTCCCGATGACCCCGCGCCGGTTGCAACATTGACCTGGGTAAAGGGCGACACCGCCTATCTCCATGTCCCGACCTTCAGCAACAAGCGATACCGAGCCGCCGGCGCCGACTATCGCGCGACGATCCAGGGTATCTTCGACACGCTGGCGGCAAGGAACGCGAAGAACCTGATCCTCGACTTGCGCGACAATGGCGGCGGCTCCGAACCGAACGAGAGTATCCTGTTCTCCTATCTCGTCGCTGACCCCCTGCGAAAATACGCCTCCGTCCGCTCGCGGCCCAATCACCTGCGCATCACCAGTCTGTCGGGCGAAGTGTTCGAGCACGACATTTACGATGCCGATGAACTGCAGACGGTGAAACCGGGACCAGACGGTGATCTCTACCGGATCAATGCCCCGCCCGAAGGCCTGATGACCCACTGGGAACGCGCCCGCCCGGTATTCTCCGGGCGGCTGGTTGTGCTTGCCGGAGGCTACACTTTTTCAGGAGGTGCCGAACTCGCCTCGATGCTTCGTGCTACCAATCGCGGCCTTTTCGTCGGTGAAGAAGTCGGCGGCACGCATGGTGGCAATACGAGCGGGTATAAATGGGAGCTGACCTTGCCCAATTCGGGGATGGAGGTCGGCATTCCGCTGCTCGCTTTTCGATTCTTCTGGAAAGAGCCACGACCCAATCACGGTCTCATCCCGCATTGCGTCGTACAGCCGATGGTTGGCGATGTCCGGCTTACGAAAGACGCTGCCTATGATAAGGCGATGCAAGCTCTGGGAAAGGTCTGGACGTCGCCGTCCTCGAGAGCTTGCTAACTTATAGCGACGGACATTGATGTCAGTCAGCACCCAGCTACGATATTCCCGACGGCCAGCACCCTCGACGACACTCCTGGCGGGTAGATAGTCCGTTGCCCCACCCGTCGCTGCCAATTTCCCATCAACGTGTGGCCTGCTGCCTGAACGAACGACGGCTTTCAGGATCGCCGGCCGACGGCCTAAAAAACCGAAATCAGGGCGCGTAGCTGCCGTGTAGGAACGGGATCATCACGCAACTTTCGGCTCAAAAAGTAGTCAGAGAGTTGGTCGCAGTTAGAATCGCGGCTTTGCCGTTCGCTCCCGGTTTCGCTTGTCGGCGACGTAGCTAAGGCCCGTCTCTTCTGCCTTCACGATGTCAAATAGACCCACGGCCTCGAACAACTTGGGAAAGTTGCGTGCACCATAGTTGCGGGGGTCAATGGGCGCTTGACGCCTAGCTGCGCTCCCGGCTGCATCGAGCGGCGCCCAGCCATCGTCACCCGCTGTCGCTTCCACTGCACCGCGAAGCACTGCGACCAGCTTGGCATCTTGGCTGAGGGGAGGTTTTGAAGCCTTGGCCTCAAGCGCTTCCGCCTTGACCCTCTTAGGCGCGCGCGGTCGGCTCGCGGTCTCGGTAACTATCGGCGTTTCAGGTTTAGCAGCAGCGCCTCCTTCTTCGCCCAGCCTGTCGAGGTAGAGAAAGGTTGTGCAGGCGTTGACGAACGGGTCGGGGGTTTTCCGCTCACCGAAGCCGTATACGTCGTGTCCGTTCGCCCGCAGTTGCATCACCAAAGGCGTAAAGTCGGCGTCGCTTGATGCGATGCAAAACGCATCAAGTTTCTGCGTATAGAGCAACTCCATAGCGTCTATCACAAGCGCAATATCGGTAGCGTTCTTGCCCTTGGAATAGCTAAATTGCTGGATCGGACGAATGGCGTGCTCATGCAGCCTGGCGGTCCAACCTTTCATGCCAGGGCTTGCCCAGTCGCCATAGGCGCGCCGAATGTTTGCAACACCGTATTTGGAGAGCTCGGCCAACATGGCTGCGATCTTCCCGTGAGAGACGTTGTCCGCGTCAATGAGCAATGCGATGCGACGGTCAGGCGAAGAACCGCCAGCTTGACTTGTATTCATGCGAGTCTCCAGTCGGTGCCTTCCTACTGCTGGAAAGCCCTCCTCCGCCACTCTCGCATCAGGTAAAGCGGTTTAGGACGGTAGGCTGGTGCAGATCTCCGCTAGCGACCTATAGCCTCGGCCGGTTCCTCGGTTGACGGAACGGCGGTTTTTCGGATCGCCGAGAGATCTGCTGAATGACTACTTTTGGGACGCATAGCGGCCGGATGGCCGGTCAATCATCCACGCTGTAGAACATCGGATTGCGCATCCACGCATTGACGGCTGACTCACGCCAGCCGGCGCATCGGGTGCTGATCTGTACGTTCCCCGGGAACGTGCCGTTCTGCATCTTCCGGTACATGGTCGAGCGGCTCAGGCCGGTGCGCTCGAGGACGATCTTGATGCGGAGAATGCGGTCGGGGGTATCGGTCTGCATTGAACTCACCTTGCACGGGCTGCGGTTAAGTGGCGCTCCCTCGGCAAGGGTGAAACTGTTGGGATCGAGAGACAACGGCCTCGCTGGGGCCAGTGGGGGGCTCTTCGGTGACATGCGGCACAAACGTAGCTGAGCGTAGGCGATCATCTCCAGGGCGAATGTCTCATGGCGTCTCACGCTTGGGGCGCGACCGCGCTCTACGTCGCTGGTGCGCCGCCGAGTCGTCTGCGCGTCTCGGCCCATCCGGGTAGCGATCGCTGACGCAAGGACGGCGGTGCCCCTTAAGCGGAACGCGGGATCGATTGAGCGTACACTGGCGGACTGCTGCGCAGCCGCCAGAGGCTGCGGCACCTTTGCTTCTCGCGTGGCACGCTCGATCCGGCCGGAGGGCGCGGCGGCGGCTGGCGCACGGCACGCGCGCGCACGCCGCCACGACGGCCGACCGGCTTCGAGAGAGCGGCTTTGATGGGCTCCTGGCGGAGCCGGATGCGCTGGCGCGCAGTGGCTGTGGTCGCCGCGCGAGGCGCGGCGGCGTTGGCCTACGGCACTCGATCTGGCGGGGTGGGCGTCGCTGCCCTGTGATCCCGCCGCGGCGTGCCGCAACCCGGCGTTGCCGGGTCTTCCACTGCGTTCCAGCCCTGCGGGTGCAGCCCGCCTCCGTCGGCGGGATCTCCGGTTCGCTCCTGCCGCCCACCCGCCATTCCGGCGCCGGTTGCGGTGGTTTGAGGAGTAAGGAAGATGGAACTCAAGCATATCGATACCGCCAAGCTGTTCGTCTCGGCTGCCAACATGCGAGCCAAGGGCAAGGCCGATCTGTCGCATATCCTGCCGACCATTCGCGCGCGGGGCGTGATTGTGCCGCTGATCGTGCGGCCAGCGCAGGACGAGGACCGGTTCGAGATCGTCGCGGGCAAGCGGCGCTACTATGCGGCGCTGGATGTCGCGGCGGAAAGCGGTGAGGCCGAACCTTTGCCGTGCGCGATCATGGCGGCGGGGGACGACGCTGCAGCGCTTGAAGCCTCGCTGATTGAGAACGTCGCGCGGCTCGACCCGGATGAAGTGACCCTGTGGGAGAGCTTCACCCGGCTGGTGCGCGAAGGACGCTCGCCCGAGGATATCGCGCTCACCTTCGGGCTGACCGAGTTGCAGGTGAAGCGCACGCTGGCGCTGGGCAACGTGCTCCCGCGCATCCGTGGCCTCTACCGCAAGGGTGAGATCGAGGCGGCGACCGTGCGGCATCTGACCCTCGCTTCCAAGGCCCGGCAGCGCGATTGGCTGGCGCTGCGCGACGATCCCGAGGCCTATTGTCCGACCGGCTACCAGCTCAAGGCGTGGCTGTTCGGTGGTGCATCGATCCCGGTCAGCGCGGCGCTGTTCGACGTTGCGGTTTACGAAGGTGAGATCGTGTCCGACCTGTTCGGCGACGAGCGCTACTTTGCCGACAGCGCGACCTTCTGGGTCGCTCAGAGCGCAGCCGTGGAAGCCAAGGCCGAGAGCTATCGCGAGGCGGGGTGGAGCGAGGTCATCGTGCTGCCGACCGGCGAGGCGTTCCAGTGCTGGCAGCATGAGCGCTGTGCCAAGCGCAAGGGCGGCAAGGTGTTCATCGCTGTCGGCTCGCGCGGCGATGTCGCAATCCATGAAGGCTATGTTTCGACCAAGGATGCGCGCAAGCGGGAGAAGGGCGAGACAATCGAGAAGCCGGTTCGCCCCGAGATCAGCGCACCGATCCAGAACTATATCGACCTGCACCGACACGCGGCGGTTCGCGCGGACTTGGCGGGGCAGCCGACCATTGCGCTGCGCTTGATGGTAGCACACGCCATAACCGGATCTTCGCTGTGGAATGTCCGCATCGAGGCGCAGCGGGCGCACAACGACAGCATCGCCGAGAGCGTCGAGAACTGCCCACCCGAAGCCGTGTTCGACGAGAAGCGGCGCGCGGTGCTGGCGTTGCTCGGACTCGATTCCGAGACGCCGACCGTCACCAGAGGCTATGACGGCGAGCATGGCATCGCCGGGCTGTTCGCGCGGCTGGTCGAGCTTCCCGATCCGGCGGTGCTCGACATTCTGGCGATCGTCATGGGCGAGACGCTGGAAGCGGGCAGCGCGTTGGTCGAGCTGCTTGGCGCGATGCTCGGCACCGACATCGCCAAGGTCTGGACCGCCGACGATGTGCTGCTCGACCTGATCCGCGACCGTGAGGTGCTGCACCGTGTGCTGGCGGATGTCGCGGGCGAGCGGGTCGGACAAGAGAACGAGAGCGCCACCGGCAAGGTCAAGCGCGCGATCGTTCGCGATTGCCTCAATGGCGAGAATGGCCGCAGCAAAGTCGAAGGCTGGGTGCCGCGCTGGATGGCGTTCCCGCCGACGAGCTATACCGAACGGGGAGGGGTGGCGACCGCCACACGCGCGGCAAAGATCGCGGACGTCGTGGACCGCTTCACCCGTCCGGTCGAACCGCAGCCGTTGCGTCAGGCGGCGTGACCTTCATGGCTGGCGGCCCTGTGCCGCCAGCCTCTTCAATGGAGGTCGCCATGACCAACCCGACGCCCAAACGGCTAAGGCAGATCGAGCGGGCGATCCGCAAACTGCCCCGCCTGCAACGTGCCGTGTTCTGCGCGATCCGCTTCGAAGAGCTGAGTTACGAGCAAATTGCACAGCGTCACGGCCTCACCGTCGCCGAGGTCGAAGCCGTGTTCGCCCGCGCGCTGCTCAATTTCATGCGGCGGCTCGACTGGAAACCTCGGCGCTGGTGGCACCGGCGCTGACATATGCCTCGCCGGGCTTGCGCCCGGCGAGGTTGGCGCGGGGACTCACCCCGGTTAGGAAGGTGCGCGATGAAGTCTGAAGCCGATCACTTGCCCGAGAGGCAGCAGCGCGAGCTCGAACGCGTGCGCGACATCCTGCTCGAGGAATTCGAGAAGGCGATCGCGCCCGCGACCAAGCCCGAGAAGCGCAACGGCAAGGTCTACAAGATCATTCTGTTCGGGAGCTATGCGCGCGACGATTGGGTGGATGAGCCGGAGAATGGCTACCAGTCCGACTTCGATCTGCTGATCGTGGTCAGTCACGAAGACCTCACCGACATTGCCGATTACTGGTACGTCGCGGAGGACCGCATCGCGCGCGATCCGGCCGTTGGGCGGCCGGTCAACATCATCGTCCATTCGCTCGACGAGGTGAACCGCAGCCTGTCGCGCGGCGAGTATTTCTGGACTGATATCGCCCGCGATGGCGTCGCGCTCTACGAGTTGCCGTGCCATCCGCTGGCGACACCAAAGCCGCTTACTCCTGCTGACTCATATCGAATGGCCAAGGAGTATTTTGATCACTGGCTACCCAGCGTGGACTCCTTCGTTCGCGGTGCGCAATACGCTTTGCGCGATGGAGACTTGAACAAAGCGGCTTTCGATTTCCATCAGGCGACGGAGCGGCTGTACATCTGCTTCCTACTGGTGCGAACGCTGTACTTTCCACGCTCGCACAACATCAAATTCCTGCGCTCGCTGGCCGAGGACAAGGAGCCTCGACTGGTCGAGGCTTGGCCGCGCGCGACCAAGGCAGATCGCGCGCGGTTCGAGCGCTTGAAGCGTGCCTATGTCGAGGCGCGCTACTCCGCGAGCTACGCGATCACCGGTGAAGATTTGGATGCGCTTGCCGCCTCGATCGATCGCCTGCGCGAGATCGTCGCAGCGGTCTGCGTTGAGCGTCTTGCGGAATTGGAATCCGACGCCGCTTAGCGTTCCGCCACGTCGTTGAACGCGCGTTTGCCGCGACGGCGCCATAAGGTGAGCGCCTGATCGCGGCGCTCGCTGCGTAGCGTAGCAGCCGCCTCGACCAACAGCCCGAAGATCACCGCCCGATCGTCATCGGTCAGCGCGATCAAGTCGGCTTTGGCGATTAACCCGCCAAGCTCGATCAGCTGGCGCGTTCGCTCGCGGCGTTTCACAGCCCAGGCGCGCGTGTCATGCCGCGCCCGGCAGAGGTGAAGCCGGTTGCGTGCCGCCGTCACGCGCCGCAGCGCCGCGCCCGTTGCCGCGATCGCGGCCATCCCCGCGCGTTCGCTGAAAGAACGCTGCCCCGCGTTTGCGCCATGCCTCCCTGGCCGCTGCATCATTGCTGTCAGCGGCGGCAAGCAGCGCGCCCGCCAATTGGTCGAGCGGCAGCGCGTCGGCGCCGCACGCCATCACCAGCTCGCCAAGATGCTGGAGTTTGCGTGCCTTGAGTTGCTTCGCTTTGTCGTCGAGCGCCTTCAGCTCGGCATCATAGTCGCGAGGTTTGCGCATTGGTCAGTCCTTCATTGTGCAATGAGGACAGCCCAGTTATCGGTGCGCTCGATCAGCGTAAATCCCTTGAAACGCAGTGGGATTCGTCAGTCCCGAGAAAGATGAATTCTTTCGAGGGCGCGCTTATACGTCGTGCCGACGTGCGCTTTGCGGTGTAGATGGATTGCCGCAATGGCGATCTACCATCTCTCGGCCAAGATCATCTCCCGCGCTAACGGATCCTCGGCGCTGGCGTCCGCGGCGTATCGCTCGGCGTCCCGGCTCTATGACGAGCGGCTCGATCGCCATCACGATTTCTCGAACAAAGCTGGCGTCGTCCACTCCGAGGTGATGCTGCCGGAAGGTGCGCCCGAGCATCTCGGCGACCGTGAGAGGCTGTGGAATGCGGTCGAGGCGGCCGAGCTGCGCAAGGACGCGCAACTCTCACGCGAGGTCGAGTTCGCGATCCCGCGCGAGCTATCCCCAGAACAGGGGATAGCGCTCGCCCGCGACTTCGTTCGCGCCGAGTTTGTGTCACGCGGGATGATTGCCGACCTCAATGTGCATTGGGATGTTGGCGCTGATGGGCTGGTCAAGCCGCACGCGCATGTGATGCTGACATTGCGCGAGGTCGGCGAGGGCGGGTTCGGCAAGAAGAACCGCGACTGGAACGCGACGTCTCTGTTGGAGAAATGGCGCGAGCGCTGGGCGGAACACGTGAACCAGCGGCTTGCCGAACTCGATATCGATGCACGCATCGATCATCGCTCGCTTGAAGTGCAGGGCATTGAGCTGGAGCCGCAGCACAAGATCGGGCCGGCGGCCTCGCGCATAGTGGCGCAGGGTCTGGCGTCGGAGCGGCTTGAAGAGCATTACGCCATCGCCCGCGCCAATGGCGAGAAGCTGCTGGCGAACCCGGCTCTGGCGATCGACGCGATCACCCACAATCAGGCGACCTTTACCACGCGCGATCTGGCGATGTTCGTGCACCGCCACAGCGAAGGAAAGGAGCAGTTCGATTGCGTCATGGCGGCGGTGAAAGCCGCGCCCGAGCTGGTCGTGCTCGGCAAGGATGGACGTGGCGAGCCGCGCTTTACCAGTCGCGCGATGATCGAGACCGAGCAGCGGCTCGAGCGTGATACCAGCGTCATGGCGAACCGCAATCGTCACGCGGTGGTGGAGCGTCATCGCGATGCCACGCTCGCGCGCGCCGCCGCGCGCGGCATGATCCTGTCGCCTGAGCAGCACTCTGCATTCGAGCACGTCACCGAGGCGAAGGGCCTCGGCGTTGTGATCGGCTACGCCGGCACCGGCAAATCGGCGATGCTCGGTGTTGCGCGCGAGGCATGGGAGGGGGCGGGCTACTCCGTCCGCGGCGTTGCCCTTTCCGGCATCGCTGCTGAAAATCTGGAGAGCGGATCCGGCATCGCGTCGCGCACGATCGCGAGCATCGAACATCAATGGGCGCAGGGTCGCGAGTTGCTGACCGATCGGGATGTGCTCGTGATCGATGAAGCCGGAATGATCGGCACGCGCCAGATGGAGCGCGTCATCTCGGAAGCGCAGGAGCGCGGCGCCAAGGTCGTGCTGGTCGGTGATCCCGAGCAACTTCAGGCGATCGAAGCGGGCGCGGCATTCCGCGCAACGGCCGAGCGCCACGGCGGCGTCGAGATCACCCAGATCCGCCGGCAGCGCGAGGACTGGCAGCGCGATGCCACCCGACAGCTGGCGACCGGGCGGACAGGCGACGCGATCGCGGCATATGAGGAGCGTGGGCGCGTCCACGCAGCCGACACACGCGATCAGGCGCGGAGTGAATTGATCGATCGCTGGGAGCGCGATCGCCATGCTTCACCCGACGCCAGCCAAATCATCCTCACCCACACCAACGACGAGGTTCGTGCGCTCAAT
>Ga0247823_10002491_pt1 | contig 15142 bp, 5 predicted proteins | sample 13C_PalmiticAcid_2_FD_192426 | JGI IMG/M metagenome (GOLD analysis project Ga0247823, IMG submission 192426) | Soil microbial communities from agricultural site in Penn Yan, New York, United States - 13C_PalmiticAcid_Day30 | ecosystem: Environmental > Terrestrial > Soil > Agricultural land...
CCCCTTCCCCGTCCTCGCCCTCCCCACCCCGCGCATTCTGCAGCTTGGCCATCCGCACCGGCGAAATCGACCACTGGTACAGCGTGTCGTGCCTCAGACTGTCCAGGATCGTCTGGATCGACGCCGCCTCCTCGCGCAGCGCGTCCAGCGTGAACTCGCAGCACCGCCGGAAGACGCCTTCGGTGCGGGTGATGCCCATGCCGTCGACGATGTCCCGCGTGAGCCGGAACGGGACGAGCTCCGGCACGGGCAGGACGCGGCCCATTTCAAAGGCGACGCCCAGGTCGATGTGCACCACCTCGCCTGTTTCCGTGTCCAGCAGGATGTTGTGGCCGTGCCGGTCGCCGAGGCCGAGGACGTGGCCGAGCATGGAGATGGCGGCGGTCGTGCGGGTGTAGGCGGTGCGGCGGTGGAACCAGGAGTCTGGGTCCGGGAAGTATTCCATGAAGAAGTAGCGCATCACCGGGTGGAAGCGGTCGGTGACCTTGCGGTAGACGGCGATGCGGGATTCGGTGGTCTTGGTCTGCGCGTTGGAGATCTCCTTGCGGCACTGGGAGCCCTTGAGGTCTTTGGGGTGGTACTTCTCGTGCGCGGGCATGAGGTATTCGTGCAGCGGGATCGTGTTGGACACGAACTCGATCAGCCCCGACGACGACGTCAAGGGCAGCACCTTGTACGTTCGCACGCCGAGGTTGCGCTGTCTCGTCGTGCGGTGGAGTTTGAGCAGCTCGGAAACGGCAGCAAACACCTGCTCCATGATGGCGTCCTGGCGCAGGTCGTCGTTCCCGCCCTTGACCAGCTGCTTGAACCGTTGGCCGTTGGTGCCGACGGCCGTGATGATCTTGGGCGCGCTGACGCCCGACGCGATCGACATGTCTGGCTCGAACTTGTGGATCATGGGCACGTCCGAGTAGTCGCAGCTGGCCGACAGCGCCATCTGCATCGTCGGCGGCGGGATCGGGTACTTGGCCAGGATGCTCAGGAAGTTCTGCCCCACCGACGAGCTCTTGATCGCGATCTTGTGCCCGGCCTTGTACTTGTTCGGATCGCGGTCCATCGCCAGTGCATGATACGCTCTGCTGGTTTGATCAATAGCCGGCCAGATCTTGGACACACTCTCCGACTTGGTGAGACCCTTCGCCACCCTGTCAGTCGCCTTCTGCCGCGAGACGGCCACCTCATCATCCTTGTTGACCCGCGTCCTCGCGCCCGACCAGATGTGGTACATCCCGTGGTACGGGTGGTCGACGCAGATCCGATAAACCAAGTCGATGAGGAGCTTCTGGAAGAGCACCGACTGGTCCTGCAGCCGCGACGAGAGCTGGTTCATCAGCGGCGCGAACTTCCGCGTCGGCACCTCGCCAATGTACTTTTTGACCGCCGCGTTGGACACGTCCTCCTCGGACTGCTCCAACCACAGCGCCATGAACCGCAGCGCATCATTGTTGTGCTCGTCCGACGCCGCGAGAGAGAGCAGGTAATTCTCCAGACTCAGCCTGAGGAACTCAGACCGGGACTGCTCCACGCGGCGAAGCTCCTGCTGATCGAGGTCCTGCCACTGCCTGGCCTTACCGAGATGGCTCGAGTACCGATTCCGGTGCTGCGAGTCCTTGGAGCTGGCAATCAGGGCCTTAAGCTGAGCGACCTCCTCGTCCTTCCCCTTCTTGAGATTCTGCAGGCGCGCCAGATCCTCCAAACTGTCCGGGTTCTGCAGCTGCTCGTCGCAGAACATGGCGAACTGGTGAAACACCTGGCCCGCCTCCTTGCCCTGGTTATTTCCCCGCAGCTCCTTGAGCGCCGGCTCGAGGTACTTCTTCTGGATGCTGTCCGGGCTCTCCAGCCTCGCCACCGAGACCTGGTACCCAGTCTTGGACAACAGATCCGAGCGGCTGACTGGGACGGTCTGCTTCTTCAGGGACGAGTCCTTGTCGATGTTCTGCAGCATTCGGATGGACGTGATCATCTCGCCGTGGTCCCACAGCGAGTTGGCCGCCTCCATCCTGATCGCGGCGTCGACGCTGAGGCCCAGCGACTCGCTCGAGCGGATCAGGCCCGTAAGTGACGTCGACAGACTCAACGTCTCCTGGTTCGCCCGGTGGAAGCGGAAGATGTCCGACGAGAGCAGCATGCCGCGGATCTGCACGACGCGGGCGTCTGCTGGCGTCAACCTCGTCGCCCTCAGCTTGTGGTGTTGACTCCACATGCTCAGCGTGGTTTCTCGGCACGACAGTATCTGGCTCACGTCGGGGTATCTACTCTCTCGTCAGCACCTGTTCCTCTCACACCCACGAAGAAGGGATCTCTTACCGGCCACTCATCATCCACTTGGACCTCTTCTCAAACGTCTCCAGCGCGTGCTTCAGCTCCGACTGATCCGCAACATTCAGCACATCATCCAGTTCCGCCAGCACAGCGAGTGCTCCGAGCTGGTGGCGCAAGGTCGACGTATTCAGGCTCCGACTCGTCAAATGCCGCACCGTGCTCTTCAGCCCCTCATGAATCACCCCCCGAACGGAATCAATATCCGGAGCCTGATTCATGCTCTGATACGCCTTGTACACCGTCACCGCCCAGTTGTCATTCGTCGGCGGGGCGGGCAAATTCCACATCTCCAGTCTCCTTGCCGTCGTAAACGTCGCGTCCAGCGACTCGGACGACCCATCCAGGCTCTGCTGCGTCTGCAGCAGCGAATTAGACAACCCCGCAAGACCCAGGCTGCTCAGCGCCTTGATGAGCGCCTGGCCGTCCTGCCGCGAGGCGGCGTCCCTGCTGCGCAGGTGGCTGTCGTACTGGGCGCCGCGGAAGGCGAGGCTCTTGCTGCCGTCGTTTTCGTAGTCGAGGCGCGCGACGACGCTGGAGAGCGAGGCGTCCTGGTTGAGGCCGTAGTACGCGTCGGGGTCGTCGATGTTTTCAAAGATGTCTAGCAGGATCTCGCTGGAGTCTTCGGTTTCTCGGAGGGCGGAGGACCGCCGGGAGCCCTTAGATGACTCCGTGCTGGCCAGCTCGACCAGCAGCAGGGACACCTTGAACATGCCGCATCGCGTGGCTGCTGCTGCCGCGCTCGACAAGTTGACGTCCAGCCAGTGGCCTCGATCCGCGATCGAGGTCTCCCCTGGCAGCGGCTGGGTTCTCAGGTAGAGGATGGTGTTGATGAGCAGCTTCAAGTTCTCCTTGGCCAGGTCAGAAGTCGAGTTGAGCCATTCTTTGAGAGCCTCCGACAGCTGCCGCTTTACCCCCTGCTGCTTGTCAAGCTGGTACGTCAACACCAGATGGACGACAAACGGAAAAGCCCGCTCCGCAAAGCTCTTGACATTGGTCAGGATTGGTGGCAGCACCCGCAGGGTCACAATCTCCGGTACCGACAACGCCAGCAGCGCCGTGAGCTGCCTCGCCCAGTTTTTGCTCTCCAGCTGCGCAGCCGAAAACACCTGTCCCGGGTCGGGAGAATCAACCTCGAACTGATCAGACCGTGGCGTGCGGTACGGGTCCCAGTTCGACGAGACCAGCAGCGGCTCGGCCAGGCTCTGCTGGCAGGCGCCGAGGAGATCGTGGTCATCATCACACACGGCGTCCGAGACTACAGTGCGCAGGGCAGCCTCCGCCAGGCCGGCGGTGAAACAGTCGCCGCTGACGGTGAGCGCCTCGATGAGGTTCAGCAGCCCTTCTTCCGAGCCGCCGATATCCAACGACAGCCGGCGGTACTCCTTGAGATGGGATTCGCGCAGCAGGTCGTCGGGGACCTCGCCAGATGCAGCGAACGACCGGCCCAGCACCCGGCCTGCCCACGCCATGTACTCGCCGCTCAGCCGCTGCGACGCGCAGCTCTTCCACACGACAGCCGCATGGCCCAGCGCGTCGTCATCCGTCTCGATCACGTCGAGTCTGCTCGATGGGGGCACTTTGAACACCCCGCAGAGCATGGCGAGCGCGACGTCGCGCGCCGGCTCGTTCAGCAGCTGGTTCTCGCGGTCCCAGTCCTCCAGGATCTCCAGCAGGAGATTGCTCTCGTGCGTGCCCTTCTCAGCGTTGCCCGAGGTGCGGATGTGCGCGGCCGACTGCGTGATGGACTTGAAGGCGAGCTTTTGCGCCTCGTCCTGGAACGCGGGCGAGTCGTACCCGGCGAGGTATTTGGTGAACCACGAGTGGAAGAGCTGGGCCTTGGTCATTGTCGCCTTGAACTGGCTCTCCTGCGTGGTGCTGGCCTGGCTCGACTCGAGGAACACCCGGAGATCAGCCAGGCAGGAGAGAGCATACCCCGCGAGGAAGGAGGGGGTTTGCCGGAGGTGGCTGTCGCCTCTGAGGACGAGATACTGGGTGATGCCCAGTGCGTCGTCGGCGCACTCGGGGTCCACGATGAAGACTCGGAGAGAGTGCAGGAGCATCTCGAGGGGGTACGCAGTCGTCGCATGGTCGCCAGCCAGGCATATCATAACCCTGATCTTGCGCAGGACAGAGCAGGCATGGAGCGGGCCGAGTGCCGGATGGATCGTGTTCAGCAGCTTGCGTGCCACGAACACGACCAAGGCAGGCGTCCACAGTGTCTCTGGCTCGTACGGCGTCCGGCTGCACAGGTGGAGGATCTCCTTGGGCAGATGCTTCGCCTTGAACATGGGCTGCTGGTTCGGAGGGAGGGAGGCGGGCAAGTGGCCGAGCTTCTTGATCTCCTCCAGGGTGATGGCAGCGTAGGCAAAACGCTCGTCGCGCCGGAACGCCTTCTCGACTGGGTCTTCCTGGTCAAACAGGTCAAAGAAGGTGGCCACGATGTCGGCGAAGTTGAGGTGGATGTTTGCGAGGAAGCCTTCCTTGCCCAGAATTCTCCTGAGCCGGGTCTCTCCCGTCACATAGTCCGCACCGCCCGGAATGCTGATGTCGTGGGCGATACTGTAGGCGAATATCTTGGTGAAACTCTGTTGGACCAGCTGCTCGGGCGTGAGCCCCAGGGTCTGCGCCATATCAAGAGCCTCCTTTTCTTGTCCGCGCTGGAACATGATCGCGGCGGCCTCGGTCTGGGAATCCTGGAGAAGGTCATGGAGGCTCGGGAAGCCGAAGATGCCAAATGGTATCTCGTTGATTGAGTCGCCTTCGAGCCACGTGTAGAGAAGCTGGGGAGCGAAGAGCTTGAACAACTGCTGGGGTCCGTCTAGCTGCAGCGTCCGCGAGATTCGCTTCAGGCAACTGCCTGCGTACTTTTCAGACTGCGAAATCTTCCCCGGGGTCTCGAAGATGTGGTAGATGCAGCGACGCAGGAGCGTTGGCCATAGGCAGGCGAGTTCCGCCAGCACAAAGAGCCGGAAGGCGATGCCCTCGGCGGTTCTGGGGTCGGAGGGAAGGCTCTTGAGGATGTCGACGAAGATATCGTCGTGGGTTTTCAGGACGTACAAGCCGAAGATGTTGGGGACACTGCCCCCGAGGAAAAACTTGACATCCATGCCACCATCCTGAAGAATGCTCATGATGGTCGACCGAGAAGACGGCAGGCTGAGGGTGGAGGCGTACGTAGACTTGACCTCCAACAGGTGCAGGAGCAGGCTGGAGAGGGAGATCTGTGCGGCCCCGGACAGCGAGTTGTTGGGCAGGCAGTTCTTGACCAAGTAGTGATAGAGGTCCCCCGCCATGGGTGAAATCTCGAGGTCGTCGTCGGTCCACATGCTGATGAAGCTGTCCATGACGTCGAGACAGTTGCAGAGGGCCACCTCGCAGCACGTGAATTCATCCCGGCTGACGATACGCCCGGCGACCTCCAGGACTCTCAGAGCGGTGTCAAGGGTGGTGATGGCGTCCGACGTGAAGAGCTCGCGCATGAAAAATCGGCAGGAAAGGAACTGCTCGCTTGGGAGCTCGACGAGCTGGTCGACGATGGATTCCGGAACACGGCCGATCTCGCCGTCGTCCGCGCGGATGACATCGAGGAGGTGAATCCGCAGGCTCGTCTCAAGATAGAAAGCCTCGGGTGTGTGGCAAAGCAGGACATCCCGACGTGGCAGGGTCTTGGCTTTCGCTGCCATGCTGCTGTGGCTTGTCTGCGACTCGAACTCGTCGTCCATGTCGAGAGCGCCCGACTCACGGAGGGAAGCTTCTCGGCGAGATCTCTCGTGCAAAGTGTCGGAGAATTTGCCAAAGAACTTGAGCAGATGCGGCCTGTCTCGCTTCAAGGAGACCAGCTCCGCTTCCATGATCGGGGGGATGTACAGGGCCGAGGACGTCAGGACAAGATCAAAGAAGTTCTCGCTGGGAGGTGCCGTCAGCACCACTTTCAGAGTGGCGTCTAGAACACTGAACAGGGTGGTTTCGAGGTCCCTGGACATGGACGAATTCAGGTTGATCAGCTCAGGGAGCAGGAGAGCCCCCGTGAGGCACGCGAGGACGATGCTTTGCAGCCTCTCGGTCGAGACAGGGATTGATCCTTCGCCACGTTTCTGCCACGACTCGGCCAGCTGGTTCAGCTCCTCGACCTTGGGGAAGAGCAGCTCAAGTGCCAGCCGCCTTGCCGCGTGTGATCCAGACGGGTCAGCAATTTGTTGGGGCTCAGCGAGTTGCTCCTCAGTCTGGGGAGTCCCAGCCGGTGCCACCACGTCGTCCTGATCCAAAAGCAGCAGATACCTAAGGGAAGCATGGGTTGCGACTTGGCCCTTCCGATACTGAGCGACAGAGCCGCCGAACAAACGAAGGGGCACCGGCATGGGCACGGCTGGGGCCCCGTAGCAAGCCTTCAGAAGGTTGGCGATATCGTATGGAGTGGCGTGGGTAGCGTGAAGAGATGCGTAGATCAGTTCGGCTGCCGTCCTGTCAGCAAAGTACACAACACCTAGATGGCGTGTCACAACTCACCAGGACTCCATCGGACAAATACCCATCGGATAATGTGATTCGAGGTCGCCTGACTTGCATTGGGGAACATGTTGTTGCGGATGCGCAGCAAGCTCAGCATGAGAACCAGGGAGGAATCGACCAGAACAGACGGGCCGCTGATGTCTGCGGTTGTGACGATCTGGTTAACATCATCCGCCAGCTCGTGCCTGGGGACGAGGTTCGCGTTCAAGATGGCGTCCAAGAGGACACAAGCGGCACGGCTGGTGGGCGGCAGAGAGAGGGCTCGTACGCCGAGCTGCCAGAGCTGCTTCCAGGACGCGTTGAGAGATGCGTGCCGTGATGCCTCGTGGGTGGCCAAACTTTGGGACTTGTTAGTCACTTGGGTTTGGGTAAGGAATATAATGTTTTCACAGAGTCCTCACCTCGAACAGGCAATCATTGCCCAGGAAGCCACTGTGGCCTGCTTTGCTGTGACAGACTTGGACAAGTCCGCCATGGCCTCTGCAACGTCTTCCAGCGACGGCTCTTTTTCCTTGACGAGAAACGGCAAGAGCTGCAGTGCGGACAGGCGGACGGCCGGGTCCAGCGACTTGAGCTTTTGGTGTATCCTGTTAGAGCTGCCTGCCACGCGGCGCCTCTTCCGGGGTTGGCCGTCACGCGCATGCTGTTGATGCTGGCTGTGCTCTCGCTGTGAGTGCCGCGAGTATGCGGCTTCCAAGATGGCAATGTTCTCCAAGAGAACCCAGTTCTGCTCGCCAGCCTGGTTGTACGGGCGCAGGCTAAAGGAGTCAGTGGAGGGGTGGTCGTCAGGGAGACGGATGCTCGAAAAGGTCACATCGTCCAGCTGGAGGCGGGCGCGGTCATCGCGCCTCGAATAGTCGGCCCATAGCGAGTCCAGCAGGTCCTCGATGTCTTGGAAGAAGGACTCGTCTGCAGATTCGCGGAGCAGGCACTCGACGTAGAGGTGTGTTCCGTAGATGGTCTTGAGCATCTCGTCGCGTACCGAGTTTAGCATGGCGTCCCTGGAAAGAGCACGGGGCTGCCACCAGTGGGAGACGAGGGGGATGAAATTGCGGACGAGCCTCTTGGAGAGGGCGACGTCGTCGGCCTGGATGCGCTGCAGGACGATGTTGAAGGTGGAGAAGGCGACCTTTTGAAGCTCGCCAATCTTCATCTGCTTCAACTGGAGGATTTGCAGCACGACGTTGGAGACGGTGTCGGCCCTCCTCGGGACCGGGGCGTTGGGGGCGGCGACCAGGAGGTTGATGCAAGTCAAAAACTCGAGAGCATTCTGACTCCCGATCTGGGCAACTGCGGCGCCCTGTGACACGGCGATGGAACCAGACCTGGCAGTTGCACCAGGTGCAGGCGAGGCGCGGGACAGCGACCCGCTGTCTCGTTCGCCTGTCTCGAGATAGCCGGAGAGGGCGTCGACGCAGAAAAGGGCGCACGTGTCCCAGGTGTCCGGGGAGACGGCCAGGTTCTCGACATTGGAGGGCGTGTCGAGGAAGCAGCAGAGGGCTTTGACGTAGCCCTTGAGGAGGGGGGCGATGTAGCCGCCGTCGGGGCCGGGGAGGACCTGGGTGATATGGTCGATGATGGCCTTGGCCGTCTTGCGCTTGATCTTTGGCCCGGCATGGCGGACAATGGCGCGGAGGGCCTCGGCGCATCGCTCGAGCTTGGTGGCGACTGTGGCCAGGGTTTTGGCGGCCTTTTTGGAAGAAAAGTAACCCTCCTTTTCTATGAGGATGCAGCGGAACAGGGCCTCGAAGAGCATGTGGTAGGACTTGTCGTCAAAGGGGTTCCTGGAGCTGGTCAGCAGGCGCAGCAAAGAAATGGGATCAGTAGGGGGGACAGACCTTTGGCTTTGAGGGCCATCATCGGCAGTAAAGTAGGTCAACAAGCCTGTGACAGGGAATTAGACATCTCGAGTCCAGCAGAGCACACGGGGGGGTGTCTGTCTCTGGCTTACTGTCGACCGCCTCTTTTCGGGTTTTGGCTGTCCCACTGGTGAGGGAGGCTGTTGTCTCGTGTCAGCCACACAGGGCACTTGATACAGATACCGGATAGGGGGGGGAGTGTTGGGTCTGGCTCTGTGTGGCACATTCCATACCTGCGAGGCGCTTGAAGGTGGTCGTGTCACCGCGCATCTCTGGCTCCCGCGCCATCTTGCTCTTGGTCTGTCGACGAGGGGCCGGGCGGCGAGGCAAACAATCCACAGCAGTTTACCCAGGGCCTGTGCAGTAGTCGCCGGGCCGTGGTGGTTGGGTTGTCCCACGACGACACCCAGATTGAAGATGATTGGGGGCTGGGGACACCACAGTCCACAGTCCACAGTCCCTCGCTGCACCCGCCACTCCACGTCTCGGGCGCCCAAACAAAACACACCGCTGCCACAAACACCACAGGCAGTTCAACTCATGCCCGCCGAGGGAATGGGAATAGGAATAGGAACAGGAACAGGAGTAGCTGCCAGGAAAGATGGGAGAATGCTGGCAAAATCTCGAAGATGAGGCGCACGGTGTGGCATTGGGACCAAAAGCAACAGGCCAAACGCGCTGATGTTGTTGATGTTGCCCAGTCGATGGATGCTCGGCTGCAGTTAACTAGCCCGCGCAGGCAGTCCAGGCCCGAGTCTGCCGGACAGAATAAATAATAATGAATGGTGGCAGTGGCGAGCGTGTTGAGGACACAGAGTTGGCACAGTCAACCGGCACTTCTTGTCTCTCAATCGAGAGAAGCTGAGAGAATCGTGTGAACCGATGGAAATCCTTCAGTCTCCAGGCTCCCACTCGTGCCTGGTGCTCCTGGGCTGGGCTGGGCTGGGTGGCTGCAAATCTCCAGCTGCCCATCGCGGGTCATCTTCCCAGCAGGGTGCGAGTGCTGGAAGGAGCTATGACCACCAGTGCGTCCAAGTGGCAGGGTTAGGGTTGTTCTCACTCGCTCGAGCTGGATCTTGCTGCCCTGGTTGCTCTGTGGAAATAGGTCCGCGAAGGTATATACAGACTTGATTCTCTATTCTCATTACCCTGCACATTGCCACATAATTTATTCCGTACTCTGCCTTTCATTGCTCTGCACATTGCTGTTGTCGTCTCGCCCTTCACCTGCTGCCGCCCCGTTCAAGCATTTACAGGGCCCACTCGCGCTGCCAACCCCTGTCCAGCAGCCCTGCCAGGGAACAGCAGGGACTGGCAGAACTGCTCACCGCCTAATTCTTTTGTTGACGGCGGTGGATTTGGCGCCAATCAATCGGCAGGCAACTGAGAGCTGGGCGCTGGCCAACCTGCAACTGAACTGGCACAGGCGAGCTTTGTCGCGATCCCTGGCAGCAGCTGCAGTTCCATCGCGGCACACATCCACACCACCACCACCCACCATATTCCATAATTGGGCACCCACCATCGGCGCGTCCGCCCTCCAGCGTCTTCGAGCTCGATCTGGGACGGAACCAGGTGCCCGACAATACTCGAAGGCCCCTCGACACGCTCTGGTCCCGTTTTTGTCCACCCCTCGAATCTCGACTCTCGAATCTCGAACGCGCGCCCGCCGCCGACCCCCAAGAGAATGCGCAGCGCCAGCGCCCGCCGCCATGTCTGATTTGCGCGCGCTCGAGGCCCTCCAGGCCCTGCACGGCGAGCTGGTCGCCGTCCGCCAGCACCGCTACGAGGGCCTGCAGGCCTTGGACCAGTTGTTGGACGCCCAGAGCGACACCTTCAAGAAGCTGCTCGACAAGCCCCCGCGCAACTCGACACACCGCACAGCCTTGGGGACAGGTAGGGATGCCCACCCGCCACACGCCATTCAGATGTATCTGGCTGGGCGCAGAGGAGGGCGGCGAGCGCTGACACTGCCACTGGCACCGACTAGGCAAGATCAAGGTCGACAACGAGGACTATGCCGTCAACGAGGACTTTGTCAACGACTGCCTGCGCGTCGCCGACGACCTGGACCTGGACGAGCTCGAGGCCGCCCGCATTCTCCTCGACTGCGACGCCGAGGGTGACCCCGAGACCCAGAGTCGCCCTCTGTGGGAGTGCGCCGTCATCCGATTCCACCAGGAGCGCCGCTACCTGCTCGACTGCATGCGCCTCATCGTCGAGATAGCCGCCGACGACGAGCTCGAGCCGAGCCTTCAGGACGCCTTTGGCGCCGCCTCCGAGGAGAAGGTGTTTGGTATCCCGCCACCCGGGTCACGGCCCGACCCCGCGGCCAAAAAGTTCGTCCCGAGATGCATGGAGGCCATGCAGAGCGTCCGGTCCATGCTCCAGGGTGTCATGGACAAGGCCGCCGCCCGGAACGTCCTGCAGCAGCCCGGCGTTGCGAAGCCGGCGGCAAACCAAGAAACATACGAGTTCTCGCGATCGAGCCTCGTCGAGCAGCACGAGTGTCTCGCTTCCCTCCTCCACGCCGCCATCGAGAAGCGCCATGCGACCGTCAACGACTTTCAGGAGTTTCTCAAGGCCCTCAAGAAGGTGGACAAGTACGACCACTTCCTCGGTATGGCAGCCCCCCACACCCCCTAAAAATTGCATTGGACTGTTACTCATATGCACTGTCTGTCTAGTCCACTACTTTCCCGTCCTGGCTGCGTACCTGACCGTCTTCGGCTCGACCGAGGGCATGGGCGACCTGCAGCAGGCCCGCCAACTAAACCGCGTCATCTGCAAGCAGGGCGACGAGGACTCCTGGACCCTCCCGTTCCTTGGCGCCGCTGTCCGCGCCTGGTGGATCGCCGAGCACAGCGGCTGGTACCTCGACGACACGAGCTACGACCTGCAGGGCATCAACCTGGACGAGGAGGACGACGAGAGGAACAAGCAGTTCGCCGATGCCCTCAAGGAGGGTGCCTTTGACTTCATCCTGTCGGTTGCCGCCGACTGCAAGACCCAGGAATGGCAGGATCCATCACGCCTGGGCATGCGCCAGTGGCTGCAAAGAAAGTCGCCGCCCCTGGCCTCCGACCCGTTTCCGTTCAGCTTCTTCCTCCAACAGAGCCTAATGGTGCACCTCGAGGCCTTCGTCGACGCCGCCATCTCCAACCTCCCCGACATGCTCCGGAGGCTGAGGACCGAGGAGGACGAGCAACGGCAGCTCAGCCAGAACCACGAGCAGGACCTCGACCTGGAGCGCTTCCTGATCATCATCTCGTACGCATACGAGGGGAGGCCAGACGCGGCCATGTCGTTCTGGGAGGATCCAGACAGCAACCTGGCCGGCTTCCTTCAATGGGCCTCGAGGCGAGCTTCCACCCCGCTCGTCAGCGCCTTCTGCGAGATGCTCCAGTGTCTCTCCGACAATGAGGAGTGCGCCACCGCCGCCCACACCTTCCTGCTCGACGAGGGCCACCAGTCGTCCGGCAAGATGAAGCGCTCCCAGTCCCTGACATGGTCCCAGATCTTCAAGGAGCTCGAGTACTTCACCAACAAGATCCGGGAGAGGCAACCGCCGGTCCAGGCGAACTCGGTGCAGCGCCCTGGCAAGCCCGGCGCCGATCTGGCCGAAACGGAACCCGAGTCTGCGTTGATGCTGGAGTGCTACATGCGCCTCATCGCCAAGCTGGCTACCGAGAGCGAGGTGGTCCGGCAGAGGATGCTGCTGGACGAGGAGCTGCGGCTGGTCGACACGCTGTTCAAGCTCGCCGACGGCCCGCTGCCCGCTCGGCTACGCGCCTGCATCTTCTACGTGCTCAAGGCCCTGATGACGCGGAAGCAGGTGCCCGAGAACGAGACGCTGTGGAGATATGTCGACGCGTGGGCGACAAACACCCTCAAGACCGACAGCGGGGTCCCGCAGAGGACCACCTATCTCGGCCAGCCCCTGACCCCTCAGAGTTACATGGAGGCGGCGCTGAACGAGATCAGCAGCGGCTTCGAAGAGTCGAATGCCTTTGTCCAGCTTTTGACTGCCCTCTTCGCGCCGCTCGATGGCCCCGGGGGGCTGAACGACACCCTCACGTTTCCCGAGGACTTGGGCAGCAGTATCCGGGCTCCTGGGATGGAGCCTTACGTCGACTTTGTTTTCCAGGTCCTGTCGCAGAAATCCCTGGACCTGGTTGACCCGGCCCAGCTGAGGGCGGTGCGGTTGAGCTGTCTCGAGTTCGCCCTGACGTGTCTGTCGACGTTCAACGAGGACCTGATCATCCTGGGCAACGAGAGCAACATTGCCATCGACGTGGCCATGCCGACAACGGACCTGGCCGCGTACGTGCGCCTCCACCCCTTCGCCCGCGTCATGGAGTGGCTATTCAACGAAAAGGTCATCACCGCCCTGATCCGCACCATCCACCAGGACCCCACCAGCCTGGGCAGCGCATCGCCAGACTCGCCCCTCGTGCTCAGCATCCTGCGCGGCATCCAGGTCATGATCAAGGCCCTCGACCTGCAAGAGACGTACTTGGATCTGGTGCGGCCCGTCATCCAGTCCGAGTCGGGGCAGCGGCGGGCGTCGGTGGCGAATGCCGCGTACGCCTCGTTCGAGGACGGCATCTTGAGCCATTTGGGCTTGGTCGTCGACCTGGGCAAGTACTGCAATCTCGGCCACGGCGAGTTGACGCTGGCCTGCCTGAAGCTGCTTGAGAAAATCTCGACGTCGCCCAAGATCATCTCGGCGTGGAACCCGGACACCGGCCGGCTCGGCCACCGGAACAAGGCGATCGTGCAGCTCGAGAGGAACGGCGAGGGCCAGACCATCGCTGCCTCGCTCGCTGCCAACATCGCCGCCCCGCTGGACCCGGTCCTCGAGGCCGAGTCCGAGAGCTATGTCATCAAGCTGTTCATCCTGGATATCATCTACGAGTGCCTCAAGGCGACGCCCAACCAGCCAACCATTGCACACCTGCTGCTCGGTTTCCACTGCGAGCTTAACAGGCTCAGCGTGGAGCCGAGGGGGGTGTTTGACGAGCAGAAGTCGCTCTTCCACAGCCTCATCAACGTCATCATTGTGCTCTCGACGTCGGACGAGGAGCACGGCATGCGTGGGTACCTGGTCACGCTCAAGTTCCGGATCCTGCGGATTCTGCAGCTGCTGTGGAAGTCGCCGCTGTCCAGCTCGCTGGTCATGGACGAGCTGCGGGCGACCAACTTCCTCTTCCACATGCTCATGCGGGAGGTGCAGATCCAGCCGGATCTGAGGTGGGACGACCTCGAAGCGAATAACCCCGAGTTTCTCCTCTCCAACGCCGCGGTCGCGTACATCGACTACCTCGGCACGCGGGCCATGCTGTTTGAGTACATTGGCAAGGAGCTGTGCAGTGTCTCGCAGAACAGGATACCGTCCATCAAGCGCCAGATCTTTGACGCACTGAACGGGCAGATCAGGATGGATGGCGACGAGCCGCTGAGCATCGCCAACATTTTTGACTTTTTTGATTTCCTGAACCCCGACGCCCAGTGGGACGTCCCGCCGCCGCAGTTTGTCTTTTACAAGGACCTCGATCTCAGGCCGTGCGCGGTCGAGCAGCCCGGCGCCGGGCTGCAGTACAACATCCACAAAGTGCGGGAGACTATCTCGCTGAAGCGGAACGAGTTTAGGGATACGCTCCAGGTGGCGCCCCAGCAGCACCTCGACGCCATCGAGGCGGAGGAGACGCTGCTGGTCGAGTATCTCACCTTCACCAACCGGCAGAAGCTGTTCGCGGCGTCACGGCTGTCCCTCCTCAGATCGTGGGCGAACCTGCTGCTGGTCATGTTCGAGGCCGACGACTCCAAGGGCACGCCCAAGATGGCCTTCCTGCTGCAGGCGCTGCAGGCGATCCTGCCCACGCTGGAGGCGTACAGCACGCTGAGCCCGCCCGAGGCGTTTGAGCTCGCGCGGGTCGGCAAGGTTTTGCTGTTCAAGCTCGAGTTTTTCGACGACGGCGGCGACGACGGCAAGGACAAGTTCGCCGTCGGCAACCTCATCAGTGACAAGCTCTTCCAGCTCTTCCAGGTCTGCCTCGGCTCCATCAGCAAGTGGGCCGGCAATGCCGAGCTGCGCGCGCTCTACTACGGCATCTGCTACCGCTATCTCACGGCCGTCGTTGACAAGGACACGGCCGCCACCACGGCGCGCACCCGCGCCCCGCGCAGCCTCGCCACCGCCCGCGCAAAGACGCTCAAAGCCCTCCAAACCCACGGCGACCGCCTCCTCAACGTCATCTGCGACGACGCCTACGGCAGCGACACGTCCTGCCAAACCGCCGCCATGCTCCTGCTCTCGGCGCTCGTCCACACCTCGCGCGCCTCGTCCGACGACGACACGCGCCAAACCATCGACGCGCTCAACCGCCTCGGCTTCATCGCCCTGCTCGTCGACTCGCTCAAGACCATCCTGCCCGACTGGCTGTCCACCA
>Ga0247823_10002492_pt1 | contig 15141 bp, 10 predicted proteins | sample 13C_PalmiticAcid_2_FD_192426 | JGI IMG/M metagenome (GOLD analysis project Ga0247823, IMG submission 192426) | Soil microbial communities from agricultural site in Penn Yan, New York, United States - 13C_PalmiticAcid_Day30 | ecosystem: Environmental > Terrestrial > Soil > Agricultural land...
TTGCGGCCCTCGATGAGGCGCCGCAGCCGGGCCTTCTCGCGCGGGGTGTCGGCGCAGCGGCACCATTCGGTGTAGTTCGCCAGCTCCTCGTCGCGGCCGGCCTCCCACGCGCGGGCGAGGCGCAGCAGCTGCGGGATCACCTTGCCCTGCTCGAGGTCGTCGAGCATCTGGCCGACGTTGGCGCGCATGTCGCCCTCGTTGTCGCTGATCAATTCACCGAGCTGCGTCTCCACCGTTTCCAGCGACTGCACCGGCTTGCCGAGCGCCTGGGCGGCCTGGCCGAGCGAGAAGTCGATGCCGTACATCACGTCGAAGCCCTCGCGGCGCGCGGCCGTCACGGTCAGCGTGGCGCCGAGCATCTCGGGGGCCATCTGGTCGGCGAGGGCCGGCGGCATGCAGGCCTTCTGCAACTGCGCGCGCAGGCGGCGGTCGAGCGACGGGGTCAGCGTGAGCTTCGGGTCGCGGCCCATGTGCCGCTGCATCTTCGCCATCACCGCCGGGTCCAGCGGGTCGAGCTCGAGCGCCAGCGTGTCGCTGCGGCCGAGTGCGTCGCGCACCGTGGGGCCGGGGAAGGACCAGGCCAGGCGGCCCACGTGGATGGTGCCGTAGAGCCACGAGGTGCGGCCGTCCTTCGTGGCGCGCCACAGCATGCCGCGGTCGCGGGCCTCGCGTTGGCCGGCGGCCTGTTCCGCTTCCGTGGGCGGCTTCGCGGCGGGCGGGCACAGCGTGTACTGGGCGCGGGCCGGGCCGGTGAACAGGCACAGGGCCAGGGCCCAGAAGGTGAAGAAGCGGAAGGTCGTCATCGGCGATCGCGGAGGTCGAAGGTGAGCACGCCATCGTGCTGCTGCCAGCGCAGCCGGCCCAGCACGTCCATGCCCAGCAGCGGGTGGTCGCCCAGGGCGGGCAGCGCGACGATGCGCAGGTCGTCGACCCGCACGCCGCCCTTGAGCACCACGTCGGCCCGCATCACCTCGCCGGTCACGACACCGCCCGCGGTGCTGGACTGCACCTCGCCGAGCGCCACGAGCCCGAGCTGCCGCGCGAGCGCGGCGGACAGCGCCGTGCCGGTGGCACCGGTGTCGATCAGGAACTCGACCCGGTGGCCGTTGATGGTGCCGGGCCAGTGGTAGTGGCCGTCGGGGCCGCGCTGGATCTCGACCACGTCGCCGGTGGTCTGGAAGCGCGCTCGCCGCTGCTGTCCCTCGAACGCCTGGAAGGCGAGGAACACCCCGAGGCCGACGAGCAGCCAGACGGTGGCGATCTTCAGGGTGTGCGGGAGTTCGGACATGGGCGCGTTCGAGTGTCGCCGGTTTTCCGGGGTTCCCGGGCCGGGCGCGGGCGCGAAATATTTCACGAACCGCAGGACGTGCCACACAAGGTGACGCATTCTCGGGGCGGCGATGTTGCCAGGCACTCTTTCGACACAAAAAGGTCGTGCGATGAATCTCTACAAGAATGCACGTTGGACCCGTTGGAACCAGGACATGACGGCGATGAGGGGACACGCCGCCCGGATGCTGCTCCCGCAGCGCGACGGCACGTTTTTCCTGAGCCGTGACCGCAGCGACGGGGCCTCGATCGAGGTCGACGGCCGCGCGGTCGTCAACTTCTCGAGCTACGACTACCTCGGGCTCACGCAGCACCCCGAGGTGCTCGCCGCCTCGCACGACGCGCTGGACCGCTTCGGCAGTTCGGCGTCGGCCAGCCGCATGGTGTGCGGGCAGACCGCGGTGCACGACGCGCTCGACGAACGCATCGCGCGGTTCCTCGGCACCGAGTCCGCGATGACGTTCAACAGCGGCTTCGGCACCAACGCGAGCACCATCGGCTTCCTGTTCGAGCCGCGCGACCTCGTGCTGCACGACGCGTACATGCACCAGAGCGCGCTGGAAGGCATCCGCCTGTCGGGCGCCACGCGCATGAGCTTCCGGCACAACGACGTGGCGGCGCTCACGGCGCTGCTCGAGACCGAGGCGCCCAAGTACCGCAAGGTGCTGGTGCTGGTCGAGGGCGCCTACAGCATGGACGGCGACGTGTGCCCGCTGCGCGAGATCGCCGCGCTCAAGCGCCGCCACGACTTCTACCTGATGGTCGACGAAGCCCATTCGCTCGGCACCGTGGGCGCCACCGGCCGCGGCATCGGTGAACACGCGGGCGTGGACCGCGCCGACGTGGACCTGTGGATGGGCACGCTGTCGAAGACCCTCGCGAGCTGCGGCGGCTACATCGCGGGCAACGGCGAGCTGGTGGAGTTCCTGCGCTACAACTGCCCCGGCTACGTCTACAGCGCGGCCCTGCCCCCGGTGGGCGCGGCGGCCGCGGAGGCGGCGCTCGGCGTGCTCGAGCGCGAGCCGGAGCGGTCGGTGGCGCTGCAGGACAAGGTGCAGGCGGCGCAGTCGCTGGCCCGCGCCGCGGGGCTCGACATCGGCACGGCCGACATCGCCCCGATCCTGCCGGTGATCCTCGGCGAACGCGACCTGACGCTGCACACGTCGTTCGCGCTGTACCAGCTGGGCATCTGCGCGCACCCGCTCGTGTACCCGGCAGTGCCGAAGCACCAGGCGCGCCTGCGCTTCTTCATCACCGGGCTGCACACGGAAGCCCAGCTGCAGGAGGCCTTCGAGGCGGTGGCCGCCATCGTGGTGGAGGCCGCCGCGTAGCGGCGGGTCAGTCGGGGGTCGCGACGGCCTGGTCGATGGCGCCGAACACCGACTGGCCGTCGGGCCCCTTCACCTCGATGCGCACCGTGTCGCCGAAGCGCATGAACTCGGTCTTCGGCTCGCCGTGCGCGATGGTCTCGCGGGCGCGCTGCTCGGCGATGCACGCATAGCCGCGTGACGCATCTGCGTTGCTCACCGTGCCGCTGCCCACGATGCTGCCGGCGCGCACGTTCCGGGTCTTGGCCATGTGGGCGAGCAGCTCGCCGAAGTGGAAGGTCATCTCGGGGCCGGCGTCGACGAGGCCCACGCGCTTGCCGTTCCAGGCGACGTGCACCGGGAGGTGCACGCGCCCGCCCTGCCATGCGGCGCCCAGCTCGTCGGGTGTGACCGCCACCGGGGCGAACGCGGTGGACGGCTTGCTCTGGAAAAAGCCGAAGCCCTTCGCGAGTTCGCCGGGGACGAGGTGGCGCAGGCTCACGTCGTTCACGAGCATCACCAGGCGCACGGCGTCGATGGCGCGGTCGGCGGGCGTGCCCATCGCCACGTCGCCGGTGACCACCGCGATCTCGGCCTCGAAGTCGATGCCCATGCGTTCGCTGGGCACGGTGATCAGGTCGGTCGCGCCCAGGAAGTCGTCGCTGCCGCCCTGGTACATCAGCGGGTCGGTCTTCAGGTTGTCGGGCATCTCGGCGTTGCGGGCCTTGCGCACCAGCTCGACGTGGTTCAGGTACGCCGAGCCGTCGGCCCACTGGTAGGCCCGGGGCAGCGGCGCCATGCACATCGCGGGGTCGAACGGGAAGGCGTGGCGCGCCCGGCCGTGGTTCAGCGAGATCGACAGCTCCTCCAGCTGCGGCGACAGGAAGTTCCAGTCGTCGAGCACCTGCTGCAGCCGGGTCGCGATGCCGTTGGCGTAGTGGGCGGTGGCGAGGTCGCGGGACACGACCACGAGCTGTCCGTCGCGGGATCCGTCCTTGTAACTGGCGAGTTTCATGGTGAGTGGCGTGGCAAGGGCTTCGGTTTCCCGTATTGTGGATGCATGGACGACCTTGCCACCTCCCTGCCTTCTGTCCGCTGGCGCCGACTGCTGCCGGTGTCGGTGCCCGTGATCCTCGCCCACGCGGCCGCCCTCGTGGCATCGGCCGGCGTGAACCTGTCCCACGCCGAAACCCCCGCACCGGCGCGCGCGCCCGCGGTCGCGGTGCGCGTGGTCGACGGCCCGGCGCCCGCCCCGGCCGTGGCCGAGGCGCCCGCTGCGCCAGCGGCCCCGGTCAAGCGGGCCACCGGCGCGAAGCCCGTCGCCGAACCGCACAAGATCACCGCGCCCACCGCCACCGACGCCCCGGTCTACCGCACCAGGATCCCGCCCTCCACGGTGCTGCGCTATGCCATCTCCCGCGGGCCGTGGAGCGGCAACGGCGAACTCACGTGGGAACTGCTCGATGGCAACCGCTACCACGCCCGCCTCGAAGGCCGCGTGGCCGGCATCAAGGTGCTGACGCAGGACAGCACGGGGCTCATCGACAACGCCGGTGTCGCGCCGGTCCGGTTCACCGACGAGCGGCGCGGCAAGTCTGTGATGGCCGCCAACTTCCAGCGATCGGCCGGCAAGATCACCTATTCGGGCCCATCGAACGAATACAACCTCGTGCCGGGCACCCAGGACCGCCTGACCTGGATGGTGCAGATCGGCGCCATCGCCGCGGCCGACCCGAAGGGTGTGGCCGCCGGCAAACGCGTCAGCATGTACGTCACGGGCGCCCGTGGTGATGCGGATGTGTGGACATTCCAGGCCATCGGCGTCGAAAACGTGCCCATCGGCGGCGTTTCGGTCTCCGCCATCAAGCTGGTGCGCGAACCGCGCAAGGTGAACGACACCCTCGTGGAGGTGTGGCTCGACCCCCAGCTGCACCACCTGCCCGTGCGCGCCCGCATGACCAACCAGCCGGAGGGCGAAACGTTTGAACTTCTGCGGCGCCCGTCGGATCCATCTTGAGCAGGTCCCGGGGTTGAAAGCCTCATGTCCGGCCCGAGCTACCGGTTGCCACCAGGAGAACTCACCATGCAGATGGTCTACAACTCTGACAACTACGTCGTCGTCCAGTTCGACCTGCCCCAGGAGGGCGAGCTGCAGCACGGCGGCGACTCCCTCTCGCGGGGCGGGTTCGAGATCGTCGACAAGTTCGCGCGCAAGGAGATCTTCATCGAGGGCGCGATGGCCGAGGCGTTCAAGGACGAAGTGACCGCGTTGATCGAGACGTCCCCCTCCGAAGAGGAGATGGACGACTACATCGAACGGTACACGTCGCTGATGCAGCATCCCGTGATCCTGCACTGAAAGTGCGACACGCGCGTGGCGCGTGAAATTGCCACACGGCCGCGCGGGCAAACGCACGCGCGGGAATGCGCCCTTGCGCTATGGTCGGGGCGCGGCCCGGCGGTATCGGGGCTTGCCCCTTGGTGCGCGGTGCGCCAAGATGGTCCCCGACGGTTGATCCCGGAGCTGCCCCATGGCCACCTCTCGCTTCGACGCCCGTGTCGTGCTGTCGCCCGGCCTGAAGGAGGCGCCGGTCCTCGATCGCATGTGCTCGCAGTTCGTGCTGACCCTCACGGTGCGGCACGCCGCGCGCTTCAACCTGCGCCGGGACTGGAACAGCCTGCTGTCGCTCACGGCGAAACACCTCGTGTGGCCCGTGAGCGTGCTCGAGCGCCTGCGCGCGTTCCTCAAGGTGCGTTGCCGCGGCAACGACCACTGGACGGGGCACGAGGCCCTGAGCGACGCCGCCTTCATGGCCCGCCACGGCGGCTGGGGCGGACCGTACGAGGAAGGCACGCTCTTCTTCTACATCGACGAATACATCAAGGACGCCCCGAAGGACCTGCTCGCCGTCATCGGCACCACGGCCGAGTGGCTCGACCGCAGCCTGAAGAAGGAGTCCACGCTCGTTGAGAAGAACATCGACGCGCTGGCCGGGCTGCTGCAGCTGAACCCCGCCGAACGCGCGCTGCTGCTGTACGGCACGCTCGCACGCTACCAGCGCGACCTGCGCGGGTTGCTCGTCGAGTTCAAGGTGTCGAACGCGCAGGAGGCCTATGCCGCCATCGCCGCGGTGGCCGGGGTCAACGAGCAGGAGGTGGCCGAGGCGCTGCGGGCCGGCTCGCGGCTCGAACGCACGGGCATGGTCGAGAACCTGATCTCCGAGCACAACATCACCGACCTCGCCGACCTGATGAAGGTCAGCGAGCAGCTGCCCCCGGTGCTGATGCGCCACTACGAGGGCCCGTCCGACCTGATGGCGGTGTTCACCCGGCCGGCGTCGCGCAGCGAACTCACGCCGGACGACTTCCACTACGTGGGCGAAGACCAGAAGGTGCTCACCGCGCTGCTGCGCAACGCCGTGTCGCGCCGCGAGCCCGGGGTCAACGTGCTGCTGTACGGGCCGCCGGGCACCGGCAAGACCGAGCTGGCGAAGGTGGCCGCGCAGGCCGCCGGCCTGGAACTCTATGAAGTGGAATACGCCGACCGCGACGGCAACAGCCTGAGCGGCCGCGACCGCTACCGGTCGCTGCAGATCAGCCAGGTCTTCCTGAAGGGCAGCCCCACGGTCGCGCTGCTGTTCGACGAGGTGGAGGACGTCTTCCCGCCCATCTCGACGGACGCCGCCCAGCTGATGGCGCGGCTCGACACCGGCGACGGCATGCCGTCGGGCAGCGTCAGCGGCAAGGCGTGGGTGAACCAGATCCTCGAGACGAACCCGGTGCCGGTCATCTGGGTCACCAACCGCATCGAGCAGATCGACCCCGCGTTCCGCCGCCGCTTCCAGTACCACCTCGACCTCAAGTCGCCGCCGCCGGGTGCGCGCGAGGCGCTCGTCACCCGCGCGCTCCAAGGGGTGCAGGTGTCCGACGGCTTCGCGGCGCGCCTCGCCGAACGGCGCGGCCTCACGCCCGCGCAGGTGCGCACGGCGGTCAAGTTCGCGCGGCTGACGTCCGACGGGCCCGACGCGGGCGCCATCGAGCAGCTCATCGAACGACAGCTCGGCAACGCCGACAAGGCGCTCGGCTCGGCCAGCGTGCGCGGCGCGCGGCGGGTGGTCACGCGCTACGACCTGTCGCTGCTCAACACCGAGTCGCGCTTCGAGGTGCCGCGCATCGTCGAGGCCCTGTCCCGCAAGGGCTTCGGCACGCTGTGTTTCCACGGGCCGCCGGGCACCGGCAAGACGGCCCTGGCCGAACACATCGCCCAGCAGCTGCAGCGCCCGCTGATGATCCGGCAGGCGTCCGACCTCGCGAGCAAGTTCGTGGGCGAGACCGAGCAGAACATGGCGCGCATGTTCGAGGAGGCCCAGTCCGAGCAGGCCGTGCTGCTGCTCGACGAGGCCGACAGCTTCCTGCGCAGCCGCCGCATGGCCGAGCGCAACTACGAGGTCACCGAGGTCAACGAGATGCTGCAGGGCATGGAGCGCTTCTCGGGCGTCTTCATCTGCACCACCAACCTCTTCGACGAACTGGACGAGGCCGCGCTGCGCCGCTTCACGTTCAAGGTGCGCTTCCTGCCGCTGACCGCGGGGCAGCGCGAACGGATGTTCGTGGCCGAGGCCCTCGACGGCGATGCCGAGCGGCTCACGGCCGAGCAGGCGCGCCGCCTGCAGCAGCTCGACGCGCTGGCCGCGGGCGACTTCGCGAGTGTCAAGCGCCAGGTCGACGTGCTGGGCGAGGTGTTCACGCCCGACGAATTCCTGTCCCAGCTCGAGGCGGAGCACCGCGTCAAACCCGAGGTGAGGAAACGCCGGGACATCGGTTTCCTGCACTGACGGCCAATCCGCCCTCAAGTCTGGCGGTGATCTGCCGAAGACCCTCGGATAAAGAAGAACTCCGAGGCCCAGATGGACACGGGAATGATCGATTGGAGCCTCAATACGGGATGGTGGTTGGTGTCCTGGGGGCTGGCGCTGTTTGCCGCGTACGCCGCGCTGGACCTGTCCCGCGGCGTGCTGTCGGCCCACCGCCCGACCGCGATGCGAGCGCTTGCTGGCGCTGCACTTGCGCTGGCCACGGGCCTGTGCGCCACGCATTTCATCGCCCTGGCCCACAGCGGCCTGCCGGCGGTGATGCATTTCCACGCCTGGTCCGTGTTCGGAACGCTGGTGCTCGCTTACATCGGCTCGCTGCTGGGCATCGGCCTGGCGGTGGACCGCTTGCGCCGGCCCGCGCGCGGCATCGCCGGCGCGGTGGTGCTGGGCGCCTTCCTGTGCGCGGTGCCGCTGCTGTTGCTGCTGTCCGTCGATCTGCATCCGGGGCTGCGCTGGCACGACCCCGGTCCGTGGCTCGCGGGCGCGGTGCCGCTGGTGGCGGGGGTGGCCCTCGCCTGGTACGCCTTCTCGCGCTGCCGCCGGCCGGCCACGCGCCACACGCTGGCTTGGCAGGCGCTCGCCGCCGTGCCCCTCGGCACGGCCATCGTCGCGGCCAACGCGCTCGTGACCCGCTGGGTGGCGGTGCCGTGGGATGCGGTGTCCCCGGCGGCCGCCGGCACCGTCAGCGGCGACACCCTCTTCGCGCTCGCCACCCTCGCGGTGCCGAGCCTCATCGCGCTGCTGCTGCTGTCGTCGATCCTCGAGTCGCAGTTCAAGGCCGCGCTGCGCCGCGCCCGCGAGGAGCTGCAGGTCGCCGCCCAGACCGACCCCCTCACCGGCCTGCCCAACCGAGCGATGTTCGAGACGTGGCTGCTGCGCGCCACCACCCGCGCCGACCGGCAGGAGCAGCGCGTGGCGCTGCTGTTCATCAACCTCGACGGCCTGAAGACGGTCAACGAGTCGCTCGGCCAGGCGGCCGGTGACGCCGTCCTGTGCGAGATGGGCAAGCGCCTGCGCGCGCTTACCGGCACCCGCGACATCGTCGCCCGTGCCGGCGGCGACGAGTTCCTGATGGTGCTCGAGGGCCACCCCGACCCGGGTCAGGCGATGGCGATGGCCGCGCGGCTGATGAAGGTGCTGAACGAGCCGTGTGTGGTGGAGCAGCGCGAGCTGACGATGTCGTGTTCCGTGGGCGTGGCGATGTACCCGGACCACGGCGACCAGGCCAAGCTGATCCCCCACGCCGCGGCGGCCATGCACTCGGCCAAGCGCAATGGCGGCGGCAACCAGGTCATGTTCGACCCCCGCATGGTGGCCGGCGCCCGCGAGCAGGTGGACCTGCTGCGCGACCTGCGCCGCGCGATCCAGCACCACGAACTGGAGCTGTACTACCAGCCGAAGATCCACGCCCCGAGCGGCCAGATCACCGGCGCCGAGGCGCTGATGCGCTGGCACCACCCGCAGCGTGGCATGGTCGGGCCGCACATCTTCATCCCGCTCGCCGAGAAGTTCGGCCTCATCAATGCGCTGGGCAACTGGCTGATCGAGGACGTCTGCCGGCAGATCCGCACCTGGCGCGACGGCGGGCTGCGCATGCGCGTGGCCATCAACCTGTCCGTGCACCAGCTGCGCCAGGAAGACCTCGTCGACCGCATCGTCGAGGCGCTGCACCGCCACCGCGTCGAACCCGGCCTGCTGACCTGCGAGATCACCGAATCCGCCGCGATGGAGGACACCCGCACCACGCTGCAGGTGATCGAGCGCCTGTCGGCCGCCGGCGTGCACCTGTCCATCGACGACTTCGGCACGGGCTACTCGAGCCTCAGCTACCTGCGCCAGCTGGCGGCCGAGGAACTGAAGATCGACCGCAGCTTCGTGATGGACCTCGAATCGAGCGCGGACGCCCGCGCCATCGTCGACGCCGTCGTCAAGCTCGCCCAGGCCCTGGGCCTCAAGGTGGTGGCCGAAGGCGTGGAGACCGAGGCCCAGCAGAAGATCCTGCGCACGCTCGGCTGCGACGAGCTGCAGGGTTTCCTGTTCGCCAAGCCCATGTCCGCAAAGGCGCTGACCCTCTGGGCCATCCAGGACGAGGGGCCGAGCGCCCTCGACTTCCGTCCGTCGCTGTTCGACGATTCGCTGTCGACGCCCCTGCAGTGACCCCGGCGTCCGGCCGGGCGGGTCCGGTTTCCTACAATGGCGGCATGAAACTGCCCGCCTTCACCCGCGCCGCCGCCCTGCCCGGCATCATGAAAGACCGCATCGTCATCCTCGACGGGGCGATGGGCACGATGATCCAGCGCTACAAGCTGGGCGAGGCCGACTACCGCGGCACGCGGTTCGCCGACCATCCGAAGGACCTCAAGGGCAACAACGAGCTGCTGCAGTTCACCCGCCCCGACGTGATCCGCGAGATCCATGAGCAGTACCTCGCCGCCGGCGCCGACCTGATCGAGACCAACACGTTCGGCGCCACGTCGGTGGCCCAGGACGACTACGGCCTGGGGCCCTTCGCCCGCGAGATGAACGTGGTGGCCGCGCGCATCGCGCGCGAGGCCTGCGACAAGTACAGCACGCCCGACAAGCCGCGGTTCGTGGCCGGCGCCCTCGGCCCCACGCCGCGCACCGCCAGCATCAGCCCCGACGTGAACGACCCGGCCGCCCGCAACGTGCACTTCGAGGAACTGCGCGCCGCGTACTACGAGCAGGGCGAAGGCCTGCTCGAGGGCGGTGCCGACGTGTTCCTCGTCGAAACCATCTTCGACACGCTCAACGCCAAGGCCGCGATCTTCGCGCTCGACGAACTGATGGAAAACACCGGCGAACGCCTGCCGGTCATCATCTCGGGCACCGTGACCGACGCGTCCGGCCGCATCCTGTCGGGCCAGACCGTCACCGCGTTCTGGCACAGCGTGCGCCACGCGCGCCCGCTCGCCGTGGGCCTGAACTGCGCGCTGGGCGCGGCCCTGATGCGCCCGTACATCGAGGAGCTGACGAAGGCCGCGGGCGACACCTTCATCAGCTGCTACCCGAACGCCGGCCTGCCCAACCCGATGAGCGAGACCGGCTTCGACGAAACCCCGGACATCACCGGCGGCCTCGTCGAGGAGTTCGCGCAGGCGGGGTTCCTGAACATCGCCGGCGGCTGCTGCGGCACCACGCCCGACCACATCGCCGAGATCGCGCGCCGCGTCGGCAAGTACCAGCCGCGCTGCGTGCACGGCGGGCTGTTCAGCGAGCTGCTGGCGACGGCGTAGCCGTCGAACGTTCCCCGATCAGGATCTCCACGCGGCGGTTCGCCGCGCGGCCGGCGTCGGTGTCGTTGGGCCCCACGGGGTCCTGCGCGCCGCGTCCGGCCACCGCGATGCGCACGGGCGAGAAGCCGCGCGCCACGAGCCAGTCGCGCGTGCTGGCGGCGCGGTCGAGCGAGAGTGCGTTGTTGGCGGCCACCGAACCCTTGCTGTCGGTGTGGCCCACGATGCGGACGTCCATGTTGGGAATCTTGCCCGTGACCACCGCCACCTGGTCCAGCGCCGAGCGCGCGGCGGGCTTCAGCGCCGACCGGTTGGCCTCGAAGCTCTGGTCGCCCGGCAGCGTGATCCACAGGCGGTTGTCGCTGCTCCGGTCGACGGTGACCCCGGTGCCCTTGAGGCGGCTCTCGAGCTGGCCTCGGGCGGTCTGCAGCGTGGGTGACCAGCCGGTGCCCGGCGCCGGCTTGCCGTAGGCCGGCCCGGGGGCGGACCCCTCGGCCGCCGGCGGCGCGTCGGGCACCTTCCGCGGGGCCGAATGGCAGCCGGCGAGCCACAGCGTGGCGCCGACGGTGGTGAGCAGGGTCAGTCGTGAGAGCGTCGCGGGGATCATGGTCTTGTGCTTTCTGTCGGCATCGAGGCCGGGTGGGCCATTGGAACGTCTTCCGCATCGTGCCTTGTAACCGGGCGCGGGACCCGGCTTCCCGATAAAATTCCCCCTCCCGGCCCTTCGCTGACCCGCTCCCACACCGTGACCTCTTCCACCGCCGTTGCCGTTCCCCCTCCGATGAAGCTGTCGGGCCTGGAGCCCGTGCTCATCGGCGAAGGCTCCCTCTTCGTCAACATCGGCGAGCGCACCAACGTCACGGGGTCGAAGGCCTTCGCCCGCATGATCCTCAACGGCGAGTTCGAGCAGGCGCTGAGCGTGGCCCGCCAGCAGGTCGAGAACGGCGCGCAGGTGATCGACATCAACATGGACGAGGCCATGCTCGACGCCAAGGCGTCCATGGTGCGGTTCCTGAACCTGATCGCGAGCGAACCCGAGATCTCGCGCGTGCCGATCATGATCGACAGTTCCAAGTGGGACGTGATCGAGGCCGGCCTGCGCTGCATCCAGGGCAAGGGCATCGTCAACTCCATCTCGATGAAGGAAGGCGAGGCGCCGTTCCGCGAGCAGGCCAAGCTGATCCGCCGCTACGGCGCGGCCACCGTCGTGATGGCCTTCGACGAGAAGGGCCAGGCCGACACCTACGCCCGCAAGACCGAGATCTGCGAGCGCGCGTACCGCATCCTCGTCGACGAGATCGGCTTCCCGCCGGAAGACATCATCTTCGACCCGAACATCTTCGCCATCGCGACGGGCATCGAGGAACACGACAACTACGCCGTCGACTTCATCGAGGCCACGCGCTGGATCAAGCAGAACCTGCCGGGCGCGAAGGTGAGCGGCGGCGTGTCGAACGTGAGCTTCAGCTTCCGCGGCAACGACCCGATGCGCGAGGCGATCCACACCGTGTTCCTGTACCACGCCATCCAGGCGGGCATGGACATGGGCATCGTCAACGCCGGCATGGTGGGCGTCTACGACAACCTCGATGCCGTGTTGCGCGAGCGTGTGGAAGACGTCGTGCTGAACCGCCAGCCCGCCTACAAGGACGGCGAGGAGAAGCTCACCCCGAGCGAACGCCTGATCGAGATCGCCGAGACCGCCAAGGGCGCCGCGAAGGACGACTCCGCGAAGTACGCCTGGCGCGCCAAGCCGGTGGCCGAGCGCCTGAGCCACGCCCTCGTGCACGGCATCAACGACTTCATCGTCGAAGACACCGAAGAGGTGTACCAGGCCATCGTCGCGAAGGGCGGCCGCCCGCTGCACGTGATCGAAGGCCCGCTGATGGACGGCATGAACGTCGTCGGCGACCTGTTCGGCCAGGGCAAGATGTTCCTGCCCCAGGTGGTCAAGAGCGCCCGCGTGATGAAGCAGGCCGTGGCCCACCTGCTGCCCTACATCGAGGAAGAGAAGCGCCAGCTGATCGATGCGGGCGGCGAGGCGAAGGCCAAGGGCAAGATCGTCATCGCCACCGTCAAGGGCGACGTGCACGACATCGGCAAGAACATCGTCACGGTGGTCCTGCAGTGCAACAACTTCGAGGTCGTCAACATGGGCGTGATGGTCCCGTGCCAGGACATCCTCGCGAAGGCGAAGGAAGAAGGCGCCGACATCATCGGCCTGTCCGGCCTCATCACCCCGAGCCTCGAGGAGATGCAGTACGTGGCCGGCGAGATGCAGCGCGACCCGTACTTCCGCGACCGCCGCATGCCGCTGCTGATCGGCGGCGCCACCACGAGCCGCGTGCACACCGCCGTGAAGATCTCGCCGCACTACGACGGCCCCGTGGTCTACGTGCCGGATGCCAGCCGCAGCGTGGGCGTCTGCAGCGACCTGCTGAGCGACGAGAAGGCCACCGCGTTCATCGCCGACCTCAAGTCCGACTACGACCACGTGCGCGACCTGCACGCGAACAAGAAGGCCACGCCGCTGGTCTCGCTCGAGGAAGCCCGCGCCAACAAGGCCCCGATCGACTGGGCCGCGTTCGAGCCCGCGAAGCCGAAGTTCACGGGCCGCCGCGTGTTCCGCAACTACGACCTCGCCGAACTCGCCGACAGCATCGACTGGGGCCCGTTCTTCCAGACCTGGGACCTCGCGGGCCCGTACCCCGCCATCCTCACCGACGAGGTGGTGGGCGAGGCGGCCACGAAAGTGTTCGCCGACGCCAGAGCCATGCTCAAGCGCCTCATCGAGGGCCGCTGGCTCACCGCCAACGGCGTGATCGGCCTGTACCCCGCGAACACGGTCAACGACGACGACATCGAGATCTACACCGACGAGACGCGCAGCGAGGTGCTGATGACCTGGCACGGCCTGCGCATGCAGACGGTGCGGCCGGTGGTCGACGGCGTGAAGCGCCCGAACCGCTGCCTCGCCGACTTCGTCGCGCCGAAGTCCTCGGGCAAGGCCGACCATGTCGGACTGTTCGCGGTCACCTCGGGCCTCGGCGCCGAGAAGAAGGACAAGCAGTTCCTCGACGCGAACGACGACTACAGCTCGATCATGTTCAAGGCGCTGGCCGACCGCCTCGCCGAGGCCTTCGCCGAACGCCTGCACCAGCGCGTGCGCACCGACTTCTGGGGCTACGTGCCCGACGAACAGCTCGACGTCGACGCCCTCATCGCCGAGAAGTACCAGGGCATCCGCCCGGCCCCGGGCTACCCGGCCTGCCCCGACCACACGGTCAAGGGCGACATGTTCCGCGCGCTCGCGTGCGACGACATCGGCATGGGCCTCACCGAGAGCTGGGCCATGACCCCGGCGGCGAGCGTCAGCGGCTTCTACCTCGCCCATCCCGAGGCGGCCTACTTCAACGTGGGCAAGATCGGCGAGGACCAGGTGCGCGACTTCGCGGCCCGCACCGGACAGGACGCGGACCGCGTGGAGCGGGCGCTCGCGTCGCTGCGCTGAACCCGTTCGCCCCGTTTACATCCGAAACAATCCGACTCATCTCAGACCGGTTTCGTCACGTTCCTTCGCAGGAACTGGCGGCCGGACCCGTGGCATCTGCCGCGGATTGACGGTCTGACGCGTCAAAACGGCCTCCCGGCCGGTGGTACGCCTTTCGCGTGCAGAAGCCCCCGTATCAGGGTGTTATCTGCACGAGGGGGCACGAAGTGAACGCACTTCCGAAGAATCTGGGGAACAAGGCGAGGGTCGCCGCGGCGGCCGCGCTGCTGGTGCTGCTGGCCGCCTGCGGCGGCGCGAAGGAAGACACGGGCGAGACGGTGGCCACGCTGCCGCCGGCGGAACAGCCCACGGCCGAAGCCGCTGCGCGGTTCCTGACGCAATCCACGTTCGGGCCGAACCAGGAGAGCATCGACTGGGTCCGCCTGCACGGCCAGACCGCGTGGGTCCGCCTGCAGCTGGCCGCGCCGCAGACGCCGCACCGGGCCTACCTCGACGCCGTCGCGGCCACCTTCGTGGGCACCGACTCCACGATCCAGCAGTCGCACTTCCGCGAATCGTTCTGGACGCAGGCGCTGACCGCGCCCGACCAGCTGCGCCAGCGGGCCGCGTTCGCGCTGTCGCAGATCTTCGTCGTGTCCTTCGCCGACTCCAACGTCTCGGGCCAGATCCGCGGCGTGGCGACCTTCTACGACATGCTGGGCGAAAAGGCCTTCGGCAACTACCGCGACCTGCTCGAGGCCGCGACGCTGCACCCGGTGATGGGCCAGTACCTCACGATGCTGCGCAACCAGAAGGAAGACGGCAAGGGCCGTGTCCCTGACGAGAACTACGCGCGCGAGATCATGCAGCTGTTCTCGATCGGCCTGTAC